>Ga0209698_10009062_pt1 | contig 10221 bp, 8 predicted proteins | sample LitLauG_LLR_2012_FD_187203 | JGI IMG/M metagenome (GOLD analysis project Ga0209698, IMG submission 187203) | Freshwater sediment microbial communities from Pennsylvania, USA - Little Laurel Run_MetaG_LLR_2012 (SPAdes) (version 2) | ecosystem: Environmental > Aquatic > Freshwater > Creek >... | reverse complement strand
ATGCTGCCCACGAACCACGCCATGCACGAAACGCTCGAACTCACCCAGGGAATCAATGATTGGTCAGAAGTCGGCTTCTACGTCTTTTCCAGCATTCAGTCCGATGGCGGATGGCAGTGGGTTGGAGATCATATTCGTCCGCGGGTGCGCGCTCCTGAGAGCTGGCACTGGCCAGTCGGAGTAAGCCTGTCGACGGAGTTCGGTTATCAGCGCGCGGCGTTCTCGCCCGATACGTGGACCTGGGAGATTCGCCCGATTATCGACAAGAAAATCGGGCCCTGGTATCTAAGCTTCAATCCAGCGTTGGACAGGTCGTTTCACGGGCCAGGAGTTAACAACGGAATAGAATTCTCGCCCAACGTAAAGATCAGTTACGACTTCACAAAGAAGATTGCGGGAGGGCTCGAGTACTACGCCGCCTACGGTTCCTTGAGCGGATTCGATCCACTGCGCGATCAACAGCAGCAGTTCTTCCCCACCATCGATATCGACTTCGGGCCACAGTGGGAGTTCAACTTCGGCGTGGGCGTAGGAGCAACCCGCTCCACCGATCACCTCATCGTGAAATGCATCGTCGGTCGCCGATTCTCCTGGCCGCACCGCGCGCAAACGGCCAGGCTGAAAACGCAACAACCCTGACCCGCTACGTCGCAGGCAAAGGGGGAGGAGTGAGCGGAGGCGGGGCACCTTGCGGAACCACCGATTGCGCTGCCGGCGAGTAGAGCGCCAGGCTCAGCGGGCGATACCGCGCCGCAAAGAAGTAGATCGAATACGCCGGGAAGAACACGATCGCGGGAACCGAAATCAGCGACACCAGGAAAAAGAAAATCGCAAACAGGACGCATCCGGCGACCACAGCTGCTGTAATCGTGAGAATGTTCCAGGTCAGCCCCGCACTCTTGCCCGCGACCACGGCAGCCACCACAGCCCCGATCACGGGAATAGCAAGGATCAAGCCCAGGATCAGCGCCACGATTCCAATCGCGATTCCCGCAATGATCGTCAAGACAATCTTCATGGCGATATAGACGGCGTATCCTTTCGCCTCGGCCTCGATCATGGGCCAAAGCCGGCGCCACGCTTCCAGAGCGCCGATCCCTTCAAACGCCATTTGCGGCACAACAAAGTCTTTGGTCAGGACGTGAACCAGGGCCATGGCGATCACGAAACCAACGAACAGGACGAACACCACAATGCCAGTCAGCACCAACTGCATCACGTGCGCACGCGGGGGCTGAAACCATCCCATTCCGAAGGCAAACGCAGCGGGTCCGCCGACCAGTACGATCGCAGCGGCAAAGGTCGCCAGCAAAAGGCCCAACTGCCACAGGAAATACTTCCAACCGTTCTCCTGCCGCCGGCCCCAGCCTGCCCGAATGCGGCACTCCCTGGTTAGGACACCATCAAACAGAATGAAACGCATCACGCTGCTGATGTAAGCCATCACGACCATCAAAACGATACCCGTGATCACCAAAACGGTGATCAGGCTTGCGAGGATCGCCGGATCAATCTTGTGAAAGATTTCGCCAAGGGCCGGAACGGATGTCTGCTGATTCGAGCGCGAAGGTAGGTTGAGGTTGCCTCCCGAGCCCAATTCGCCTGCAAGCAGACCAACAAATGCGAGACGCACCCACTGACCGAAGCGGAATGGCCTGAAGAGTTGCCGCTTGGTGTGTTCGAAGGCGAGCGAAATGCAATCCATAGCAGAGATCGGCACAGTGTACCTCCGCGGTCGTCAGCAGCAAGTTACCGCGAACCGCAGCGCGAATCAAATCACTTTTCGCGGAAAGATCGGTGATCTGGATCACCAACCGGCCCCTAGAAATTACTCGTATCGCAGTGCTTCCACCGGGTCGAGTTTCGATGCTCTCACCGCCGGAACCAGGCCGCTGATTACGCCCACGAAAAGCAGCGCTGCAGTCGACAGCAAAACCGTCATGACGGATATCCGCAAGTGGATATCGCCCTGACCAGAGTCGTCTTCAAAGAGCGGACCCATCATGGGCAGCGTACCGACCCCCCATGCTATGAGATACGAGAGAAGCACGCCAATTGTTCCCCCTAAGAGCATGATCAGGAGGGTCTCAGCCAGGAACTGCAGCTTGATGTGGCGCTTGCGGGCGCCCAGAGCGCGCCGCAGGCCGATTTCGCGAATGCGCTCATCGACGGAAACGAGCATGATGTTCATCACGCCCACGCCGCCGATGCCGAGAGTCAAGGTGCCGATGAACGTGAGCAGGACCTGCAGTCCGATCGTGAGTGCGTCGATTACGGGACGAAACTCATCCCGCCCGAACATTTGAAAAGCTTTCGGATCGGTGGGTGAGAAGTTCTGCCGTGTTGCTACCGCCGCGAGCACCTGCGCCATGGCTTTCTTCTCGAACTGCGGGGCAATCGGTTCAAAGACCATGACAGCCGCGTACCGCGTATTCCACAAGTCGCCCGCAGCCGAATAGGGAATCCATGAGGAATCATCGTCGCTGGAGAAATAATTGCTCAGCTGGATCTTCCGCGCCATCACTCCGATCACGGTGAAGCGGACGCCGGCAACTTGCACGGTTTCACCCACGGCAGGACGGCCGCTGAACAACTGTTCTTTCAACCGGCCACCGAGGAAAATCACGCGCCGGCGCTCCAGTTCGTCCTCGGCATTGATCCAGCGCCCCTCCGACGGGACTTCGTTCCGCATCTCGCCATATTCCGGGCAAACTCCGCGCACCGGAGCCGTTCCTACCATGCGGTCTCCGTAGGCAATGCCGGGCCGGCGCACGGTCTCGAGGCACACGTGTTTCACCAGCGGAGCCGTCGCCTTGACCATATCGAGATCCGCTTGCTCTAAAACGACCTTCTTTCCGGCGCGCTGGCCCCCGGGTTGTTCGCTGGTCTGCTGCGGCCAGCAGATCACGACGCTCTTGCCGAAGGCGTCAAAGCCGTGCACCAGGATGCTGCGAAAGCTGCTGCCGTACGCGATCAGAAGCGTGACTGTGGCGATGCCCCACACGATGCCCAGCATGGTGAGCAGACTGCGCGTGATGTTCCGCTTCAAGGCGATCCAGGCTTCGGCAATAATCTCAATCAACATTCGCAAAACCTGCAACCACGAAGGACACGAAGGAAACCCGAGCTTTACTTCGTGTACCGCAGCTTGCCCTGAGCGCAGTCGAAGGGTGTCCTTTGTGGTTAATGATCTTCACCCGCCAGCCTCATACCGCAAAGCCTCGATCGGATCAATGCAAGCAGCTCTCCGCGCGGGATACAACGCAGCACCCACCGCAATCGCACCCAGCAACCCTGCCGCGGTCAGCCCTGAAGTCCAACTGGGAGTCAGGCCGGCGAAGAAATCGGGCATCGGCAGCATGTTGACCAGCGCACAAAATCCAAACGCCACGCTCAGCCCGACGCCGCCGCTCAGCAACGCAATGATCAGAGCTTCGACGAAGAACTGTCGCAGAATGGTCCCGGCCGGAGCTCCAATTGCCTTTCGCACACCGATCTCCCGAGTCCGTTCGCGCACGGCGACGAGCATCACGTTCATCACGCCGATGCCACCCAGCAGCAAAGTCACAATTCCCACCGCGCCAAGGAAGATCTTCATCCCATCCGTCATAGTCTTGAACGCCTGCGCCTCTTGCACCGTATCCCAGATCGGACACGCCTCTTTATCGTTGGGATCGTAGTGGTGCATCCGCGCCAGCGCGGCTCGCACTTCATGCTTGCAGGCCTCATGCTGCACCACCGATTTCGGAGTAACCAGGAGCTGATCAAAAGTGGAATTGGTTCCCGGCGGCTTGTCGGGAAAGTCGCGCCGCATCGCGGAAAAAGGAAGGAAGACTTTGTTAACGTCCCAGCCGTCATAGCTCGAGTCCTGCTTCTTCTTCGCCATGACACCGATGACGGTGTAGGGAAAGTCGTTGAGATAGATGGTGTCACCAACCGAACTGCGTCCCGGAAACAATTGCTTGGCGGCGTCGGAGCCAAGGAAGGCAACGCGTCTCGCCTCGCGCATGTCGTTCCAGTCGTAAAAACGTCCCGAGCCAACGTCAAGGGTTCGGATGTAACCGAAGGGCGGATAAGATCCGGTGACCGTGACGGCCGCGTTGTTGTAATTCGAGTGCGTGCGGACGGTATCTTGTTCCAGCTCCGGGATCGCGTACTCGCAATCAGGCGATTCGGATTGCACGACTGCGACGTCTGGATCTTTCCAGCGCACAACGCGGCCTGCGTGCAAACCGCCCGCCTGCAAGCTCGTGCGCCCGTGGAAGACAATCATGATGTCCTTGCCGAGATTCCTTGCCTGTTCCGCTTGGCCTTTGCGCAAGCCGTCTCCCGCAGCCACCATGAGCACAATCGAGACAATGCCCCACGCGATTCCGAACATGGTCAGGAAGGCGCGCAGCTTGTGGGACCACAAGGTGCGAAGCACATCGAGAAACAGGTCGCGCAGCGTCATGCTATTGGGTTGGACGGGCCGCGGGGGCGAAAGTAACCGCTCCGGCGCCTACTCTGAGGTACGCAGTCAGCAAGGCGTTTGTTGCAGGAAATTGCGGCTGGAAAGAGCTGCGGTACGTCGATTCGGGGTGCCAAAAATCACGCGCTGGCAGGCAGTGGAGCCGCCTTGGTCAGCCAGCCCTCCAACTCTCTCAAGGCCAATTCGCATTGGACACGATGCCGCTCCTTGCGGTCTCGAATCTTCCTTGCCAGAGGCGGAAGCAAATCGAAAGTGATGTTCGCCGGCTGGAAGTCTCTCGGACTGGCATGGGTCACATAATGCACCAGTGATCCCAAGGCCGAAGCCCGGGGAGCAGGCGATGTCTCTGCACCCGACGCGACTGCTGAAGCGTGGATGCCGGCTATCAATCCTGTGGCAATCGACTCTACATAGCCCTCTACTCCGCAGATTTGTCCGGCGAAGAACACCCTCGGATGCTGCTTCATCTGCAGCGTCTCGCCAAGAAGGGTGGGCGAGTTGATGTAGGTATTGCGGTGAATCTGGCCATAGCGGAGAAAGCGCGCGTTCTCAAGCCCGGGAATCAGGCGCAGCACCTGCGCCTGCTCACCAAATTTCAAATGGTTCTGGAATCCGACAAGGTTATAGGAGTCGGCGCGAAGATTTTCCTGCCTCAACTGCACGACCGCATGCGGCATCTTCGCGGAGCGAGGATCCTTCAGGCCCACCGGCTTCATCGGGCCAAACCGCAGCGTATCGCGCCCACGCCGTGCAATCTCTTCAATGGGGAGGCAGCCCTCAAAGTAGTTGAGCTTTTCCCAGTCACGCTCCTCGACGGACTGCGCCGCCACGAGAGCTTCATAAAAGCGGTCGTACTCCTCCGGAGTCATCGGACAATTGATGTAGTCTGCCGAGCCCTTGTCGTAACGCGCTGCCATATAGACGCGCGACATATCGATCGAGTCCGCCTCCACGATCGGGCTGATCGAATCGTAGAAGTGGAGGTGCGGATTTGCTGACCGAGGCGCCGCATTCTCATCGTTTGACTCGGGCATGCTGAGACGGAAAATTTCGCTTGCCAGCGCATCGGAAGTAAGCGGGCCCGTAGCTATGATGGTGATGCCCTGATCCTCATCCACGCTCGTCCCTTCTTCACGCCGCACCGTGATGTGAGGCTCGCGTGAAATCGCCTCGGTGACGCGAGCGGAAAACACAACGCGATCCACGGCCAGCGCGTGGCCCGCGGGAACAGCGCATTCTCGGGCAATTTGCATCAGCAGTGACCCGCCGCGCCGCATCTCTTCCTTCAGCAGCCAGGGAGCCGTGTTCTCGCTATCGGATTTGAGCGAGTTCGAGCAGACCAACTCCGCGAAATCGCCGGTCTGATGGGCCGGCGTCGAACGCACGGGCCGCATTTCAAACAACTCAACTGCGAGGCCGCGCCGCGCACACTGCCAGGCCGCCTCCGATCCGGCAAGCCCTGCCCCGATGATCTTGATCCGTGACATACGATGCTTACTTCGATGTTTCAGCCTGCCGGGCCAGGCGGTGCAAAGATTCGCCTGCTAGCAGCACCGGTCTCCACTGATCGCGAAACTCGGCTCCCAGAGACTTGTAGAGCTCGATCGCTTTTGTGTTCCAGTCGAGCACTTCCCAGTGTATTCCGTAACACTGCTCTTCGACTGCGATGCGCGCGACCTCGGCCAAAAGGGCCCTGCCGATGCCCCGCTTACGAAATGCCTCCCGTACAAACAGATCTTCCAAAAACAATCCGCGGCCCACCCAAGTCGAAAAGTAGTTGAAGAACACAGCATAGCCCGCGGGTTTTGCGTCCCATTCCGCAATCAGCGCGCGGAATCTTGTATTCTCACCAAAACCGTCACGGGCAAGATCCTCTTCCCGGATCGTCACCCAGTCGAGTTCGCGCTCGTACTCCGCGAGTTCTCGAATCATGGTGCGCAGCAGCGCCGCGTCGTCGACGTTAGCCGGACGTATGCCAAGCATGGTGAGTTCGGGCTCCCCGATCTATCTTACTTTGTCTTTTTCTGAAACAGTCGCCGGTAGTGATCCATCTCACACGCCGGCCGGTCGTGAGAAAGCTATAATCGTTGCCCATGAATCTGGAACGAAAAGTGGAAGAACTCAAGCGGCGCGACCAGTTGGCCGAAGATGGCGGCGGAGCCAAGCGGCGCGAGCGTCAGCACAAAGAAGGAAAGATGTCGGCGCGGGAGCGAATCGAGTTCCTTCTCGACGAGGGCACGTTCGAGGAGACCGACAAGCTGGTTACGCACCGCTGCAATGACTTCGGCATGGCCGAACAAAAGATTTACGGCGACGGATTCGTGACCGGCTACGGCCGTGTCGAGGGCCGCCTGGTCTACGTTTTCGCGCAGGACTTCACCGTTTTTGGCGGATCCCTCTCGGAGGCCAACGCGGGAAAGATCGTCAAGATCATGGATCTGGCCGCAAAGATGGGCGCGCCGGTCATCGGACTGAACGATTCCGGCGGTGCGCGCATTCAGGAAGGCGTCATGTCGCTGGCGGGATACGCGGACATTTTTCTGCGCAACACACTGTATAGCGGGGTCGTGCCGCAGATCTCCGCGATCATGGGCCCGTGCGCGGGCGGCGCCGTTTACTCGCCCGCAATTACCGACTTCGTGCTCATGGTCGATAAAACTTCGTACATGTTCATTACTGGGCCTGATGTCATCAAGACCGTCACGCTGGAAGAAGTCACAAAAGAGCAGCTTGGCGGGGCGATGACGCACAACGAAACTTCTGGCGTGGCGCATTTTCTGGCGCACAACGATGCCGAGTGCCTGTCGATGGTGCGGGAGCTATTGAGCTTCATCCCCTCGAACAATCTGGACGAGCCGCCGCGGAAGAGCTGCACCGATCCAGTCGACCGTGCGGACACGGCGCTCGACAAGATCGTCCCGGCCGAGTCCAACAAACCGTACGACATCAAAGACGTGATTCATTCGGTCGTCGATGACGGATATTTTTTCGAAGTGCAGGAGCACTATGCCAAGAACATGGTCGTCGGATTCGCCCGGCTGGACGGGCGTTCCGTCGGTATAGTGGCGAACCAGCCGTCCGTGCTCGCCGGGACTCTGGATATCAGCGCGTCAGTAAAGGGAGCACGATTCGTTCGGTTCTGCGACTGCTTCAACATCCCGTTGGTGACCTTTGAAGACGTCCCGGGATTTCTGCCCGGCACGGCGCAGGAGTATGGCGGCATCATCAAGCACGGAGCGAAGCTGCTCTATGCCTTCGCCGAAGCCACAGTGCCGAAGGTTACCGTGATCACACGCAAGGCCTATGGCGGGGCCTACTGCGTGATGGCGTCGAAGCACATTCGCACCGATGTGAACTATGCGTGGCCGACAGCAGAGATCGCCGTGATGGGGCCCGAGGGCGCCGTCGATATCGTCTACAAACACGAACTGGATGCGGCGGGAAACCGGGAGCAGGTGCGGCGAGAAAAGATCGAAGAATTCCGTGACCGCTTTGCCAATCCATACGTAGTCGCAGACCGGGGATTCGTCGACGCCGTCATCCAACCCCGGGATACGCGAAAGAAATTGATCCAGGCTCTGGCCATGCTGGAAACCAAGCGGGATAAGAATCCGCCGAAAAAGCATGGAAATATCCCGCTGTGACCGTAGAGACGTTGCTTGCAACGTCTCTGCCTGCAGCGCGTCGAAGGGTTGCTTGACCCATAGCATCAGCAGAGACGTAGCAAGCTACGTCTCTACAACTTCCGGGAGAACGTAGCGATATGAACAAGCCCGTCATTGTGGTCCTAGTTTGCCTGTTGACACTTCCCCTGGTTGCTCAGGACTCCTCAGCTTGGCTGTCCACGCTGCCGCAAGCCAAAGACTACGTCCAGCACCGTTCTTCCAGCTATGACCGTACCGGAGGCAACGCCGATGCGCGCCCCGTTGCCCCCGGCGAAACGCTCACCATGCTCGACGAAGCCGGGCCCGGACTCGTCAGCCATGTGTGGGTCACGATTGCCAGCGACGATCCCAATCACCTCAAGGCGCTGGTGCTCCGCATGTACTGGGACGGTGAATCGTCGCCTAGCGTTGAAGCTCCGATTGGCGACTTCTTTGGCCTGGGACTCGGCGATTATCACTTGTATCAGTCGATCCCGTTACAGGTTGGATCCGATAAGGCATTGAACTGCTTCTTCCCCATGCCGTTTCAAAAGCACGCTCGCATTACTGTAACCAACGACGGCGCGATTAAGACCGACGCGTTCTACTTCAACATCGACTATCGCGCTTACAGCAAGCCTATCGCCGTAGATCAACTCTATTTCCATGCGCAGTATCGTCAGGCCGCGCCGGCTCAGGGCACGACGAATCAGTGGAAGTCGAATGGCGAAATGGATAACAGGAAAAATCTCGACGGAGAAGGCAACTACATCTGGATGGACGCGGTCGGCCGTGGCCACTTCGTCGGCGTGACCATGTCGGTCCTGCAGAACCAGGACAAGTGGTGGGGCGAAGGCGACGACATGTTCTTTGTCGACGGCGAGAAACTGCCGTCAATCAATGGAACCGGCTCGGAGGACTATTTCCTGGGGGCGTGGGATTTCGGCGGCCATCCGTTCTCGTATGGACTCTTCGGCGCTCCGGTGGTCGGGCAGGAAGTAGCCGGAGGCCGCTCGTCAGTCTATCGATTCCACCTGGATTCGCCGATTCCTTTCACCAAATCATTGCGCGCAACGATTGAGCATGGGCACGCGAACCACAGGTCAGACAACTACTACTCGGTCGCGTACTGGTACCAAACGGAGCCGCACGCGACCTTTCCGTCGCTGCCGGGTTTAGAGCAGAGGATTCCCAGGATTTATCCGGTGGGCGGACCGGGAAATGCTGGAAAGTAATTTGGGCCTCAGGTGATTAATTCTTCGTAGGGAGGTTCTGATGACAACTCTGTCCAGCCCTCGCTTCCTCGCGATCTATTCCGGAGTGCTTACGCTGGTGTTCGCGGTAACGGTGTTCTGGGCCTTCGCCGCGATGCGAAACCCGAAGTTCGGCATCATCACGGCACGTCGCATCAACATCGTGGAACCGGATGGCACGGTGCGACTCACGATCTCGAACCGCGCTGACTTCCCTGGCGGCTGGATTCATAAAAAGGAATCGCCCCGGCCGGATCGCCGCGAGGCCGCCGGAATGCTGTTTATGAGCGAGGAAGGCACCGAACAAGGAGGCCTGATTTGGGGAGCGAGCCAGCTTCCTGACGGAACCATCGAAAATCATGGGCACCTGAGTCTGGACCAGTATGAGGAAAACCAGATCTTTGCTCTGGATGCGGGCCAGGAAGGAAAAGACAAGTTTTCGCAAATTACGATCGCGGATCAGGGAGATTACCCGGTCGACCAAAAGAGAAAAGCGGAAGACGAGATTGGAAGACTGCCAGTGGACAAGCAAGACGCTGCTTGGGAAGCGTTCTTTGCCACCCATCGCCATGATGTGAAGCGACTGGTCCTCGGGCGGGCTCCAGATGGGTCGGTGGAACTGGATCTGCGAGACGGCAACGGTCAAGTCCGCATCCTGCTCCAAGTGCAGCCAGATGGCAAGGGAGTACTGCAATTTCTCGACGAGAGCGGCAAGGTGGTAAGCGAGTTTACGGGACAGAAGAAATAGCGGGCAAAAAGTATGAGAGTTCCGAGGTGGTGTAAGGTCCATTCGTCTCGGCCAGTAGCTCGCGTTTGACCCTCGCTGACCTGCTCTCGCTGCTTCCCTTGCGGG
>Ga0209698_10009061_pt1 | contig 10221 bp, 9 predicted proteins | sample LitLauG_LLR_2012_FD_187203 | JGI IMG/M metagenome (GOLD analysis project Ga0209698, IMG submission 187203) | Freshwater sediment microbial communities from Pennsylvania, USA - Little Laurel Run_MetaG_LLR_2012 (SPAdes) (version 2) | ecosystem: Environmental > Aquatic > Freshwater > Creek >... | reverse complement strand
GGTTTGGGAGGGGGCGGTTGCACGGTGGAAGGTGCATCCGGGATGTCCTGCGATTGGGCTTGCAGTGTTGCGCTCGCGACACTGAAAAATATGCCAAGGACAAGCAGTGCTTTGGCCGTCAGGCCTGGCCAATCGCGATTTCTACTCGCATTCGCCATGGGGGATGGGTCCTCTGGAAAAATTTTGCCCTGCTATCCTCTGGGATGCCAAGCCAGCGAAGTTTGGTGCATCTAAGTTACAGGATTAGACTAACAAAGAATCGCGAGAGAATCCCGGCATGCTCAAACCTCTGATTTTTCAGCGCAAAGTTGTGCCCTTGTGGGTCTTGGCAGTCCTGGCTGTGGCGGCGCCATTCACCCGCGCGCAGACGCCCGCTGGTCAACAGGGGACAGGGAGCCAGCAGTCGTCTCCCAGCCAATCTTCTTCCGGTCAAGCGGCGCCCAACCAGCAAGGCCAGCCACCGGCGGCCGCTGGTCAAAGCCAGGGTCAGAGCCAGGGTCAGAGCCAGGGTCAGAGCCAGGAAGAGTCGCAGGGACCGGTCGCGACTTTTAAGGCCAACACCAGCATCGTCCAGCTTTTTTTCAACGTGAAGGATAAGCACGGGGCGCTGATCCCCAACCTGACCAAAGAGGACTTTGACATCGCCGAGGACGGGAAGCCGCAGACCATCAAGTATTTCACCGCCGAGTCGAACTTGCCGCTGACGCTGGGGATCATGATCGACTCCAGCGGCAGCCAGCGCAACGTCCTCGACATGGAAAAGGAAGTGGGTGGGGCATTTCTAAAGCAGATTCTCACCGACAAAGATGAAGCGTACGTCATCAGCTTCGACATCACCGTCGACCTGCTGCAGGACTTCACCCGCGACGTTCGCCGCCTGCAGGCGGCGCTGAACAAGGCCAAGATCAACTCAGACTTCTCCTCCGGAGGCATCCCCGGCATGGGTGGAGGCCCCGTGCCTACCGCCAACGCGCCCGGCACGCTGCTGTACGATGCGGTGTACCTTTCCGCGCATGACATGCTGGCGAAGGAAGTCGGGCGGAAGGCGATGGTTCTGCTTACCGACGGGCAGGACGAGGGGAGCAGGTTGAGGATCAAGGATGCCATCGAAGCGGCGCAGAAAGCGGACTCGATCGTATACGTGCTGCTGTGCGCTGATCGCGGGTTTTACGGCGGGATGATTGGCGGCTACTCCGGAGAAGGCGACATGCGCAAACTCACCGAGCAGACCGGTGGGCGCGTCATCAACGTGGGTAATAAGTTTGACAAGCTCAGAGAGGCTTTCGAGCAGGTCGCCGCTGAACTGCGCAGTCAGTACAACATCGGGTATACCTCGACCAATACGAAGCTTGACGGCTCGTACCGCAAGCTGGAAATCAAGTCGAAGCAGAGCTACAAGATTCAGGCGCGGGCGGGGTATTACGCGGGACGCGCGCAGGATTAGCCCGTGTGGAGTGGGCACTCTTGCCCGCTGCTTTTGACTTTGATCTTGAGCTGGAGCTTTCCAATCAAGGTCAGAGCTAAACTCAACCGGCAAAGACAAGGGCAAGATCAAAAGCAGCGGGCAGGAGTGCCCGCTCCACACGAACATCCTGATACACTCCTCGCCTGGGGTTCCCTATGCCTCGTTTTTCGCGCAGGTCCTTTCTACATCTTTCGGCCGCTGCGTCTGCGGCGGCAGCGTTCCGTGGGTTTACAGAACCGATGCTGGCTGCGGCGGCGCGCCGGCGTCCGGCACATGCGGCGGACGCAGTGCTGATCGATTCCAACGAGAATCCGCTGGGGCCGTGCCGGGCGGCGTGCGATGCGATGTCCACGATTCTTCCGAAGGGCGGACGCTACGCGGACAATCTCACTGAGGATCTGGTCAACACCTTCGCTCAGATCGAGGGCCTCAGCGCCGACTTCGTTCGCGCGACGGTCGGTTCGACTCCCCCGCTGGTTTCGAGCGTGACAGCCTTCACTTCGCCGCAAAAGAGCTACGTCACGGCCGACCCGGGATTCGAAACCGGCATGATGACGGCCGCAGTCGTGGGCGCGAGAGTAGTCAAGGTGCCCCTGACGAAAAGCTACGCCCACGATGTGAAAGCCATGCTGGCAGCCGCGCCGGACGCCGGGGTTTTCTACATTTGCAATCCCAACAACCCCACGGGAACACTGACGCCGCACTCCGACATCGAGTATCTGGTGGCGAACAAGCCCAAAGATGCGATCGTGGTGGTGGACGAGGCCTACCTCCATTTCAGCCAAGCACCGAGCGTGCTCGACCTGGTGAAGGCCGGAAAAGACGTGGTTCTGCTGCGCACGTTCTCGAAGGTCTACGGAATGGCGGGCATACGTTGCGGATTCTTGATTGCTCGACCCGAGTTGGCGGACAAAGCCATGGAGCATGGCGGAATGAACTTCATGCCGGTCACCGCGGTGGTCGCGGCGACTGCCAGTTTGAAGGATCCGCAACTTGTTCCGGAGCGCCGGCGCATCAATGCCAGCATTCGTCAGCAAACGTTTCAGTGGCTTGACCGCAACGGCTATGGCTATATCCCTTCCGAGTCGAACTGCTTCCTGTTGGATACGAAGCGGCCGGGAAAAGACGTGCGCGATGCGATGGCGAAGGAGAACGTGCTGATTGGGCGGGTGTGGCCGGTAATGCCGACCTGCGTCCGCATCACCGTTGGAACACAGGAAGAAATGGAGAAGTTTCAGACGGCGTTTCAGAAGGTGATGAGAAGCTGAGTGTTTTTCATCTAACAATCAAACTACAAGTCATCTCAGAAACATCCCGTCTCGCCATCAATGCAATCACCTGTTTGCGCCAGTTACACTTCTGCGCCCAGGGACTGTTCAAAGAATTAAGATCGTGTCGCGGCGTGACACGGTCGTTCCCGTACTCTCGTCATGGCCGACTTCATCTCAGACAGGACCAGCCGAGAGAGCTGAAACGGAGTCTTTCGATGAATGGCATGGAAACGGCAGATGCAGCTCTGGAAACGCTCCGCGCCGAGGTGGTGGATATTGCCCTCGGAACGTTTTTCTTGTCCGTTGGAGCGACCGCCTGCGCGATCGCGGCGATCCGCTGGCGCAGGGGCGTTCGCATACTCGTATGGTTGGGAATCTTTAGCGGGATGTACGGCGTCCAAAAACTGCTCCAGCCGCTCGTAGTGCTTGCGGTTCTGCCGCACGCCCTCAAATCTGCCACGCCCTACGTGAGTACGGCGGTCATGTACCTGCTCCTGGTTTCTGCCTTGTTAGCCTGGCGGGAGCTGAGCCTCGGCAAACTCAGGTTTCTCATGCAACTGGAAATCTTCGCGGCGTTGACGATTGCTCTGGCCGGCATTGGCACGTTCGTCCTTGGTGGCCCAAACGATAAATGGATGTTCTACAACAACCTGCTTGCAGTTCTTTCCATGCTCGTCCTATTCACTGTCGTGCTGGTGCCAAAGTTTTCCAGGTTCCTCGTTATAACCAAACACCGCATTCTCACCGCCGCTACGCTAATTTTTGCGCTAGAGGTCTTGTACACCAACTTGTCGAGCGTGTTGCAGTATCGCGTCCTGCCGTTGGTGGACTCGTTCGGCTTTGCTGCCCTCCTGTTTTCGCTGGGGTACGTGGCTTTGGAGATACTGTCTACGAACGAGCGCCGTCTGCTTTCCATCGAGACGGAACTGGAGACAGCTCGCCAGATACAGTCTTCAATTCTTCCGGCGACAGTTCCCGAGTTCGAGAACCTCCGTATCGCTGCTTCTTATCAACCCATGACCTCCGTGGCGGGCGATTTCTACCAATTCGTCCGGTCAGATAACAACCATCTCGGCGTCCTTGTGGCAGACGTCTCTGGACATGGGATCCCGGCCGCGCTCATTTCTTCGATGATCAAAGTGGCCATGCAGTCCGTCGCCGTCCATGCCGACGATCCCTCGCAGGTGCTTGGCGGCTTGAATCGCATTCTGTCGAGTGAGGCACACGGCCAGTTCGCTTCGGCCGCTTATGTTTGGATCGACGCAGAGAACCGTAACGCGCTCTACTCGGCGGCTGGACATCCGCCGCTACTGTGCTGGCGCAATACCAGGGGCAAAATGCAGCGTATCGAAAGTAACGGGCTGTTGTTCGGGGTCGAACCTAACTCTGAGTACCCGGTGTGCAGCGTGCCGCTTGAACCATCTGATCGCTTCCTGCTCTACACCGACGGCGTGACCGAAACGGAGAACGCCGCCGGGGAGGCGTTCGGCGACCGGCAACTGGAACAGGTCGTACGCAATCATCAATCGCAGCCCGCTTCCGAGCTGTCGCGTGAAGTGCTCTCCGAACTCCAGAGGTGGCGACCTGCCGCAGTGAACCAGCAGGATGACATTACGCTAATCGTCGTCGATGTTCTTTAGCTAACCCGGAACCGCATACGATCCTGAGAGGGATCGGAATTGGGGCTCGACCCGGCGCCCGTCTTTCACAATTCGGCAGCGGACTCCGAACCTTTGTCTGTGCCGGCGACTCCGGGGAACTTCTACTCCACGGCTTCGGTCCAGCGCACGACTCTTCCTTCACGACTGCTCTTGTGCGCGAGCAGGAGGGCGCGCATGGTGCGCAAGGCTTGGTCCGGCGTCACCTCCAGCGGGGTGTTCTTTTCGATCGCATCTCTGACGTTGGCGTAGAAGCCGCGGTAATCCCCGCGCTCAGTCTTCACTTTCCGCGGAGGCTCGCCGACGCGGGTCAGCGTTCCCCACAGTTCTTCGCGATCTACGCCCCAATTCGCGCCCCAGTCCAAGCCATCGGGGCAGTTGGGGCTGCGCAGGATTTCCTCCTGCGGATCCATCCCGTGCTTCAGGAATGTGCCTTCGGTTCCGTGAAGAAGCAGGTGCGGGCCGGGAGCGTAGGCGATGATGCGGGCGCGCAGAGTGGCGCGCAGACGCGGATATTGCATGTGGACGTCGAAGGCATCATCCACGATGGCGGATACACGCTGGCGGAGAGCGGCGGCGCAGATCGACTCAGGTTCGCCAAACAGGACCAGGGCGCCGTCGAGCAAGTGAGGGCCCAGATCCCAGAGAACGCCGGCTGCGGGGAAATCGGCAACTTCGCGCCAGGCGTTGGGCTTTGCATCCAGACGGAAACGGTCGAAGCGGGCTTCGTACTCGACGACTGTGCCAAGTGCGCCTTCGGCGACAAGCTTCTTCACCGTCAGAAACGCGCCGTCCCAGCGGCGGTCCTGATAGACGGTGAGCAGGCGGCCTCGCTCGGCGGCGAGGCGCACCAGTTGTTCGGCTTCTTTCATCGTAGGAGTGAAGGGCTTGTCGACGACCACGTCGCGCCCGGCTTCAAGGCACGCTTTGGCATAGGAAAAGTGCGAATCGTTGGGCGTGGCCACGACGCAGAGGCCGATCGTTTTGTCGGAGAGCACTTCGTCAAGCGTCCGCGCCACGCGCACTTCGGGATATTTTTGTTTGGCGTTGTTGGTGTTGCGCTCGAGGATGCAGGCCAGTTCCATCCCCTGGACACCGCGAATCACAGGAGCGTGAAAGGCCTGGCCTGCCAAGCCAAATCCGATGAGGCCCACTCGTACCATGGTTCTTTCCTCTCCCTAATGAGTTGGCGTCGCAGCTTCTCTTTCGCCCCTTCGGGGCTTGCTCTTCTCTCATTCGCCTGCCCACGGCTTGCGCCGTGGGCTGCATTCTTTCGCCGCTTCGCGGCTGCAGCGTTTCGTATGATCCACTTCTTCTTACGCTACCGAGCCACAACACAGACTCCTAAAGGCGATGTTTGAGTGCTTTCAGCGATCTTTCAACCGCCGCACAAACTTCAACCCCGACCAAACGTCGGTAACGGCACAGACTTTCACGTCCACCAAGCCGGCGGCCAGGCCGATGTCGCGCACAATGTTTTCGTCGAGATCGGTGGCCACGCCCGAACTTTTCTTAGGCCAGCTTACCCAGAGCATGCCGGCAGGGGCGAGTTGTTTGGAGATTCGGCGGAATTCTTTGGTCAACTCGGTTTTCGATTTCGTGAAGACCATCGCAAAGTCGACGGGCGCTTTACCGTTGTGAACGGCTTCGCAACTGGCAACCGCTTCCTTCAACTCTGACAGCACCTCCGACGGCGCGGCAACGAAGCACACGTGGAATCCGTCCTTGATGCCAAGCTTCTTCGGGAGTGGTGTGGCTGAGTATCCGGGCATGCAGTTGGACCAAAGTTAAACTCAGGGAAGCGACGTTACTGTGCCGGTGCGTAATAGCCGCGGCGGGCGCGTACGCGGAAATTCTTACGGTCGTTGGCGACAATTTCGATCGTGCGGTAGTGACCATCTGCCTTGAAGTCGGCGGGCTTGTAGGAAATGGCGTACTGGCTGCGCAGTTCGTCCTGAATCTCGGAAAAGGCGTTGACCACGTCGCGAATCTGAAAGGGGAAAAAGGCGCGGCCGCCGGTGGCGTCGGCGATGCGCTCCAGAATCTTATCACCGTTGCCTTTGGTGCCGCTGACGTTGGTGCTGATGGTGTAGACGATGGTCTCGGCGCGCTGGGCCATCTCGACGGCCTCTCCCATGGTCACGTGGCTCAGGTTGTCGTCGCCGTCGCTGAGCAGAATGATGGCGCGGCGTACGGGCGTGGCCTTTGAGGCTTTCAGCAGCCTCTCACGGCAGGTGTAATAAAGTGCGTCGTAGAGAGCCGTGCCGCCGCCCGGACGCAGTTCATGAACTCCGTGAGCTAGCAATTCCGTGTTGTCGGTGAAATCCTGAGTGATTTCCGGGGTCACATCGAAGCCAACCACAAAGGCGCGATCAATGCCCGGGTGCACGGTCTGGTTCAGGAACTCGATGGCCGATTCCTGCTCGAACTTGAAGCGGTCGCGAACCGAGTTGCTGGCGTCGATCAGCAGTCCGACTTGCAGGGGCAGGTTGGTCTCAGCGTGGAAGCTGCGCACCTCGGCCGGAGGCTTGTTATCGTCTGCGACCCGGAAATCGGCCTGCTTGAGGTCGGTGACGCGCTTGCCGTGCTTGTCGGTCACGGTGAACACAACGTTCACTTCGTTGGTGGTCGCCCTGATGGTGGTGACGGGGTCGGAGTCGTCTGCTGGCTTTGGAGCCTGATCGGCAGATTTAGCGGAGGCCGAGGCCGGGTTCGTGGAGGTTTGCGACTGCTGCGCTGCAACGGCATCCGCGGGCGGCGTGGGCGCTGCGGGAGTCGACGACTGGGCCGCGGCCATTACGGCGACAAGCGCCAGCAGAGCCAGACGAGGCGCGTTGAGCAAAAGTCTCATCCCCAAGAATTGCATCCTGAATTGATATTATATGCGCCCTCGCGGACCAGGGTTCAACTTCCTCGATGGTCTGTGGTGCTGCGTCTTCGCAGGCTCGGGCCTGCACTTTTTAGCGTACTTCGGACCTGCTTTGCGAACTTCGCGGCAAAAGCTTTTAACCGCAAAGGTCGCAGAGGATTTGCGAAGGTCGGTAAGAAAGTCGTGAGCTCAAGGGGAATCATCTGTTACGACGGTGTGGTCACTTGCCTCGTGCGGCGACGGTAAATGAGGCGCTGCCATCGAGCATCGCTAGAAATTCCTGCAACTCCGCTGGGAGCGGACTCTTGAGTGCGATTTTTTCCGTCGTTCGCGGGTGGGCCAACTCGAGTTCGGCGGCGTGCAGGAAGTTTCGGGGAAGAGAGATCGCACTGAGCGGCGCGCTGGGTGCCCCATTTCTCACGCTCTTTGCGAGAAAGCCTGCCCTGAGCTTGTCGAAGGGTGGGGCTGTGCGCATCTCCCCGGGCGCGCCGTAGAGCTTATCCCCCACGACCGGATGGCCCAGCGACGCCATGTGGACGCGAATCTGGTGGGTTCTGCCGGTGTCGATCTTTACTTCGATAAGCGTGAACTTGCCATAGGGCGTGTCGAGGCGGCGGACGGCGCGGTAATGCGAGACGGCCTCGCGGCCGCCGGGCTGGCGCGTGGTCATGCGAGTGCGGCGAACGCGGTCGCGGCTGATGCTGGCCGCGATGGTGCCGTGATCTTTCTTCAGCCAGCCGTGAACCAGGGCGACGTAAGTCTTCTTCACTTCGCGGCGGGCAAATTGTGCGGCGAGCTTGCGATGGGCTTCGTCGTTCTTGGCGACGACGATCAGGCCGCTGGTGTCTTTGTCGAGGCGGTGGACGATGCCGGGGCGCATTTCGCCGCCGATGGCCGACAGGCTTGCGAAATGATGCAGCAGCGCGTTGACCAGCGTGCCGCGATTGCGTTGGCCTTCGGTGGCGCCGGCGCCGGCGTGGACCATCATCCCGGCGGGCTTGTTGATGATGGCCAGATCGTTGTCTTCATAGAGGATATCGAGAGGAATGTCCTCTGCGATAGCGCGCAGTGGAGGGCGCGCGGCAGGACCGAGGATGGTGATGCGCTCGCCGCCACGGAGCTTCATCGAGGCTTTGGCAGGAGAGTCGTTGAGCAGAATTTTTCCTGCGTGGATGAGTTCCTGGACGCGGGCGCGGCTGACTTCGAGGCGGGAAGCGAGGAATTGGTCCAGGCGCTGGCTGGCGGCGTCAGCGGCAACGGAGATCGAGGTGGGAAGCTGTTCGGACACGAGGTTCAAAGAAAGCAGCATAACCCATGCGCCCGGATTCTCAGGAACCCATGCATGCAGATCGGAGTCTATGATTGTCGAGAGGCTGTGAGGAATGCGGACGATTCTTCTCAACGTCGCATTAGCGGTGACACTTCTGCTCTGCGCGGGCGGTGGCAATGGCGCAGATTGCACGGACTCTTTGAGTGTCGAGGTCGACAACCAGGCTGGTATGAATGAGCGGCAAGTTAGATTCGCTGAGATGCGCGAGTTTCTGTGGAACCACTGGCGCGAGAAGAAGTGTGGAAATTTGCTCTTTACGGGAGTCTCGAAAGAGGGGAAGACCAGCTACTCCGAATTCAAGATCACGCTGATACGCCCGTCGACGATGGTACTCAGGGTGACGGTTGTTCGCGACCGGATCGGTCACCTAGGAAAAGTAATCCCTCGGACTGATGCGAACGGCGCCTACGAAGCCTACACGATAGAAAGAATCATTACACAGAATCCACATAAGGACTGGAAGACCAAGGTGATTGTGCTGGGGGACGACCAAGCCGTGCCTCCCCTGAAGTACTGGCTCAGATTCAAGGATTGGGAAGGTTATCCGATAACTTACTTCTGACGCCCTCTACCGCGCCGCGCTTACCGTTTGCGCTGGCACAGCCTTCGCTCCCGGTCTCAGCCACCAGATCAGGCCGCCAGCCAGCACCAATCCGATGGCGATCAGCTGCGTGCCGGTCATGGCGCCTCCGAAGACGGAGCCGCGGCCGGGGTCGTCGCGCAGATACTCCAGGAAAAATCTGGCCACGCCGTAGATGAACATGAAGGCGCCGATGATCTGGCCGTTGAACTTTCTGCGCTTAAGCAGCCACATGAGGAAGAAGAAATTCGCCAGTTCCACGGCTGACTCGAACAATTGCGTCGGCTCCAGGGGCACGTTCAGCGGCGTGCCGGTGATCTCGTGGGCCAGCGGATTGCGGAAGACTACTCCCCACCAGTGATGGGCCTCTTTACCGTAACAACATCCTGCGGCGAAGCAGCCAAGGCGGCCGATGGCGTGCCCGAGGGCGAGGCCGGGAGCGAAGGCATCGCAGGTCCCGAGAGGTGGGAGATGATTTCTCCAGACATACCATGCAGCGGCTACGAACGCGGCCAACAGGCCTCCCGAAAAAACTCCGCCCGCCTGCAGCGTGGCGATGCTGAATATATCGCCGAGATGGTCTTTGTAAATGCTCCAGTCGTTAATGATGTAGAGGATCTTGGCGCCGACAATTCCGCAGAGCACGACGAGAATGCCCAGGTTCCAGGCCTTGTCGCCATCAATGCCCATGCGTTCGGAATTGCGGACGCTGATCCAAAGGCCGATCAGAACGCCGGTCGAAACCAGCAGGCCGTAGGTAGGCAGGAAGAAACGGCCGTATTGAAAAAGTTGAGGAAACATCAGAACTATTAGATGCGCAAAGCCGGGCTACGCTACGAGATCAGTTTAGCAGGAAAGGAATTTGATATTGCCGAGACTGCGATTGCGCGGGACAGGTTTCGCGGACAGGAGTGTCCGCGCCACACAAACTGTGGCCGCACAAGCCACGCAAAAATCAAGCCGACCCACTGTGCCGTGTGACGGGGCCGAGAATGAACCCGTCGGTAGACGTTGGGCGCCCGCCGAGACCCTTTAGGCATCTCCGCAT
>Ga0209698_10009060_pt1 | contig 10222 bp, 5 predicted proteins | sample LitLauG_LLR_2012_FD_187203 | JGI IMG/M metagenome (GOLD analysis project Ga0209698, IMG submission 187203) | Freshwater sediment microbial communities from Pennsylvania, USA - Little Laurel Run_MetaG_LLR_2012 (SPAdes) (version 2) | ecosystem: Environmental > Aquatic > Freshwater > Creek >... | reverse complement strand
AACTGAACATGTGATTTTGCTGTTGATCTTCTCCACGCATGCCTTCTCGTACCATACTCGGCTGTGGATTAGGAGTAGTTTTTCAGCAGCCTGTTAGAGGAATAATGCCGGGTTGCTCAGATTGTCATTTTTCGCCGTTCCTCTTTGTGATCAGTGTTGTCCGAATCAACCGGAACGAGGATGCCCGTTTTGAGATCGCCGCTCTGCTGCAGAAGCAGGCGCGTGAGCTGCAGCTGCCAGCTTTTTGGGGCCGACCTTAACGGGTTGAGCTGATGCGCCTGTCGTTGACCTTTAGTTGACTCAAGGTTGTCTGCACGAATTTGCTCAACTCTTTCGAGGCTTTCAGGGAAGCCTCATCGCCGCCCGATGCCTGCTGCCGGACGCATTGCAGATCTCCACTGGTCTTGCCCGCGTATGTAATCTGAGTGCGTGTTCCGAAGGAGGCCGATTTCGCGCAGCCTCCTGTCGGAATTTTACTGACGTCTCCAAGTTCAACAAGCAGGTGCCGCAGGTGTTTTGTGTTGATCGTTCCGGGAGGAAACCGCTGCGTTTGCGCTGGCTCTGATCTCTGCAGTGAGCTGGCGCCACTGACTTCTGCTGTGGCGCTGCCGTCATTGTGGATCACAACTCTATAGGAACGGGTGTTGGTAGAACCGGATTGAAGTATGGTCGCTAGATCATCCTTGGCGCTCGGTTTACTCCCGTGTTCTGTCGTCGATGGAGCCTGACTCTCCGACGTGACGGGGGGCGCCGCAGGATTCTGGGGTAACCCTGCGAACATAAGAGCGATCAAGCAAGTCTGGACCAGTGGCATAAGCACAGGGAAAATTATAACCTCCAGTAGATAAAGCTTGCGGTCGGGCGTTCATGGTTCATCGTAAAGGAGCACTCGATCTAGCCCGCGCCACTAAAATCAACACCGCCATCACTTCGACGGACGCGTGCCCCTACTGCTAATCGATCCGCCACAAGAAAATGCGCTCCGCGTTGTCGCGGAGCGCATATGGCCAGGCACAGCTTACTGAACATTAAGGTTGATGGTGATGGTATGGGTGATCCCTGACGCCGTTGCGGTGACCGTTGGAGTGGTTTGACCGATTGGCGTTCCGGGGTCGTGGTGTGTGGTGGTCGTTGTGCTTCCCATGGTACCGCAGGATGACATCACCAACATGAACACCACGAGCACGGCCAGCAGACCAAGAATCCGCAACTTCCGTTTCTTGCTATCTGCGGCCAGGATGACGACACCGAACAAGCCGGGGAACAGCGTGGCGTAAAGGATGCTGCTCCTTTCGAAGAGGCTCGCCCGCGAGGATGCCGCAGTTGTCGCGATTGTGATTGTTTCCGAGGTGGCCGATGCCGCCGCGAACGAGCAAGTTGATTCAGAAGGCAGCCCTGAGCAACTGAAGCTGGGGGCAGCCAGCCCGCCAAGCAGACCAAGGTTGATCGTGCCTGTACCGGTCTGTCCGGGGGCAGAGACGGTGATGCTTAAGTTGTTGGGGCCGATGGTGAAGTCCTGAACATTGAGCGCTTGCCCGGTGGAGACCGATGATGCGAGGGTAGTGTCCCCGGGATAGTTCGCTGTAACCGTGTAAGAGCCTCCTGGGATGCCCGTACTGGTGAAGATCGCGGTGCCCGAGCTGGTGGTCGCCGTGCCCAGAGTTGTATTCGATTTCGTGTCGGTGAAGGTCACAGTTTCGCCATTGGGTGGGGCTGGCGCAACTATCGCAGTGAGAGTCACGCTGGCTCCGGCGTTAACCGTGGCCCCAGGCGAGAGCGTCAGAGTGGTCGTGCTGGTACCTTTCTGAACGGTAAGCGATTGTCCGGTGGAGGCCGACGCCGCGAAGTTGCTGTCTCCGGGATAGCTGGCCACAACGGTGTAAGAACCGCTTGGGATGCCTGTACTAGCGAAGACCGCTTGGCCGGCGGCGGTTGTCGCCGTGCCAAGCGCTGTATTCGACTTCGTGTCCATGAAGGTCACAGTTTCGCCATTGGGCGGAGCTGGCGCGATTGTGGCCGTGAGAGTCACGCTGGTTCCCGGAGTTACCGAGTTTCCGGGCGCGATTGCCAAAGTGGTAGTGGTTGTGGCTTTCTGAACGGTGAGCGCCTGCCCGGCAGAGACTGATGCCCCTAAACTGGCGTCTCCGGGATAGTTCGCTACCACCGTGTATGAACCTGCTGCGATGGTTGTACTGGTGAAAGCAGCAACGCCTGAAGCGGTATTGGCCGTGCCAAGCGTCTTGTTTGAGATCGTGTCCGTGAAGGTCACAGTTTCGCCATTGGGCGGAGCTGGTGTGATTGTGGCGGTGAAGGTAACGCTGGTTCCCGCATTTACGGTTCCTCCAGGCGCGATGGCGAGCGTCGTTGTAGTCGTAGTCATACCCACGCTGAGCGCCTGGCCTGCGGACACCGACGCCGAGAAGTTGGCGTCTCCGGGATAGCTAGCGACAACGTTGTAAGAACCCTTTGCGAGGGTCGCGCTGGTGAAGACTGCTTTGCCGGTTGTGGTTGTGCCGGTGCCGAGGGTCGTGTTCGAGATGGTGTCCTTGAAAGTCACAGTTTCGCCATTGGGCGGAGCTGGCGTGATTGTGGCCGTGAAGGTCACAGTGGTCCCGACCGGCACAGAGTTTCCAGGCGCGATGGTGAGAGTCGTAGTCGTGGTGGTTATACCTTGTCCAACTGTTAGGGGCTGTCCGGTTGAGGCGGACGCCGCGAAGGTAATGTCTCCGGGATAGCTGGCCACAACGGTGTAGGACCCCGCGGCGATGGTTGAGCTGGTGGCGACCGCTTTGCCGGCGGTTGTTGTCGCGGTGCCAAGGGTCGTGTTCGAGATGGTGTCCTTGAAGGTCACAGTTTCGCCGTCTGGAGGAGCGGGCGTTATTGTGGCTGTGAAGGTCACCGTTGTTCCAACAGGGACCGGGTTTGCGGGTGTGATCGCCAGAGTCGTGGTGGTTGAAGTTTTCGAAGTGCTAGGCCAGCCGGTCAATAGGGCGTGGGCATCGACCGACCCCAGGCCAGTTACCGGATCGTAGTTCCCGCCAGTGAGATAGCCGAGCGTACCATTGGCCGTGCAGTTTGTGGCGCCTGTCTGGCACGGGACAACGTTGCCGCTGGGGGTGGGAGTAGGGTTGGCGCTATAGTTACCGGCAGGAACGTCGTGAAACGCCGTGGGCATACTTTGCGACAATGCGTAAAGGGTGGGGTTGATGTTGCCGAGACCAGCGGGCGGAGTGTTCTTCTGTGATTGATTGATCAGGGTTACGATGCCGGCAAAGACTGGGCAAGCCACCGAGGTACCGCCGAAGACAGAGCCGCCGCTCGCTACTGCTGTGGCAATTCCGTTGGCGCAACTGCCCTGATAGGTGGCTCCGCCAGTGTTGGTGCACACGATATAGCCATCGTGGTAAGGTGAGGCCGGCATGGAGACGTCCGGTTGGCTGCGGTGATTAGGATCATAAGTACCGGGTCCGGTCTGCCATGCGGGCTTGGGAAAATAAATGCTCACCCCACCGCCGGTGGAGGAAAGGCTTTGCCCCCCGCTGAGATTAGTGCCCGCGCCGCTGTCATCCCACGCCAATTCCCCGATGTAGCTAAGCGCCGAACCCAGGTTGGCGCCGTTGTTGGCGCTCCAATATGTCGACTGATTGAGTACGTCTGCATCGAACTCGGTTCCACCCACTGCGGTCACTTCCGGAGGACCGGATAAAATATTCACTCCTAATCCGCCGCTCGCCGTGGTGTTGCCGGAGGGATCGCAGCCAGCGGCGCCGGAATCTCCTGATGACACCATCACCGTTTGGCCCTGGGTGTTAGCCTGTTGGATCATCGACTGATACGACGTTGCGGTAGCTGAATTCACGTTAGCTTCGCATTCTCCATAACTCATGCTAATGACCGGTGCGGTGCTATTGTTGATCGCATATTGAAGCGAAGTGATGATCCCGCCGTTGTTGGCGTCACACTTCACGAAGGTGATCGCGGCATTACGCGCGACCGCTCCTGACCACTCCAGGTCAAGATCCGCCTCGGCCTCGTCGGCCGTGAACCCCGGATCAGTACAGGTGGGGACGAGAAAATCCGTGGGATCATTTTTAGATAGGCCGAACCCAGTACGGAATTGCTCGATGTCCGTCATGTGAATGTCGGTCCGCCCTATAATCGCAACCTTCATCCCCGTGCCATCGATTCCCGCCTGGTACAAAGCCGCAACGTTGTAGATCGTGGCGATGTCGTCGGGAGCTAACTCGTTGCCGCCGTTTCCGTCCGTGTAATAAGGGTTGACTGAGTTAAAGGGGTTGGGAGACTTTTTGACGCTCAATGCCCTCGGGACGAAGTTGTGGAGGCCCTGAAACGCTGCTGCGATGCCCTGCAGAGCCATGGGGACCGACGGATCGTTGGTGTTGGCGAAGTGCTCTTCACCATTTACGGTGAAGCGGTGAATCTGGGTATGGAACGCGCGCTGGATCCGGTCTACCGTCCCACCGAAGGCGATCCAATTGCGCCCGCGGGCGACCTCGACGATGGCGAATCCTTGAGAGGCCAGCCACTGTGTGATTTTGCGGATGTCGGCCTGGCTGAGACCGAACCGGGCACCGTACTGTTCCGGCGTCAGCCAATGGTGGTAGTCCGGTGAAGAGGGATCCTGCTGGTCGACCAGTAATTTGTCCAGATCGGCCTGCTGCACTGCGGATAGTTTCATCATCATGGTGACGTGCGGCAATTTCGTCGCCGGATCGAGCGGCCCCCGATCATTCTCAGGCTTGGCGAGAGGGCTTACGCTGCCCTTCAAAACCACAGTTTGGCTACTGTTGATCGGCGTGGCAATACGATCCGGTTGCGCCAGGGCCGAAGATGAACCCAACAACAACACTCCTGCGAGTACCGAGAACGAGGTCTTCATGATTTTGGCTCCTGAGAAGGTCTCTGCCTTAGAAAAACTGTTGCCGCTCGACGCCCCTAGTCGAGTTGCGGCGGTCTAGGTGCCGGAGGGAAGAAAAACCCGGGCACAGTACCACGCATCACAACCATAGTCAACTCATTTCTTTTTCTCATGCGTTAGCACAAAATTTCTGCACCACTCACTGACGCGACAAATATGAGGAGAATTGATCAGCTGTACCGTCGGCTGGACCTCTTTATTCCTTTCGATCGAAGGAACGAACAAGAAGGAAAGAACCGATAGAGAAGCCCAACCCTACTGGTGACGAAGTGGCTGAGGGATATTCCGGTTGGAGCGTATTGAGCTTTAAGCGTCGCCGTGATCTAAGTTTGGCAAACGCGTAGATCATCGGCGCCCACTAGAACTGAATTGCTGTGCCTTCTGACCGGCGCTTCGCCAGGTTTTCAATCAGATCTTTTAGGCGGAGCTAATCCCAGGCTCCATGGATTCTCGATTCTCCTGCCTCAACATACTTAATCTCAGTGGATATCGGTTTAGTTCGGCTCGGGCGCAACGAACCGGGTGGCAATATTAGGACCAGGTTGTTTCGAAACGCCCTAGGGCTCGATTCCCAATTTTCTGTAGAAAACAAATTCTCCTGATCCAGTCTCAGATCGGTTGTCGCGTCAGTAAATGCAGGACGTTGTGAATGCCGCGGGCCGCAGGGTGTAAAGGGGAATACATCTTGGGTCTCCGCGGCACTCGCTGAGCTGACCCCGAGTCCTGGTTGGACGGGCCGGACGCCCATCGGAACCATTTCCGTGACCGTAACCGCGGCCGGATCGATTCGCAGAGGACAACCATCCCGCTGAACGTGCCGTATTGAGAGCGAGGGACGGGTGTTGCGCCCGTCCTTCAATTTCTCGAATTAAGGAGACACAAAATGAATCGCAAAAACTTAGCGCAGTGGAGGTTGATTTCGCCATGCAAGGCCCTCCGAGCGATGATCGCGCTCATGTTCGCTTTGTTACTTACCGGAGCACAAACAGATCTGCACGCACAGGAAACCGCGGCAGCCTACGTCGAGTTGGGCGCCGAGCAATTGGATCAACTCGTGGCCCCAATCGCTCTCTATCCGGACTCGCTGGTCGGCCAAGTATTGACTGCATCCACGTATCCCGACCAGATTGGCGCCGCTTACGCTTGGCTGAACGAGAACATGGGACTGCCCCCGGATCAGCGGGCATCCGCGGCTGACAGCATGCCATGGGACCCGGCGGTGAAAGCTCTCACGGCGTTTCCGTCCGTCCTGGGCAATCTCGCGAAGAACAACGGGTGGACGTCACAGCTCGGCAACGCCTACTACAACCAGCCCGGCGACGTGATGAACGCTGTCCAGGCCTTGCGGTCGCAGGCACAGGACTCGAACAAGCTGGTGACCACGGCGCAACAGCGCGTGGTGGTTGAACAGGGAGTGATCTCCATCGTGCCGGTCGCCGCAGAAGTGGTTTGCGTTCCTTACTACAACCCGTGGGTGATTTGGGGACCGATGTTCGTTGCCTATCCCGGCTACGTTGCGATCGCACCTCCTCCGGGAATCGTAGTAGGAGTCGGTGTTGCCTTCTTCCCTGGAATCTCGATTGGCATCTACGGCGGCTTCGGGTGGGGTTTCGCCGCATGGGAGCCGGTGTGGGACGGCGGCGTCGTAATGTTTCATCATGACACTTACATCTCGACCAGCGTCACGGTCGTGAATCACGGCCATTTTGGCGGGCACGACAGAGGTGCATTTGAACATCGCGGTCGCGGCGTGCCGGCTGGCTATCACGCCACCGCCCGCGCAGGGGCTGCTCGGACGGCAGCGTCCCACAGTCAGAGCCGGAGCGGCCTCGGAGCGGGAAGCGCTCACCAGGGTATGGGCAGCGGGACACAGGCGAGAGCCAACAGCCCGTCGCACGCGGGCGGGACAGCGCAGTCAAGGAGCAGCTTCGCTTCTCACCCGAATAGCGGCGCGCAGGCCAAAAACAACTTCTCTTCCTACCACGCCAATGGCGGGGCGCAGTCGCGAAGCAATTTCTCCACTCACCCAAACAGCGCTACGCAGGCGAGAAACAGCTTCTCTTCCTCACGTGCGACCGGTGGGGCACAGCCGCGAAACAACTTCTCCACTCACCCAAACAGCGGTACGCAGGCGAGAAACAGCTTCTCTTCCTCACGGACGACCGGTGGGGCACAACCGCGAAACAACTTCTCCTCTCGTGCGGCTAGTGGGGGACAGGCCAGAAGCAGTTTCTCCTCTTATCCCGCGCAAGCTAGAAACAACTTTTCGTCTCACGTTGGCAGCGGTGCACAGACCAGAAGCAGTGGCTCTTCTCCGATGGGCGGCGGCATGCAGGCAAGAAACAACTTCCCCTCGCACATGGGCGGTGGAGCGCAGGCAAGAAACAACTTTTCCTCGCACATGGGTGGCGGTGCGCCGTCAAGGAACAACTTCTCCTCCGCACGGATGGGTGGAGGTGGTGCCCGCATGGGCGGCGGGGGCAGGAGAAGGTAGGGCCTTAACGAGGCGCGGGATCCCCGTGAGTTGTACCAAGGGATCTCGCGCACCGTTCATTCGATGGTGAGTTCGGCGGGACTCTCCAGGCACTTGCGTGATCAAGATGGGTGAGAAAACACTCAAGCAGGACAAATTGCGCGTCGACGAGGATCCTGTCAGTCATCACGAGGCGGGACAAAGAAGCGGCGGCAGATGTAGGCAAGATCACTGTGGGATTTATTACCAGCCCGGGCCGCAGCAGCGCCGAGTTCAGGGTTGGCAGGTGAAGTGGCTCTGAGGTTACGTTTCTGTTGATCGAACAGTTTCGAACGGCAGAGGAACGCGCCGGGATGCTTCAATTGTTGATCTTAGGCAACTTCAATTCGCGTACGCCCTTGCACGGTCGTTGGGTGGAGCAGTTGCCTATGAGAGCCATGGCATCCTGAGTCGCCTTGGAAGCGTGGATCGCCTCGGCGTCCTGCGGACGAATACGCAGCAGATCTTGAAAATCGTCGAGGGCAGTGTTGAACTCCTGCTTCGCTTCCGGATATTGCGCGGCGCGCGCATGCACGATGGCCAAAGCGGCACGAAGCTTTGCGATATTCAAACGGGATTCGAGATCTCCGGGGTCGTGGTGGGCAACTTCCGTGGCAGCGGTGAGGGAGCGGGTATATTGTTGCAAGGCTCCAGGAAAGTCTCCCATGGAACAGAGAATCTCGCCACGGTAGGAGTATCCGATCAGCAAAAGGTTTTTGTAGAAGAGTCCGTAAGGGTTGTCCGCCAGCATCTCCTCTCCGATCTTGATGGCTTCATCGAGCTTCTTCTTGCCGGCGAGGACATGACCAAGTCGGGCCTCATCAATGCCGATCGTGCCGAGCGCGCCGGCGTTATTTATTCTGTTGGTCAGATCGTGCGGGTCGGCTTTCAGCAGAGATTGGCCTAACTCCCAGCTCTTGCGGTTATCCTTGTCAGCGCGAACATAGTCCGCCATGTCATCGAACAGCCGCGCCCGATGATTGTAAAAGTAGGCTTGCGCTCCGTCGGGCAGGCCTTGCAATCTGCTGGTCTTCGACCAGATGGCGTCATAGATCTTCAGAGAGGCCTCAAATTCCCGGTTCTTGCGAAGGTGGTACGCGAGGTCGAGGTTGGATTGTAATAGGCCCATCAGGGCCGTGGAATCGGGCGCTTGGTTCGCCAAGGGACCGAGCAATTCGATGGCTTTGCGATCGTGCCGCATCCCTTCTGTCAATTCCCGAGTACTGCTCGAGGATCCGTTTCCTGCCAGAACCCAGCCCATTTGAATGTGAGCGCGGGCTTCATCCATGATGCGGTCGCGATCACTCTGTTGTTTCTGCGCGACCAGTTCCGCGATCGCGAGTTGTTGCGTGGCCATGCGCAAGGCCTCTTGCGTATTTCCGGTTATCAGCAAGGTGCGAACATAACCATGCAGAAGACTAATCTCGGATTTGAGGTCTGCCGGATCGTTACCGGAGGCGGCGGCCAGAGATTCACGAATGGTCCAGGCTTTGCGGTAACTCTCCAGGGCTGCGCCGGAATCTCCAATGCCGGGTCCGCTAAAGTTTCCCTGCAGATCGCCGATGCGCTGGTATCCGGCGGCGAGTTCAACCATAATTTCGCGGTCGCCGGCCGCATCGTGGCTTAGCTTGTCCAGATATCCGAGAGTGCGCTGAATGACGAGGTGGCGGGCGGCTGCCGAGCCCGGCAGATTCTGGATGGCGTCGTGGAATTCTGAGAGATTGGATCTCGCCAGCGTTCGCACATCGTCGAACCGCTGTTCCGCGCGGGCTCGTTGCTGGCGCGCGATCTTCGCTTCACGCAATGCGAAAGCCAGACCAACGGTCAAACTGAGCACAACCAAAGCTGCGGTCGTCACGCCCGCGGTATGCCGTCTTACAAACTTGCTGCTGCGATAAACAAAGGTGTCGGTTCGGGCCACCACCGGCAGACCTTCAAGATGGCGCCGAATGTCCTGTGAGAACTGCTCCACAGAGACATAGCGGCGTAGTGGTTCCTTTCGCAGAGCCATCAATACGATGTTGTCCAGGTCGCCGGACAACCGTCGCCGCAGTTTCTCAGGGCTGCTTTCCCGAGTGCCGCTTCCAGCTTCCGGCGTCCCCTGGACGGACTTGCCCCTTATGTCGGTGCTCTCTTTCACGCGCACAACCGCCGCACTTGGTTTTTGTGGTTCGTTTTCACTCACCACTCGCGCAATCTCATCGGGCTTCCGGGTGGTAAAACGATAGGGTCGCTGACCGGTCAGAAGTTCGTAAAGCACGACTCCGAGAGAGTAGATATCGCTGGCGGTCGTAATGGGTTCATCCAGCAACTGCTCCGGGCTCGCGTACTCGGGTGTGAGCAGCCGGACCATCGTCATGGTCTTCGCAGATGAATCGCTTTGGTCTGCGCTGAGAATCTTGGCGATTCCGAAGTCGAGCAACTTCGGAACACCCTCAGCGTTCACCAGAATGTTGTTGGGCTTGATGTCGCGATGGATGACGAGATTCTGATGAGCATATTGCACCGCCGAGCACACCGTGCGGAAAAGGCGGAGCCGCTCGGTGATCGTCAGCTTGTGATCGTCGCAATATTGATCCAAAGGCTGGCCCTGGATGTACTCCATGACGAAGTACGGCTGGCCATCCTCCGTACTGCCGCCTTCCAGCAAGCGGGCGATGTTGGGATGCTCAAGGTTGGCGAGAATCTGCCGTTCGGCTTTGAAGCGGGTCAGCGCAAAACGTGTGTCGAAGCCGCTGCGCACAACTTTGATGGCTACCTGTTTCTGGTAC
>Ga0209698_10009059_pt1 | contig 10223 bp, 8 predicted proteins | sample LitLauG_LLR_2012_FD_187203 | JGI IMG/M metagenome (GOLD analysis project Ga0209698, IMG submission 187203) | Freshwater sediment microbial communities from Pennsylvania, USA - Little Laurel Run_MetaG_LLR_2012 (SPAdes) (version 2) | ecosystem: Environmental > Aquatic > Freshwater > Creek >... | reverse complement strand
GCAGGCCCTGGTGCAACTGCCGCGGGCTTAGGCGGTCAAAGCGGACGGCGCCGTCCGCTTTGACCGCCTAAGCCCGCGGCAGTTGCACCAGGGCCTGCTCCAGGGTCCCCAGCAGTGCATCGATTTCGCGCGTACCGGTGTCGGGGCAACAGACGAGCATGTTGTGAAACGGGGTGAGCAGCACGCCGCGATTGAGCAAGAACAGATGCAGGTAGGCCTCCAGCGCATCGTCCATGGCCGCGCGCGCCGCGCGGCCATTGCGTGGCGCCTGGGCGCAAAACTGGATTTCCAGGCGTGCGCCCAGGCGGCTCACGCTCCATGGGCGGCGCTGCGCCGCCAGTATCGCGCACAGGCCCTGCTCCACGCGCTGCGCCGCCGCCAGCATGGCCTCGTAGGCCTGGGGCGTGGCCACCGCTTCGAGCATCACCCGCAGTGCCGCCAGCCCCAGCAGGTTGCCGGCCAGCGTGGTGCCGATGCCCGAATGCCCGGGCGGCGCCTGATCCTTGGCCGCCCGCATGCGCGCACCCAGTTCGGCGCCAAACCCGTAGACGGCGCAGGGCAGGCCGCCGGCGATGGCCTTGCCCAGCACGAGGAAATCGGGCGCGATGCCGTGCGCGCGCGCATAGCCGCCCGGGGCGCTGCTGAGCGTGTGCGTTTCATCGATGAGCAGCAAGGTGCCGGTGGCGCTGCAGGCCGCGCGCAGGGCCTGGAGAAATTCCGGATCGGGCAAGACCATGCCCACGTTGGTCAGCGCCGGTTCGGCGATGACGCAGGCCACGCTGCGATCGGCCAGCGCGGCGTCCAGGGCGGAGCGGTCGTTGAAGTCGATGCAACGGGTGTAGGTGGCTACGTCGCTCACCTGGCCCAGCAGGCTGGCGCGGGTGCGCGGGCGCCGCACGCCATCGGCATCGGCGACCAGGTCGACGAAGACCTCATCGACCGTGCCGTGATAGCAGCCATCGAACACCAGGATGCGCGGCCGCCCGGTCACGGCCCGCGCCCAGCGCAGGCAAAAGCGGTTGGCGTCGGTGGCCGACAGGGCCATCTGCCACAGCGGCAAGCCAAAGCGCTCGGCCAGCAAGGCCCCAACGACCGGCGCGTCGACGCCGGGCAACATGGCGCCCAGTCCCAGGGGCAAACGCTCGCCCAAGGCTTGCACCAGTGCCGGCGGGCTGTGCCCGAACATGGCGGCGGTGTCGGCGAGGCAAAAATCGGCGTGCGCATGCCCGTCGGCGCAGACCAGTTGCGCAGCACTGGCCTGCCGGACAAACAAGGGGCTGGGCGTGCCCCAGTCGTTCATCCAGTGCAGCGGCACGCCGTAGAGGAAATGTTGCGCGCCCTCGCGGGCCAATGCCGCGCAGCGCGGATGGCGCTGGGTAAAGAGCAGGCGCTCGCGCGCCGTGAGCGCCGCGAGCGCCTCAGTGGCCATGCGCGGGGCGCAGGCTCCTAGCCCGCCACCGCATCAAAGGCCTGCGCCAGGATGCCCATCCCCTCGTCGAGAATCGCATCGCTGGCCGTCAGCGGCACCAGCACGCGCACGATGTTGGCGTACGGCCCGCAGGACAGCAGGATGAGGCCGCGGCGCGCCGCTTCGGCGACCAGGCGGTTGGTCAGGGCCGTGGCCGGCGCGTGGTCGGCCGGCTCGAGCAGTTCCATGGCCACCATGGCACCCAGGCCGCGCACTTCGCCGATCACCGGGTGGCGGTGCGCGATCGCGCGCATGCCCGCCTCCAGGCGCGCGCCCAGTTGCTTGGCGCGCGCCAGCAGCTGCTCGCGCTCGAACACCTTGATCACCTCGAGCGCCGCCACCGCCGACAGCGGATTGCCGGCATAGGTGCCGCCCAGGCCGCCCGGGTTGGGCGCATCCATGATGTCGGCACGGCCCGTGACCGCGGCGATGGGGAAGCCCCCGGCCAGCGACTTGGCCATGGTGATCAGGTCGGGCTCTACGCCCGAATGCTCGATGGCCAGCCAGGTGCCGGTGCGGCCCGCGCCCGATTGGATCTCGTCGGCGATGAAGACGATGCCATGGCGGTCGCACAGCACGCGCAGGGCCTGCAGGAACTCCTTGGGCGCAACATAGAACCCGCCCTCGCCTTGCACCGGCTCGACGATGATGGCCGCGACGCGCTCGGGCTCGATGTCGTTCTTGAAAATGTGTTCGACCGAGGCCAGCGCGTCGGCCACGCTGACGCCGTGCAGCGTCGAGGGAAAGCGCGCATGGAAGATCTCGGCCGGATACGGGCCGAAGCCCGCCTTGTAGGGGCTGACCTTGCCGGTGAGGGCCAGCGTCAGCATGCTGCGACCATGAAAGCCGCCGGCGAAGGCGATGACGCCCGAGCGCTTGGTGTGGGCGCGGGCGATCTTGACGGCGTTTTCCACGGCCTCGGCGCCGGTGGTCACAAAAAAGGACTTCTTGGGCGAGGAACCCGGGGCCAGGCGATTGAGGTGCTCGGCCAGTTCGACCAGCGGCTCATAGGCGAGCACCTGGAAACACGTGTGGGTGACGCGATCGAGCTGGGCCTTGACCGCCTCGACGATCTGCGGATGGCGGTGCCCGGTGTTGAGCACGGCAATGCCGCCGGCAAAATCGATGTAGCGGCGCCCTTCGACATCCCAGACCTCGGCGTTGAGCGCATGATCGACGAACACCTCGTGCACCTGGCCCGAGCCGCGCGGCATGGCGGCACGGCGGCGCGCCATCAGGGTGGCGTTGGTGTTCTGGGCTTGGGTCAGGTGCGGATCGCGATTCATGGGGGCTCCAATGGCGCCGACGCGGCCGGCAAAATCGGGGGAAGAGCGATTGTAGTCCGGCCGCTGCCGCACCGCAGGGGCCACCTGCGCGCCGCCGGCGGCGCAGGTGGTACCGAGCGTCGATTCCCGCGCAGCAGGATGAGCGCCGACGCGGTAGTCCGGTTACGGAATTTTTCAATTATTTACGGGACTCATCCGACGACTAGGGCGCGCGTGCGCCAGGCAACGCTTTAGTATCGGCCCCTGGCGCCGTTCCTGCCAGCCGCATCCTGGAACAGGCCCTTGCGCCCCGGGGCGCGAACCAACCGCAAAGCGAGGTGGCACAGTGAGATTTTCCGCAATCGCCGTCACGGCGCGCGCCGGCCGCAGGGCCGCTGGCGCGCTGCTGGGCGCGGCAATTTTGCTCGCCGGCAATCCGGCGCATGCGGCGCTGGGCGCCGGCGTGGCCAGCATCGAGTCCGACCGCGCGCAGGCCGGCGCCCGCCTCACACGCGTGCCGCACGCCGCCTTCAGCGTCCACGAACTGAGCACCGGCACCGGCGGCGTGGTGCGCGAGTACGTCTCCCCGTCGGGGGTCGTGTTCGCCGTGAGCTGGCATAGTTTTGCCATGCCCAACCTGAAGCAGATCCTGGGCGCGCAGTATCCGACGCTGCTCGGTTCGAGCAAGCGCCAGGCCGGCGGCCGCGGTCACCTGGCCGTAACCGAAGGGCCGCTGGTATTCGAATCCAACGGCCGCATGCGCTCGTTTCACGGGCGCGCCTACCTGAGCACCGCCATCCCGGCAGGAGTGAGCACCGATGACATCCAGTAACCAGCGAGGCTTGGGCGTGCGAGTGTCGGCCCTGCTCGCGGCTTTGGGCCTGGGCGCGCTGCTTGTGTCGTGCGGCGGCGGCGGTGGCAACAATTCGCAGGGTGCGGGCGGCAACACTGCCGGCCCCCCCACGGCACTGCAGCAGCAGGTGTCTTCCTGCACCCAGCAAAACACCCCGGCGGTGACCATGCCCAGCACCGGCAACAGCACGCCGGCGGTGGTCGATTTCGGCCCTTGCGCCTATGGCGTGCCGCAAGGATCGGCCGCCGGTACCGCGTCTTCGGTGTTCCAGGTCGGCACGGCCAACGTGCCCTTCACGACGGTCACGGTCTGCGTCCCCGGCACGAACACCTGCCAGAGCATCGATCACATCATGATCGACACCGGCTCCTCGGGGCTGCGCCTGATGTCTTCCGTGTTGTACGGGGGCTTGACCCTGCCGGCGATCAGCGTAGGTGGCCTGCCGCTGCGCGAATGCGTGCAGTTTGCCGACGGCTATTCCTGGGGTTCGGTCCACAGCGCCGATGTGCGCATTGCGGGCGAACGCGCGGCCTCGATTCCGGTCCAGGTGATCGGCGATTCCTCGGCCGACACCGTACCCACGACCTGCCTGGGCACCAGCGGGACGCTCGGACCCTTGAACGACGTGGTCTCCTTCGGCGCCAACGGCGTGCTGGGCGTAGGCTTGTTTGCCCAAGATTGCGGCCCCTATTGCGCCTCGGTCGCGGCCAACACCTTCTATTACACCTGCGCCACCACCGCAACCTGCGCGGCCTCGACGGCGCAGCTCAACCAGCAGCCCACCAACCCGGTCTATGCCTTCGGCCTGGACGGCAACGGCGTGGTGCTGAGCATGCCGGCGCTGAACAGCGCCAGCGGTTCGAACAACTCGGTCGGCTCGCTGGTCTTCGGCATCAACACGCAAAGCAACAACCAGGCGGCCACGAACACCGCACTGACCGTGTTCCGGGCGACCTGTTCCAATTTCTACAGCACGCTGACGTCCATCAGCAATGGCTACACCCTTGCCACCGACAGCTCCGGCGCCCCCATCACCTACGCCAACAGCTTCATCGACAGCGGCTCCAACGGCCTGTATTTGGCCGGCACGAACCTCGAAACCGACGCCCACCATTGGTTCGCCCCGACCGCGGCCAGCGTGGTGCAGATCGGCGCCACGCAGCAGGGGCAAACGGCCACGCAACTGGACGCCAACGGCAACTGCCTCATCTCCGCGACCGGTACGCTGGCCACCGTCAATTTCTCGATCGCCAACGCCGATACCGTGCTGTTCACGCTCAATGGCGGCAACGATGCGGCGCTCAACAGCCTGGGCGGGCCCAGTAATGCGGGTGCCATCACCACCGGCGGCATCGACTGGGGCCTGCCGTTCTTTTACGGCCGCTCGATCTTCGTCGGGCTCGAACCGGGCACCAACAACCCCAGCGTGAATATCGGCGGCACCTACACGCCCGGCCCGTTCTGGGCCTACTAGCACGCCGGCGGCACCGTTCTCCGCACCGCACATCCCCTGAGCGTGGTAGCATCTGCAGGGGATAGTGCGGTGTGCGCGTAGTGGCGTCGACAAATCGACACCCTAGGCTCCGCCCGTGCCGCCTCCCCGGCAAGCTGTTCCGGCAGACCGAGCCGGCGTGCGGGCGGTGCCTCTAGCCCGACGTCCTGCCTCCCTATCCCACCTTCCAGGAGACTCGAACTGGAGCCGTCCAATAAACTGCCGGCGCTGATGCAGCCTGCTCCCCTGCTGGTGCAGGAGGGCGGCTACGCGGGTGCGGCAGCTGCGGCCGAACCCCAGGGTCCCTCGCTGGCGCAGGTGACGGCGATCCTGCGCGCCTACTGGAAGATCACGGTGGCGGTCTTCGTTGGCTGCGTGCTGCTGGCGGGCATCGCGGCCAAGCTCAGCCCCAAGAGCTTTCGGGCCACCGCCACACTGATCGTCAACTACGACGTCAACGATCCCCTGGCGGCCAAGGACGTGCCCATTGCGCTGCTGGGCAACTACATGGCCACGCAAACCGACCTGGTCCAGGCGCCCGAGGTGCTCGATGCCGTCATCGACCGCCTGAAGCTCACCGAAGATCCGCGCTACGCCGACGGCAACCGCAGCGGACCGGCCGGGCTGCACGATTGGGTGGCAACGGAACTGCGCAAGAACCTGGATGTCGAGCAAAGTCACCCGGGCAGCCAGCTCATCAATATCACCGTGTACTCGCGCGACCCGGTCGCCGCGGCCGACATCGCCAACGCCATCGGCGACGTCTACACCGAACAGCATTTCCGCCAGGTGACGGGGCCGGCCAGCGAGCGCGCCAAGCGCTACACCGAGGAACTGGCAGACCTCAAGCACAAGACCGAGGTCGCGCAGGAGGCGCTCACCCAATTGCGCGGCCGCTCCGGCCAGATCGACCTCGACGGCAAGAACGATACCGACAACGACAACCTCACCAACCTGGAGCGGCGCTTGCTCGAAGCGCAGGACGCACTGCGCGCGGCCGAAGCCCGCGCCACGGCCGACCCGGCCTCCAACCCGCAGGCGACGGCGTCCGAACCGGTGCGCGCCCTGCGCACCGAAGGCGCGGCACTGCGCTCCAAGATGGCGACGCTGCGCACCAACTACGGGCCCTCGCACCCGCAGGTGCTGGAGCTGCAATCGCAGATCGACGCCAACACGCGGGCGCTGGCCGATGCCATGCACCGCTACTCCAGCATTTCGTCGTCGGATATCGAGGCCGCGCGCAACAACGTCACCGAACTCGAGAACGCCGTGGCCACGCAACGGCACAAGATCCTGGTGAACCACCAGGTGCGCGACCAGGCCTCCAAATACGAGCTCGAGCTCGAATCGGCACAGGCGGTCTACAAGCGCGCGCTCGACGGCTATGACCAGATCATGTTCGCCTCGAGCTCGCGCAACTCGAATGTGGCCTTCGTGAGCCGGGCGCGGCCGCCGTCGCAGCCGGAGAAGCGCAAGTCCCTGGTCATTTTGCTGTTCGGCGCCATCTGCGGCCTGGGCCTGGGTCTGGCCGGGCCCTACAGCTACGAACTGCTGCACCGGCGCATCCGCTGTCGCGACGACGTCGAGCGCAACCTTGGCATACCGGTCCTCATTGAGCTCGAGGCGATCGCGGCCGAGCGTACCCCCGCCTGAGCGGCTGCATGCGCAATATAGAACGACTCTTCGAGGGCAAGCGGCCGGTGCCCGGCATGCGCCCGTCGGCACGCGACAACCCCGCCGACACGCTGGGTGCCGAAACCATAATCGCCGTTCCGATCTCCGAACGCATCGACGACCCCGGCGCGGATTCGGCGCCCGAACCCACCGCGATCCCGGCGCCGGAACCGGCCACGCTGTCGCCCGGGCCGGAATTGCTCTACGCGCACGAACCCAACGGCGCCCGCAGCGAGCGCATCCGCGTGCTGCGCACCCGCCTGTCGCTGCAGCAGGGTTACGCCGGCGATGCCAACACGGTCGCGGTCCTGGGCGCCTGCCCCGGCGAAGGCCGCTCGCTGCTGGCGGCCGAGCTGGCCTTGTCCTTCGCCCAGTTCAACCGACCGACGCTGCTGGTCGATGTCGATTTTCGCAATCCGCGCCAGCACCGTTTGTTCGGTGCCGGCGGCGAAGAGGGTCTGGCGCAGGCCATCGCCAGCCACGGCACGCCTCTGTACCAGTCCGTGCAGGGCTATCCCAGTCTTTCGCTGCTGACCGCTGGCGCCCGTCCGGACAACCCGCTCGAGTTGCTCATGGACTGGCGCTTCGAAAGCCTCGTGCGCGAGTGGCAGCACAGCTATGAATTCATCGTCCTGGACACGCCACCCGCGGGCCTCTATTCCGACGCCTTGGCGGTGGCGACCGTGGTCGGACGCGTGCTGCTGGTTTATCGGGCGCGCCACACCCGCGAGAAGGATGCGCGCGAGATGGTGCACCGGCTCAAGTCGACCAACGCGCAGATCGTCGGCAGCGCACTAAGCCACTTCTAAGCCGGTGCCCGGCGCCGGCCGCTCAGCAGTTCCCGCCCCGGGCGCTCGATCAGGTAATAGCAGGCGGTGGACAGCGCCAGCACGAAGGCGAATATGAAGAGCACGCCGGCGGCCGTGGGCAGCGCCCCGGTCTTCATCCAGTTCTCGTTGATCAGGCGGTAGGCGATCGAACTGAAAAGAAAGTGCCCCAGGTAGATCGAATACGAGATTTCGCCCAGGAAGAATATCGGCTCCCAGGCCAGCAGGCGGCCCACGCCGTTTTGCCCGCACAGCGCCAGCAGCAGCGGGGCCACGCCCACCGCAATGATGAAGCCGGTGTCCGGGGTCACCAGGTAGCAGACGATCAGCAGCCCGGCAGCGAGCACGCCGCCGGCATTGGACTGCAGCCAGCGTGCCGCCCGTGTGCCCAGGACATTGGACAGCAGGCAGCCGAGCATGAACTCGCTCAGGCCGCGCGCCAGGCCGGGAAATCCGGACAGGCCCCAGTGCGTCAGCTGGTTGAGGCCGAATCCGGCGGCCACGCCCAGTGCCAGCGCGGGCCAGGCCCAGCGCCTGCCGCCGCGGGCGATCAACCAGATCAGCGCGGGAAACAGCAGGTAGGCCATGGCCTCGATGCTGATCGACCAGGAGGGCGTGTTCCAAACGCCGGCATCGTCGGAGAAGATGCCCCAGGCATGCATCAGCAGGAAATGCGCCGGCAGGTCCTCATAGCGAAAGCGCTCGTAGCCGAAATTGCTGTGCGCGCCCAGGGCCCGCCCGGCAGCGACGAAGGCGATCACCAGCAACAGCATCACGAAATGCAAGGGGTAGATGCGCGCAAAGCGGCGGCGCAGGAAGGTGAAATAGGAGGCCGCCGGGATGGCACGCGCGAACCAGTCGCGGTAGTTCATCGCCAGGATGAATCCGCTCAACACGAAGAAGATGTCCACCTGGCGGCCGCCACTGAGGAACAGGCGCACCATCGGCTCGGGCACCTCGAAATGAAAACCGTGATTGCCCAGGGTATCGCGGGTGTGGGCCAGGAATACCGTCACCGCCGCGATACCGCGCAGGCCGGTCAGCGGGCGTATCTCAGCCATGGCGTGCGCGGCTGGCGTACCAGGGTCCGGCCAAACGGACGCCGGCCACGCCAGCGCGGCCCGACGCTGCGGCGGGGCGTCTGCCGCGAGGCAATTTCATCGATTATGTTTCCGGCTCTGGGAGATATGACGGCTGGTCGATTGTAAACTGCAGGGCATAGGCATCGGAGACATCGGGCGCATGAAATCTCGCATTGTGGTGCTCGGCGCCGATGGCTTCATCGGGCGGCACGTGGTGGCCGCGCTCGATGCAAGCGCGTGGGCGCAGGCGGTGCCGGCGGGGCGACGGCCCGCTGCGCCGATGGGCGCCGTGCACGGCGCGCGCCTGCAGCTCGACGCCACCGATGCGAACGCACTCGAGGCCGCCTTGCAAGGCGCCGATGCGGTGGTCAATTGCATCGCCGGCAGTGCCCGCACGATCGAGGATTCCTCGCGCGCGCTCTTTGCCGTCGCGCAGCGCCTGCGGCAAGCGCCCGTGATCGTGCATTTGAGCTCCATGGCCGTCTATGGTTCGGCCGAGGGCGACATCGACGAATCGGCGCCGCTGCGCGCCGACCTTGGCCCCTATGCCAGCGCGAAGATCGCCTCCGAGCAGTTGGCGCGCCAATACGAGCGCCGGGTAGTGCTGCGACCCGGCATCGTCTACGGGCCCGGCGGTGCCTTGTGGAGCGCGCTCGTGGGCCGTCTGCTGCTGGCGCGGCGCCTGGGCGACCTGGGCGCGGCCGGGGCCGGAATCTGCAGCCTGGTCTATGTCGAGGACCTCGTGGCCGCCGTGTTGCAGGCGCTGCGCCGTCCCGCCGCACTGGGCCTCACCTTGAATCTTGCGGCGCCGGCGGCGCCGACCTGGAACGAATACTTCGCGCGCTACGCTGCTGCCCTGCACGCGACACCGGTGCGCAACATTGGCCCATGGCGCCTGCAGGCCGAATTGCGTGTTGCGGGACCGGCGCTCAAACTCGGCGAAGTGCTGCTGCGGGCCGCGGGCCGGCCGGTAGACGCCCTGCCGCCGTCGATACGCCCCTGGCTGCTGGCGCAGTGCCGGCATCGCATCGGCTTGCAAAGCCAGCGCGCGCAGCAGGCCTTGGGCCTGGAGTGGACGCCGCTCGATGCGGGCCTGCGGCGCACGGCCGATTGGCTGCTGGGCGCCTGCCGGCCGGCACCCGGCGGGCGCGCCACCGCCATCACCCAAGGATCGGATCCGGCATGAAAATCGCCATGGTCGGCTGCGGCTTCGTGGCCGACTATTACATGCAATCGCTGCCCTTGTACCCGCAGCTCGAACTGGTGGCGGTGATGGACCGCGACGCGCTGCGCGCGCGCGAGTTCGCCGCCTTCCATCGCCTCGACTGCCGGCGCGAATCGCTCGACGACATCCTGGCCGACGAGCACATCGAACTGGTCCTGAACCTGACCAACCCGGACAGCCATTTCGAGGTGTCGCGCGCCTGCCTGCTGGCCGGCAAGCACGTCTACTCCGAAAAGCCCATGGCCATGGAATTCGGCCAGGCCCGCGCGCTGGCGGAACTGGCCGGGGCACGCGGCCTGCAGATCGCCTGCGCCCCTTGCAATGTGCTGAGCGAAAC
>Ga0209698_10009057_pt1 | contig 10225 bp, 8 predicted proteins | sample LitLauG_LLR_2012_FD_187203 | JGI IMG/M metagenome (GOLD analysis project Ga0209698, IMG submission 187203) | Freshwater sediment microbial communities from Pennsylvania, USA - Little Laurel Run_MetaG_LLR_2012 (SPAdes) (version 2) | ecosystem: Environmental > Aquatic > Freshwater > Creek >... | reverse complement strand
GCTCACCACGCTTTCCTTGTCGTTGAGGTCGCCGAACATGCGCGCCCCCACCGGGCAGACCTCGACGCAGGCCGGCATCAGGCCCTTGGTCACGCGGTGGTAGCACCACGTGCATTTGTCGGTGACACCCTTGGCGTGGTTGAAGAAGCGCGCACCGTAGGGGCAGGCCTGGACGCAATACTGGCAGCCGATGCAGTAGCTGTGGTCGATCAGCACGAAGCCGTCGCGCGTCTTGTAGGTCGCGCCGGTCGGGCACACCTGCACGCAGGCCGGGTGCGTGCAGTGGTTGCACAGCTTGGGCACGAAGAAGGCCTTGTCGACCTTCGCGTCCTTGTAGCGGTTGGCGAAGCGGTAGCGCGTTTCGGAGCCGGCTGCGGCGATGTTGACCGGATCGGGCATGCTGTCCACGCGCGGCTTTTCCTCGCCATCGACATAGGCGTAGCGCTCGACCCAGGTGCGGAAGTGGTGCGCATCCAGGGCGACATTGTTTTCGCGCTTGCAGGCCTCGACGCAGCGCAGGCAGCCGATGCAGCGCGTGGCGTCCACGGCAAAGGCCCAGCGGTGCTGGTTCCAGTCGTAGCCGGCACTCGGAAACGCGCCGCCGTCGGGGTTGTCGGGTCGCTGCGGCAGGGCCGCGCCGCCGGCCGGCGTCTGCGCCCGCGCCATCATTGCCGGTGCCGCGGCCATGGCGCCGGCGACGGCGCCGGCGCAGGCCGCGCCGCGGCTGATGTCGCGCAGGAAGATGCGCCGCGACGGGGCGGCGGGCTGGTCGGGTTTCTTTTCAGTGCTCATTTTGCGGCCCATCCTGGGTTCGTTGCGCCGCAGGGCAATGCGGCGAAGTGGTTCGCCAGATCGCCGATGTCGGAGTCGGACAGACCCTTGGCCATCGGCGACATGAAGGGATCGTTGCGCGTGCCGTCGCGAAACGCCGTGAGTGCGGCCTTGAGGTAGGTCGGGTTCTGTCCTGCCAGTGCGGGCCAGGAATCGTTGACCGGGCGGCCGTTGGCGCCGTGGCAACTGGCGCAAACCACCGCCAGGCGCTTGCCGTTTGCCGTGTCGGCGCCATGCGGCGGGCTCACCGGGCCGCGGCAGGGCAGGCTGCTGAAATACCGGGCCAAGCGCGGCACATCCTCGTCGGCCACGGTCTGCGCCATCGGCGCCATCGTGGGCTCGTTGCGCGCGCCGGTCTTGAAGGAACCCAGCGAGCGCGCGATGTAGGCCGCATTCTGGCCCGCGAGGTTGGGCCAGTTGTCGGCGGTGGCCTGGCCACGGGCACCGTGGCAGGCGGCGCAGGTCGCGGTCAGTTCCGCGGGCACGGCGTGCGCCGCAGCCCGCAATGCCTCTGGCGCGCCGATCTTGGGGTCGTGCGGGTTGTGGCAGGCGATGCACTGCGTCGCGCCGGCGCCGTGCTGATCCGGATCGACCTGGCGTATGGTGGCCGGCCGCCCGGGCATCTTTTCATGGCACTGCGTGCACAGGCGCAGGGTATCGGTCGGGATGGTGGCGCGCAGATTCTGCGGATGCCCGGGCAGCGCGCCGTGGCAGACCTCGCAGATGACCGTCTTGTGATATCCGCCGGTCCATTCGGCCAATCGTGGCGCGTGGCAGCTTTGGCAGGCGCGTGGCGTCTGGAAGGCCGGCGTCATGGCGGCGATCTCGGGCACCGAATTCATGCGGTAGTGACCCGTACGATAAAACGAATCGGCGGTGAAAAAGGATTTGGCTGCGATCGCCGTCGCCGCGAAGGCGACCAGCAGCAGTATCAAACGTGCAGTGTGCTTGGGCATGTCTACCTTTCCGAGCCTGCGCCGGATTGCAGCCCCGCGCGACGATTCCGGCGCAACGCATGACGCGGGTGGTGACTACCCGGGAACGCTTGCAGGCCCCCGCCTGCACTTACGCCTGCAACCCCGATCTGGTTTTCATGCGCTGCATCGTGGTATTCACGAATGAGATTTGACAGCCCTTTGCTGCAGCGCCGGTTGATACCGGTCAATGCCGAACCAATGAGGCCCGTGGCGCGCCGGCCATTGGCGTCTGTCATTCGCGGCGACCCGCGTATGAGTGATGCTGGAAGCGCCGTTTGCGCGACCTGGCTATCGCGCGTGTTTGATCCAGATTAAACCGGCACGCAGCGGCAAGGCCGTGCCGGGTGTCCTTGCTGGGGGCAGGGCCTGCACCCCTTGCCGGCACGGTACCGCTGCTGCATAGGCACCGGACCTGCAACCGTGTCGTGGGTCTTTTCGTTATGTAGCAAAATATATAATTCAGCCTGGTAGCCGTCTTTCGTCAATGCCGTAGAGTGTAAAAGTCGATAAAGTGTGGCGATGCCCATTTTGTCGTTATAGGAGTCAGGACATTTTGCGCATGAACCCACGCCCGAGGACCTCCGCCGCTGCGCGTGGCGCGCCGCGCATCGTCTGCACGCTTGCCCTGTGGGCGCTGTGCGCGCTCGCCGCCGCGCGCGCCGACGAGGTGCAGGTGGCCGTTGCGGCCAACTTCGCCGCACCCATGCAGGACCTTGCGGCCGAGTTTGCGCGCGCCAGCGGGCATCGCGCCGTGGCGATCGTCGGGGCCACGGGCAAGCTCTACGCCCAGATCCGCAACGGTGCTCCCTTCGAAGTACTGCTGGCCGCCGATGCGGCCACACCGCAGCGCCTGGAGGACGAAGGCGGTGCGGTGGCAGGACAGCGCTTCACCTACGCGATCGGCAAGCTGGTGCTGTACAGCGCGCGCCCGGGTTTCGTCGACGCCGAAGGCGCGGTGTTGCAGCAGGCGCACTTCGCGCACCTGGCGATCGCCAATCCGCAAACCGCGCCCTATGGCGCGGCGGCGCTGCAGGCCCTGCAGGCGTTGGGCTTGCAGCAGCGCCTGGCCAGCACCTTGGTGCAGGCCGACAACATCGCCCAGGCCTACGAGTTCGTCTCCACCGGCAACGCCGAATTGGGCTTCGTGGCGCTATCGCAGGTCGCGGCTCCCGGCAGGTCTTCGCCCGGCTCGTGGTGGCTGGTGCCCGCTGCGCTCTATCAGCCGATCCGGCAGGATGCCGTGTTGCTCAAGGCGGGTGCAGACCGGCCGGCGGCGCGCGCCTTCCTGGATTTTCTGCGCAGTGAAAAAGCCCGGGCGCTCATACGTACCTACGGCTACGACAACTAGCCCACCGCTTGCGCACCAATGGGCGCGATCCAGGCCATGATCGCGGCCGCGCCCCGGCGTCCGCTATTGGTGGCGCGGCGCTGGCGCCGCGGTTGATTCCGCAGCATGCGGTGCCCGGTGCCGGGGTCCTTAACGTGCGGGTTGCGCCAGGCAGATGCCGCCGCTGTCGGCGGCGGCGCTCGCCTCCGATGCCCCCACCCTATGGGTGCCGAGTGCCAGGGCGACAACGACATACGCCATGACTATGCACCCGTTCAAAATACGGTCGGCGCCGCGCCGGCTCATGTCATCGCGCGCCCGCGCTGGGCATTGTCGATGATGGCCCAGGCCACCGCCAGGGCCGAGATCGGCAACGCGCGGATGGCCGGATCGCTCAGGTCCGGATATGCCGCGGCGGCTTCGGGCAAGCGCCGGTGGCCGCGGGCGCTGCGCGGCGCCCGCGCACGTGCGGACTCGACCAGGACGCCGCCGCAGGTCGCGCTCGTCGCAAGGAAAGGTGCCGCCAGATCCATGGTGTTGACTCCCGAAATGCACCGCGGGTGCATCGTGGGAGCAGTGTCGCAAGGCCGGGGCCGCAAGGCAATGCGGCATAGTGTCGCAGTTCCCCGTCGACCGACGCAATGCAGGACCGAGCGTCATCGCCCCGGCCCTGGATCGAATTCAGTGCCAAGGACCCAGGCCGGGGGGCGCGGGTGCCCGCGCGAATTATCATGCGCGTCTCGGCGCCACCCCGGTGCGGCGGCCCGTGCCGCGCCGGGGCCCAGGACCCCGACCGGTGCCGGTCGTGCCGGGCGCCACCAACCGAAGGACAGGCTCGTGAAATCCAAAATGAACATCCCGGCCGCGGGTGGGCTGGTTCTGTTGGCACTGCTGACACTGATTCCGGGCGCGCGGGCTCAGGCGCCGGCCGTTGCCCAGGTGCAGACGCTTGCCGGCATGCCGCCGGTGGTAGATGCCGCCAATCTGTACAGCGAGACGGGTACGGCGCACCTGAGCGCCGCGCTGCGGGGCGACTTGCAGCGGGTGTATGTCCCGAACCTGCGCTCCAACGACGTTACCGTGATCGATCCGCAATCCTTGAAGATCGTGGACCGTTTCAAGGTGGGCATTGCGCCCCAGCACATCGTGCCCTCGTGGGACCTGCGCACGCTTTGGGTGGCCAACAATGCCGAGCGCCGCAAGGACGGCAGCCTGACGCCGATCGATCCGCTCACGGGCAAGCCCGGAAAGGCGATTGCGGTAGACGATCCTTATAACCTGTACTTCACACCCGATGGCAAGTCGGCCATCGTCGTTGCCGAGGCGCACGAACGCCTCGACTTTCGCGATCCGCACAGCATGGCCCTGCAGTATTCGATCCGCACCCCGGAATGTGCCGGCATCAATCACGCGGACTTTTCCATCGACGGCCGTTACGCGCTGTTCACCTGCGAATTCCAGGGCAGCCTCGTGAAGATCGACCTGGTCGGGCACAAGGTGCTGGGCTATCTCAAGCTCACGATGCCGCGCACCCGCCTGCGCGAATCGGCGCAGGCCACCGATCCGGGGGCCACGGAAGTGTGCACCGCCACCAAGGGCATGCCCCAGGACATCCGCATTTCCCCCGATGGCCGGCGCTTTTATGTCGCCGACATGGCCGCCGACGGCCTGCACGTGGTCGATGGCGATGCCTTCCAGGAAGTGGGCTTCATCGCCACGGGCCTGAGTGCCCATGGCCTGTATCCGAGCCGCGACGGACGCAGCCTGTATGTGGCCAACCGCGGCAGCCATAGCATTCACGGGGCGCCGCACGGCGCGGGCGGCGTCACGGTGATCGACTTTGCCACGGGCACAATCACCGCCCGCTGGCCGATTCCGGGCGGCGGCAGCCCCGACATGGGCAACGTGAGCGCGGATGGGCGTTATCTGTGGCTGTCGGGGCGATTCGACAATGTCGTATACCGCTTCGACACGAGCTCGGGCGCGGTGGTGCAGGTTCCGGTCGACCTGGAGCCGCACGGGCTCACGGTGTGGCCGCAGCCGGGGCGCTATTCGCTGGGGCACACCGGCAATCTGCGCTAGCGCCGCATCGGCATCGGCGCGTTGGCGCGGGGAGCCTGAAGCGCCCTCGCGCAAGGGGCGACCATGCCGTGGCGGCAGACCCGGAAAATTCCGCTCTGGCAGTGCTGGGGCTATGCCGCGCGATCGCGACATTGTGGAGCGCTAGCGGATCCTTTATCCTGCCGGCGACACTAGGCTGGGCCCGTTCGTCACCTGAGGCGCGATCATCCCCGATGGAATCCAATACCCTCGACATCCCCGCCATCCTCGACACGCACCCGGGTTTCGGTTTTTTTTCGACCGTGGTCGACGTGCCGGGCAAAGGGCGCACCCGCTACTGGTTCTCTTTTGGCGTGGGAATGGAATTGCTGCACTACAAATTGCAGTACCGGGAGCGGTTTGGCCAGGAGCCCGACTGGGTCGACCTGTGCCATCCGGGGCATAGACTGCAACTGTGCCGGCAGGCGCTTAACGCCGGGCAGCGCCTGCCCGACGTCAAGCCGGAGCCTCGTCCCTAGAACGGCGCTTGCGCCGCCGGCGCGCGGCAAGGCGTGGCGGCGGGTCCGTCAGGGCCCGGCCGGTGGTGCCACCGCTCAGAAGTCGTAGCCCAGTTGCAAGGTCCAGAGCGTCGAGGCCACGAGCTGGCCGACATTGCCCGAACTCGGAACGTCGGTGTTGACGTTCTGGCTGATGGGCACCGACACGTTGGCGAAGATCTTGTACTTGCCGGCACGCAGGTCGATGCCAGGCGCCACGAGGAAACGCCGATAGCCGCTGTTGAGGGAAGCGGTGGGGCCGCCGTCGGCGTTGCGCTTGCTTGCCACCAGCTGCAATACCGGGGCCACCTTGCTGAAGCCGCCCAGCGCGCCCAGGCTGTAGGTGACACCGGCGCCCAGATTGATCTCGTTGCCCGGGCGGTAGCTGGCACCGGTCTGGGCCGCATTGGTGGTGGCGCCGTCGCGCGTGAAAACCGCGAATTGATAGCGCGCCTGCAGGAAATAATTGAGGCTGCCGTCGGCGTTCAGGTTGCCCACGTTGTAGCCGCCCAGCACGATATCGGTGCTGCCGGTGCCCGGCAAGGTGTCGCGGTCGTAGGCCATGCCGCCCGTGGTGCCGGCCGCCGCGTTGGGCGGAATGTAGGGGCCGGTGTAGTCGCCCGTGGGCAGTTTCACGCCGAAGTTGACGCCCGTCGACATGTCCGGGGAAAAGCCGGCATACACGCCCTGGATCACCATGTCGCCGAGCGCCGTCAGCTTGGTGGTGGCGATCTGCCCCGCAGGATAGGGTCCGCCGTCGCCCGTGGTGGTGAACGACCGCTGGAAGATGGGAATATCGACCATCACGCCCCAGTCATGATTGATCATGTACTGGCCGCCGAACGTATAAAAGCTCGTCTTGATCTGCTTGTCGGCGTTGTCCGACGCCGGCGCGCTCGAGCTGCCTTCCCAATTCTTGTTCTGGTTCATGAAGCTGTAGCGCAGCCAGGCCGAGACGCCCGAATCGGACATCGTCGGGAAGGCATTGTTGGCACCGATGTCGAAGATGCCGCAGCCGCAGGCACAGGCCGAGGCGGTGTCGGGCAGGGTCGCCAGCGCGACGGCCATGGCGACCCCCGCTGCCATCGTGGCCAGAGGCGAGTGGCCGCGGATGCGCTTCAAGGGCGCGGAATTGCGGGCGGACGTGCGCGGATTCATGGTGACGAGACCTGCCTTATCGAAAAAAACAGCGATCGGCGCGGCCAGGGCTTGTTAACGCGTTCCGGCAGCGCAGCAGCGATGTTAGGCAAGGCAGGAAGGCTTGTAACTGCGGCAAATTGTCGCAGCCGCGCTTGGCCCGGGCCCGCGACCGCGGGCGCGCCCATGCCGGCTAGCGCGTCAGACTGAGAAAAATCTCCGGCAACCGGCGTGGCAGCTGCTCGACCTGGTCGATGACGGTCCAGCGCGCCCCGAAGACCCGCCCCACATAGTCGTCGGCCTTGGCGTCGAGGCTGATGCAATGGGTGTGCAGGCCCATGGCATCGAGCTCGCGCACCGCGCACGCGGCATCGCCGATGAGGTGCTGCGGATCGGCCACGTCGACGTCCGCCGGCTGCCCGTCGGTCAGAACCAGCAGCAGCTTGCGCTCCTCCTTGCGGCCCGACAGCAGGTGCCCGGCGTGGCGCAAGGCCGCGCCCATGCGCGTGGAAAAAGCACCCTCGACGCCGGCCAGGCGCGCCTTGGGCCGCTCGTCCCACTCCTCGGAAAACCCCTTGATGTGGAAGTAGCGCACCTCGTGCCGGGTATTGGAGTGAAAGCCGGCGATTGCCAGCGGATCGCCCAGCCGGCTCACCGCCCAGGCGAGCAGCGCCGCGGCGGCGCGGCTGGTGTCGAGCACGGTCTCGCCGCTGCCTGCGACCAGATCGTTGCCGGAAGCGGACAGATCCATCAACAACAGCACGGCGATATCGCGCCCGTCGGTACGGGTGCTCATGTGGATGCGCCCATCGGGCTGTGCGCCGGCCCGCAGGTCGGTGAGCGCGCGCACTGCCACGTCCAGGTCGAGCTCCGTGCCTTCCTCCTGGTAGCGCAGGCGCGTGCGCTCCTGGGGCTTGAGCAGGTCGAGCACGCGCTGCAGGTGCTTGGCCACGGCCGCGTGGCGCCCCAGCAGTTCCTCGATCACGGCGGCCGCGCCGGGCGCTTGCAAGGTGTCGTAGACACTGACCCAATCGGGCCGGAAGGCGCGGATCGCCTCGTCCCATTCGGGGTAGTGGCGCGGCGGCAGGGGCGCATCGGGGGCTGCGCGCGCGCGGTGCGGATCCTCGAAGGCGTCCTCTTCGTCGCCGGATTCGATATAGGTCCACAAGTGCCGGTTGTCGTCGCGGTAGCGCACGACGGTGTCGGTGAAACGCATGCGCGCCTGCTGGTCGTGCTGGCGCCGCGTGCGCGCGCCCCATTCGAGCGCCAGCGCGCCCATGGCACGGGTGGAGGATTCGGCGCCCTCGAGGGCCGCGCGAAAACGCGCGCGAAACTCGAGCAGCACCGGATCGCGGTAGGGATGGTCGTCGTCGAGCAAGGCGCGCGACAGGCAGACCAGGCGGTGGCGCAGCGGCGACTCGAGCTGCGGGTCGCAGGCGTCTTCGGCCGGCATCGGATGCAGCGCCAGCAGGCTGGTGCGCAGGCCCGGCAGGCGGCGCAGGGCCAGCAGGTCGACGCGGCAATCCTCGAAGCACTCCACGGCCAGGCGCTGCAGCGGGCTGAGGTTGTCGGCCACCAGCGGCAGGCTCCAGCGCCGGTGCGCCGCCAGGTGCGTGAGCATGGCGCGGTAGTGGCCAATGTCGTCCACCACTTCGGGCAGCCGCCAGCCGTCGGCCTGCGCATAGGGCAGTGCGATCGCGCCCGAGTCCATGTCGGCATCGGGTCGCACCGGGTAGGGGATGAGCGCCACGCTTTCGCCCCACAGGCTGCGTAACGTCAGCTCCAGGCGCCGCTCGGCATCGGCGAACAAGGTGCCCTGGCGCTCGCGCTGCAACAGCGCGCGGCTGTCGGCAGTGGCCAGCGCGAAGTAGTCGATCTGCCGCTGCGGGTGCTGGCCGTGCAGGCGTATGCCTTCCTCGACCCAGCGCCGCAGGCCGGCCAGCGGCACCATGCCGACCAGCATCGGCGCCTGCTGCAAGAAGGTGGGCAGGCCCGGACTGGGATGGGTGGTGTGGTGGCCGTGGATCGACACGCTGGTGCGCGTCATCAGGTCGAGCACGAGTGCGAGGTACTGCGCCAGCAGGTCGCGCCCGGGCAGGCGCCGCGCGACCGCGCCCAGCGTCTGCAGCAGTCCAACGATGGCCGGGGCGTTGGGCGACTTCTGCAAGGCCTGGATGCACCGGTCGAGCGGCTCGAGCGCGCCCTCGCCGGCGAGCGTGGCGACGGTGGGCCAAATCTCAAGAAACGCAAGTATCGGCTCGACGCCGCGCCCAAGCTTGCCCAGGCGGCGCGCCTGCGCCAGGTAGGCCTCCAGTCCCAGGGGGCTGAGCAGGCGCAGCGCTTCTTCCATGCAGTCGTCGAAGACATCGTCGACCGCGGCGAAGCGGCAGTCGAGCTTGGCGCGCAGCTCCGGATACTTTCCGGCCGCGTGCGGCGCATGGCGCGCAGCCGCGGGCGTGCCATAGGTGGCAAAGGGCGCCGCCGTGCTCATGGCGCCGGCCGTCCGCTGCCCACCCTGGCCGCTGGCGCCGCTGCCGGCCGCGTGCGCGGGGCGCTGGCGCAGCGGCGGCGCAGTGCCCGGGGGTTAGGGGTGCGTGCCACGGCGCCGCGCCTTCAGCCCAGCAGCGCGCCGATGCTGTGCTCCAGGGTTTCGCGGATCTGGGCGTCGTCGGTGATGGGCCGCACCATGGCCATGCGGCAGGCCTGGTCCAGCGCGACGCCCTGGACCACGAGGTGGCCGGCGTAGATCAAGAGACGCGTGGAAATGCCTTCGTCCAGGCCGTGACCCTTGAGGCGGCGCGCCGCGGCGGCCACCGTCACGAGCGCCGATGCCTGGGCGCTGGTGATGCCGGTCTCGCGCGCCACGATGGCGGCCTCGAGCTCGGCCGGCGGATAGTCGAAGTCGAAGGCCACGAAGCGCTGGCGCGTCGAGGTCTTGATGTCTTTCATCAGGCTCTGGTAGCCCGGGTTGTACGAGATCACCAGCTGGAAATCGGGGTGCGCCCGTACGAGCTCGCCCTTCTTGTCCAGGGGCAGCGTGCGCCGGTGGTCGGTAAGCGGGTGGATGACCACCGTCGTGTCCTGGCGCGCCTCGACCACCTCGTCGAGGTAGCAGATCGCGCCGTGGCGCGCCGCCAGGGTGAGCGGCCCGTCCTGCCAGCGTGTGCCGGCAGGCTCGAGCAGGAAGCGCCCCACGAGATCGGCGGCGGTCATGTCCTCGTTGCAGGCCACCGTGACCAGTGGCCTGCCCAGGGTCCACGCCATGAACTCGACGAAGCGCGACTTGCCGCAGCCCGTCGGCCCCTTGACCATGACCGGGAGGCGCGCGCCGTATGCCGCGGCATACAGTGCGACCT
>Ga0209698_10009056_pt1 | contig 10225 bp, 6 predicted proteins | sample LitLauG_LLR_2012_FD_187203 | JGI IMG/M metagenome (GOLD analysis project Ga0209698, IMG submission 187203) | Freshwater sediment microbial communities from Pennsylvania, USA - Little Laurel Run_MetaG_LLR_2012 (SPAdes) (version 2) | ecosystem: Environmental > Aquatic > Freshwater > Creek >... | reverse complement strand
GTGATAAAGCAATACGAATAGCGCCGCCAATCCCCGACCCAACTCAAGCGAGTTTAGTTTTTCAGCGCGGCGCCCGCGCGTGGAGGCAGCCTCAGTCAGGGCTCGGGCGCCGTCCGGAGCAACCGCAACATCCGCCGACTTCGTCAGATAATTGGGATCCATTTCCATAAATTTTGCGACCCCTGTGCATTTTGGCGCTATCGCATCCACCTCGAACCGAACAAGCGCGTCGGGTGCGCTGAAGACTGAATACCGACGCCTGCAGTCCTACGCGAAGGTTTTTGCAAATTCAACGCACCGACTTTTCGTTCTTCATACAGTAAAGCGATCGCCAAAATAGATATAATCGTTATGTAGGTTTTTGACATAAACCCACTTTCGGTAATGTTGTCTATTAAGATAATAATCCATATCGCGAAAGGAAAAATACTTGTCGAAGCCGATTCGCGTGGCGAATTTATCAAAAATAACGCGCCTTTCCATAATATAAGACCGTATAACATAAATAAAATGGGAGCAACTAAATATCCGAACTCTATTATCATATCCAAATATCCGTTATCGATACTCCATTCAGAAATATCCAGGGCAAGGCCGCCCCCCAGTCCTCCCCCAAGCCAACTCCTCCCCGAGGAATTGAAAGCGGCGATCTCGAGCGGCCATAAGTCCGCGCGTCCGGTCAGATCGGACGACTTGCCCAAAAGGTGAATGACGGGATCAAGCAAGCCCCCCTTGAAAGCAATGCCCGACGCCACGAAAATGACCGCGACCGCCAACAGCCTCCCCTTGCGGGCCTCCTGCGGGGAACGGGCGACGAACAGACTTAAATAAAACACAAGCAATACAAGGATCATTGTAATGAAGCCCGTCGCCGATCCGCTGCCAACCAGGCAGGTGAGGCAGCAAGCGATCGCGCCGACCAGGACGACGGGTTGGAAAATCAACGTCCGATAGACCAGCAGCAGCCCGGTGGTGAGGCCGGCGAAGACGCCCAGGCCCTGCTTGTGCGAGAATATCCCGCGCCAGAGCCCAGCATGGACAGCTTGAATAATGTCAGTCTCATGATGCACAGCCGCGTCCGGAAAAATGAACACCCACGCCATGCTGAGCGCGCATCCCAGCACCAGCGTCCGGATCACAAAGCGCACGCCCCGAAAACCTGGCATCAGGGCCACAATCGCGATGGCGAGGTAGAAAGCGCCGGCGTTTCTTATTGTAACGGCGATCGTGGCCTTCGGGTTGATCGACCAGGCGGTTGAAATAAGACCCAATCCAAGCATGGCCAGAACCGGCCAGGTCCGTTTTGCGAGCTGGCGAACTTCCTGCGACGACGAGAAGAGGATCGCCACGAACACGTTTCCCGCAACGGTCATGACTGCAAAGACGGGCGACCCGGTGAACCTGCCGGTGGATGCGTCCGTCGCGAGCTGCAGGGTGAAGGCGGGAAAGTCAAATACGAAAAAGCAGACCATCAGCGCGCGCACCAGAAGGCTTGGCGGAGGGCCCATCTCATCAAGCGCGACGGTCGCAACAGCTGCGCGACCGTTTGGGTTGGAAGGCGCATTGCGCCGGATAGGTTTGTTCATCCGCTTCGTCGCTCTACCCGTCCGCGCTGTCGATTATGCTCAACAAGCGGCGTTACCGCCTTAACGCGCACCCGTCCGCGGCGCCAGACAGGCGCCTTAGTTTGCGCGCTCGCCATTATCCAACGCGCGCGCGTTCAGCAATTCCGCGCCCCTCGCCACGGGCGCTCGCACGGCGTGGCCCGCGCAGGATCTGTTCACGCTCAAATACCACAATCGGACTTGCACAGCCGTGCGGGTCGTCGAGCAGTGATTCGCGGTTTTTCTTGGTGTCCGTACTTTGGGCTGGGAAGCATACTGATTTTCGGAAAACTGCCTAAAATTTCATCTTCTGAATCTTCCGTCGGCAAGGTCGACGATAGCTGGTTGGATGGAAAGAAATTCGGATTTCGAGAGATAAATCAAGCTAATTACAAACGCACTCTTTCCAAAACGGCTAGGTCTTGCGGCTCACACCATCGCCACATTTATGGTTAATGAGGCAGTCACTCGCGTTAATAGGGGATAACTTCTGGCATGGTTGAATGATACATCTCGAATTATGCCGGAGTGACTTTATTAAAGATTGAAGACGATAAGGGCTGCTGGGTCGTAGCCTCGACTGTTGGTTTTATACTTAAACGAAGATGGAGGGGGCCATGAGCGTCATCACACCGGTGATTCAGTCTTTTTCGCCCGATACTGGCGCCGTGACCGGCAATCCGGACAATGTCGATGTATCGGTGCTGGCCCTTGCGGGCACCGCGGCGGCGGGAACGACAGTTGAGATCTTCAGCGGGAGCACGCTGCTCGGCCAGGCGGCTGTCAATTCCAACGGGCAATGGAATTTCACCACCCCGTCGCTCGGCTCCGGCATGTTCAGCGTCAGCCTGACCGCCGTTGACATGGACGCCTTGGGCGGCGTCAGCGCAGCCTCCGCCGCCCTTAACCTCACGGTCGATACGCTGACGCCGTCGGCGCCGGTCATCCTTGGCGTCTCGCCCACCTCGGGCGCGGCGTCGGCGCTGACCACCTCGTCTGACGAACTGACGCTGACCGGCGACGCGCTGGCGGGCTCGACGGTAAGCGTCTACGACGGCTCGACCGATCTGGGCACGACAACCGCGAACGCCCAGGGCGTCTGGAGCTTCACCACCAGTCCGACGCTGTCAGACGCACAACATAGCTTCACGGCTACGGCGACTTCTCCTGCCGGCCTGACGAGCGCGGCGTCGGCGGCGACTTTGGTTAATATTACGGCCGGCATCTCCTCGTTCTCGCCGATCTCCGACCAGTGGTCGGCGCCAATCATGGTTGGAGGTTCCCCCTATTTTGTCGAAAACGCCAACATCAACGGCAATGCGCCCTGGGCAATTCAGGAATTGAACAGTAGCACGCTGCAGTTCACCCTGCAGCCCGGCGACCTTTGGTCGGACAATGGTAGCCACCGTACGGAAATCGACGGATCGGCTGCGTTCCTCCCGACCAACGCGACGATCAATATTTCTTATCAGTTGACCGTCCTGCCGGGAATGGCGGACACAAATTTGTCTTGGCAGATCCTCGGGCAACTCATTCCCAATGCGAATACTTCAATTATTCCGGCGACAACGCAGGACTTTGCATTTCACCTGACCGGCGCCGACGGCGCCGGGTCCGGGGACTATCTTGCAGTCCAGGCGTTTTATGTCCTTGCCGGACAGACGGCTGCGACAGAAGTAAGCGCCCCGGGCAATCCCTACAACGGCTATCTTTATGTCTCGCCAACGCCGATCGTGCGCGGTCAAGCTTATTCGATACAGGTCGAGGCCAACGTCTCAAACAACTCGACTGGCTTTCTAGAGATCTGGATCAACGGCGCGCAGGTCGTGAACTATCACGGCCCGCTCGGTTACGACACTGTAAACGCCTGGAAAGAAGGCATTTACGAGGGCTGGACACCCACGCAAACGGTCACTGTCGATTACGCCAACACGATGGTGACCGCCGCGCCGCGCGCGCCTGTCATCACCGGCGATACCGTAAACGGCAACCGCGCGATGTTGAGCGGCAGCGCCGAGGCCAACAGCACCGTTTCCATCTACGACGGATCGACCTTGCTCGGCACGACGGCGGTCGGCAGCAACGGCGCCTGGAGCTATATGACAGGCGCCTTGTCGACGGGCGCGCAGAGCTTCACAGCGACGGCCAAGGATTCCGCCGGGAATGTCAGCGCGGCCTCGCTGGCCTCATCCGTTACAATCGCCGCCACCTCCGCTCCGGTGATCACCGCCGTGGCCGCTTCGGCCGTGAGCGGCGAAGCGCTGGTCGGGACCAAAATCACGTTCACACTGACGATGAGTTCATCGGTTACGGTCACGGGCGTCCCACAGCTGACCCTCAATGACGGCGGCGTGGCGACTTACGCCAGCGGCTCGGGCTCGAACACGTTGACGTTCCAATATACCGTATCCGCAGGCAATAGCTCGACGTCGGCGCTCGCAGTAACCGGCCTGTCCCTGCCGACCGGCGCCTCCATCGCCGACGCCAGCAACAATGCGGCGATACTGACGGGAGCAAGCCAAACCTTCAACAATCTGGTGGTGGATACGAACCCCGTTTCGGCGCCGGTATTTGTTTCCTACACGGCGAACAGCAACGGCTCCTTCACGATAAAAGGCACGGCGGCGGCCAATACGACGGTTCATGAATTGCAGAACGTCTATACCGGTACAGACGAGCTCGTGCTGGATGGGACTGCAAGCGTCGACGCCAATGGCAACTGGACCTATACCACCCCGTCTCTCATCAACGGCACTTGGGACTCGTTCATCGCCTACGATACGAACTCAGTTGGCGATATCAGCGCCTCGACGACGAACAATGGCGGCGGCGTTTCGACGAGCGATCTGCCGAGCCCCGTCGTTTTGTCCAACGACATTAGCGCAGGCGCGGTGACACTGTATGGCGTGATTCCGGCGGGCTATGGCGCCACCGGGGCCGTCGGCGCGACCGTGCTGATATTCGACGGCGCGACCCAAATTGGCAGCGCCACCACGACCACGGGCGGCGCGTTCACTTTCACCACCTCTACCCTCACCAATGGTGTGCATACTTTTACGGTCGAAGCGCAAAACGCGTCCGGGGCCAGTGCGCCTTCGGTGCCGCTCTCGATAACAGTGACTACGGGCCTCGCCTCGCAGAATTCGGGTTCACCGGTTACGGTCGCGTATTATCTCGCCAACCAGGCGGCGCTCGACGCCGCCGGCAGCGTGAAGATATCGGACACTGCGGTCAACGTCGCTCCACAGATAGATAAGCTCAACGCCGACGCCAAGGTCACCGCGATAACTTTGAGCGACGCCGGAACGCCCACGTTGCAACTGACTGCGGCGCAGGCTCTCAACGACACCCATGCGCTCGGCGTTCTCACCAATTCGAGCTACAACGTCGATGTCGTGGACACGGCGGCTGACGCCTCCGCGAACTTCGACGCGCTCAACGTCTACGCGCATCTTGCCGCCCTGACCCTGACCGATTCAGGCACGCCGACGTTGTCGCTGACCGCTGCGCAGGCGCTCAACGACACCAAAGTTCTGGCCGCCATCACGAACGCGAATTACGGAATCGCGGTCACCGATACCGGGGCGAACATTTCGGCCGATTTCAATGCGCTCAACGTGGACGCTCACATCACGACCATTCTACCGACGGGCGGTTCGCAGACCCTCAACCTCTCCCTGGCGCAAATCCTGAACGATGCGCATGCGCTTTCGCTGCTCGATCCGTTCAGCATCACGGTCACGGACACGGCGGCCAACCTAAACACGATCACCTCAGCGGACGTCGCAGCCTTTGCGACTGACGGAGTGACGCTGCTCGCATCCACCAACAGCGATCTGTCGCTGTCGGTCGCCCAACGACAGGCGTTGGGCAGCAATAAAATCTCAGTTCTGCAACCCTACTCAGGCGGAACGACCGAAACGGTCACCTACAACGCCAACGGTAGCCTCTTGACCATGTTCTATACAGGTTTGACGGGGCTTCCCTATACCTCCTACACCGTCACCTACGGCGCCAACGGCAGTCCGACCAGCGCTTCCTATAGCAATGGCATGACGAAGACCTGGACGTACAACGCCAACGGAACCTATTCGACGACGAACACGGGCGTTACTGGTCAGGCATACACGGCTTATACAATCAACTACGGAACGAATGGTCTTGCGGTCAGCGAGTCCTACAACAATGGAATGATGGAAACGTGGACGTACAACACCAACGGGACCTATTCGACGACGTTCACTGGAGTCAAAGGTCAAGCATACACATCGTATACTGTTAACTACGGGACCAATGGTAAGCCGACCAGTACTTCATACAGCAATGGCATAGCGACAAACTGGACATATAACTCGGATGGCTCGTCGAGCCTCTCCAAGACCGGAATAACCGGTCTCAAATACACTTCGGATACGTTCATATACAGTACATCGAATACGCTGGTCGCCTCCGCCTTCAATCTCAAGACCGGCGCCGGCGCAATGACTCTGAACGCCAGCGGCGTGACAGTTTCGGCTGCTTCCGGCAGTCTTGCCGTCAGTAATGGGGCCGATACGTTTGCGCTCACGTCCCACGCCGTGGAAACCGTCACGGCGACCGGACGGACCTCAGAGATCTTCGCCTTCAACTCCGGCTTCGGCTCCGAAACGATCTCGGGCTTTACCGCCGGAACCAGCGGCAGTGACGTCTTGTCTCTGAAACTGAACATGTTCAATGGCTTAAGCAGCACGAACACGGCGGCGCAGAACGCAGCCATCTTGATAAACAACAATGCGATCGTCCAGTCCGGCACGTCGGTGCTCATCACCGACCTGAATCACGACACCATAACCCTGGCGGGACAAACCCTTGCGAACCTTAAGACCTACGAAAGTAGCATGTTCAAGTTCGCATAAACAAAGCGCACCTGAATTTTGGGCGAACCGATTGCGTCCGCCCGATTTCCGAAGCGATAGTTGACTGAGGTTAACGCGGCGGGCATGACTTTCCCCGGCCCAGCATGAACGCTGGGCCGGCGAGGAAACGAGCCATGCGTATTGCAATCACTTCCCTGGCCGTTGTCATTTTCTGCGGAATTTCAGCTGCGGCGGAGCGCGCCTCGCCATTCACCTGGACCTCGGTTCCGCCGGAAACTGAATCCCTTGTAGTCGGTGGCCATCCTTACGTTCAGGAAGGCGCCGGCAATCCGTGGAGCCTTCAGCGCGCGGAAAAATCCGCGTCTCACATTCTTCGTTTTGAAGTGCGCGCCGGGGACCATTGGTCAGAAGACCAGTCATCTGGCGAAAACAAAGAACGATCGGAGTTGGACGGATACAAAGTCCGATGGACGGGCAAGATGCCGGTTTGGGTCGCCTATTCGTTTTTGATCGAGCCCGGCGAAGCTTATCAGTCCTCCTGGACTTCCGTCGCGCAGATGGCCGGCAATGAAGCCCGGCCATTCTTTGTGCTATACAAAGGCGACGAACTCTCCATTATCGCGGAACGCCCCGGCGCCTCCGGCCCTGCTCAGAAACAGGTTTACGCCGCAAAACTGTCGCGCGGCGAGTGGCACAATGTGGTGTATAAACTCGTCCAGAGCAGCGCCGACGACGGGAGCTTGAAAGCTTGGCTCGATGGCCACGAAATCGTCGACTATCACGGCCCGCTCGGTTCCAACACCAACAACGCCTATTGGAAGTTTGGCGTTTATCGTGGGTATGGCCCGATCGCCACGCCGATTGCAGTGGAATATGCGAACATGGAGGTCACGGGCGCAGATCTTTCGCGCAGAGTTTCTGCGCCGCTGGAAGTGCATTAGCTGGCGGCGCACGATACCTGGGGACGTCAATAAGGCGGCCCTTGGCCAGATCCCGAAGCTCACCGCATCGGGTAATTGCGACGCCGTTTGTTGGAACGGCGCAATTTTATTGGGCAGAGCGAAATCTTGATGTCTAGCCCACTTTTTCGCGTGATTATCGCGACCCCCCGCGGAATGGGCGGTCGCGGCGGCATGGACAGACTGAGTGACGCTATCAAGGAAGAAGCGGCTCAATACGCTGCGGACATTGATGTGCGGGTGCTCGCGACCTATGGGCCGGGATCGAGGGCCGCAATGCCCGCCTTCTTTCTGCGGGCCTTGCTGGAACTGGCCAAACTCCGGGCGTCGGGCAGAATCGACCTTCTCCACATCAACGTTGCGGGCGGCGCCAGCACCTACCGCAAGGCGTTCCTCGCGCTTTGGGCGAGGTGTTTGGGCATACCTTACGTCATTCATCTGCACGGCTCGCGCTTTCGGGAAACGTGGCCGACGAAGATCCCGTTGGCGCGCGCCTTGTCGAACGCGTTTTTCCTGAAGAGCGAGAGCATTCTCGTGTTGGGCAAGATCTGGGGAGATTATCTTGTCAGCGGATTGCCCGCGCTCGCAGACAAGATCCGCATCCTGCCCAACGCGACGCGCTCTCGACCCCTTTCGCCCGATCGCAGAGATCCGACGGCGCCCGTCCATATCGCCTTCATAGGATTACTGGGCAGTCGCAAGGGGTCTCTGCTCTTGATCGAAGCGCTCAGCCGTCTCGACACGAAGGTCGCCTGGAAATGCACGATTGCCGGAAATGGCGATGTGGCCGTTCATCGGGAGGTCGTCATGCGGCTTGGGGTCGCGGATCGCGTGACGCTTCCCGGTTGGCTTGGCCCGGCCGACGTGGACGCCTTGCTTGACGACGCCGATATGCTGGTCCTTCCTTCCTTCGCGGAGAACCTGCCCATGGTCATCATCGAGGCGTTCGCTCATGGCGTACCGGTGGTGGCCACCCCGGTGGGCGCGATCGCGGAGGTTATCGAGGACGGCGTAAGCGGCTTCATCGTGCCTGTCGGGGACGTCGCAGCCCTGACCGCCGCAATTCAGACGCTCGTCGAGGCGCCGGCGCTTCGACGCAGCATGGGCGCAGCCGCGCGCGCGAGCCATGCCAAGCAATTCAGAATGGAGGTCTATATCGAACGCCTGGTCCAGGTTTGGCGTCAAGGAGGCTCGCCCGGAACCTCGTAAGCGCGACCGGCGGCGGCAGACTTTCCCGTCCCGCTCTTATCTTGCCGACGACACGTTGGTGGCGCGTAGCTCGCCCAAAGTAAAGTAAAAACAAGTCCCCATTCATCGTCGGCTCCTTTCGAAACCGTGAATCACAAAGACGTGGTCGCGCCAATCATTTTATGGGTCCGAATCCTACGATATCTTGTTGAATATTTTTGTCATGAACGCGAGTGCATAATACTCAATAGGCCCATACTTCGTTATATAGTTTTTCTTCAACAATTTATTGCCTTCGCGCTCCAATATGAGCTGTTCCGCCGAGGGAACGCTGGCGTGCATCAAGGATGGGTAACCGATTCTATAATTGATACTAACCCTATCTACAAAGTGGGCGCCGAATTTGCGCATTACGCGAATAAACAAGTCGCGATCTTCGTGCAGAACGATGTTCGGGTCGAAGCCCCCTACCGCTTCAACGCACTCGCGTTTTAGAATGGCGGCGCTACACACAAGCAGAACCTGGCCAAAAAGCATCTGCCCGACGAAAGGCCATACCGTCCTCAAGCGCTCGGAGTTGCGGGCGCGGCGTGCGGCGGATTGGAAAAACGCCTGCTCGCGTCCCAGTTGATCCGCCGAGCAATCGCCAAAGGGCTCGACTTTACCAAAAATCACACCCGCCTGATTATGCTGCCTAATTTCAATTCGAAGCTGGTCGTAATAACCAAGCGGAATAATATCGTCGTCGTCCAGAAAATGCACATACGGGGCCCGGCATCTCTGCAATCCCATATTGCGGACCAGGCTAGGAACGCCGTTAGTTGGTTTCGGATTCCTTATGTAGGTGACACGAGCATCAGCGAATTTATCGACAATTTCGTATGCCGAATACTCGGGACTATCGTCTACGACAAAGACCTCCAGGTTTATATTCCCCTGTGCAGCAATACTTTCAAGCGCCTGCCGGAGTTGCGCTGGGCGCCTGAAGGTGGGGATCACGATGGAAAACTCTGGCTGCACTGCAGGCTTCGTCATTTCGAGGTCGGGATAGGACGATGCTATTTGTTCGCCTCAGTGAGTATACCCATACGCCTCCGAGAGGCGCCGCCTTTTGAGTTGATCGACGGGGCGTAGGACGTGTGTCTAGCCCGAGGTTAGTCACATGGCCATGGATCGCATTGAGGTCATCACATCGGTGGAACGGCGGCGGCGCTGGGGCGCGGCGGACAAGACGCGGCTCGTCGCGGCGATTGACGAACCGGGCGCGGTGGTGACGGAGATTGCGCGCGCCGCCGGCGTGGAGGCGAGCCTTCTGTATCGGTGGCGACGGCAATTTGTGGGGGAGCGGCAGCCTCCTGCGTTTGTGCCCCTTCGAGTGGCTGAGGAGAACGAGGCGCTCTTGACGGCCCCGGCCTGCGCGCCGGCGCCTTCCGGCTCGATCACCATTTCCTTCGGTGCGCAGGTGCGCGTAATGGTCGAGGGCGCGCCTGACGCGACGACGCTGGCGAACGTGGTCGATGCGCTGACGGCGGGCGGTCGCTGGCGATGATCTCGGTTCCGAGCGGCGTGCGCGTCTGGCTGGCGACCGGCTACACCGACATGAGAAAAGGGTTCGGTT
>Ga0209698_10009055_pt1 | contig 10225 bp, 5 predicted proteins | sample LitLauG_LLR_2012_FD_187203 | JGI IMG/M metagenome (GOLD analysis project Ga0209698, IMG submission 187203) | Freshwater sediment microbial communities from Pennsylvania, USA - Little Laurel Run_MetaG_LLR_2012 (SPAdes) (version 2) | ecosystem: Environmental > Aquatic > Freshwater > Creek >... | reverse complement strand
ACCCTGAACTCGAGAAAGAGTCGAAAACTCTGAGCCAGCCTGACTCAGGCAAGGCTGACCCGCGCTGGAGCGCGGTCATCGCGCGCGACGCAGCGCGCGATGGAGAGTTTGTGTTCGCGGTCGCGACCACCGGCGTGTATTGCCGGCCGTCGTGTCCGTCGCGGCGGGCGCGGCGCGAGAATGTGAGCTTCTACGATCGCCCGGAACTGGCTGAGCGCGCCGGTTATCGCGCCTGCCTGCGCTGCCGTCCCAAGTCGAGCACCGGCGACCGCCAACTGGACGCGATCAAAGCCATCTGCCGCCACATCGAGCAGAATCTCGATGAGCCGCTTACGTTGGGGCGATTGGGGAAGCAGTTTGGCATCAGCCCATTTCATTTGCAGCGCAGATTCAAAGCTGCACTGGGTGTGACTCCGCGCCAGTATGCCGACGCTTGCCGCTTGCGCCTGCTGAAAACAAAACTCCAAACCGGCGACTCGGTGACCCGCGCGATGTATGACGCCGGATACAACTCAAGCAGCCGCCTCTATGAGCGCGCAGTGGCGCAACTGGGCATGACTCCCGATCAATACCGGCGCGGTGCGATCGCCACGCCCATTCGTTACCGCTGCATGGCTTCGCCGCTGGGACGCATGCTGATCGCGGCCACCGGGCGCGGCGTCTGCTCGATTCAGTTCGCCGATTCGGATGAAGAATTGATCTCCGGCCTGAAGCGCGAATTTCCTTTTGCTACGCGCAAGGTGGACGACGGAGAGTTGAGTTCCTGGGCAGAATCGCTGCTGGCGGCGATGCGCGGCGCAGACAGCGCGGCGCGACTTCCGCTCGACATTCGCGCCACCGTGTTTCAACGACGGGTATGGGCGTGCCTGCAGAAAATCCCGTTTGGCCAGACGCGGTCTTATAGCGATGTAGCAAGAGCAATCCGTCAACCACGCGCCTGCCGCGCCGTGGCGCGTGCCTGCGCCACCAATCCTGTGGCGGTGGCGATTCCGTGCCATCGCGTGGTGCGCGAGGATGGCGACATGGGCGGATATCGCTGGGGCGTGAGGCGGAAACAGAAATTGCTCAAGATGGAGAAGAAACAAGCCGGAGCTACCGCCTGAACAGTTTTGTTTCTGATTCCTTCGCGAGCTTTGCGGACTTTCTTCGCGTCCTTTGCGGTGAAAAGCTTTTGACCGCGAAGTTCGCAAAGGAAAGGCCGCGAAGAACGCGAAGGGAAGCTTAACTACTTTTCCAGCCCCTCGTACACCTTTTGGGCGCGCGTAAGCAGGTCTAGAACATGCTGCTTCTCAGCGGCGTTGTTGTAGTCGGCGAATTTTTCGGTTGCGTCCTGCAAGCGGCCAATCCAGGCCACGAAATATGCTGCGTCTTCTTTGGATTGCAGCGGCGCGCCGGCGATGCCGATATATACCGGGCTCGTGGTCGCGTAGGGATAGATATCCAGAATCGGGTCGCGGGCCTTGTCATCCCAGGCGCGGAGCAGGCACCATCCGCTCTGCTTGATCGTGATATTTTCGTCTCCGTCCGCGGTTGTTCCCGATTCGCTGATGTGAAAAGTGTGCAGCACTTTGCCGTTGCAGACGAACTCCAGATGATTCACCGGCACGATGGATCGCAGCCAAACATGCAGCTTGGCCTGTGATTCTGATTTCCCGGGCTCAGCCGGTGTGAGTTGGACGTCATCACCCGGGCCTTTGCCTTCAAGCGTGAAGTCAAGCAGCGGACCGTTGGTGGCGAAGGTTTTTCCGGCGCGAATTGCGTCAAGAAACTTTTCATGATCGAGCGCACCGTTCGGCACGTTTGCATAGACTCGATTCAATCCGACGGGGCCGCGTAGAGATGCAAAGTTCGCCATCGCGTCGGTTCCGGCGGCTGCGGGCAGGCGGAATCCGCAATTCAGCAGGTGATACCAGACCTCCGCCGTGGACTTGTGATCGCTGAAGCCGACGACTTCGAGGTAATCCACTTTGCCCAGCGCAACATCCACCGGAAGCTCGTCGGTGAGCGATGCATCGTGCGCCGGGTCGGGATAAGTGTCGAACGGATGCGCGTAGCCGACCAAGCCGTGCTGCGCGTGGGTAAGATCGGCGATATCGGCGTTGGCGGGGACGATGCTGGCCATGGCCGTCTGCGCGTAGCCTGCATAGCCGGGCAGCAGGAAATTCTGCGAGAGATGCAGCAGGCCGAGATGTCCCCAATAGCTGGTGTGGTATTCCTGCGCGTGAAAGAGCTGAAAGTTGGCGGTGGAAGCCGCGTCGCGGTCAGGCGAGAAATAGGCGAGGTCGGGGATGCGCTGTTCTTTATTGACGATCAGGTTCTCGACGAAGGGCAGGTCTTCGGCGGCGGCCTGCGCAATCAAGTGCGCCGGAGTGTTGCGGTAAGTGCCGGCGTAGTTCATGTGCACGTGCACGTCACCGCTCACCCAGCGTGTGGTGTCGTCGTGGGGCATGCCGGTGGGCTGCAGCTGGATGATGACATCGTTGGTTTCCCGAGCCGCGACATTCACGGTGGTGTGCTCCACCAGGTGCTCGAAGCCCTTCATCACCTGCACATTGGCTTCGCCGGCGGGAACGGTGAGGGTCGAAATACCGGTGGAATCGAAGTAGTGCTGTTCAAAGCTGCGCTGTGAGCGATCGAAGCTGTCGTCGGCGTGCATCCAGGCGTCGGCGGGGGCGTAGGCGTGGCCGTCGGCGGCGTCGACCGAGATGCGTGCAGAGGTGAGCGCGCCGGTTTCATCTTCGACCCGAATGCGCAACATGCCGACCGGTGTCATGGCGCGGCGTCTGCCGGCCACGATTTCTTTTTGCGTCCCTCCGGGAATGTCGACGACCCAGAGCGAGGTATTGCCGATGCGATTGGAGATGAAGGCAATCTTCGATCCGTCGGGCGACCAGCGCGGGTTGGTGTTGTCGAAATCGCCGTAGGTGAGCGGCATCGCGTTGCCGCCGTCAGGGTCGAGTGTCCATAACTGGTGCCAGGGGCGGCCGGTGTAGCTGGCGTAGACGATGCGGCGTCCGTCGGGAGAAATGTCGGGACGCGCGCGCCAGGTGGTTTCCTCGTAGTGAATTTCTTTGGCGTCCGCGCCGGGCGCGACGGTCACGCGCCAGATGCCGCCGGTACCGTAGAGGTGTCCGCGGTTGGAAATGAAAAAGATTTCCTTGCCGTCGCGGCCCCAGACTGGACTGATCTCGTGATCGAAAGCGCTGTAGTAATAACGGGGCAGGGAAGACTTGCTCTCGGAGGTGAGCTGAAGGATATTGGCGAGCGCGCCTTCGTGGTATGTGGGTGGAGGTTCTGTGTTGCCACTGGATGCAGGGGCAGGCGGAGGTGTGACCTCGCGCGCGGAAAAATCGGCAGTGAAAATGTGGAAGTGTCCGGTGGAGTGGGTGGAAACGAACGCGATACGCGTGCCGTCGGGAGAGAAACGCGGCTCGAGATTGACGTCGGCACTCTGGGTGAGCGAGTGGGCCGCGCCACTGCTCAGCTCCAGCGCCCACAACTCAACCGCATCGCGGATGTATTTGTCGTAAACAATCCATTTGCCGTCGGGAGAGCAGTCGGGCTGGAAGTCATAGCCATGATCGGCGGTGAGCTGGGTTGCGTCGCTGGAATCGATGGACTGGCGCCAGAGAAAGCCGCCCATCGAATAAATCAGGGTCTTCGAGTCGGGCAGCCAGCAGGCCGAACTGGGGCCGGTGGTGAGTTGCGGCAGATACATTTCGCGGAAGTAGTAGGGATGGGGCAGGTCGATTTGCTTGAGTACGGGCAGGCGCTGCGCCAGGCACGGGGTGCAGAGCAGAATCAGCGCGATGATTCGAGGCGGGGTCATTTCCTTGAAGGCGATAGGGTAGCAGAGAGGCAGCGGTTCGTTACAGCGTCGTGCCGGCGGAGCGCTTCCTTGGGCGTGAAGAGTGTCTGCAATGAGATCCTTCGCTCCGCCTGAAGGACGGCTGCGCTCAGGATGACAAGATGCCTGAAGGACGGCTGCGCTCAGGATGACAAGATGCCTGAAGGACGGCTGTGCTCAGGATGACAAGAGGCCTGAAGAACGGCTGCGCTCAGGATGACGCCACCTTTTTGACCTGCGGTTATTCCGGGTTTGCTTTTCGCGCCCACAACCAGTTTCCCGCCGCCAGCAACACCGTCGCGCCAAGAATCAGCGACTGCTTGAAGTCCACCTGGGTAAACAGCGATAGACAGATCAGAACTCCCAGCGCGGGCAGCAGAAAACCGCCGGGGACGCGAAACAGCGCGCGCCCGGGAAATTGTTTGCGGAGGATGGGGATGGCGGCGCAGATGATCGCGTAGTAGAACAGCCGAGACACGGCCGAGAGGGTAACGTTCCAGGCAAACTGTCCTGTCAGCGCGAAGCCCCACACGGCGGCCGCGAATACGATGATAGAAACATAGGGGGTGCAAAAACGGCGATGTATGTAGGCGAACCAGCGCGGGAAATCGCCATTCTCGGCGAAAGCCAGTGTAATGCGTGGGATCGAGAGTATGCGTGTACCAAGGTAGCCGTAGACGGAAATCAGGGCGCCAACGGTTACAAACGCCGCGCCGGGAGGGCCGGCCAGCAAACGCGCGAGATCAGCCAGAGGGCGTGCACTGGACGCTGGATTGGGAAGAGCGGTGACCACGAGCCATTGAATCGCGGTATAGATAAGACAACAGACGCCAAGCGACACCATCAGTGCCAGCGGTGCGTCGCGCTTGGGGTTCTTCGCCTCACTCATGGGGAGCAGAGCGCTTTCGAAGCCGCCATAGGCGAAAAACATGAGCAGAATTGATTTCGACCAGCTCGAAAAAGACACGGAAGCGGGTGCGACACCAACCGACGCATGCGGGCGCAACACGAGGCCGAGGGCGATGATGGCGAACAGCGGCAAAAGTTTGGCCACGGTGAATAGATTGCTCAATCGCGCTCCCGCCGCGACCCCGACGACGTTGACTGCAGCCAGGAACCAGATAAGTACGGTCAGAACCAGGAAACGAGGCAGAGGCTGCCTTGCGCGCGGCAAGAATTCGGCGAGGTAGAGGACGAACAGATTGGTGCCGGCGGCTGCCGCGACAACGTGCGTGAACCACAGCATCCATCCGGTTTGAATGCCGGCGAAGCGCCCGAAAGCGGCGCGGGCGTAGAGGTAAGGTCCCCCGGCCTGATCGAAGCAAGAAGACACTTCCGCGAAGCAGGCGATAATCACGCCGATGCTCAGGCCGGCGAGCACGACTGCCCAGGGACTGGCGCGGCCGGTAAGTCCCGCGACGAGGGAGGGCAGGCCGAAAATGCCGCTCCCGATGACGCTGTTGATGGCGAGCGCAATCAGGCTCCAGCGGCCAATGGCGCGCACCAGCTGGGCGGACGGCTGCAAAGTCGGCGAGACAGGTGTGTCGGACACAGGGCATGTTTGTATCACAAAGCGCGTGCGATGCTACGAATGGGAATCGGGGTTCTTACGTCTGGTCGAAGGGGCCGCAGAACCAGCGACTGGCAAGGGTTTTGGCACGACACACTTTCGACACAACGGAAGTAACTGCCGCGCGGACAACGAATTACCAAAGCCTATGCACGTGGGGCATCTTCTGGCCGAGCAGTGCCGATGAGATGTTTAAGAGACGTTGAGGCCATGGCCATCGACTCCTACATGGACGAACTGAATCTACGCATCTCGCGGGTCACCGAAGACCTGCGCGCCATTCAGCAGGAATTAAACTGCGCCGCCATGCAGGCGCCGGGCGATCCGGAACTGATGGAGTCGCTGCACGCGCTGTCGGAAGCGGAACCGATTACGGTGCTGCGCTCGGCGGTGGACCAGATGCGGCACTTTCTCTGGTTCTACTCGCAGGTGGTGGGTAGCGAACCGGAGATTGGCGACAGAATGCGCCAGCATGAACCGCTGAAACCGGCCGGCCCCACCAGAATCCAGCAACTCAGTGCGGCGGATGAAGCCGTGCTGCTGCGCTACCTGGCGGAATCCAAAGACCGCAAGCCGAACTAAGCGTACCGTCGGTACTAAATTAGCTACAAAGGACACGAAGGAATCTCTGCGATTCCGACTTTGTGCTGCTCTGCCTCGTCTGCATGCTTCCAATCACTGCGCGATTTCAAAAAACTGAATCGGTGTCAATCCCGTGGCCGAGACTGTAATGCTGACGTCTCCCGCCTTGTAGGGCAGGGTGTACTGGGTCACCGCGACACCCTGCGAGTTGGTGGTGGTGGAAGGCATGCTGAAATTTCCTCCCGCGCCATTGTCGCTGAAGGTGACAGCCAGGTTCGGAATAGTGTTGCCGCTGGCCGACACCGCCAGCACCTGCAGCGGTTGGGGCAGGGTAGTTCCCCGAGATCCGGTTTGTCCGTTGCCGGCCAGGACGGACAACTTGCCAGTCAGCAAGCCGTAAATCAGCAACTGAGACTGCGTCCCGATATAGACGCGACCCTTGGCGATGGTGGGCGTGGCGAAGTGGGCGATGGGGCCGACCGTGTCAGCGCCGTTTGGGGCCTGTGTACTGTCGTAAATCTCGGACATGTTTGTGGCGTTGTAGGCGGTAAGAATAGGCGAAGAATAACTCATGCCACGCAGCAGCCAGACAATTCCATTGCTGGCGCCATTGGCGGAAACCGCAGGTAATCCTTTGGCTGAGCTGCCGCTGACGTTCTTGGAGATGTTTACCGGATTCAGTACGCCATTATTCAGCTTGAACATCCGGAGACCAGCGGTGGTCCCGTAATAAATGTTGCCGTTCCAGTAGGCTGCACTGGTGCCACCGCCGCCGACTTGCGGCAAGCCACCCGGGATGGTTTGCACGGCGTGGTCATGATCGGGATCATACTGGCCCAGATTGTCGCGATCGAGCAAGTAGACCGTGCCTTCCTTGCCGGCGGCCACCAGCAAATGGGTGACCGGGCCGGATTGGTCGGGCAACAGAATGACTCCACCGGCACCGAGGTCGAGGTCGTCGGAGGCAAGCGTGGACTGGAGATAGGGCGAGAAATAATCGGCGACGGATAATGCGCTGTCGAGGTGCAGCACGGAATCTCCGTAGTCGCCCGTGGAGGCGTTCATCAGGCCGTTGGCTGTGGCAAAGAAGATGTTGCCATTGCGATCGGCCGCGAGTCCCTTGCCGCTTTGCCAGATCGAACCGCCAAAAGGCTGGTCGGCGTCGTTGCCGAAGATGACGGTTTGTTGCAGGGTGTTCTCGTCATAGCCCATGATCCAGCCCTTGGCGTGAAGGTCGCAGCCGTTGGAGCCGAAGGCTACATACACAGTGCCGTTGTACAAAAGCAAGCCGGGCCGCTGATGCAGCGTGCCCGCCTGGAACGTGGCCACGCCGGTCTTGGTGGGGACCGATCCTGAAATTACCACGGGCGTCAGAATTTCCTCTCCCGTGCGGATATCAAGAACGTGCAGGCGGAAAATTTTCTCGCTGTTCTCCAGGGTCTTCGTCACCACAAATAGCGAGTTGTTTTGGACGTCAATCACAGGCGTGCCGAGGATGCCATTTTCCGCAAAGCCCGTTTCGGAGCAGCCTTCGATCGAAATTGGAGGAGTGGTGGCACCCGATGGCATCAGGTTGGTCTTCCAGGTGACCGTGCCGCTGACGGAACCGATGGCGTAGACGGAGTCGTGCATGGTGGCGACAAAAACCAGGCTGCGATGGGTGCCGTCCGGCATGGAAACCGAGGGTAGATACAGAGGCTGGGCAGCGATGAAGCCGTCCACGTTCACCGAAAGCAGCTTTCCGAACCCGCTGACGTTTACGTTGGCTGGGGTCAGAATCGTTTCTGAAAGAGTCTGTCCGGTGCGGAAATTGTCGTTGTGCTGGGTCGTGACCTGGGCCGACGCCCAAATACACGACCACATGACAAAGAAGACGAAGAAGCGGCGCATACCATCTCCAGAACCTAGAGGAGCGAGCTTCGGCCAGAAGCTCGCTCCCTTTTTCAGTGTTTGGGACGGCATTCTCTCCCCGTTGCCCCGTGCGCGCAAGAGGAAAATGCGGTTAACCCATTAAGGCAGCTTTCTCATATCGCGACAGGCGTACGCTGGTCACCTTGCTACTGGGCGGTCTCGGTGAAAGTGGCTGAGGCGTATCCGGCAGCGGTCGCGTTGACTTTCACCGTTCCGGATGTGGCTGGCAGCGTGTACGACGTCGAAGCGACGCCGCTCGAGTTGGTGGTCGCCGTGGCGGGGTTGAAAGAGCCTCCCGCGCCGTTGTCGGTGAAGGTAACAGTCACGTTCGGCTGGAGTGCGCCAGAGTAGGCACTGATAGCGCGGACCTGAAGTGATTTCGCAAGGGTGGTCCCGGCAGGTGCGAACTGTCCGTATCCGGACCAGACTTTGAGCTGCGGGAGCAGGCCGTAAATCAGCAACTGGGACTGGGTCCCGACGTAGACGTAGCCGTTAGCGATGGTCGGGGTAGCAAAATGCGCGATGGGGCCGACCGAGTCACGGCCGTTGGGGGAAGTGTTGCTTTGGTAAAGGATTGACATGCTGGCGGCGTTATAGGCAGTGAGAATCGGGTTGGAATAACTGACGCCGCGCAAAATCCAGACCAGGCCGTTGGTTGAGCCGTTGGCTGAAATCGATGGCAATCCCTTGCCGGACATGTTTTTCGCGCCGCTGGGAATGCTGAGGGGCGTGAGCGCGCCGTTGCTGAGAGCGAACACGCGCATACCGCCCGTGGTGGCGTAATAAATGTTGTTGTTCCAGAACGCAGCGCCGGTGCCCCCGCCGCCCACCGTCGGAAGTCCGCCGGGGATGGTCTGGACGACGTTGTCCGCAGCGGTGTTGAACTGTCCCAGGTTGTCGCGGTTGAGCAGGTAAACCGTGCCTTCCTTACCTCCTGCGACGAGAAGATGGGTGACAGAGCCGGGTTGATCGGGAAGCATGATCACGCCACCGGAGCCCAGATCGTAGTCCTTGGCTTCAAGATAAGCACGGAGGTACGGAGAGAAATAATCGGTTGCGATAAGAGAGCCAGTTAGCTTGACGACCGAGTCACCGTAATCTCCGCTGGCGGGATTCAACACTCCATTGGCCGTTGCGAAAAAGAGGTTGCCCGAGGTGTCCGCGGCCAGACCCTTGCCGCTCTGCCAGATGGAACCGCCAAAGCTCTGGTCCCCGTCAGTGACGAAAATAGCCGTCTGCTGCAGGCTGGCTTCGTCATAGGACATCACCCAGCCGTTGGCTTTATAGTCGCAACCATTGGAACCAAAGGCGACGTACACAGAGCCATTGGCCAGCAGCAGTCCGGGGCGTTGATGCTGTCCCGCGGGATTAAAGGTGGCAACGCCGATGGTAGTTACGGCGGAACCCGCGATGAGCGTCGCGTCGGTGTGGTCCAGACCGCTGCTGACATCCATGGCGTAGAGGCGAAATACGATGCCGTCCTTCTCCTGAGTCTTGGCTACAACGTAAAGGGTATTGTTCGATGGGTCGATCACCGGAGTGCCCAGGATGCCGACTTCGTTGAAGCCAGTTTCGGGACATCCTTCGATTGACATGGGCACGGTTGAGGCGAACTTCGGCAGCAGACTTCTGTACCACAGGATCGCTCCGCTTTGGGCGTCCAGGGCGTACACGCTGTCGTGCATAGTGGCGACGTAGACGACGTTGTGCACCGAACCGTCGCCCGTGGTGACATTGGGCAGATAGAGCGGTTGGGCGGCGATGAAGCCATCCACCGGGACAGATGCAAGCTTTCCGAACTGGTTCGCGTTTACGTTGGAGGGCGCGAGGAAGGTTTCGGCAGCATTTTGGCCGGTCCGTGAGGCGTCGTTTTGCTGGGTGGTAACTTGGGCTGCCGACGAAACGCACAACAACGCGATAAGACCAGAGACGAAGACGGACCGGTTCACGCAAACACTCCTAAAGTGGCTTAAATAGGCCGGACGTGGCTTTGAAGGGCCCTTTTGCGGCCTGAGGGGGAGGCTTGTCAACGATTATCAGGGCTAGACTCGGATTTGCATACCCCACGGATGGGCCACACCGAAAGGCGCCGAACCCACAGAAAAAACATGACTTAGGGCAGGATGCAATTTCTGATGGAGGCCTGTGGGTCGGAGGCTATGCGAGGCCGCGGGAAATCGCCTGCAAGACTTCGCCCCGCGGGTTGAGGACGGTGAGGTTTGCCTCCGCGTTGACCTGCAGGACGCCGTGGTTAAGGCGGGCGGCAACGGCGGCATTCACCGTGGCCGCGCGCACGGCGCGCTGCAGTCCGAGAC
>Ga0209698_10009054_pt1 | contig 10226 bp, 8 predicted proteins | sample LitLauG_LLR_2012_FD_187203 | JGI IMG/M metagenome (GOLD analysis project Ga0209698, IMG submission 187203) | Freshwater sediment microbial communities from Pennsylvania, USA - Little Laurel Run_MetaG_LLR_2012 (SPAdes) (version 2) | ecosystem: Environmental > Aquatic > Freshwater > Creek >... | reverse complement strand
CCTATCTGGCGGCGGTGCTGCTGGGCCCGTGGCCGCTTGCGCATGATCCCACGCGCCAAATGTTCGACTGGCCGGAAGCGCCGCTGCGCGAGGCGCTCGCCAAATCAGGCGCGAAACTCGTCCTCGTCGAAAACTGGCGCGTCGGCGGCAGGGTCGGCGTGGCGCTTGGCCCGGACGTCCCGGTCTGCGCCCTCGGCGACGACCCGCGAGGCTTCGCCTTCGCCTGCGACGCCAGCCGGCATCGGGGCGAAACCGCGCTCATCCTGCGCGAACAAGGCAAGGGCGGCGCAAGCGTCGCGCCGGCATTTTTCGCCAGCGTCGAGACGCTGGACGAAATCCCCTTCGGCCGCAACGGCGCCGTTGAGCGCCGGCTGGACGTCGAGGCGGGCCGCCATCTCCTGCGCGCCCCGCCGCTGCCCTATGGCCCCTAGGCCGCGTCGCTGGGGCGCAGCGCGCGCATTTGCATCTCGAGCGTCGCCTCGCCGAGATCGGCGATGTCGCGCCCAACCTCGCGCATCATCGAAAACGGCGTCGGCTTGCGCGCCTTCAGCGTGCAATGCACGAAATCGTCTTCGAAACGGAACGAGGAGGTGAACTTGCCCGCCAGCTTCCGCATGGCGACGTTCTCGGGCAGGCAAAGCACCTCGATATGTTCGACGCCGTGATTCTGCGCCGCTTCCTGTATGCGCTCGAACAGCTTGACGCCGATCCCCTGCTTGCGAAATTCCGGCTCGACGCTGAACGCCGCTTCGGCGCGGATATGCCGACCCAGCGGCGGCCCTTCGGCCCAGATCGCCTTTTCCGAGCGCAATTCCGCTGCGCCGCGCAAGCTCCCGTCGACAAAAGCGCCGAACATCAGGTCGCCCTGCCCGAAGCAGCGGTCGACATATTGCCCCAGAAACGAATCCGACACCGCGCCGCCGAACCGCAGCCGCCGCGAATCGGCGTCGAGCCGCATCAGGTGGTCGTGCATGGCGCTCCGGTCGGAGCGCCACAGGCGTCGCACATGCAGGTGCGGTTTGGGGATTTGGGTCGGCATAACAATCTCCGGTCGGCCCCGGCGTTTCCCCATCTCGTATTGTGCGGTGCAACATGGACCATAAGAAGGCGACGGCTAAGTGTCGAAAGCCATGTTCAACAGAACCTTGCCCTGAGCGCGACGTTCCGCGATTTCGGCGAAAGCGCGCGCGAAATCGTTGATATCATAAATGGCGTGGATATGCGTGCCGAGCTTTCCCTGGCTTGCCCAGTCGGCGATCCGCGACAGGTTGTCGCGATTGGCCAGCGGCTCGCGCACGGCGAACTTGCCCCACTCGACCCCCAGCACGTCCGCGCCCTTCACCAGCGCCAGATTGAGCGGCGGGCGCGAAACCTCGCCCGAAGCGAACCCAACGACGAGCAGCCGCCCGCCGTCCTTCAACGCCCTGAGGCCGATTTCGGTCTGCGCGCCGCCCACGGGATCGTAGACGACGTCAACGCCCTCAGGTGCGAGGCGGCGCAGCGATTCGCGCAAATCCTGCGCCGCATAATCGATCCCCTCCGCCGCGCCGTGGCGGCGCGCGAGCGCAACTTTCTCTGGCGAAGAGGCGCAGGCGATCACCCGCGCGCCCATCAGCGCGCCGACCTCCACCGCCGCCAGCCCAACCCCGCCCGAGGCCCCCAACACCACGACGGTCTCGCCGGGTTGCAACCGCGCGCGCTGGCGATAGGCGTGCAGCGTCGTGCCATAGGCGACCGAGAGCCCGGCGGCGCGCTCCAGCGACAGCTCGTCGGGCGCGCGCGCAAGTCGTGAGACCGGCGCAGCCACCATCCCGCGCGCCGCGCCATACGCCATGCTGCCGAATACGCGCTCGCCGACGACGAAACCCTCGACGCCTTCGCCGAGCGCGGTGATTCGCCCCGAAAATTCCCCGCCCGGCGAGAACGGCGGCTGCGGGCGGGTCTGGTATTTGCCCTGCACGAGAAGGGTGTCAAAAAAGTTCAACGCGACAAAGGCGACCGCGACAAGCGCCTGGCCGGGCGCGAGGGGCGGCGTCCCGACGTTTTCAACCGCCAGATCGGGCGGCGGCCCGAAATGGCGGCAAATCAGAGCTAACTCTTCGTTCACCGATTTTACTCAATTTTCATTAACCCCCGCCAAAGTACTGGCGTCCGTCCCGGTGCGGAAGTCCTGATTTTCGCCTGGATCGCGGAGCATGGAGCGGCCATGAATCGAATTTTTCTAAGCTCCTTCGTGATTGGCGCCGCTCTGGCGTTCGGACTCTGCACGGCTGGCGCCGCGAAGAAGGAAAAGGAGGCCGCGCCCAAGCCCGAAAAGATCGGGACCTACGGCGACTGGAGCGTTTTCCACAGCGGCGCCGGCAAGGCCAAGCTCTGCTACGTGCTGGCCGAGCCCAAGACCCGCGAGCCCGCTGAAGAGAAACCCGAAAAAGCCTACGCCTTCATTTCCGAGCGCCCCGCCGAAAAGGTGCGCAACGAAGTTTCGTTCGTGATGGGCTTTGAGATCGCAACCGCCGCCGCCCACGAGTCCAAAGACAAGCCGAAGGACAAGGACGCCAGAAAGCCGAAAAAGCCGAAAAAGGGCGACGAGGAATCAGCGTCGCCCGCCGTCCCCACCGCCGCCATCGGCGAGGAGGAATTCGATCTGATTCCGCGCGGCAACGATCTCTGGGTCAAGAATCCCGCCGAGGAAAGCAAAGTGATCGATGAGATGCGCAAGGGCGTGTCGCTGATCATCAAGGCCGCCTCCAAACACGGCAAGCCGACGACCGACACCTATTCGCTGTCCGGCTTCTCACAAGCCGTCGACAAGGCGTTGAAGGACTGCCCGACGCTCTGACCAGGCAGATTCCGCCAAAGCGCACGCCCCTCGCCGGATAAGGGCCTTCTCCCCTTGCGGAAGAAGGTCCCCGAAGGGGGGATGAGGGGGCCTGCGCGAAGACAACCCGCGTCAAATTTGAGCGCACGCAATTTTGAACCCCGCGCGTCTTGCCCGCTCGCACCCTTTGCCTTCAAACTGCGGTGGTGGCGCGAACGACATCAACTGTTTGACGCCGGGGCGCGCGGCCCCTCGTTTCCCTCCGGCGAGGGGCCCCCTCGCGCGCCTCAGACGTGCTGCCCGCCGTCGATATAAATCTCGGACCCGTTGATGTAGGATGACCCGCCTGAGCACAGGAAATGGATCGTCTCCGCCACTTCGCGAGGCTCGCCCAGCCGTCCCAGCGGCACCAGCCGATCAACCAACTCCTCCGTGCCCGGCGAGAGAATGGCCGTGTCGATCTCGCCGGGCGCGATGGCGTTGGTGCGGATGCCGCGCGGCCCCAGTTCATGCGCCATCTCGCGCGTCAGCGCCGCCAGCGCCGCCTTCGAGGCCGCATAGGCGACGCCGGCGAACGGATGCACGCGCGAGCCCGCGATCGAGGCGACGTTGACGATCGACGCCTTGCCCGCCTCCAATTCATTGATAAGCGAGCGCACCAGCAGCGCGATGGAGATGATGTTGACGTTCAGCACCTTCATCCAGGTCGCCGCGTCGGTGCCGAGCACGCCGAGTCGCGAGCCGCCCTCGCCCTTGGGCGAAATGCCGGCGTTGTTGACCAGCGCATGCAGCTTGCCGTCGGGCAGGCGCGAGCGAACGGTCGCCGCAAGCGCCTCAATGTCGTCGAGGTCGGCCAGGTCGGCCTGCACATGCGCCCAGCGCGCGGCGGGCCAGCGGCACTCCTCCGAGAACGGTTGCCGCGAGACGGTGAGTATCTTCCAGCCGCGCTCCTGAAACAATTTGACGGTCGCGTGGCCGATGCCGCGGCTCGCGCCGGTCAACAACATGATCTTGGGTTCGTCGGCCATGGCGCCCTCCGCTCGACCCCTATGTAGCGCGGAGCGCAGCGCGGCGTCAGTCCCCGCCCGCCGCATGGCGCACGCTCGCCTCCTCCAGATCGAACGAACGCTCCAGCCGACGCCGGCTTTCGTCGGTGATGAGGTTCTTTGCATAGGCGTCGCCGATGGCGGCGCGCTCGACGTTGATGAGATCGAGCCGCATCGCCGCCACGTCGAGCGGCTCGGGCGTGATCGCGGGATCGAGTTCGGCGAGAAAGCGCGCGCGCCGTTCGCCATGAAACTGGCGCAACGCCAGCACGGCGGGGGCGCGCGAGCCGGGGTCGGCGTCGAGCGCGTCAAGCCGCGCCAACACCGCGTCGAGCGCTTTCTTGCGCGCCACCGTCTCGGCGCGCGCGTTGGTCGCGCTCTCGCGCTGGGCGATGCGGCTGAGGTTCAACCATTTGACCAGCGGCCCCAACAGCGCGCCCTGCCCGACCAGCGTCGCCAGGATCACGCAGATGGTGGCGAACAGGATGAGGTCGCGATGGGGAAACGGCGCGTCTCCCAAAGCCAGCGGGATCGACAGCGCGGCGGCGAGGCTGACGGCGCCGCGCAACCCCGTGAAGCCGACGAGAAACGGCGGGCGCCAGTTGGGCGCGGGTTCGCGTTTGCGCAAAGGCGGCCACAGCCAGCGCGGCAGATAGGTGACTGGATAGACCCAGAAGAACCGGACCAAGATCACCGTCGCGCTCACCACGAGCCCCGCCTTCAGCAACGCCGGCCAGCCCTCTGCGGTGAGGTTGGCGACGATGGCGCGGGTTTGCAGGCCGCAGATCAGGAAGGTCAGCGCCTCGACGCACCAGCTCGCGAGGTCCCAGATGAAGAACCCCTGAAGGCGCGTGGCGGGGCGTATGTAATCGCGCCCGTTCCAGGACACATAAAGGCCGACCGCGACGCAGGCGACGACGCCGGAGCCGCCCAATTCATGCGGCGGCCAGAACGCCAGATAAGGCGTCGCCAGCGCGATGAGGATTTCGGAGCGCGCGTCGTTGACGGCGTTGCGCAGCCGCAGCACCGCGAAACCCAGCGCGATACCGAAGGCGATCTCGCCGACCACGATCACAGCGAAACGAAGCAACGCCTCGGGCGCGGAGAACTGGCCGGTCTCGATGGCGCGCAGCGCCAGCGCGAAGGCGACCAGCGCAGTCGCGTCATTGGCGAGGCTCTCGCCTTCGAGGATCGTCAACAATCGTCGCGGCAGCTTGAAGCGTCGCCGCAGCGAGGCGGGCGCGACCGAATCCGGCGGCGAGACGATGGCGCCGAGCAGGAAGCCGACCGCCCACGGCAGGCCCAGCAGATAATGCCCCACCGCCGCGACGGCGCTGGCGGTGAACAGCACGCAGCCCACGGCCAGCGACAGGATCGGGCGCAGATTGGCGCGAAAGCCGCGCCAGCTCATGCCAACGCTGGAGGAATAGAGCAGCGGCGGCAGCAGCGCGAGCAACGTCAGGTCGGGGTCGAGCGTGATCGCGGGCACGCCGGGCAACAGCGCCAGCGCCACGCCCGCGATCAGCATGACGACCGGCGTGCTGGCGTGAAGGCGGTCGGCGAGGGTCGAGAGCAGCGCGACGGCGAGGAACATCGCCAGCAGCAGGGAAAGGACGAAGGGTTCGGGCATGCGGGCGGACCTCTTGGACGCGACGCTTCTAAACGAAGTCGCGCCGCTTGCAGCCACCCGCCAGCCGCCCTACCCTCGCCCCATGAATTCCGAACCCTCCGCCGGCGCCCAGGAATATGTCGGCGACGACCGCAACGACAACGCCTTTATCTCCGTCAACGGCGCCCTCGTGCGCCGCCCCGACGCCAAAATCTCCGTGTTTGATTCCGGCTTCGTGCTCGGCGATGGCGTCTGGGAGGGCCTGCGCCTTCACGACGGTCGTATTGGGTTCCTGAACAAACATCTCGACCGCCTGTGGGCGGGCGCGAAAATGCTGCGCATCGACATCGGCCTCACTCGTGAAGAACTCAAAGCGCGCCTGTTCGACGTGATCGAAGCCAACGCCATGCGCGAGGGCGTGCATATCCGCCTGATGGTCACGCGCGGCGTCAAGCGCTCGCCCTATCAGGACCCGCGCCTGACCATCGGCAAGGCGACCGTCGTCATCATCCCCGAGTGGAAGCAGCCGCGCCCGGAAATGCTCGCCAAGGGCCTCGACCTGTTCACCGTCCACATCCGCCGCACCGGCCCCGCCGAGCAGGACCAGAAGCTCAACTCCCACTCCAAGCTCAATTGCGTGCTCGCCTGCATTCAGGCAATGGAGGCCGGAGCGGACGAAGCCCTGATGCTTGACGACCGGGGGTTTGTGGCGACCTGCAACTCCACGCATTTCTTCATCGTGCGCGAGGGCGAACTGTGGACCTCAGGCGGCGGCTATTGCCTTGGGGGCATCACCCGCGACGCCGTGCTGCGCGCGGCGCGTCGGGCGGGCGTGACGGCGCGGGAGAAGGATTTCTCGCTGTTCGACGTCTATTCCGCCGACGAGGCGTTCTGCACCGGCACCTTCGCGGGGCTGACCCCCGTTCGCAAGGTCGATGGCCGCCTGATCGGCGAGCGCGGTCCTGACGCCGCCGACGCCTCCGGCCCGATGACCCGGCGCTTGCGCACGCTCTACAAGGGGCTGGAAGCTGAAGAAGGCCGGGGCCGCGCATGAAACCCATCCGCATCGCCATGTGGTCGGGGCCGCGCAACATTTCGACCGCGATGATGCGCGCTTTCGGCAATCGCGCCGATTGCGCCGTGTGCGACGAACCGTTCTACGCCGCCTATCTCGCCGCCACCGGCCTCATCCATCCGATGCGCGACGAGGTGATTCGCTCGCAGCCGACCGAATGGCCCGCCGTCGCCGACGCCATGACCGGCCCCGTGCCCGGCGACAAGCCGATCTGGTACCAGAAGCACATGACCCATCACATGCTGGAGGGTTTCGGGCGCGACTGGGCCGATTCCTGCGCCAACGCCTTCCTGATCCGCGCGCCCGAAGCGGTGCTGGCCTCCTATCACCGCATCCGCGACGATTTCACGCTGGAGGAGATCGGCCTGCCGCGTCAGGTCGAACTGTTCTTCCGCGCCGGCGACAAGCTGGGCCGCCTGCCCCCCGTCATCGAAGGCCGCGACGTGCTGGAGAATCCCGAAGGCATGTTGCGCGCGCTCTGCGCCGCGCTGGGGATCGGGTTTGACCTTGCCATGTTGAACTGGCCGCCGGGGCCGCATCCCGGCGACGGGGTCTGGGCGCCGGCGTGGTATTCCTCGGTCGAGAACTCCACCGGCTTCTCGCCGCCCGCGCCAGAGGCTCAGTTCGCCGACCTGCCCGATACGCTGAAGCCCCTCGCGGAAAAGGCGCGGCCGCTCTACGAGACGCTCGCCGCGCATCGCCTGCGCGCCTAAAGCCCGCTCGCGCCCGCCGCTGCCGGCGCCGGCTCCCAAAAATAATGAATCGGCCACAGCGTCTGGCCGACGAAATCCTCCGGCGGTCCGTCTTCGAGGCCAAGCTGCTGCGGCAAATGGTCCGGCACATAGAAAGTGCCGAACAGCACATCCCAGATCGCCAGCGCCTCGCCGAAATTGCTGTTGTGGCCCTCGGCTTCGAGCGCATGATGCCAGCGGTGCATGACGGGGCTGACGGCGAAATAGCCGAGTTTCCCGAATCGCCAGTTCAGATTGGCGTGGGTGAAAATGTTGTACAGCGCCGAAATCGGCGCCATCGCCAGAATCGCGGCCATCGGAAAGCCCAGCGCCAGCAGCGGCAGCGTCAAAACGAGCCGCTGCACGACGACGTTGACGGGATGGTTACGGATCGTCGACAGCCAATCCATCTCGACAATGCCGTGATGGATTGCGTGAAACGCCCAGAGGCTGCGGCCGTGCAGCCAGCGATGCGCCCAGTAAGACAAGAAGTCGGCAATCAGAAACGCCTCAGCAGCCTGAACCCAGAACGGCTGCCCCGCGACCGCCGCAAAGCCGACCACGCTCGATCCCGTAAGCCATAACCAGGCGAAAGACGTGAGGGTCGTCAAGGCTTTAGGCGCCAACGGCCCATAGAGGAAATAGGGCGTCAGCCAGTAGATGAGGTCGGTGACGAAGCCCGAGCGCAGGAACCTCTGCGCGGGATGGGCGGGCGCCAAGCGCTCCCAAACGCCCATGATCGCGCCGATTAGCACGAGGAGCCCAATCGAGTTGCAGAACCCGCCCAACATGCGGAAATCCATGCCGATCCCTTAGCAATTTCGCAACGGAATGGCGTAAAAATGCTTAACGCCAAAGAAGATTGCGCAGCCTCCGGCGCTTTGGCGCGGGGCGGTTCACTCAAAATTCAGACTGCAGGCGTCCCTTGGCGTATGGGCGCTTCCCTTGGCAATCGCCGCGCGTGCGCTTAAATGGTCTGTTAGGCCAGCGGAAGCCCGGCGACCGAGGTCGAGGCCGATAGGATCGCGATGAACGCCAATTTGAGAAACTTCGCCCTCTGGGTCATCATCTTCCTGCTCGTTCTCGCGCTGGTGATGTTGTTCCAAAGTCCGTCGCAGAAAACGGCTACCAACGATATCACGTTCAGCAAATTGCTGACCGAGGTCGATGGCGGACGTGTCGGCGACGTGACGATCGCCGGGGCCGACATTTCGGGCCATTACAAGGACGGTCATCCGTTCCAGACCTACGCGCCCAGCGACCCGATGCTGGTCGACAAGCTCTATAACAAAGGCGTCGCCATCACCGCGCGCCCGCCGTCGGACGGCAATAGCTGGGTGTTGACCCTGCTCATCAACGGCCTCCCGCTTGTGCTGTTTCTGGGCGTGTGGATTTATATGTCGCGCCAGATGCAGGGCGGCGCCGGCAAGGCGATGGGATTTGGCAAGTCCAAGGCGAAGCTCCTCAACGAGGCGCAGGGCCGCGTGACCTTCGACGACGTCGCCGGCGTCGATGAAGCCAAGGAAGATTTGCAGGAGATCGTTGAGTTCCTGCGCGATCCGCAGAAATTCCAGAAGCTGGGCGGCAAGATCCCGCGCGGCGTGCTGCTCGTCGGCCCTCCGGGCACCGGCAAGACCCTCACCGCGCGCGCGGTGGCGGGCGAGGCCAACGTGCCGTTCTTCACGATCTCGGGCTCCGACTTCGTCGAAATGTTCGTCGGCGTCGGCGCGTCGCGCGTGCGCGACATGTTCGAACAGGCCAAGAAGAACGCGCCCTGCATCATCTTCATCGACGAAATCGACGCGGTCGGCCGCCATCGCGGCGCGGGCCTCGGCGGCGGCAACGACGAGCGCGAGCAGACGCTCAATCAGTTGCTGGTCGAGATGGACGGCTTCGAGCAGAACGAGGGCATCATCATCATCGCGGCGACCAACCGCCCCGACGTGCTGGACCCTGCTCTTTTGCGTCCCGGCCGCTTCGACCGTCAGATCACGATCTCCAACCCCGACTTCATCGGGCGCGAGAAGATCCTGCGCGTTCACGTCCGCAAGGTGCCTTTGGCGCCGGACGTGGACCTCAAGGTCGTCGCTCGCGGCACGCCGGGCTTCTCAGGCGCCGATCTGATGAACCTTGTGAACGAGTCTGCCCTTCTGGCGGCGCGGCGCGGCAAGCGCGTCGTCACCAAGGCCGAGTTCGAGGACGCGCGCGACAAGATCATGATGGGCGCCGAGCGCCGCACTTTGATGATGACGGAGGAGGAGAAGCGCCTCACCGCCTATCACGAGGCCGGCCATGCGCTGGTGTCGCTGTCGATGCCAGCATCCACGCCGATCCACAAGGCGACGATCATCCCGCGCGGACGCGCGCTGGGCATGGTGCAGTCGCTGCCCGAGCGCGACCAGATCAGCCAGAGCTTCGAGCAACTCATCTCGATGCTGGCGATGGCGATGGGCGGGCGGGTCGCCGAGGAGCTGATCTTCGGCAAGGACAAGGTCACGTCCGGCGCGGCCGGGGACATCCAGCAAGTCACAAAAATCGCCCGCGCGATGGTGACGCGTCTCGGCTTCTCCGAGAAGCTGGGCTACGTCATGTATGGCGAGAACCAGGACGAGGTGTTCCTGGGCTACACCATGGGCCGCCAGCAGAATATCTCGGAAGAGACCGCCAAGACGATTGATGAGGAAGTGCGCCGCCTGATCCACGAGGCGCATATCACCGCCACCCGCATCCTCACCGACCGCCGCACCGATCTGGAGACGCTGGCCGAAGGGCTGATGGAGTTCGAGACGCTTTCGGGCGAGGAGATCATCAACCTGCTGCAGGGCGTGCGCCCGGTGCGCGAGAGCGCCGAGAAAGAGGCTCCTCCCCCGCCGCGCACGGCGGTGCCCGCGACGGGCAAGCCGCGCAGCTATGGTCCCGATCCGGGGCTGGCGCCGCAGCCGCAGAC
>Ga0209698_10009053_pt1 | contig 10227 bp, 11 predicted proteins | sample LitLauG_LLR_2012_FD_187203 | JGI IMG/M metagenome (GOLD analysis project Ga0209698, IMG submission 187203) | Freshwater sediment microbial communities from Pennsylvania, USA - Little Laurel Run_MetaG_LLR_2012 (SPAdes) (version 2) | ecosystem: Environmental > Aquatic > Freshwater > Creek >... | reverse complement strand
CGCCTATCCTCTGGCCCGCGCAGAGCGGCGTGAACAGGTCGATGACACGGATGCCAGTCTTGATGGGTTCACGCACCCGTGCGCGCTTTAGCGCCGGCGGCGGCTCAGCGTCCAGTGGCAGCGCGCGCTCGCCCGGAGTGAGCGCGCCTAGATCGTCGAGCGGGCGGCCGAGCGCGTCAAGCACGCGGCCTTTCCAGCTTTCGTCCGGCCAAAGCGTCAGTTTCTCCCAGCGCCACGCACGTTCGCCGATCTCTGCGGAAACGCGATTGTCGAAGGGTTTGACTGTGATAGTCGCATCCTCGATGCGCACCACTTCGCCAATCGCGGCGCGCTCGTCGCGCCCCAGGCGCACGATGTCGCCCAGCCGCACGAAGCGCGACAGCCCGGCGACGCGGAAGTGGGAATTTGCGATCTCCGTGACCACGCCGCCCACGGTGACGCGAGGGGCGAGCCTGCCGCCGCGCGCGAAGGCGCTTTCGAGTTTGGCGAGCGCGGTAGGGCGTCTCATGCGGCGCCGCCCAAAGTCTTGATGGCGTCGGTCAACGAGGTCTCGGTCTGCGTGATCCCGTTGGTGACGCCGTCGAATGCGCGGGTCACTTCAATCAACCGCGTCATCTCGTGGACGGGATCGACGTTGGCCTGCTCGACGGCGCCCTGCACGACGCTGTTGGTGGTGAAGTTGAGGATCGGCTGCGTGGGCTTGTCGGAGGTGAAGCCCGAATTGCCCGCGCGCGTGAGCTTGGCGGCGGGGTCGAGCTGAAAGAGGCCGATGGCGCCAACCTGCCGACCGTTCTGCAGGATCATGCCGTCGCGCATGATCGAGGGCGGGCCAGCGCTGGGGTCGAGTTGGATCGGCGCCCCGGCGGCGTCGAGCATCGGCGCGCCAGTCAGCGACAGCAGGCCGCCGTTCTCGTCCATCTGCATACGCCCGTCGCGGGTATAGACGGTCTGGCCGCTCTGCTGCACGGCGAAGAACCCCTCGCCCTGGGCGGCGACGTCGAGCGGGTTGCCGGTCGTCACCAACCCTCCGGCGCGCATCGAGACGAAGGTTTCGCCGGGGGTGACGTAAGCGACGTTGGCCTCGCCGGCCTTGGCGAGTTCGGAGGCGAAGGTGACGCCGTCGACGCGATAGCCCACCGTGTTCGCGTTAGCGACATTGTTCGCGATCGTTTCGAGCCGCCGGCTCAGCGAAATCTGCGCCGAAAGGGAGACATATAGGCCGTTCTGCATTCGCGCCGATCAGGTTTGGCGCAGCCTGGAGGCGCGCCTTTCAAACATGAGCGTTTTCGTCTTGCCCGAACCTGACCGGAGGGCGCCAGTCTCGCACAAGACTATGCCGCCACTCCTGAAGCCGGACGAGCTGACGGGGTAAGCGGTGTGAATTTCGTCATTGGGCTCATCATTTCGTTCGCCAGCATGATTGGCGGCTATATGGCGGAGGGCGGCCATCTAGAGGTGCTGGTGCAGCCGTTCGAGTTTGTCATCATCTGCGGCATTGCATTGGGCGTATTCGTCGTCGCCAACCCGTTCGCCACGATCAAAGATTGCGGCAAGGCGCTCATGGAGGCCATCCTCGATAAGGCGCCCAAGCCGCGCGACTATCTCGACGTGCTCTCGGTGCTGCACGCGCTGATGCGCGAGCTGCGCTCCAAGTCGCGCAGCGAGGTGGAAGGGCACTTCGACAATCCCAAGGAATCCGAGATTTTCAAGAATTACCCGAAGTTGTTGGCCAACGGCGAACTCGTCACCTTCATCTGCGACTATTGCCGCATCATTATCATCGGCAACGCCAAGAGCCATGAGGTCGAGGCGCTGATGGACGAGGAGATCGAGACGCTGCACCACGAGAAGGACAAGCCGTCCAATTCCTACCAGTCAGTCGCCGACGGCCTCCCGGCGCTGGGAATCGTGGCGGCGGTGCTGGGCGTCATTCACGCCATGGGCGCGCTCGACCAATCGCCGGAAATTCTCGGCGGCCTGATCGGCGCGGCGCTGGTGGGCACGATGGGCGGCATCTTCATGTCCTACGGCATCGTCGCGCCCGTCGCCTCCAAGATCAAGGTCGTGCGCGACAAGCAGCTGCATCTCTATGTGCTCGTCAAACAAAGCCTGATCGCCTATATGAACGGCGCGATGCCGCAGGTGGCGGTGGAGTTCGGACGCAAGACCATTCCCGCCAAGGAGCGTCCCTCCATCGACACGGTGGAGAACGAGACCTCGCTGGGCGGCGGCGCAAAGGAGGCGGCGTAGGCCATGGCGCGCGAACGCGACGAGCGCGGCGGCGCCTGGCTTAAAGAGAGCAAGCCGCCAAGCGCCAACCACGCCATCGAGAAAGCGCCGCAGTTCCGCTCGTCGCTGGAGCGGTTCGCCGAGCGTGCGTCCGAGAAACTGGGCGTGACGTTCGGCGCGCTGTTCAGCGCCGAGCCGGAGAAGACGCGCTCCCACAAGACGTTCGCCGCGCTCGGCGAACATCAGAACCTGCCTGCGGTTCTGTTGACCAGTCCTGCGCTGGGCCAGCAAATGGTCATGCTGTGCGAGGGGGGCCTCGTCGAAATGATGATCGCGGCCATGTTCGGCGTCGAACCCGCCAACGATACGGAGAAGGCTGGGCAGCAGCGCAAGGCCAGCGCGCTTGAAATGCGCATTATCCGCCAGGTCGCCGACGTTCTCGCGCAGGCGTTGCGCGCCGCTTTCGCGCCAGTGGGTGATTTCAACCTTGAAGTCGACATGGTCGAGACGGTGGAGGACGACACGCTGCTCGGCGCCAAGGACATGCCGGCGCTCATCGCGCCGCTGACGATCAAGGCGCCGGGGGGCGCGTTCGGCGTGGCGCTGTTGCTGCCGCATCCCTTCCTCACCGCGCTGGCGGGCGCGATCGCGCGCGGGCCTGCGCCTGGAGCGGCCGATCTCGACCCCATGTGGTCGAGCCGCATGGAGAAGCGCGTCGCCGAGGCGAGCCTGACGTTAACCGCCGTGCTCGACGAGTTCGAGATGAGCCTTGCGGACGTCTCCACCCTCAAGGTCGGCCATATCCTGCCGCTCACCGACGAGGGCGGCGTGGGTCGCGTGCGCATCGAGAGCGGCGAGCGCGGCGTGTTTGTTTGCAGCCTGGGCGAGCGCAACGGGCGTTACGCGCTCGAAGTCGAGGACATCATCGCCAAAACCGCCGAGGGCGCCTATCCCGGCGCCTCGGTTCCTCAATAAAGCGGAAGCGGTTTGACCATGGATATGAGCCCTGACGAGGAGGTCGCGGAACTTGTGGACGAAGCCGGCCCAAGCCTCGATGCGATCCTTTCGATACCCGTCACCGTGCAGGTGGTGCTGGGAGAAACCTCGATGCCTGTCGCCAAGCTGATGAAGTTGGGCCGCGGCGCGGTCATCACGCTGGACCAGAAGGTCGGGGCGCCCGTCAGCGTGCTGTGCAACGGTCGCGTGGTGGCGCGCGGCGAAGTTGTCGTGGTTGATGAAGAGAACTCGCGCTACGGCGTCTCGCTGACCGAGATCGTAGGGACGGCGAAGGCGTGAGCGAACTGATGACCACGGGCGCGCAGCGCGTCGCGGCGCTGCTGCTCGCCATGGAGCGCACCACGGCGCAGGCTCTGCTGCGCCATTTTTCGCCCGACGAATTGCGCGAAGTGACCATCGCCGCCGCGCGGCTGGGCGAAGTCCCGCTGAATTCGCTCGACATGATGGTCGAGCAGTTCCAGCAGGATTTCGTGGACACGTCGAACCTGACGGGCGACGAGGAACATGCGCGCCAACTGGTGGGAACCGCCGTCACGGCCGACCTTGTGTCGAGTTATCTAAACCTGGCGAATTCGCCGGGGCCGACCGATGTGTGGAAGGGGCTCGCGGGCTTGCCGGAGAAGTTTCTCACGACGTTTCTGGCTGGAGAGCATTCTCTCATCGTGACCTACATTTTGTCCCGACTCGACGCGCAGTTCACCGCCAAGCTGGTGGCGGCGCTGCCGCGAGATATGCGCAACGCCGCGCTGGTCAAGCTGATCTCGCCGCCCGAGCTTTCGGCCGCCGCGGTGACGGTGCTGGAGAGCGCGTTGCGCGATGTTCTGCTGGGCGGCGCAACCGGCGCCTCCGCCGATGAGGCCCGCGCGCGCATCGCCGACATCATCAACGGCCTAGAGCCCAGCGACGCCGAGGACGTGATGAAGGCCATCGAATCCGAGCGTCCGCAGGACGCCAAGGTCGTGCGCACGCTTCTGTTCTCGTTCCTCGACCTTCCGCGCCTCAACCAGCGCGCCCGCGCGCTGCTGTTCGACAAGCTGTCGAGCGATCTGGTTGTCATGGCGCTGCGCAACACCGATGCGCAATTCCGCGAGGCCGCGCTTTCGGCGATGGCGGCGCGCTCGCGGCGACTGGTGGAGAGCGAACTGGGCACGGCCTCCAACGCCAAGCCCGCCGACATCTCCAAGGCGCGCATGGAAGTGGTCAAGATCGTGCTGGGGATGGCGCAGAAGGGAGAGCTGGAGCTGCCCTCCAACGATTCCCAGGATGGCATGGCTGCGGCCTGACGAGGCGGATGAATGGCCGACGACAACGACGACGACAAGACAGAAGAACCATCGGAGAAGCGCATCGCCGACGCCGTCGAGCGTGGCGATACGCCGACCTCGCGGGAGGTGACGTTTCTCACCTCCCTCACCGCTTATCTGCTGGCGGAGCTGTATTTGCTGCCCAACGCAACGCCGGCTCTGACCTCCGCGCTGGCGCGCTTCATCGACGATCCCTCCGGTTGGCGGCTCGATACCGGCGGCGACGTGACGGCGCTGATCTCGACGCTGGCGGGCGTCGCCGCGGGGTTTCTGGGCCCCACCATGCTGCTGCTGATGGCGTTCGGCGTGAGCGGTTCGATCTTCCAAAACACGCCGCGTCTGGTGCTTCAGCGCATCGAACCTGATCTGAAGCGGCTTTCGCCGTTCTCGGGCTTCTCGCGGCTGTTCGGCCCGCGCGGCTGGACGGAGTTTGGCAAGGCGGCGTTAAAGGTCGCCGTGGTCGCGGGGACCGTCGCGCTGTTGCTTGCGTCGCAGCGGCTGTGGTTGATCGATTCCATGTTCGCCGACGTCTCCGCGCTGCCGCGGCGGTTGCTGAGCCTGTGCGTTTCGGCGACGACGGCGGTGACGCTCGCTTTGCTGGTTATTGCAGGGGCGGACTTCACCTGGACGCGCATCCACTGGCGGCGCGACCATCGCATGAGCCGTCAGGAATTGCGCGAGGAGGTCAAGCAGGCGGAGGGCGACCGCATGTTGAAGGCGCGCCTGCGCTCGCTGCGCCTCGACCGCGCGCGACGCAGCATGATGAAGAATGTGCCCAACGCGACGATGGTGATCGTCAACCCGACGCACTACGCCGTGGCGATGCGCTACGTGCGTTCGGAAGGCGGGGCGCCGACGGTGCTGGCCAAGGGCGTCGATCTGGTGGCGCTCAAGATACGTGACATCGCGCTGGAGAACGAGGTGCCTGTCATCGAAGACAGGGCGCTGGCGCGGTCGCTCTATGAGGCGGTGGCGGTTGATGCGGCGATCCCGGCCGAGTTCTACCGGGCGGTCGCCGAAATCGTGCATCTGTTGCAAACCAAACGCGCGGCCTGGCCGCTCAGCCGCAGGAGGCTGAATTGAGCCTTGAACCTCTTGAAGTCACGCTCGCTGAACACGAGCGCGTCATCGCCGACGCTATCGTGGATGTGGCGACGGAGCTGCGGCTGTCCGATCCCACCGAATTCATTCTGCTGGTGCGCGGCGAGCAGGAGGCCAACATCGCCGATCTCGTCAATTCGTCGAGCGAACTGTTCTTCAAGAAGGGTTCGCTGCGTTATGCGCTGGCGGCCGATTGCTCGCTCTCGTGGGGTTCGACGCCGAGCGTGATGCTCGACATGGAGTTTCGCCACGACCGGGTGACCGCGTTCTTTCGGCTGACGCTGGGCGGCGCGCGCGCACGCGTGGAGGTGCTGGAAGTGCTGATCGAGGTGGAGGAGGGCGCCTCGGTTGTGCATGAGGCCCCTGAGCGCCTTCGCGTCGCGCTGACCGCCGCCCGGTTGTTGTGAAGGCGCCGCCCGTCATCGAGGCGATCCCGGCAGGCGAGGATCTTTCGCTGTGGCGGCGGCTCGTGCGCGAGGGGCGGGCGGCTTTTCGCGTGGAGGCGCGCGGCGCGGCGCGAAGGCGCACGCGGCTGCAATCAGCGAAAATCCTCGACGCCGCCGGCGTGTTCCTTTGCGAGGCGACGATTCAGGATTTGTCAGCGTCGGGCCTGCGCGTGCTGCTGGCCCGCAATCTCGGCCTGCCGTCGCGGTTGGGCGTGCATGTCGATCTTACGGGGGAATTTCTGACGGCGACGGTTGCTTGGCGGCGCGAACGCGTCGCGGGCTTGCGGGTGCTGGCGCGTGGGGCGCCGGCGCCGCTCAAGCGGAGCGACGCGCTGGCGTTGAAGGGCCGCTATTATGCCGTGACGGGCTAGAGTCTCAAGACCGCGCTGGGCGCCAGCGACCCCGATCTGGAGATCGGGGTTACAACGCTGCGGCGCGCCGATTCTAATCAAGAGCAGAATGCGCTAGCGGTCGGGCGTGTCGAGCGTGATCGAGGCGCCGTGGACCCGCGAGACGCAGGTGCAGAGGCGGTCGCCCGCAGACTTTTCCTCGTCCGAGAAGAACACGTCGCGATGATCGACGACGCCCTCGACGCTGAGAATCGGCAGCACGCAGAGGCCGCATTCGCCCTTGCGGCAATCGGAGATCATCGCGACGCCCGCCGTCTCCAGCGCTTGCAGGATCGATTGATTGGCGGGAACGTCGATCTCACGCCCCAGGCGCGGGATCAAGACCTTGAACGGCGCGGTCGGCCAGCGCCCGCTGGCGCCGAAGGTCTCGAAGCGCAGCAGGTCCATCGGGCGGCCCGATGCGCGCCAAAGACGCTTGGCCTCTTCAAGCATCGGCACGGGGCCGCAGACATAAGCCTCGCCACCGGGCGCCAACCGGGCGAACTCGACCGCGAGATCGATACGACGACCTTCCTCCGCGATGAAGCTCTCGAAGCGCGCGCCGAGTTCGTCAGCGAGCGCGTCCGCGAAGACCAGAGACGCGCGGTCATGCGCGCCGTAGACGCAACGCAGAGGAGCGCGTGCGAGCGCGCGGGCATGCGAAAGGATGGCTGTGATCCCGATTCCGCCCGCCACCAAGAGATAATCGGGCGCGCCGAGCCGCAGCGCGAAATGGTTGAACGGCCCGGCGACCTGCAAGCGTGCGCCCGGTTCGAGCGTATGCATATAGGCGGAGCCTCCCCGGCTCTCAGGCAGTCGCTTGACGGCGATGCGATAGCCGTTCGCGGTGGTCTCGAAGATCGAGTAGCTGCGCGTCTCGTGCGGCGCGGCGATCTTGAGATGGGCGCCAGGGCCGGCGGGCGCGAAAGACGTCTCGATGTCGAAGGCGCGGATGTCGGGCGAAAGCGCAACGACGCACGCGACGCGGGCGGGGCGCCAGTCGGGCAGGGCGCTCATCTCATTGCGCCGCGATTTTCGGGCCGCGCTCGCGGGCGACGAGATCGTCGATCAACCGACGCGCCCATAATGCGCCTGCGTCGATGTTGAGATTGTAGAATGGCGCGCGCGGGTTGGCGGAAATCGCGCGTTGCTGCGCCTCCAGCACGCGATGGTCCTGATCGTAGACGCCGTGGCCATCGTTGACATGCGCGGTCTGCAAGGACTGCGTGAGGGACTTGTCGTCGCGGTGGAAGGTGCGCACGAAGTTCCAGAAATAGTGGCACGTCGTCGCGGTCTCGGGCGCCAGCGCGGCGAGAAAGGCGCCATTGACGCCCTCCTGACGCTGTCCCTGCGGCGCGCCCGTTCCCGTCGGCGCCACGCCGACGTCGCCCACCACGACGGTTGGCGCCTCGAAGCGAACGATCTGCCAGCGATCGACCAAGCCCGGCTTGCCGAGTTGTTTGGCCCAGAACGGCGGCGGCTCGATGCCGATCATCCAGCGCGTAAGCGTCGCGGTCTTGTCGTCATGCGTCGCCTCGAACGGAACTTCGGTGATGGATTCCTGCCCGATGGACTCGGAATGAACATAGGTTTCGTGCGTCAGGTCCATCAGATTGTCGACCACCAGCCGCCAGTCGCATTTGAGGCTCGCGAACACGCCGCCGTCGCCAACCCATTCCGTGCCGTCGTTCCAGTGGAAGTCCGGCACGCGGGCGGGGTCCGCAAGCGCGGGGTCGCCCGGCCACACCCAGACAAGGCGATGTTTTTCGACAACGGGAAAGCTGCGCACGCAGGCGGACGGATTCATGGTCTTTTGCGCGGGCATGAACGTGCAGCGCCCGGCCGAATTGAAGACAAGCCCGTGATAGCCGCACATCACCTCGTCGCCGCGCAGCTTGCCCAGCGACAGCGGCAGCAGCCGATGCCAGCAGGCGTCCTCAAGCGCGACAGCCGCGCCGTCCTGACGTCGGTAAAGCACGAGGTCCGTGTCGCAGATCTTGCGGGCGAACAGAGACCGGCCGATCTCGTGGCCCCAGGCGGCGGGATACCAGGCGTTGAGGGGGTAGGCGCGCTCGGGCGTCATCGATTTCCTCCTGCGGGGTTTCCTGCGTTTTACGCCGCTAAGTTGAGATGTCAACAATAGAGTTGATGTCTCAACAAATCCTCGCGACTTCACGCCGCTATTGCGGCATAAGGCGGCGACGGAGAGACCTTTTGCAGCGTCCCAAAGCACCGCGCCCCGACCGCCGCTCGGCTCATGCGCTCGACCAGCGCGCGTTCCTGCCCTCGGCGATCATGCTGCTGGCGCAGAAGATCGCCGCGAGCGCCTCGGCCGCCTATCGCCCGCGCTTTGGCGTCGGTCTCACGGACTGGCGTGTCCTCGCCGCACTCGGCGCCGAACCCTGGATCGCCCCGGCGCGCATCGCGCAAGCGTGCGGGCTCGACAAGGCGGCGGTCAGCCGTTCGTTGGGACTCCTGCGTGGGGCGGGCTTCGTGGAGAGCGACGGCGACCCCGCGCGGCGTGGCGGCGCGGTGGCGCTGACGCCAGCCGGACTCGCGCTGCATGACCGTATCGTCGAAACAGCGGCGCTGCGCGAGCGCCGGCTGCTCGAAGGCTTCACCAGCGAAGAGCGGGCCCGTTTCGCTGATTTCATCACTCGAATGATGCGAACGGCCGAAGACCTGTGAGCGCGGGCGGCGGCCAGCATTAACTTTGGTTTCACAACACAACTGTAAGTTGTTTTTGCGGATCGGTTCGCGCCGGGCCTGGCTGCGCCGCGAACGCTTTATTGTCTTCGGGGGATTGGGCGCATGAAGATCGACAATCTGAAATTGCGCACCAAGAACATGATCCCGCTTGGGATCATGACGATCACCGTCGTTGCGATGGTGGCCTTCGGCGCCGTCAGGCTTCTCGGGGTGAGCGATACTGCGAGCGTGCTGATCGAACAGCGCGACGCCGGCGCGTTGAAGCTTTCGATGGCCGGGCGCGCGATCGTATTCGTTCCCTACTCGATATTCGGCGGCATTCTGTTCGATAGCAATTCCAAACCGGGGCAGGAGTCCAAACGCGATTTCGACACGGCGCCGCAGAGCGGCGCCGACCTTTTGAAATCCGCGGCGGAACTGTTGCCGGACCGCGCGGTGGAAATCGGGAAAATCGCCGAGCGCCTGCAAATCCTCGCCGAGAAGGCTAAAGCGCCCTTCGAGCGGGGTTACGCCCAGCCCGGAATCGATCACGCAACAACCTTGAAACTGGAAGAACTCGCGCATTACGAGCGCGCGACCAGGATGGCGGGCGACATCGATACGCAGGCTCGCGCGCTGCTGGCGGATTTGAACGACGTGCGAAACGCCGTCATGGCCGAAAACGCAGCTGCGACGCAGGCGTTGAAGGTTCAATCGCACAGCGGGGCGGTGACGCTGTCCATACTGGGCGGGCTCAGCGCACTCCTTGCGGCTCTCTTCGCCTATTGGATGACCTCGGCCAAGATCGAGCGACCGCTCAACAGGCTCAGCGAAAGAATGGGCGCGCTCGCCCAGGGCGACCTGTCGGTGGAGATCGAAGGCGCCGAGCGCCGCGACGAGATCGGTGAGATGGCGAAAGCGGTGCAAGTGTTCAGGTCCATGGCGATTGCGCGTCGCAGCGCGGAGGCCGAGGCGCAGGAGAGCCGCGTCGCCGTCGAGGCTGAACGAAGCGCGGCTTCGCAACAGCGCGAGGGTCTGCGCGAGGCGCAGGAC
>Ga0209698_10009052_pt1 | contig 10227 bp, 8 predicted proteins | sample LitLauG_LLR_2012_FD_187203 | JGI IMG/M metagenome (GOLD analysis project Ga0209698, IMG submission 187203) | Freshwater sediment microbial communities from Pennsylvania, USA - Little Laurel Run_MetaG_LLR_2012 (SPAdes) (version 2) | ecosystem: Environmental > Aquatic > Freshwater > Creek >... | reverse complement strand
GGCTATGACGAACGCGTTATCGCGAAATGCGGGCTGCAGTTGCTGCTATGTGAAGACGTGACCGCGAACACGGCTATGGTTGCCGAGGCGAGGCATGCCGCCCGTGCATCACGAAGCGCTGTCCTTAGTGAAATCGAAGGCGATCAGGCATATGACGGCCAGCAGGAGTTCCTCGGGGTTGCTGCTCGTGTCGCCCGAGAGGGGCGCCTTTCTCGCTTTGTCTATGTTGCGGAGAAGTTAGGCTGAGTATCACAATTCCGCCAAAGAGGCCGGAGGAGTGCCCATGAATTCGCATGGAACAACGATTCCGGCGACGGCCGAGTTGAGTGACGTCGGCCAGCGAGCAAGACGGCGAGTCGCCTACCGTCTACTTCCATTTGTCTTCCTCCTGTACATCGTTAACTATATCGACCGCGTCAATGTGTCGTTTGCCAATCTCAGGATGAGTGCAGATCTGGGATTCAGCGACCGCGTATACGGCTTAGGCGTAGGGATGTTCTACATAACGTACGTCCTGTTCGAGATACCGGGAGCCATTATCGTCGAACGCTGGAGCGCGAGAAAGTGGATTGCACGAATCATGATCTCGTGGGGAATCGTTACGATTCTGACAGGCTTTGTGCATACGGCGACACAGTTTTATGCCGCCCGCTTCTTCCTGGGAGCTGCTGAATCCAGCTTTTTCCCCGGCATGATCGTCTACTTGACCCACTGGTTCCGCGGGCGCGAGCGCAGCCGAGCGATCGCCTGCTTATATGCAGCTGTCCCCGCCGGATCTCTAGTCGGCTCGCCCGTGGCGGGATGGCTGCTCGGAGTACATTGGCGGTTGCTGGCGGGGTGGCGCTGGCTCTTCCTTCTGGAAGGAATTCCTGCCATCGTTCTCGGAATTGTCACCGTTTTTTACCTGACGGACTGGCCTGTGCAGGCGGGCTGGCTTCCTCGGGACGAACGTGACTGGCTTGTCAATGAATTGCAGGCAGAGCTACAAGCAAAAAAGAAGTTTCGAAACTACACAATCATGGAGGCATTCTGTGACCTGCGAATTCTACGATTGATTCTCGCGTACTTTCTGGCTCTTACCGGAGCTCTTGGAACCATCTACTGGATACCGACCTTCGTGAAGCGGCTTTCGGGATTTTCTAACCGGTCGGTGACTTCGCTGCTATTGATTCCGGCTCTGATCGGAATCGTAGGGATGCTCATCAACGGTTGGCATTCCGATAGAACAACCGAGCGGCACTGGCACAGTGCAATTCCGCTGGTCGCTGCGGGATTCATGTTCGGACTGTTGACTCTGGTCCGCCACGACATGCCGCTGGCGATCGCCTGTTTGCTTCTGGGCAGCGGTTTAATGTATGCGTACTACCCCGCCTTCTGGGCGATACCGACGATGATGCTCAGCGAAGCAGCAGCAGCCGCCACCTTCGGCCTAATCAATTCCATCGGGCAGCTTGGCGGATTTGCAGGAAATTACACGATTGGGCTTCTCAACGATCGAACGCATTCGCTTGCGGCGTCATTTGCATTCATAGCGCTGGTCTATGTTGCCGCAGGAGGCCTGATCCTCACTCTAAGAGATCGTGGTCAGGTTAAGGACTGGCAGAGATCAAGCTAGCAGCGGATTTTCGGCTAGCCGGAAACCGCCATTTCACGGCAGAAACACGTGCGCCGCATCCTCAACGCGAACAGTGGACTTTCGTCGCGCGCCCGTTCCTAAGTTGTACCCGACCAGCAGATGATTCTCGATGATCAGCAATTCCTTGTCGTTGATCCATCCGACCAGCAGCGCGTGCGGAACAAACGCCAACCGATGCGGAGCGTCCTCTAGACTCTTAACCTCGACGGCCGGCAAATCGAGCAACGCTTTACGAATGAGCTGCGACTCTTCGGGATTTGCCTGACCCTGCTCCGACAACTGAATCGGCTTGTTGCTCTGCGCGGTGGAGACAATCGTCATCGCGAGACGCGCGGCGTCGGGAGATAACCGCGCGTTCGCCGTGTAGAAACTCACGTCATAGTCGGCGTTCTTGTAGGTCGCCTGCTCGTCGAAGACGGTGCGGGTCTTCCCCTCGGCCACCACAAGCGTCTGATCGTTGCTCTGGTTCGACCATCCACAGCAGCCGGTATCGGGGATCGCTTGCACGATCACGGTTCCGCTCAAGTTCGCATCCAGCACGCGCTGCAGCGGACCGGGCAGCGCGTTCGCGATCCACTGAGCGCCTTGGAGTTGATATCGGGCGCTCTCCTTGTACGTGGTTGTGGTCTGCCCAGCCACGAACTGCGTAGTCAGGAAGAAATTCTGGACTCCACCCTCAGGCGCCCAGGCGGCGAATGACGGGCAGTTCTCTTCGCAGGCTCCTGTCGGGCAGCGGCAATCCGGCAGCTTCGTGGAGACGACTTCTTCTCGCGCCTTGCCTTCGAGATCGGTTTGCCACGCCTGGAAAGTAATGGTGGTGGAAAGATCGATCTCTTCGCGCTGCAAGCGCCGCGTCTGATTGGCGAACCAGAACAGATGATTTCCGTCATCCGAAAGATACGGGGTGGGCGCCGATTCCGTCACCGCCTGATTCGATCCGTGCTCTTCCACCTTGTGCTCGACAGGTTGATTTATCGAAGTTGCCGCGTGACTATTCCAGATCCAGATTTTGTGCGGGTTAGCGGCGTCGGAATCGGAAAGCGGGAGAGAAATGGCGGACGCAAATAGAATCTGGCCCTGGCGGTTGATGGAAATGCTCGCCGGTGACATCGCAGCCTCTGCGGGAAGCTTGACGCGCTGCTTCGGCCCGAATGTCGTGGGGTCGTATTCGACAAGTTCGCCGGATGATTGCAGGACCCAGAGACGTTTGCCCTGACCCAATAATGGCGAACCCAGGACCAAGACCGCGAGAATTGCCCGCAAGAAGAATTGCCTGGAGAAGTACATATGAGGATAGCGCGTCCCAGTTGGGCCCGGCTCAACGTTCACGTGGCGCAACGTCTCTTTCGCCCCGTTGGGGCTTGCTCATTTGAGAACTCTGTCCCACGGCTTACGCCGTGGGCTGTATTCTTTCGCCGCGTCGCGGCTGGTGCGGTTCGCGCATTCTGCCACTCTGTAAAAGAGTAACTTAGAACCGCTTCCCGCACGACACCTCGACAATCCGTCGACTACTTCACTTCCGCTACCGGCAATTCGATGAAGCTGTTCTGCTCGGGCGAGTGGAATACTCGCTGTACGGCTTTCTTATAATCTCCGGGCTTGGCCCAGAAGATGTTGGGTACAAATGTCTGCGGATTGCGGTCATACAGCGGGAACCAGCTTGACTGCACCTGCACCATGATGCGGTGTCCCGGGAGAAAGACGTGATTCGCGGTCGGCAACGTCCACCGATACAGCAGTGGCTTGTCGGTTGCGATCGGCTTTGGAGTCTCCAGGCTCTCGCGATAGCGGCCGCGGAAGATGTCGGCGGAGATCATCAGCTGGTATCCACCCATCTCTTCCTGGTCCGGCACTTCATCGGGATAAACGTCGATCAGCTTCACCACCCAATCCGAATCCGTTCCGCTGGTTGAGGCAATCAGATTCACGACTGGCTGCCCGCTGATCTTCACCGGTTCCTTCAATACGTCAGATGCAAACGCGACGACATCGGGACGCCCTGAGGCTTCACGCTGATCGTCGACCAGCCACTGCGGCCAGGTGAGACGGCCACTGTATCCGACCGACTGGCTGGGGCGCGCGCGATACGGCACCGGTTTCGCGGGATCGGAAACATACTCGTCGAACGCAACGTCACCGGCTTTGGGAGCATCGAAGCTCAGCCTGAGTCCCGCTCCAAAATACAGCGGCTTGGGACGCACCGCGCAACCGGACTCACATCCGGCAGGCCAGGAGGGCAATCGGCGCCAGGTATTCGTTCCTGTTTCAAAGGCCATTACTGACGCCACGTCAGCCTTCGGCGCACCATCTTTCAAATATTGATCCAGAAATGGCTTCAGAATGTTCATGCGGAAGTATCGGCCGGTATCGCTGCCAAACTTCAGCGCGCCCAGAGAACTGGCGTCTTCAATCTCCTGCCCGTGATGCCATGGCCCCATCACTAGAAAGACTTTGTCGTTGCGCGTGTCTTTCGGCTTGAGCGCCTTGTACACTGCGGGCGCGCCGTAGATGTCCTCCTGGTCCCACAAGCTGTCGACGAGCATGGTTGGGACCTTCAAGGGCTGCGCGGCGAGAATCTTGTCCATCGCCTGCTGCTGCCACCACGCGTCGTAACTCGGATGCTCCAGCAGCTTACGCCAGAATCCAACCTGCTCGAGGCCGTGCCGCCGTCCTAGTTCGCCAGCCGATCCTGCCTCCATGTAAACGTCATAGTCGTCAAAATGATTCGTCCACCAGTGCTCGGTGTTGGAACGAGTCGCCTCCTGTTCGTAGATGTATGGCATGTTCTGCTGGCGAAATGCGCCGTTGTGGAACCAGTCGTCGCCCATCCATCCATCAACCATGGGATTCATCGGCACCGCGACTTTGAGCGCCGGATGCGGATTCACCAGCGCCATTAATGGCAGAAATCCATCGTAGGAGATGCCGAGAATGCCCACCTTTCCGTTACTCTCAGGAACATTCTTCACCAGCCAGTCGATGGTGTCGTAAGTGTCAGTTGAATGATCGACCGGCGTCGGGTTCAGTGGCCCGTGCAGCGGGCGCGTCATGACATAGTCGCCTTCCGAGCCGTACTTGCCGCGAACATCCTGCACGACGCGGATGTATCCGCCTTCGAGGATCACGTCCACGGCATTGTCATATCCGTTGAGAATCGGGCCGAGATGCGAACTCGCGGCATGACTGGTCTGCCCATTCGCACTGTAGGGAGTGCGGGTCAGAAGGATGGGCGCATTCTTCGCGCTCTGCGGAATCAGGATGACGGTGTGCAGCTTGACTCCGTCGCGCATCGGGATCATGACGTCGCGCTTAACGTAGTCGAAGCTGTCGGTGACCGCCTCGATCTTCTCCGGCATTTCGCTGGGCAAAGAGGCCGCTTGTTGCGCGCTTGAAGGCCGTGAATACAGTGAGGCAGAGAGTAAGGCGAGAAAGAGACACACCGCACGTATCTCAAAAAGCATTCTCATGAATCAGTCCTCGGAAGTGCACGATGTTAACTCGTTCGGCTGCACCTTGCCAAATCAAACGGTTCCGCGGGGTAACACTTCGGCTGATTACCTCCAGTCGTTACCTTGCGCGCATTCGTAAGGTTCCCCTTGGTAACGCGAATACCCGAGCGGAATAAAACTAAAATTCTTCGCGGGGGTTCACTCTCACATGACCAACAAAGTTACGAAGTCGCTTGCAGTCCTTGCAGTGGGTGGTCTGATGTTCCTCGGATCCGCCGCTGCGCAACAAGACAATACGTCCGGCGCCGGCGCAGGCCAAGTTGATCCCGGGCATCCGCGCGTCAACCAGATCAATCAGCGCGAACAAAACCAGCAGAACCGCATCGCCAATGGCGTGAAGAATGACAAACTGACGCCCGGACAAACTGCCCACCTCGAAAAAGGAGAGCAGCGCCTGCAGAACAACGAGAAGAAAGATATGGCCAAAGACAACGGCCATCTGACCAAGCAGGACCAGCACCAGCTCAACAAGGAAGCCAATCACATGAGCAAGCGCATCTACAAAGACAAGAACAGCGGAAAATAACTTCGACTGATCCTCCCGAGTTCCAGTAAGCTGGTGGAAAGAGAGAGCCGCAGCCTTCGCGGCTTTTTTCTTTTGCAGATAAGAACCATCGAGGTGTCCACACGACTCCCGAAAGTGGTAGGCTACACAATTCTTGTTTGATGCAGAGATGAGCGCTGAGTGAGCGTTGATGGGTTCCTTTATAATGGCGGGGAATTCCACGGTGTTTCACCTGATCGCTAACATATCCCAGGTCCTGCCGCTCACTCTGCGTGTTTATGCCGGTTGATTGCATCAACCCCAAACCCGGACTCGAAGTCGCGAGCCTGACGGATGTCGGGCGCCTTCGCGCCAACAACGAGGACTCGTGTCTATACTGGGAGCCCGCTTCCGACGAAGAATTCGCGCGGAAGGGCAGGCTGGCTGTGATCGCCGACGGGATGGGAGGTTATGAAGGCGGGCAGGAGGCGAGCCGTCTCGCGGTCGAAACCGTGCGATTCGTGTATGACAGCGAATTTAATGGTGACCCGCAAAATGCCTTGGTGACCGGACTTCACTCCGCCCACGAAACAATTCAGCGGTTTGCGGCACAACATCCTCAATTCGCCGGGATGGGCACAACCTGCACTGCCCTTTCGATCGTCGACCGCCAGCTCTGCTTCGCCCACATTGGAGACAGCCGCCTGTACCTTCTTCGCGCCGGGGCGACTTCGCGGTTGACGCGCGATCATTCCTACGTTGGACGGCTGGTGGAAAGTGGCATCGTGCGCTCGGAAGATGCCGAGTCGCACCCGCAGCGGCACATCCTCACCGCCGCCCTGGGATCGGGCCACGAGGTGATCCCTCATACTCCCGAACGGCCTGTACCGCTCGAGGTGGGCGACGTCCTTGTGCTTTGCACCGATGGGCTGTGGAGCGTCATTGGCGAGGCCGAACTCGCCCGCATCGCACTGGCTGAACCGCCGGCTGAAGCTTGTCTGAAGTTGGTGAATGCGGCATTAGAGCGCGGCGGGCCCGACAACGTCACTGTCATCATTCTCCGCGTCTCTGGGAATTAGAGGTCGCGGACTCGCAGCAGGCTGTGCGCAAGAAGCTGCAGACTGCGCGATTTTTCCACAAAGAGAACTGCCGGGTGCGGGAGAAAAGCTGCAACGGCTTGCACACCGGTTTTGTTCCGAACAACCTCTCCTCCTTTAACTTGCTGATTTAACGGCTTGTAGCCTGACTTTCGCCCCGGGCCGAGTGGCACATCGCTTGCTTTATCTTGTCACTTTATAATGTCTATTAATGTAATTATGTTTATGGGATAATTTCCCCGATGAAAACTTTTCAGACATGTTCCCACGCGCTGCAAGCGATCCGGGGTCGCGCCGTTCGATGCATGGAAGCGCTCCCGCAGAGGCTGGTTCATCGCTTCTTGTTGCTGCTTGCGCTGTCGATCTCAGGATGGGCGCAAGGAAACGTGACAACGATCCGTGTGGGCGCGTTCCCGAATATCACCCATGGACAAGCTATGGTGGGAAAAGCCAACGGCTGGTTCGACAAAGCCATGGGCCCCAACGTCAAGGTTCAGTGGACAAGCTTCAACGCCGGTCCTTCCGCGATTGAAGCGCTCTTTGCGGGCGCGATCGACATGACGTACGTCGGTCCGAATCCTGCGATCAACGGGTACGTCAGGTCTAGTGGTGAGGCGCTTCGCGTAGTCGCCGGTGCAGCCAGCGGGGGAGCGTCGCTGATCGTTCGCAATGATGCCGGCATTCAGGGGCCGCAGGACTTTCACGGCAAGCGCGTGGCGTCGCCGCAATTCGGCAACACGCAAGATGTCGCCCTGCGCAATTGGCTGAAGAAGAACGGGCTAAAGACCAACGACAAGGGCGGGGATGTGCAGATCGTTCCGATGGCCAATCCAGACCAGTTGACGCTTTTCCTCAAGAAAGATCTTGATGCGGCATGGGCTCCTGAGCCCTGGGCGACCCGGCTCATTCATGAAGGCAACGGCAGGCTGCTGGTCGACGAGCGCTCGCTTTGGCCCAATGGGCAGTTCGTCATTGGATTGCTGGTGGTCAACAACAAATTCCTCAAAGCGCATCCGGACCTGGTGAAGAACTGGATTCGCGCTCACGTCGAATTGAGCGACTGGATCAACGCACACCCGGACGAAGCCAAGAAGCTATTGAATGAGCAGATTCAGCGGGAGACGAACAAAGCGCTGCCTGCCGAGGTTCTCAACGAGGCTTTCTCGCGATTGCAGATCACGTACGATCCCTTGCACGCCGCCCTGAACACCGCCGCGCAGCAGGCATTCGAAGACGGATTCCTGGGGCGGCAGATGCCCGATCTTTCCGGACTCTACGATTTGACGCTGTTGAACCAGGTTCTTGCAGAGAAGAAGCGAAAGGCCATGCAATGAGCAACGCACAGGTTGTTCCGCGCCGCAATCCGATTCCGGCTGAACCGCGCATCCCAGCGCGCGCGGTGAAGTTGGGCCCCGTCTCTGTTGGACATCCGGACCGTTCGGCTCCGACGTTGGTATCGAAGGTGGGTCTCAGCGAAATGTGTCTGAGCTACCGGACGCAATCTGGGGAACGGCTTCTCGCGCTGGACCACATCAACCTGCAGGTGCGAGCGGGTGAGTTCGTTTGCATCGTAGGACCGTCTGGTTGTGGGAAGTCGACGCTGCTGCACCTGATCGCCGGCTTGCAGGCGCAGACATCTGGACAGGTGCTGGTCGACGGCCATCCCGTGCAAGGCCTCGGCACCGATCGGATTCTCATCTTCCAGGAGCATGGACTCTTTCCCTGGCTGACTGTCGGCGAGAACGTCGAGTTCGGAATGAAGATGAAGGGAGTGCCCAAAGCCGAGCGCCAGGAGAAGATGCGGCATTATCTACGCCTGGTGCATCTGGCGAAGTTCGAGAAGAGCTACATTCACCAACTCTCGGGCGGCATGAAGCAACGGGTCGCGATTGCCCGCGCGCTTGCTACAGAACCCGATGTCCTGCTGATGGACGAACCGTTCGCCGCGCTCGATGCCCAGACTCGCGACCTTCTGCATGATGAATTGGAGCGCATCTGGAGCGAAACCGGACGCACCATCATTTTTGTGACGCACAACGTGCGGGAAGCAGTTCGCCTGGGCGATCGTGTTGTCCTCCTTACCTTCCGGCCAGGGCGGGTAAAGAGCGAATTCCCTGTAAACCTTCCCCGTCCGCGGAGTCTGGAAGATCCAGAGGTTGCTCTCGCTGCCCGCGAAGTGCTCGACGAATTGCGCGATGAAATCAACCGCTCCCTCGAAGCTGAGTACAACGAAGGCGTCAAGCCACACATTGAACCGGGGAACCAAGCATGAAACGCGCCGCTCGCTACGTCATCTTTTACGCCGCACTGCTCGGACTCTGGGCGCTACTGGCAGAGCTGAAGATCTGGCCGCCGTATCTATTCCCTACCCCGTGGGGCGTGGCTGAAGCGCTGTACGCCGGGTTCCAGGATCACACTTACTGGATCGCGATTCGCGTCAGCCTGCAGCGGGTGCTGATCGGGTATGGCATCTCGGTCGTGCTCGGGATGATTCTCGGCCTCGGTGTCGCCAGCAACAAGTTCCTCGAAGAAACCATGGGAGGCCTGCTGGTCAGCCTGCAGAGCCTGCCCAGCATCTGCTGGTGGCCGCTGGCCCTGCTCTGGTTCGGACTCAATCAGAATGCGATTCTCTTCGTCGTGATCATGGGGTCGCTGCTGTCGGTCACGCTGGCGATGGAGGACGGCCGCAAGCAAATGCCGAAGATTTTTGGCCAGGCTGGACGCAACCTTGGCGCCAAAGGATTCAAGCTCTTTTGGTATGTCCTGCTGCCGGCGAGTTTGCCCTTTATCGTTTCTGGGCTGAAGCAAGGTTGGGCCTTCGCCTGGCGATCTCTGATTACGGCTGAGATGCTTTACCTCAGCCTCGGTCTGGGCCAAGTTCTGATGATGGGCCGTGATCTGAATGACATGAGCGCCGTCATTGCCGTCATGCTGCTGATCATCGCTATTGGATTCGTCGTCGATGGCGTTGTGTTCAAAGGGATGGAGCGCCATCTGCAGAACAGGTGGGGCCTGGCTCCCGCGAATTAGGAAGTTGCGAAAGATTTGTTCCGCGGTTCCGTCTGAAGAATTAACGTGGCGTTAATGATGAAGAGAGTGCTTTTCATTTAATGTCTACTATGTTTATCGTGTTACTGACTAAACGAGCTGCCGGCGGACTCCCAGGCTGTCGGTGCCACTTGGAATCCGGGAGATTCCTTGTCGCCTGTTGAGCGACGAAGAATCCTCCAGTTGTCTCCCCTACAGATGCAACGCGACACACTCAAAAGGAGAGGACCGCATTTCCATGAGAGCGACCAGCAAACGACTCTTAAGCGCTCTGGCCCTTGCCACTTTGACGGCAGGAGCCTGGGCACAAACTCAGACCGCTTCGAATGTAGCGCCCGCAACGCCCTCGGCCGAGGCGCCTACCACTCCGGCACCCACGCCGGACCAACAACTCCGTTCAGAACTTGAGCAACTGAAGCAGTTGATTCGCGACCAGCAGCAACGGATTGACGC
>Ga0209698_10009051_pt1 | contig 10227 bp, 9 predicted proteins | sample LitLauG_LLR_2012_FD_187203 | JGI IMG/M metagenome (GOLD analysis project Ga0209698, IMG submission 187203) | Freshwater sediment microbial communities from Pennsylvania, USA - Little Laurel Run_MetaG_LLR_2012 (SPAdes) (version 2) | ecosystem: Environmental > Aquatic > Freshwater > Creek >... | reverse complement strand
ATCATGCACGATCCGGCCTTTGCCGCGCTCGAAGGTGCCTGGCGCGGCGTGCAGTGGCTCGTATCGCAGCTCGAGCTGCACGAGGACCTGCAACTCCATCTGTTCGACGTCACCCGGGACGAACTGGCCCTGGATCTGGAGGCGGCCCGAGGCATGCCATCGAGTTCGGGCCTGCACCGCGCGCTGGTGGCGGATGCGCCCGGCGACGGCACTGGATGGTCGCTGCTGGTGGGCCTTTACGCCGTGGGTCCGACCGTCGCGGATGTGGATCTCGTTGCCGCGCTCGGCGCCATCGCGGCGCACTGCGGGGGGCCGGTCGTGCTGGCAGCGGATCCGGCTCTCGTCGGTTGCGGCAACATTACTGAGATTTTGACTAGACCGGGCGAGACGAAAGCAGATTTGTTGGCTCGATCGATGGACGACATCGAACTGCATCATGGTGCGCTCAGTACAAATAGTCCGTACAATAAATTGATCGTCTTTGGCGCCAAGGCTGAACTAGCAAATGAAATCGCATCCGATCTGGGTTTTGGAATAGTCTATGAAACTGCCGAAGGCTTCACTGCACTAAAGACTAAAACATTGTAATTCTCTCAACCCACCCCGCTTCCCGGCATTCGGCGCGCGCGTCCGCGCGGCGGATATCCGGGATCTTTCCCGGTCGTTGAAGGGCCGTGTGCATGCCCCCTGGAGCGGCGACTGAATACGGGCAACGCGTGGAGTGGCGCACGCTCCTAAGTCTATCGCGAAGGGTAAAAATCCCGGACATCTGCCGCGCATAACGGCGCGTCAGAGTCCGGAAAGCGTGGCGCAAGTGGCCACCCATCATTCCGGCCAAGACGAGGATGCTGCTGGTTAGGGATGTTAGAAATGATACCCGTAGCGTACCCCGAGGTCGTCCATGCCCTCGTTGTAGGTCTGGGTGTCGGCGTTCGACATGTGCTCGAAATAGATCGAGAGGCTGTCGTGCTGATCGAGGTTGATACCGACCTCGAGGCTCGGGTGGAACAACAGGCGCGACCCGAGCGCCTTGCGGTACGGGTCGGTGGTTTCGATGAAACCGTTATGGAAGGCCGCCCCGAACCCGAAGGTCACGTACCACATGGGATTGGGGCTCAGCTTCCAGCGGATGTCGGCGTAGACATGGCTGGTATCGCCATCGGGATTGATGGTCGCCCCGAGAGCTGGCAACAAGCTCATCGATGCGCCTTGGTAGATCGGGCGGAAGTCGATCTCGACGTTGCCGTCGACCGTCGGCTTCTCGAGCGAGAAGCCGCTCCACAGGCCTGGAACGTCGTGATAGAGCGCGCCGAGCTTCAATTCGGACACCAGACCGCCGCCGCTGCCCGGCCCGGCATCATCCGCCTGGGCTGCCGATCCGAGCGAGATCAGCATGGCGGCGGCCAAAATCATGGGCAAGCGCGGCATTCGTATCGGTCCCCTCTAAGCCAGCCTCGCACCCTATCCCATCCACAACGGCCGGACCTGCCTGAAACCGCCGATGTGCTGGTTTTGGGGTGAAATCTGTTGCGCCTAGGCCACAGACGACGGAGCGGTGGCGAAAAACCGTTCGAGGAACGCCCGGTAGATGAGGGTCAGTCGTTCGAGATCGGAGATCGGGACCCGCTCATCGATGGCATGGATGGTCTTGTTCACCAGCCCGAATTCGATCACCGGGCAGTAGTCCTTTATGAACCGCGCATCCGACGTGCCGCCGCTGGTCGACAGTTCCGGCGCGCGGCCGGTCTCGGCGTGGATGGCCGCGACCATGGTCTCGACCAATGGGCCGGGTTTGGTGACGAACACATCGGCGTTGCTCTCGAACATCGCCTCCAGCGTCAAGCCGCTTCCCGCCAACGCTGCCTCGGCCTCGCGCCGGATGAGCGCTTGGAGACTCGCCGCGGTGTGCCGATCGTTGAACCGCACGTTCAGCCGCAGCTCGGAGGCGACCGGTATGACGTTGTAGGTCGGATTGCCGGTCTCGATCGCGACGATCTCCAGGTTCGATGGCGAGAACACTGCGGTGCCGTCATCGAGCCGCAGAGCGTAGAGGGCGGAGGCGACCCGGACGAGCCCGCGCATCGGATTGTTGGCCAGGTGCGGATGCGCGACGTGTCCCTGCTTGCCACGCACCAACAGCCGTCCCCGCAAACTGCCGCGTCGGCCGATCTTGATGGCATCGCCAAGCGCCACCGGGTTGGAGGGCTCCCCGACCAGCGAGGCGGTGGGGGTATGGCCGTGCGCGGCCATCCACTCCAGCACTTTCACGGTTCCGTCGACCGCGGACCCTTCTTCATCACCCGTGATCAGCAGGCTGATCGAGCCTTGGCCAAGCCGTGCCGGGTCGGAGATGAAGCCAAGCGCCGCCACGACAAAGCAGGCGATCGAGCCCTTCATATCCACCGCGCCGCGCCCAAAGAGATAGCCATCCGCGACCTCGCCGCCGAAGGGCGGATGGCTCCAGAGCGTGGGCTCGCCCGGAGGTACGACGTCGGTATGGCCTGCAAAGCACAGATGCGGGAGCCCGCCACCGGTGCGGGCAAAGAGATTGTCGATTGTCGGCATGCCGCGCGATGTGAACGGCAGCCGATGGCAAGCGAAGCCGGCCGGCGCCAGCAGTCGCTCGAGGAGGTCGAGCGCACCGCCCTCGTCCGGCGTCACGCTCGGACAGCGGATGAGGTCGGCGGCGATGGCGAGCGGTGAAGGGAGATCTTGTGGCATCCCCATCGCATGCCATATTGCGGGCCGTGGCGTCCAGGCTCGGAACAGTACGGCGTGGGGACGACGGCAGCAGCACTTGGCTTCTCAGAGGAGTTGCATGGCGTTCGCGATCAAAGCCGCGGTTCGCGAGCCGCGAGCAAGGACGTTCCGTTTCATCGCGCAAAAGACCATGTATGGCGGCAAGCGGATTGCCGAAGGTGATACGGTTTTTGTGTTCGCGAGTGAGCATGAAGGCGGGCAAGGCCTAATCGCCCGCGGCGTGGTCCTTTCCGCCGAAGCGATCGAAAAGATGCCCGGCATCGCCCGACAAACGCCGCGGGTCAGCCTCACCATTCGACGCACCGCGCTCGCCAAGCGGCCGCTGGGGCGGAGCGAACTCAAGCATCTTACCGACTGGAATGACGGGCAACCGGGGACAGAACTCAATTTCAAATTCTATCGTCAGGCTACGAACAAGATCGTCGGCATTTCAGGGGAAGCAGCAGCGTTCCTCGGCGAATTCTTCTAACGAAACCGGCCGCCGACGCTTCGCCAGCCGGAGTGGTGCGCCGACCTGGAGCTGCGTGGCTTTCGAGGAACGCGAATTTGAACATTGACAGTGAGCAATCGCGGCGTTAACCGAATCAGCCTTCGCGTTTTTTCATGTCACCGGGGGGAGTCATGCTCCGATCATTTTTGTGGATGACGTTCGCACTTGTCGTCGTATGTGGGTTTGCGCAACCGGGCTGGGCGCAGACACGTTGCAAACCGGAAATCACCGCCACTGGACACGGCGCGCTTCTAGAAAGCGCCGGGCCAACAAAGGCGATAGCCGCCTGGCGAAACGAAGCCGTGACCCGGTACGGGGTTTTCTACGGTGACTCCACGCAGGCCAACGAGGGCAAGGGCGTGGTCGTGCAAAATTGCGGCCGGACGCTTTTGGGCCTCATGGTTTGCTTGGCGGTTGGACGCCCCTGCATCGCGGATACCGGGACAGAGATCGAATGCGCCCGGCGCGACGGTCCGGGATGCGATCCGACCGTGAAGTGGGTGCAGACCCGACTGAACGTGAAGGGCTTCAGGTTGGCTGTCGATGGGAGCTCCGGACCCGCGACGGTTGCCGCGATCACCAGCTACCGCAAGACGGCCAATCTTCCAGCTGGATCGACGATCGATGACGCGTTGATCAGCGCCTTGAAGTCGTAAGCCATTGCGTCGCCCCGAAAGGGAGGCGACGATGAGGATAGGCAAAGCGCCGCTTCGGGCAAATTACCGAGCGGCGCTTCTGTCATTTAAGTCGGTGCCGACAGCCGAGGGCCGGCCAACCAGTGCACTAGCATTCGGCAGACCTCAATCCGCTAGTCCAGCTCCAGGATGACCTTGCAGGCCTGCCCCGCGAGCAGGGCCTGGAATCCTTGCTCATACTGCTCGAACGGCAAGCGGTGGGTGATTACTCGCGAGATGTCCATGCCGTTCTCGAGCAGGGCCGTCGCCTTGTACCAGGTTTCAAACATCAGCCGGCCGTAGATGCCCTTCAGGGTCAGGCTCTTGAAGATCACCTTGTTCCAGTCGATAGCGAAATCCTTGGACGGAATTCCCAATAGCGCGATCTCGCCGCCGTTGACCATGGCTTCGAGCATATCGTTGTAGGCCAGGGGCGATCCGGACATCTCGAGCCCGACGTCGAAGCCTTCCTTCATGCCAAGCCCGGCCATAACGTCGGCCAGTTTCTGCTTGCTCGGATTGACCGTGCGCGTCACCCCAAAGGCTTCGGCGAGCTTCAATCTGCCGTCATTGACGTCGGTGATGACCACGTGCCGCGCCCCGACCTTGCGCACGATCGCCGCGCCCATCAGGCCGATGGGTCCCGCCCCCGTGATCAGCACATCCTCGCCCGCCACGTCGAACGCCAGCGCCGTATGCACCGCGTTGCCCAGGGGATCGAGGATGGAGGCGATGTCATCTGAGACGTGATCAGACAGTTTGTAGACATTGTGCTCTGGGATCACCACATAGTCGGCGAATGCCCCTGGCCGATTGACGCCGACACCCTTGGTGTTGCGGCAGAGATGCTCGCGGCCCGCCCGGCAGTTCCGGCATTCGCCGCAGACGATGTGCCCCTCCCCGCTCACCCGGTCACCGACGGCAACGAGATGCACCCCCTCGCCCACCGCCTCGACGATGCCCATATATTCGTGCCCGATCACCATCGGCACAGGGATGGTCGCGGCCGCCCAAGCGTCCCACTTGTAGATGTGGACATCGGTACCGCAGATAGCCGCGCGCCGGACGCGAATGAGAACTTCGCCACGGCCCGGTTCAGGTTTCGGCACCTCCCGCAACCACAGACCCGGCGCTCGCTCGGCCTTGACCAATGCCCGCATGAAGCAAACCTCGCCTCTGATTTTCAAACAATACCAAGCTCATGTCCCGCCTCGGCAAAGGCGGTTATGGCTGTTTCAAGGTCGGAGCGTGAGTGGGCTGAGGACATTTGCGTGCGGATGCGCGCCTTTCCGCGCGGCACCACCGGGAACGAGAATGCCGTCACGAACACCCCCCGCCGCATCATCGCCTCGGCGAGCGCGACCGCCGGCGGCGCTTCGCCAATCATCACCGGAACAATTGGATGGTGCCCGGGCACGAGCGCAAAGCCGGCCTGTTCCATGCCGGCACGGAACACCTTGGCGTTCTCCTCCAGCTTTTGTCGCAGAGCCCCGCCAGCCTCGATGAGCTCGAGCGCCGCCAGTGTCGCCGCGGTGATCATCGGGGGCAGCGCGTTCGAGAACAGATAGGGCCGTGCGCGCTGCCGCAGCAGTTCGACGATCGGCCTGGGGCCGGCGATGTACCCGCCAGAGGCCCCGCCAAGCGCCTTGCCGAAAGTGCCGGAAAGAATCTGCACACGACCTTCCACACCTTTGAGTTCGGGGGTGCCGGCGCCCCGGGTGCCCAAGAACCCGACGGCATGGCTATCGTCGACCATGACGGTCGCGTCATAGCGCTCGGCGAGCGCGCAAATCGCCGGCAGATCGGCGATGATGCCGTCCATGGAAAAGACGCCGTCGGTCACGATGAGCCGTACCCGCGCATCGGCGGCCTCTTTCAGCCGCGCCTCCAGTTCGTTCATATCGTTGTTGGCGTAGCGAAGGCGGCGGGCCTTGCACAACCGGATGCCATCGATGATCGACGCATGGTTGAGGGCATCCGAGATCACCGCGTCCTGCTCGCCGAGCAGGGCTTCGAAAATACCGCCATTGGCATCGAAGCAGGACGAGAACAGGATCGCGTCCTCGGTGCGCAGAAAGCGCGCGACTCTCGCCTCCAATTGCGCATGCAAGTCTTGCGTACCGCAAATGAAGCGGACGGAGGCCATGCCATAACCGTGGCTGTCCAGCGCGGCCTTGGCGGCGGCGATCAGTTCGGGTGCATCAGCCAGGCCGAGATAGTTGTTGGCGCAAAGATTGATGACTTCGCGTCGCTGACCATCGGTTCCCACCGCGATATGCGACCCCTGTGCCCCGAGAATATAGCGCTCGCGCTTGGTTAACCCCTCGGCCGCGATGCCGGCGAGGGCGGCCGTGGCCGCCTCGATCAAGGTGTTCACCATTGAGACCTCATAGCTTTCAGGGCGCAGCTTAAAGCAAATCACCACCCTTGGCAGTGGCTTTCCCAAGGTCAAAGTGAATAGAAGCTCAAACAGATTTCCGATTACTCTCGGCCATCAGGCTGATGAGGCCCTTCAAAATCTCGACGGGCGGTGGCGGACACCCCGCCAATTGCAGGTCCACGGGAATGACCGCCGAGACCGGGCCGACACATGCCGAGCTTCCCGCGAAAACCCCGCAGCCGACCGCGCAGTCACCAAGCGCCACGACCCATTTCGGGTCCGGCGTCGCGGCATAGGTCCGCTCGAGCGCCTGGCGCATGTTCCACGTCACCGGCCCCGTCACCAAAAGCACATCGGCGTGCCTTGGTGACGCAACAAACTTCAAACCGAAGCGCTCGATGTCGTAGACGGGATTGTTCAGTGCATGGATTTCGAGTTCGCAGCCGTTGCACGAGCCGGCGTCGACCTCACGAATGGCGAGCGAGCGTCCGAGCCGGCGGCGCGCGCGCTTACCGAGCGCCTCGGCCACCTCGGCCAGCATCTCGTCCTCGGGCTTGGGCGGCGCGATGACGGCCGACCCCTTCAGAAGCGCGTTCAGCAAAAGCGATCGCAAGGGGGCCTCGCTACATGTCGTGCCCGGAATAGGAGCAATTGAACGATTTGTTGAGGAGCGGAAAATCGGCAACTATATTGCCTTCGATGGCGGCTTCGAGCAGTGGCCACTGGAACCACGAGGCGTCGCGGGCGTGCAGCCTTGCAACGCGGCCCTGATCGTCAAGACGAACGCTCAGGAACAAATCGCCGCGAAAGGCCTCGACCAATGCGGCGCCTTCAGCCTTGCAGGGAGCCACCTCGGGCGCTCGGATTGGGCCGGGCGACGCCTCGGCGAGTTGATCCAACAGTTGCCGGATGATCTCGGAACTCTGCGCGATCTCCTCGATCCGGACGCCAATGCGCGCATCGACATCGCCAGCGCCGCGGGTGGCAACCTTGAAGGCGACGTTGTCGTAGGGAGGATAGGGGTAAGCCGCGCGGGCATCGAACGTGCGGCCGGCGGCGCGCCCGACATAGCCGCCGGCGGAGAACCTGGCGGCCAGCTCAGCCGTCACGACGCCAGTGGTTACCGTTCGGTCCTGCAGGGTCGGCGATCGATCATAGGCCTGGATGACGCCAGCAAATCCGGAGCGCAGCCGTTGCAGAAGCTCACGGATGGTGGCGATACCATCCGCGTGCAAATCGACGGTGACGCCGCCGGGCACGATGCGGTCCATCATCATCCGGTGGCCGAAGCATCGGCTGGCGGTGCGCAGGATGTCCTCGCGCAGCAGTGTGCACCGCGCCTGGATCGTCACGAAGCTGGCGTCGTTGCAAATCGCCCCAACATCGTTGATGTGGTGGGACAGCCGTTCGAGTTCGGCCATAATTCCCCGCAAGAGGATCGCCCGTGTCGGTGGCACCCAAGCCCACGCCGCCTCCACCGCCAAGGCAAACGCGAAGCCGTAGGCGGCCGTGCTGTCACCCGAGATGCGCGCGGCGAGGCGGGCCGCCCGCTCTATCGTGGCGCCAGTACACAAGGCTTCGATGCCCTTGTGGACATAGCCGAGACGCTCCTCGAGCCGGACCACCGCCTCGCCATTGGCGGTGAAACGGAAATGCCCAGGTTCGATGATGCCGGCATGAACCGGCCCAACCGGGATCTGATGCAGGCTATCGCCCTCGGCCGCCAGGAACGGGTAAGGGCTAGCGGCGGCGTTTTGCTTCGCCGGCCACACCCCATGATCCAGCCAGGGCCGCGGGTCCGGCAGGCCAACCGGGTCGGTGCCGTGGAGATCGCGCATCGCTCGCTCGAGACGGATGGCCGGTGCGTGGTATTGGCCAACCGAGGGATAGGCACCGCCGGGCGTTGCCAGCGTTGCGATCGCCCGAAGCCTCGAGGCAGGCGCGAGCAGCGCCATGCGAACCGTACCGTCGTCGTGCCAGAGCGCGCTGAGCGTGTAGAGACTGTCGCGGCAACCCATGGCGAGCGCCCGCCACCCCGCCTCGTCCACAGTGAGCCGCACCAAGCCATCGGCATCGGGCGACTTTGACCTGATCAGCTCTTGCAGGGACCGGGTACCAGGCGCGGTCATCCGAGCAGCTCCGCGGCGCGTTGAAACCAGGCAATGAGCAACGGCGGCAGATAGAGCCCGGCCAGCAACACGAGCGCCAGGTGCAGGATCATCGGGATGCTGGACGCTTCGACCTTGTTCGAGGGCTCGGACGGCGTGCCGAACAGAATGTCCTGGAGCCGCAGGATCAGCGCGCCGAAGGCCACGAGCAACCCGAAGGCTGGCAGCACCGCGAGCCACGGCGCGCGCGCGAACGTCGTCGTCAGCATCAGGAATTCGCTCATGAAGACGCCGAACGGCGGCAGCCCGCAAATCGCGATGACGCCGGCGGCAAGGGCGATCGCCAGGCCCGGATGGGTCACGCTCAGCCCACGGATGTCAGCGAGCCGCTGACTGCCTTTGGCTTGCGCCACATGCCCAACCGCAAAGAAGATCGCTGACTTGGTCAAGCTATGCATGACCATGTGCAGCAGTCCCGCGAAATTGGCGATCGAGCCTCCCAAGCCGAACGCAAAGGTTATGAGGCCCATATGTTCGATGGAGGAGTATGCGAACAGCCGCTTAATGTCGCGCCGCTGATAGAGCATGAAGGCCGCGAAAATCAGCGAGATGAGCCCCATCACGATCATGATCAAGCCCGGCTTGATCGCCAAGGGTTGCGCGGCGATCAGCATTTTGTAACGCAGGAGTGCGAACAGCGCGACGTTGAGCAGCAGCCCCGAGAGGACGGCCGAGATTGGCGTCGGACCTTCCGCATGCGCGTCGGGAAGCCATGCGTGCAGCGGCGCGAGCCCAACCTTGGTGCCAAAGCCCACCAGCAGAAACACGAAGGCCAGGTCGAGCAGCGCAACGTCGAGCTGCGGCGCCGCATCGAGCAGCCGGCTCCAGGTCATGGCCGGCAAACCTTCCCCGAGCGCTCCCTGGCCGGCCAGGTAGATCAAGATGGTGCCGAAGAAGGCAAGCGAGATGCCGACGCTGCCGAGAATGAAGTACTTCCACGCCGCCTCCAGCGCCGACGGCGTGCGGTAGATGCCGACCATGACGACGGTGATCAGCGTCGCCAGCTCGAGGCCCACCCACAGCAGCCCGATATTGTTGGCGATGAGCGCGAGGTTCATCGCGCCCATCATGCCTTGATACATGGCGTGATAGAACCGCACGAACAGCGGTGTCAGCTTCCCTGTCTCGATCTCGTGGCCGATATAGCTTGCACTGAACGTCGAGGTGGTGAAGCCGACGAACGTGTTGAGGATGATGAAGAAGATGTTGAGATCGTCGACAATGACGAAGTCGCCAACGATCCGTGGCAGGACGAGCAGCGATAGGCCGGCGGCGAAGGTGGCAAAGCACGCCACCATGTTGCCGGCCGCGGTGAGGCGGTAGCTCGGGATCAGCGCCAGCAGCGGGGCCGCAATGAGCGGAATGAGTACGACGGCGTAGACCCCGGGGTTCATCGCCGGTCTCCCCGAACCTGATCCAAGGCCTCGAGATCGACGCTATCGAAGCGCTCCCGGATGCGGAACACGAACACCGCAAAGACGAACAGAGCGATCAGCACCGAGAAGGCGACGCTGACTTCGACCACCAGCGGCATGCCGCGCGCCCCCGTGGCGGCGAGAATGAGCCCGTTCTCGATCGACATGAAGCCGACGATCTGGGTGACCGCGTTGCGCCGTGTGATCATCATCAGGAAGCCGAGCAGGATGATGGCGAGGGCAAGCGCCAGGCCCTCGCGGGTGAAGGATGGGGCTGCCTTGGTGACCTTCAACACCAACAGCAGTGAGAGGGTGGTCAACCCCAGCCCGATCATCAGCG
>Ga0209698_10009050_pt1 | contig 10227 bp, 3 predicted proteins | sample LitLauG_LLR_2012_FD_187203 | JGI IMG/M metagenome (GOLD analysis project Ga0209698, IMG submission 187203) | Freshwater sediment microbial communities from Pennsylvania, USA - Little Laurel Run_MetaG_LLR_2012 (SPAdes) (version 2) | ecosystem: Environmental > Aquatic > Freshwater > Creek >... | reverse complement strand
GTCGGACCCCTCCAGGGGCAGGAGGGCATCGCGAACCTTTCCAAGGCGTTCCTTCTGGCCGGTGCCCGATCGGTAATCTCCACGCTTTGGCAGATTGACGACAGCTCGTCTCTGTTTCTCATGAAGCACTTTTATGCACACCTGCTGGAGAAGCGGTCGCCCGCGTCCGCTCTAACGGCCGCCAAACGCGACATGTTGCGGACGTTCGGCCAAAAGGCGGTGCCGTACCAGTGGGCCGCCTTCACGATCGAAGGCGCGGCCACGCAGCCGGTGTTGTCGAATGGGACCTCGAACTGAGATGACCATGGAACCGAAAAAACGAGCCGAGATCCTGAAAGCCATAAAGAAGCTGGTTCTTGCACACCACATCAATGTCGGCGGTGTCGATTACGCCGCATGGACCGGCCGCGTCGATGAGCGAACTCCAGAACTGCTCAACGCGGACCCAGCTGCCTTCGAAGCGGGCATACGCAAGCTTCTGACGGAACTCAAGACCAGTCACACTGTCTTCTACCATTCGCTTCCAAAAGAACTGCTGCCTCAGCATACGATCAACGCGAGCTTGCGCGATGTGCCGCTGAATGGCGCGCGCAAATGGATGTTTCTGGATGTGTTTGAAGACGGACCTGCCAATATTGCAGGCATCCGCCCCGGAGATATCTTGGACACCCTGGACGGAACACCTTGCATGCCGCCCGTGACACCATACTTTGCGATCGGCCAGACGCACACGTTGGGTGTTTGCAAGCGTGGATCTGCGAGTCGAAACGAAATTGTGATTGAAGTGCCGATGCGAAAAGGAACGAAGCAGCGCCCTCCGATCGTCGAGCCGAAGAGCCCGATTCACTCCAAGATGGGATCGAACATCGGCCTTCTTAGGATCCCGTACTTTCCCGGGGCCATGGGGATGGGGTTTGCGAACGCCTTGGATGCCGCGGTTGACAATCTCAAACAGCAAGGCTGCGAACGCCTGATCATTGACCTCCGCGGGAACATCGGCGGGAGCCTTGGATTCGCCCGGCTGGCCAGCTATATGTGTCCCGACCAGATTCCTATCGGTCACAGCCTAACGCCTCGTCGTCTCCGAGACGGATACGATTCGGAGACGCTCCCGCGCGTCCCGATGCCCCGCAGTAGGCCCGAACTCATGTTCACGCTGACTCGCTTCGCGTTTCGCGACAAATCCGTCATGCTCCTCACTCAGGGTCTCGGCGCCCAGCCATTTCACAAAAGAATTGTCGTCCTCGTCAATGAATGGACAAACAGCGCCGCCGAAATGGTAGCCAATTTCGCGGTCGAGAACCGCCTGGCAACGATCGTCGGGCAGAAGACACGTGGCAACGTACTTGGGGCCGCCAACTTTAAGGTCGGTGGCGGCTATTGGCTACGTCTACCCGTCTTCGGATGGTTCACTTCAAAGGGCCGAAGTCTAGAGGGAAATGGGGTTGATCCGGATATCTTGGTCGAGGTCTCACCGGATGCTCTGGCCACTGGAGAAGATAACCAAATGACCAGGGCCGTTGACGTCGCCAACGGACTGTGATGACCTCCACGCGCCTCCGCGACTGGTTTCAAGAACTGCGGGACCTCGCGGAGAGAGTACCTCGGCGAGAAGCATTTCCCGCCCAGCTTCCATATGACACCTACTTCGCGCCGGTCGTGTAAACGCTCAGCCCGATCTCGCGTAGATCTTTGCTGGTTAATTGCAGATCCAGAACAGTACGTGGTGGCCTAGCGTTCCGTCGCCGACGCCCACATCCACGGCTGCTGCCCATGCCCCCATGACTCTCACAGTCCGGGTCTGATAATCACCCTGAACAAAGCTGATGATTTCGAACTCGACATCCGCGCGAATTGGACCCACGCTGCATCATCCAGTCACTGCGCGATTGACAACACTCCCGTCCAATCGCGCGCAGCGAGAGCTGTATCGAAATCCAGATCGACATCCCCTTCACGGTCAGGCATCGAAGCCGAAGGCGAGCGTCATCTTTTGTGAGCGCGTCGTCCCCCGCGGCTTGGCAATTGGCCTCGCATGCGGCTGATCCGGGCGTACAACTCGTTGCGCTTGTCGCCGCGCTCGCGGTACAGAACTTCAGCCTTCTCGAAGAGTGGCTCCGCTGCCTGCCAGTTCTTCAACCACGTAAGTTTATCGCCTCGGCGATCAGACGCTCGGCCTCACCCTGCTGCCCGAACGCCGAACTTTCGGCAAATTCCTGAGTGGGGCATGAAAGGCCCGAATTAGCTCAGCGTTGGTCATAACGGTGCATTCGGTTCCGGGCGAAGCAGACATTCCCGCTGCCCCAGGGCCACACCTTTCGCCCCAATACCCAGTTAATACTGAGGGGTATTGTGGTAGTACCGCTCCATTAATCCATGCCTGTGTATCATGTCGGAAAAATCAAACTTCTCGCCGTCTACGACTCCCGCCGCGAACCCACCCAACCACGAGAGGGCATGCGCAGGAAAGTAGCCAAATCCACCGAGCGTTTCACCTTGTAGTACATGTCCGAGCTCATGCTGGAACACCGTATAAGTCTCGAATTGTTTCGGGTCTCCCAAAGTAACGTAGTTGTCGAGGCCCTCGAGATCACCGATCACGACATTTCCAACAGTGAAGGGAGTCCACCCTTTCACGGAGTAAGTAGTCGCTCCGAGATGCAGTTGAGAGTCCGACCGCCACTCAGCCGAAGTGCCCTTATCCTTCGTCAGTGCGCCTATACTACGTCCGATGACAACACTGAGACTTGCACCCATCGCCCCCTGCATAGCACCAGTAGCCATTGCCTCGCTTGGATCTCGCCCCATCAGGGCCCCGTAGGCGCCACCGAGAAGCGCGCCGTGAACCGCAGAGTTTGCGATGTAATTCGCTGTCCCGGCGAGGGAACCGCTTGTGCTCGAACCGAAAATTGACATTTCGCCGCCGCGACTAATACCAGCGCTAGCTAAGGCGAAGAACGAGCCCAAAATAGCACCGCCCGCTATATCGCCGTGGCGCATAGCAGCGTTCGCTGCACCGGATGCGCCCCCAGCCGCCGTTGAAGCAAGAAGACCGCCCCCGGCCCCCTCTGCCATTGAAAACATCGCCCCATAAAACGCCCCCGCTCCCATCCCAAACAACACGTCGTCGTGGTGCAAGGCCGCCTGTACTCCACCCATGACTGCTCCGATCACTATCGGAACAAACCAAGCCATGTGGCCATCAGGATCTGTAGCATTAACTGGATTGTTTGAGACGTACGAATACCTATTAAGATTCTGGGGCGCTCCTGGCAACGCAACGGTCGGATCCGTCGATGTGAATCGCCCGACAAGAGGGTCATAATATCTAGACTGATAATAATAGAGGCCCGTACTTAAGTCCAAGCTTTGGCCTGTGTACCGTCGCGTGATGCTTGCGCTGACCTTTGTACTCTCATCATCACCAAACGGCCCATAACGCAGTTCATCGAGCTTCTTTCCAGACGAATCTGTTGTCGCCACGGTAGACCCAAGGCGATCTGGATGATAGTAAGTCACTGCTGTTGTGTTGTCACGGACGCTCGCAATCAATAAGCCTGGTATTGATATAAATCGAGTGCAGACGCCGTCGGTACACTCATACAACTTACCGACATAAGTGGTCGAGTGGCCGTTGACTATCTTTTCCACCCTATTCCCATCGGGATCATAAATAAACTGGGTCGTATCATTACCACGAATGATGCCAGTCAGGCGGTTTTCTCCATCGTATGTCAGTGTCCGGCCATTTCCAGACTTCATCGCGCCAGTCACGAAGTAAGTGAACGCCAACTTACCCGCTGTCTTTACAGCGTGCGGCCCCGCGGAAGAGTCCCCTGCCTCGGGATAGTGGTAAGCGCCGAGCTTCGAATTCCACACCATGTTACCTATCTCATCGTATCCATAGGTATGCTTCCAAGCTACATTAGGCTCCATTTCCACAAGCTTCTTCAGCAGCACTTCGGGTGGGGTCGCTCGAAGGTCTTCGAAGACAGTCGTCACCTTCGCGTCGATGGGAGCTTCACCAACCGCAATAAGCCTTTTAAGGTCATCATAAATATATAGCGATTGCTTTTTAGGCGTCGCAACGCCCACAATATTCCCCGTGTCATCGTAATTGTAGGTGTCGTTTTGTAATTCACCGTCATCTGGTCCAACCGTCCGAGCTTGGCAAAGGCGCTCACTAGCGCTGCTGCACGCACTCCCAACGTCTCCTGAGAATCCATAATGAGTAACCACGTTATTACCAAACTGGATTGATTGAGGACGACCGTCCGCCCTGTAGGAGGAGAAAATCACGTACGTGTTGTTTTTGTCGAAAACGCGACCTACAAACGGTCCATCATATGAGTACTGGACTAAGTCGCCAGACCCAGGGTATGAAATAACATCAGTGCGGCCGGCTAGATCATAACGGATCTGAACTCGATATTTTTGCGCGTGGATCGTCTTGAGCGACTCAACGATCCGCCCGACACTGTCGTAATAGAAACGTTCCTGGTATCCCGACGAAGTGTCGGCAATCGCGCTCAATCGGCCCACACTATTCGGGTTGCCGCTGTCGTAAGTATAGGTTACTTGCCCGTTACCACTGCGGATCTTTTTCACTACTCGATTGAGTTCATCGTACTCGAATGAAATACGGTGCTTCAGTGCATCCACCTGACTCTTCACCTTGCCAGCAGCGTTGTAGTCGTAAGTCGACAGACCCGTATCACCATCCTTTAGGGTCAGTTTTCTGCCCAACGCATCGTAAGTGATCTCGGTCTTGTTATTCTTTGCGTCCGTGACGCCGATCAACCGACCGAGTGCATCATAACGATAAGTGGTCGTTGCATAAACAAATAACTTAGGCGTTGAGTCTGGAGGCACCGGAGAGCACTCCTTATTTGCGCCACCAAATTCCTCTACTCGGATTATGTGGCCATTTGCGTCCGCCGTTCGGCGGATCCATCTCGCGTTCTCGTCGACAACGACAGATAGTTGAGTTCCATAACAGTACTTCTTAGTGGCGCCATCAACGCTCCGACGCTCACGCGGACGTCCGATGGGGTCGTAGGTGAAGGTATTCCACTTGGGATCATCACCTTCGAAATGGGGCAAAGAGGATTTGGCAATCGAGCCGGTTTCCTCGTAAGTTGTATCAACAACAACCATGCGATGGTTGGGTCCGGTGGAGACATCCTTGACGCTTCTCCCTAGGCCGTCCAGGTATGTCCGGGCCTCCAAACCGATAGCGTTCACCGTGCGCACGTTCTGCCGACCAGGTTGGCCGAAGTCGGAGTAAGTATACTCGGTCCATCCGCCATCCGGCTCTTCCGTGCGTTTCAGACGGGCAAACGCATCGTATGTCCTCGTGGTAGTTGCTTTATTCGGATCGGTGGTAGTTCTGAGCATGCCGTAGGGACCGTGATTGTGGTCTCCATCGACGCCGTAGTAGGTCATCCGGACCGTCTGATTCCGGGCGTTGAGTGTTCCGAGTCGATAGGAAGCACTTGAGTCGTAGAAGTACTTTGTTATGTGACCCGCAGGGTCTCGTGTGCATGTAAGATTCCCGTAATCGTCATATACGAGAATGGTTTCTGGAGAATCACCCTTCTCCACCCATCTGACAATTCTAGTCAAACGTCCTTTGGTGGGCATCGGGCTACCGGAACCCTTCGAACAATCGTTCAGGCCGTCGTAATAAAATGACGTCATCGACATTCTTGATAGAGTGGGGCCGCCCAATGTTTCTTCAGTAGCTGGCATCGCGAGCACCCAAGTACTCACGTTGGGCTCAAAAGTGCGAATTATCGTAAAGGGCTCGATTTGTCCTGTATGCTTTTCAGTCGTGACATTTCCGAGCCTGTCATAGACTAACTCAGTTTTAGACACCTCGACGCATGGCGCACCCTCACAAGAAAGGACGCGACTCTCGACCGGGGGATTAAAATGATAGGTGACGGCGGATTGACTCGGTGGGGAAGGTGGATCAGTGCCGTATCGCGTCAGCGACTCTGAGTAGATCTTTCCCGCACTATCTGAAATGCGAGAGCGGTACAGCTTGCCTTTCATGAAAGCGTCTTTCACCGCAGGGTCATCGTCGTGCGGCTCAGTTTCCTGGCCTTGGTGGAACCAGGAATCGGTAATGCGGGATATGCTCCCTGCAGCCTTTGGCTCCGAAACAGGGCCTGTCTCTGTTACGTGTCCGAAGCCTCGGAACTCGCGGGTCACGATGTCATATAGACCGCGCTCATAATCAAAAACCTGGCTGGATGAAGCGCCTACACCATCCGTGACGGTAAGAGAGCGAAGAGTTGGGATCACGAATGGGAGGAAGAGATTCCTGTATCCCGAGGATGGAGAGTATTCCATGCGGACCTTTCCACCAAATTCATTGCCTACCGAGGCCAGAAGATCCGGAAAGGTCACATTAGTCGTCGTGCACGTGGCGGTCGAATAGGAGTTTGCATACACTAGACGACAGTAATCAGGTTTTCCATCCCCGTTGATGTCGACCCAAGCTCTTGCGGAGCTCGACAGATAGTTCTCGATTGGCGATGATAAGAAGTCGGCACCGAACCCAGCGTCCAAAACGGGCAAGCATTCGACGTTAAACGTAGTTTCTTTGGCTCCCACAAGTCGGCAGAAGCCAGGCCGTCCGGTACTCGTTACGTCGACCCATGCGCGGCCATCCTCAAAGCCTATGTCGATCGGTTCTGATTCAATTTCAGCCCCCACACCCCCGACGGATGATAGGGAGCACTTAGCAGTGTTAAACACTCGTGGGGGAAACGTGGATGTTTGATGCCGAATAAGACGACAGTAGTCCGCTATATTGTCATTGTTGACGTCGATCCAAGCGCGGTTCGATGAAAGTTCATAATTCTCCAAACCTCCGAAGATGACTTCGGCACCGAATCCAGCTGATGTAGCAGGAAGACACATGCCGACAAAGCCCGTTTCTTTGCTGCCACCGAGCCTACAAAAGGATAACCTCTTATCGGCGGTGATGTGAACCCACGCTCTGCCCTCTAGGAAACCGGGATCAATTGGGCCCGACTCAATTTCAGAACCAAACGCCCGACCGTTCGACAAGGAGCACTTCAGTGTAGAAGTAATTTTCGGTGGAAAAACAGGTTCAATGTGAGTAATAATCCTGCAGTAGTCTGCTTTACCATCACCGTCGACATCAAGCCACACGCGCGCGGATGAGTCCTGGTAATTCTCTACTGGACCTAATACAAGCTCGCTTCCGAAGCCACTCCCTGTAAACGGAAGGCAGCTCGCAAAAAAGCCGCTCTCCTTGCTTCCGATCATTCGACAATAAGCAGCCTGATGATTCCCGGTGACGTCGACCCAGGCTCGCCCTTCTTCAAAACCCAAATCCATAACTCCGGACTTGATCTCGGGTCCCAAGGAGTCGCCGGTGCTCAATCTGCAGTCTAGAAATGAGTTCGTATTTCCCATGACGCGGCAGTAGTCGGCTTTGCCATCGCCATTAACGTCGACCCAGTCATTCCTAAAGCCTCCCCACACATCCCCCACCGCAAACTGAGTTGGCTTGAATAAAGGACTCGGATTAGACCACTCAAGCGCCGCCGTTTTCCGTTTCTCACCACCTGCGATTGTTCCCTGTGTATCAATCAAGAAGTCTCCGGCGATCTCTTCGAGGGCGGACAGTGTTGATCGACCAGAGGCTTCGCTTCTGGAATAGGTAAATTCATAAGCTCGAAGGTTATCGTTCCCAGCGAACACGCAGAGGGCGCGCAGACGAAAGTTTTGGCGGCGAGGATACCGTGTATCATACAGCCATTGCTTGTCTGGCCGATCCTCAACATAAAACACAACGCGAATCGAAGGATCGAGATTCTGGTTTCCGGCATACTTGACTTCCCGCAGATAGCTCACTCCGTCACTAGGCGTGCTGTAGGTGTAGGTAATATAGTTCCCGCTGGTATCTTGCAGTCGTGAAAGACGCCATCGAAAGATCTGGCCTTGCTGATCTGTTTCGAGAGCGTTGTCGGTTTCTCCAAACAGGAAAATCGATCCATTTTTATCCGTGACCTCCCAATAGGCTTTGTTGGCAACCGATTTGAGTTGGCGAATTCTGATGAAATCGGCCTCGATTTTCATCCGGTACTCCGAATTCCCGATGTTAACCAACTCCGCGATGCCAGAGTCCGTGCGCAATGTGAAGTCATCGTCCTGGTAGGAAACGCCATTTCGCATCGAACGTTCGATTACGCCAGGATTCAAATCCCAACCCATACCGAGCCAGCCATTGCCATTCCCGCTTCTATACGTGACGTTCAGCAATGGCGCAAGACCATTGCGACCTTGAGGGAGAAGGATCGGCACCACTGACGTCGCTGAACCTGTAAACAATTCAGGGAGAACGTTGCTTCCAGTCCCCTTATCCGAAGAACCGGGAACGCCGCCTCGTATTCCGGCACCGATGGACGCTACCGCGATGCCAGGTGTCGTAGATTGGGGCTGAGCGAAGGCGCGGGGAAGCCAGAATAGAACGAGACTGCAAACGATCACTGCGAACCGTGGTTTGAGATAGGGTATCCCGCTCACGGGTGGTGCGCTATCCACCCCAAAATTGCTGCGAATGCACATCGATTGCGTCACGAAACACCTCGATTCGCGTCGGCGTTAGAGTGGTCCTCATGGCGAAACGTACCCGGATCCGCCCCTTGGTCTATGGCCAACGAGTATACCTCTTCAGGAGGTGCTCGCGCGCGGATGATAGCCCATGCGTGCGTGAACCGAAAACATCAGCGGCATCGAGCCGAAACGAAACTAGAACGGCGCAGTTCTGGGAACGGGCCACATAATTCCCTAAAATTTGCGTCGCCATAATTCGCATTCCGCAATCCCTGGCGCCCGAGTTGCTTCGCCGGCCCCTGGGCGTGCTGTTCTTCGCCGCCTTCGTAATCGTAAACAGTTCGCCACGTCCGATTCCGAGTGCGTCAATTTTCTTCTTGACGATGTGCGGGACGTACATGACGCGGCCATCGGTGAGCGTGTAGAGGACTTGATCACCGTACTGCCCAGTCACTTCCTTGCCATCGTTGTACTTCAAAGCGACGTCGATCGGGACGTTGGTTTGAAATTGAACTTTTATCGCTCATCTCATACGTCTCCTTCTTTCACCGCGGCAGACGGACGCCCGCGACCAAGGTCCTGATCGATCGGGCCGCGCGTGAACCATAGGTCCCGTTCTACCGGCAGGCCCAGCGGTCCGCGTGCGCTCGCAATTTCGCTCAGCAGAGAATATCCCCACTCCTCTTCGAGTCCGATCACCAATCCGAAGAGGAGCCAATCGCCGTCTTCCTGTTCTTCTCCCTCGGTGACATACCAGGTGAATGAGGAGTCGGGTGTGAACAGCTTGACGTGTGCGACCGGGGTCGGGCACGACTCTTGTGAATACAGCGGCGGCAGCGTCTTCCTCAATTCCAGAGAAAGCAGTTCCATGGGTCTCCTTCTCCATTTGTTGAGCGCTCGCCACCGGAATGGCGGCGAGTGCTCCGTTGTGTTCGAGTTCGATCTCAGAACAGCGAGAGTTGACAGTCCGGTTCGACGACGAGGGGCCTTCGTCGAGGCGACTCCTTTTCGAGCCTGGCCCCAAAAACCAAGGCCGGACCTGTGCCCTCGACTGCGGCCACTTCGTCGAATGGTCCGGCGACCAGTTCTTCTCTGAGCTCTGCATCGAGCACAGATGAGGTCGGCAGTAGCCGAGCGTGCTGCTCTTGAACAGCCTTCCAAACTGCGGACGCCGACTCGCCTACTCCTTTTTGGGTAACCAGTTCGCGGGCCATCGCCGTGAGTACGTCGTCATCGTCTTCGATCCCCTGAAGACCCTCATTCGAGAATTTCCCTTCCATGGCTAGCGAGACTAGTAGCTTCTTGCCCATCAGCCGCAGACATGACGTCTGCATGGTCTCGTTGTATGTCAGGAAACGCACGACGACGTTCGATCGCTGCCCGATCCGCCACGAGCGGCGGCTCGCCTGGCGCAAAGTGTAAATCGAATATCCCGTTTGCACGAAATAGATGGAGGGCGCCCAAAGCAAGTCCATCCCAACAGAAACGAGGCGAGGATGAGCCACGCACACTTGCATTCCGTTGCGAAGCTCACGCTCATACCAGGCCTCGCGCTGATCGGGAGGCACCTGAGCCGTGAGTATGGAGACGCGGATGCCTTCTTGCGACAGAACTCGTTCGAGCCGACGCGTT
>Ga0209698_10009049_pt1 | contig 10228 bp, 9 predicted proteins | sample LitLauG_LLR_2012_FD_187203 | JGI IMG/M metagenome (GOLD analysis project Ga0209698, IMG submission 187203) | Freshwater sediment microbial communities from Pennsylvania, USA - Little Laurel Run_MetaG_LLR_2012 (SPAdes) (version 2) | ecosystem: Environmental > Aquatic > Freshwater > Creek >... | reverse complement strand
CAAATGCCCCAATCGCCATTCCGCCACCGCGCCTCCCATGCCAGCGCGTCCTCTGTTTAACGCATCCAAAAGCGAGGAAACTATCCACCCATCCCAATCGTCGTGCGGAACCCAACCGTGCGGACGTTCCCGCAAAAGATCTTCCACTACTTGCGCTCTCGGCAGCACGTCGGGAAAGTCTTTCTTGTTGGGCACCAGAATCGGTAGCAACGCAAGTTGCAGTTGTTTGCCGAGCAGATCTACAATCGCCGGAGCCGCTTCCGCGCCTTCCATCTGCCCATTCCATTTCTGTAAAACGGTCACTGCTGGTTTCAGCATGTCGTTCTTCGGTGGCGTCGAAACTTTCCCGAATGCCGCCACAGCTTGTTTCGCCAGAAACAAATCGTAGTTGGAATAAACGTCTTTCTGTATCGCCAGCATGTCGTCCACGGTGAGCTTCGGCTTTGCCCCCAGCAGCGCTCCAATCTGTTCTATTCGATATTTATCCGCGTAATTGCCGCCCACTTTGTACGGGTAATCTTTCGGGAACGGATTCTGATTCGCCGTGGCGATCACGCCCGAGGGCGGATTGTAAATGCTCGGCATTTGATCGTAAGGAATGTAGCCGCCCCATTCGTATTGGCCCGAAGCGCCATCCAACGGAACATTGCCCATGAAATTACGCCGGATCGGCACCCGCCCGATCGCTTGATACCCGATGTTTCCTTCGCGATCGCCGTATACAAAATTCTGGCCCGGTCCCCAATATGGCTCAAGCGCGCTGCGAAATTCGCCCCAGTTTTTCGCTTGATCGATCTTTAGAAACGGAAAACCGAAACCATCCGCCGCCGCCCAGCGAATGCTGTATGATTTGCCGTTCTCGGTGAATACGGGGCCGTGCCGCGTGACCCAAATATTTAAGGAAACTGCTTTGCCGTCTTTCACCGCAATACTCTCTTGGTCGAGTTTCGCCTGCTCTTGTTTACCCTGAAACAAATAGCGGCCCGAGTTTGAATCGATTTGTTCCTGGTACACGTCAAACACGTCGGCCGAAAGGTTTGTAACACCCCACGCAATGTTTTCGTTGTGACCGCTAATCACTCCGGGTATACCCGGCAGCGCTGCGCCCGAAACATTCAACCCCGGAGCCTTCAAATGCACCAGATACCAAGTTCCTGGCACGCTGTATCGCAAGTGCGGGTCGTTCGCCACCATCGGTTTGCCGCTCGCCGTGCGCGCGCCTGAAACAGCCCAAGCGTTCGAACCTGGAACAACCGACGCGCCCTCCATCGCGGGGAACAGCCTTTGAAATTTAGCCTGATCCGCGCCCGAGGCTAATAACGAACCTCGTCCGGTATCCGCTACTAAACTATCCGTCAAATCGCGGAACATCAGCAAACCCACTAGCATCGAATCCGTTAGCGTCCAAGGCCGCGGATCGTACGAATGCGTGGGAATCGAAAATTCTAAAGAATAGTCGCCGCGATGCGTATCGATAAAATAATTCACTCCCCGCGCATATTGCACCATCACACCGCGTTCCTCCGCCGACAGCCGCGTTACATTTTCTTCAGCTATGACCCGCAAGCGCAACAGCCGGGCTTTCTGATCGAGCGGGAGCGCATCAGGCCCGACAATTTCGGCCAGTTCGCCGGCCGCATATCGCCGCAGGGTGTCCATCTGCCACAATCGATCTTGGGCCGTGACATACCCCTGCAGAAAAATAGCGTCCTGCAAAGTGGACGCTTCGATATGAGGGACACCGCGTGCATCTCGCTGAACCGTGGCGGCAGCCGAAATGGGCGCCGTAATTTCACCGGATGTTTGCGGAAGCGGGCGGATGGCAAACCAATAAACGCATCCGACGAACAGAATTGCCAGCACAGCAACACTAATATTGACGATGCGCACTAAACGGGTTAACACTCACCGATTTTACTCTGCCAACACATTGGCAGCGTTGCTATGGGCATAAGATTTCTCGTTCTCATCTTTATTTTGGCCGCAAACGGGTTCTTCGCCGCTGCTGAGGTGTCTCTTGTTTCCGTCCGCCAATCGCGTTTGCGCGAATTGGCAGAACAAGGACAGGCCGGCGCACAGAGTGCTTTGAATTTGCTTGCGAACCCTGGGCGATTGCTGTCCGTAACTCAGTTTGGTGTAACGCTTGCCAGTCTCGGCTTAGGTTGGGCCGGCGAAGACACCATGTATATTTTGCTGCGTGACTTGCTCACCGGCTTCGGTCTGCCCATCTCGCCATTGTTTCTGCACGGCATCGCTTTCGCTCTCGCATTTCTAGTAATTAGCTATGCGCACGTCATCATCGGCGAGGTCGTTCCAAAGAATCTCGCTATTGAAAAAGCAGATCGCGTAGCCGTTCTCGCCGCCCCGGCTCTGCTCATTTTCTATCGCCTTTCCCAGCCGCTCATCATTGTCATTGAACGCAGCGCGGAGCTCATTCTGCGCCTGCTCGGCCTCACCAAAGGCACCGGCCATGGCGGCCATTCTGCGGAAGAGCTGAAGTTTGTCATTCAATCCAGCCGGCGTGAAGGCCACCTGCAACAGTTCGAGCAGGATGCGATCCAGCGACTGATCGAATTATCCGAGTACTCCGCCCGCGAAATCATGACGCCCCGTCACAATATCGTTTCGCTGCCGGTAGATGCTCCACTCGACCAAGTGCTGGCCGTCATGACAGAGAACAAGTTTTCGCGCGTTCCAGTGTACGAAGATACCCCAGAGCAAATCATCGGCATTGTTCACTACAAAGACCTGATGCGCGTTTGGGACGAACGTCGCTTCGCGCACGATAGCCGCCGCACTACCAAGCCCTTTCGCCTGCGCCGTTTCGTTCGCAAACCGGTCGTAGTTCCTGAAACCAAACCGTTGAATCAGTTGATAGATGAATTCCGCAAAAGCCATTCGCACATGGCCCTGGTGGTGGACGAGTTTGGAACCATCTCCGGCTTAGTGACGTTGGAGGACGTTCTGGAGCAAGTATTTGGCGACATCGGTGATGAACACGATGCGGTACGCGTGGAACCCGTCGTTGGCGACAAGACACTTGCACTCGAAGGCAGCACAACAATCCGCGACCTCGAAACCCGTTACAACGTCGTTCTTCCCACTGAAGCTGGTTTTGAAACGCTAGCCGGCTTTCTGCTCTTTCAGTTCGGCCACATCCCGAGTGAAAACCAGAGCCTCGACTACGGCGGCCGGCGCTTCACCATCAGCAAGATGGATCGCAACCGCATCGCCAGCGTTACCATAGAGAAACTCGACTACAAAGCTCCCCCGGACGCTCAAAAAGAATCTTGAAGACAACCCGTCAAGCCCACCGCATCGCCTACCTCGCTCTGGCGGCTGTATGCTTCTTTTGGGGCACTACTTACCTAGCCATTCGCATCAGCATCGAAACGATTCCATTCGCTTATATGCTCGGCATCCGCTACGTACTTTCAGGTGGGATTCTGCTCTTGGTAGCGAAGATGTCGGGCATCGCGATTCCACGTGGCCGAGAACTCTGGCTTACGGCACTCTGCGGTGTAGTTGGCATCGGTACCGGCAATGGATTTCTAGCCCTAGCAGAATACCGCATCCCGAGCGGAACGGCCGCGCTCTTCTATACAACGGCTCCGTTCTGGATGGTCGGCCTTGACGCTTTCCTGCCGCACGGGAAGAGACCGCTGGCGGCCACGATCATCGGCTTGTTTGTGGGCGTCTTCGGCGTAGCTTACATGATCTATCCAGCAGCAATGCACGAAGGCTTGGGCGGCAAAACTTGGCCCGGATTCTTATTGATTCAACTCAGCGCGGCGGGCTGGTCGATCGGTTCGTTGTTGCAAAAGCGCGTCCACTCTCACGCGCCGCCATTCGTGAGCGGCGCGGTGCAGCAATTTGCAGTGGGCGTGGCAATGTTCATCGGTGGCGTGTCATTTGAGAGAATGCCTGCCGTTGTCGGGACTCGAGCCACTCTAGCCATCATTTATTTAGTCATTTTCGGCTCCATTATTGGCTACAGCGCGTTCATCTATGTCGTCAAAACTCTACCCATCGCCATCGCTTCGATCTACTATTTCGTAAATCCGATTGTCGCGGTTCTACTCGGCTGGTTCTTCTTCCGCGAACCTTTTGGCGTTCGTGCCGCCGTCGCGATGCTAATCATCTTTGCGGGCATCGGTATCGTCAGATGGAGCGAGCGCGCAAAAGCAGAGAAGCACATGCTGGTAGATACCGAAGAAGCCGGCGTCATTGCGGAGTGAGACGTTAAAATCACCGTAGTGCCCAACGCCGACGCCTATCGCGAATATCTCCCATGCCCGCGTCTGGCGAGTTATGTCGAGTGCTATTGGTCGCGCGGTCAGGAACAAGGAGCATCCCGAGTTCTGCCCGATGGCTGCGCCGACATCTTGTTCACTTCACACAAAGAAGAACCGACCAGCCTCACAGTTGTCGGCTTGATGACCACCCCGCTCAGAGTGGAGAACCAGGCAGGCCGTTCGTATTTCGGCGTCCGTTTCCGCCCGGGGATGGCTTCCGCTTTTCTTCCCGAAGCGGCCGCATTGAATGACAGAGTGGAACCGCTCGAAAGCCTATGGGGAAAAGCCGCGCGCGAACTGTTCGCAAAGCTCGCCGAATCCGCTAGCCCATTCCAGATGATTTCGCTCGTGGAAGAGGCTTTGCGGCCCCTGGAACCGCCGGACGCAGCCCGCCGCGTTCTGTGGCGCCTGCCCAACACAGAGGTACCGATAGAACAACTGGTTTGCGACGCGGGCCTCAGCGCTCGACACTTCCGCCGAGAGTGCCTGGAGCGCACCGGCGTCTCTCCCAAGTATTTGCGGCGCATCTTGAGATTCCGCGCCGCCGTGGAACGCATCCGTGCCTTGGCCGCCCATTCTTCTCAGCCAAGTTGGGCGCAACTCGCCGCCGCCTGCGAGTACTACGATCAAGCTCATTTCATCCGCGACTTCCGAGAATTTGCCGGCTGCACGCCTGGCCGTTTTTTACAATCACTGCGCTCTGCCCCGACGTAGAATCAGGAACAATGAGCCAGCCAAAACCAGAAAATCAAATCGATTACATTGAGCTGCCCGCAAGCCAAATTGCCGCAAGTAAGCAGTTTTATTCCGCTGTCTTCGGCTGGAAGTTCGAAGATTACGGACCCGATTACACCAGCTTCCACGACGGCCGTCTCGCGGGAGGTTTCAATGCCGAAACCGCGCCGCCCGCAAAAGGTATCTTGCTTGTGCTTTACGCAAGCGACTTACCCGCTACGCAACAAAAGATCAAGGCCGCCGGCGGCGTGATCGTCAAAGACACGTTTTCGTTTCCAGGCGGTCGCCGCTTTCATTTCACCGATCCAAACGGCATCGAACTCGCAGTTTGGTCGGAGTAAGTCACGATTTTCAGAGGATTGCGTGGATACAATCCTTGTTAATGTCACGCGCGATTGCAGTCCAGGCACTCCTTTTCGCCACGTCTCTCTTTCTGGCGAGCGCCGACGCCCAAAAGACCCCGGAAGGATACCGCTGGGTGAATCTTCAAAACGAGGGAGATGTAATGGCGCGCGTTAATCACGCCCTTGCGTCCGAGCGTCTAGGCCGCATCCGCAAGATTGGAGTCATCGGCGATTCAGCGCTGGTGTTCGCTGCCGATCGGGACGATGAAAATTCTTGGACAGTTTATGATGTCGCGTTGCGAACGAGCCACGCTCGGAAACTACTCGGCGGCTTCCAACTCAAAATCTTTGGTTGGTGCCCGTTTGTACCACGGGCACCTGCTGATCTTGCCGTGACGTTTCTTGACTGCGACGAATGTGAGCCGGCAACGATGTTTACCGCCTTCCACTACGATCGTAATGCCGGATGGCAGGTGCGTTGGCCTGCGAGTCGGAAAGACCAAACCCCAGGAGTTCTGCTGCTTCTGACTGACGTGGGCGACCCGTACACCGACGAAACTGTCGATCAGGTTTGGGCACCTGTGGCAACTTCGCCCGGTGGCGGTCCAGTCTCAATCGGCACTTGGTACCACGCTCGCGACAAAAAGACGGGAAAGGTCACAAGCGTCGCTATGAAATTCTGGATCGACCCAGTGAGCCACGAAGAGAAGTCGGTCGCGTTGGAGGGAAGTAAGGCGATGATATGGGAACAAACCATATGTAGAGCGACCAATGTTGAACTGCCTGGTTTTGCTCACGGACAAAGAAGCCAGAGTTGCAAAGCGGTCCTGGCTCAAAAGCTTCAAGTGGCCAAACCTTAGCGGACTCGACGTCTAGCGCTTTCCACCCAGCACCACTTGTCCCGGCAGTGGCTTGCTGAACATCTCCGCCTGGATGGTCACGTTATGCGTAATCTTCTTCACGCGCAAATCGTCTATGTGGCCATCCGGCTCCGTCGTCGTGTGGACAATGCGGTACGGCATCTGCACGCCATCCACTCCCTTGTAGTCCAAGTAGTTAATCGTATTTGTGAAATAGACCGACGTTTCGCCCTTCTCCTCCACTCTTCGAAGCAAATGGGTCGAGGCGTCGAAATACAACTTGGTTGAAGCGAGATTGTTCGGCGCAACGATGACCTCCATCTTTTCGCCGTCAATCTCTTCACTCGGTGCCGGGTTCGTCTCAGAATAGAGTTCTTTTAGATGAACGAAGCGCAGCGGATTAGCTTCCATCTCCAACGGCAGTTCCGCGCCATGCGCCAGCTTTTTCACTTTGCTTTTCGAGGAGAGGCTCCAGCAGTGCGTGCCGTCATAGCCGATTCGTTCCTTCTTACCCACGGACAACACATTGTTCGGCTTCTGCCAATACAAGGTCATTTCCTTGCCGCGATGCACGTCAACCACCGTCTCGCGGCTGCTAAATCGGTCCACCGCCTCTTGACCACCGACTGCTTTTACATAGTCAGTCCAGATGCCTTCTACCGGACGTCCAGCAGGCGCCTCGACAGCCAGCGCAATCGTTGGTAGAACGACGAGCCACTTACAGAAAAATCCCATAGTCCGTGATTCCATGCTAGCGATTCTGCGTTCAGAACCAGCCTTTTGTGCCTTTTTGGTATAAGAAATCTCCCCTACTACGCTGAATTCCTTGGAAAAAGAGAGTATTCTATTCCGCCTAGCACTCAAGTGTTGAGACAATCCTGCCGATAAGGAGAGCGTAGGCAGAGGTATGAATCTGGATCTAAGTAAGAATAAGAAAATCGTTTCTATTTGCGAAACCCAACCGCTCACCGTTCACGGCTTGCAGCATTTGCTGGAATCTACGGATGATCTAGCGTTTGGCTCCGCACACGCATCGCCCGCTGAGTGGATGCTCAGTTCCGGCGCGGATAAAACAGATGTGCTGGTAATTGATAAAGGTTTGGGAGCCAAGACAGTGTTGGACGCTCTGAACCAGTTGCCGGCCGAACATGGGCAAAACCGCTCGACAGTTCCTGCTGTCGTTGTTTGGGGAATGTCTGTCACAGAAGCCGAAGCGCTACGGTTCCTCCAATCCGGCGCCAAAGGCATCATTCGGAAATCGGCGGATATCGCCACAGTTTTGGCCTGTCTGCGGGCCGTTTCACAAGGCCGCAGTTGGATGCAAGATTCAGTTTTCCGCGAATCATCGAACACGGATACTCAGGTGCGCACCGACCTGACGCCCCGCGAGCATCAAGTGATGGAACTGGTGGAGCAAGGCTTCAAGAACCGTGAGATCGCTCAAGAACTCGGGATTCGTCCCGGTACCGTCAAAATCCACCTGAAACACATCTTCGAAAAAACGGGCGTGCGTGGCCGCCACGGTTTGGCTCTCAACGGTCTCCGCCAAAAGGGCGTTATCAGCTTGTTGGCCTCGTAAAACTCGAGGCGAAATGTAGTCCTTGACAAATAGCGAACAAAAGGCGAAACTAGCCGTGGAGGTTTCTAGTCCACGTGCCACAGGTCGCCTTTTCCTATCCCCAGGCCAATCCGTCCGCCGATCCCGTTCGGTTGGTCGGTATCGCTCGCATGGCCGCCGAAAGCAGCGTGCTGCTCGAAAAACGCCGAGTTGAATACCGCAATCTGGCAACGCGCAAGTGGCTCAACCGGTGCCAATCAGACCGCGTGCCTTTCGACTGGACAATCAATCCGTACCGGGGCTGCGAATTTGCTTGCAAATACTGCTACGCCCGCTATACCCACGATTTTCTGGAACGCCATGACCCGGCAGCGTTTGAAACCGAGATCTACGCTAAAGAATGGAATGCAGCCGATTTCCAAGGAGAACTGAAGTCCGTTAAACCCGGTCAGATCATTGCTATTGGCACAGCCACCGATCCTTATCAACCCGCCGAGCGCCGTTTCCTGAGCACGCAGAACCTTCTCGAAGGCCTATCGACCCTGCGCGGCGCATCCGTCTTTCTCACCACTAAATCGAGTCTGGTCGGCCGTGATGCCGCTCTGTTTCGTGCCTTAGCGCAGCACAACCGCGTCCACGTCACCGTAACGATCACCACAACCAATCGCAGTCTTGCACGCCTAACCGAGCCTCTCGCTCCAAGTCCCGAAATGCGCCTCAAAGCGGTTGCCAAACTTGCTGAAGCAGGAGTTTCCGTCGGTGTGATGGCCAGTCCCATTCTTCCTTTGATCACCGATTCCGAAGCCAACTTACTCGCCGTCGCACAAGCCGCCAAAGCCGCCGGCGCGACGCAGTTTGGCGCGTACGTCTTATTTCTTCAACCAACGGCGCAGCGTGTGTTCTACCCGTTCTTAGCGGAGCACTTTCCTGAGCATTTGGCGCGCTATCAACGCAGCTTTCGCGACGGGGCATTTCTGAACGGCTCTTATCCGGAACGTATGCGAGCTTTGGTGCGTGACATCCGCAGTCAAGTGGGCCTCGTCGCCCGCGACATCGATACCTTCCCCGCGCCCATCGCTCCCCCTGACGCCCAAATGCGGCTGTTCTGATATCCTCGGCCTTGAGCCATGGAAATTTCACTCGCTAACAAATCGGCCGTCGTCACTGGAGCAGGGCGGGGTATTGGTCTCGCCATTGCACAAACACTAGCAAAGGCCGGAGCGTCCGTTCTGCTCACAGATATTGATGAGCCCGCGCTCGTCGAAGCAAAAAAACAGATCGAAGCGGCCGCGCCGGGCCGCAAACTCTCAACCATCGCCGGTGATTTGACTAGCCCAAAGTTTCCCGAAGCCGTGATTGAAAAAGCGCTCAAGGATCTCGGTTCACTCGACATCATCGTCAACAACGCCGGCTACACCTGGGACAGCGTCATTCAAAAAACGACGGATGAACAGTTCCAGGCCATGCTCGACATCCACGTTGTCGCCCCGTTCCGCATTTTGCGCGCCGCCGCGCCCTGGCTGCGCGAGACCGCGAAGAAAGAAGCCGAATCGGGCAAAACCGTGATGCGTAAAGTTGTGAACATCACGTCGATCTCCGGCCTAGGTGGGAATGCTGGGCAGTCTGGCTATTCCTCAGGCAAGGCCGCGATTGTGGGCTTAACCAAGACCATCGCCAAAGAGTGGGGCCGTTACAATGTCGCGGTAAACGCCGTGGCTTTCGGGATTATTGATACTCGCCTCACGCGGCCCATGGAAAGCGCCGAAACCAACATCGCCATCGGCGAGCGGCAGGTGCACGTAGGCATGCAGTCCCAGGTGCGCGAGCAAGTAGAGAAATCGATTCCGCTAGGCCGAATGGGCACACCGGAAGATGCCGCGAACACGGTCTTATTCTTCTGCTCGCCCTTGTCGGATTATGTGACCGGCGAAGTCTTAGTCTGCGGTGGCGGCGTTCATTTTTGAGGCTAGGCCGCCGGCACGGACTTCTTCGACCCCTTCAACAACTGCAGCGCCACGGGCAGCAGCGAGACAAAGATAATACCAAGCACAAATTTCTCGAAGTTCCGCTGCACGACCGGCACACTGCCCAGCCAGTAGCCCAGCAAAATCATGGACGTCACCCAGCCGACCGCTCCGAATACATTGAAGGTCAAGAAGCGAACGTAATCCATTTTTCCGACCCCCGCAATGAACGCCGCGAACGTCCGAATGATAGGTACAAACTTAGCGTAAATAATAGTCTTGCCGCCATGCCGTTCGTAGAATTCGTGTGTGCGGTCGAGATATTCCTGCCGGAAAATGCGCGACTTGCCGTTCTTGAATAACGAATAGCCCAAAGTGCCGCCCAGAAAAAAGCCGGAACCATCGCCCAAAATGGAGGCCGTGGCCAGGAGCGCAATCATGACACCGATAGGCAGTTTGCCCGCGCCCGCGA
>Ga0209698_10009048_pt1 | contig 10229 bp, 10 predicted proteins | sample LitLauG_LLR_2012_FD_187203 | JGI IMG/M metagenome (GOLD analysis project Ga0209698, IMG submission 187203) | Freshwater sediment microbial communities from Pennsylvania, USA - Little Laurel Run_MetaG_LLR_2012 (SPAdes) (version 2) | ecosystem: Environmental > Aquatic > Freshwater > Creek >... | reverse complement strand
CCACGAGGTTGCCGGTGCTCAGCGAAGTCGGCGCGGGTCCGAGGACCGAATTCTGGACCGCCGCGGCGGCAGCGGCCACGTTCGTCGGCCCCGTTGCGGACCCGAAATCGCCGTAGACGATGTTGCCGAACACGGTCGGCAGCGCCGCCGCCTGTCCGCAAAGCACCGTGAGGAAAACGAAGGCGCCGACCTTCGCGCACGACAGAGTGGTTCGAAACCGGCGACGATCGACGACGACACTTGGATCGATGCGCATGGATTCCCCCTGTCGGTCGGGAATGCAGACTTTCAACTCCAAAATACATCAGGACCGTGCGCCGCGTCGCACTGGGAACTGTCAAATTTTTGTTCAGGGGGCGAGTGTCGATCCTCCGACCGGGGCGTCCTGGCGCCTGGGGCGGGTCACCGACCGCTCCGAACCGGCCGCCGGCGCGGAGCGGGCGGTCCGCGCGTGTGCCCGGACGGCGTACGTGCCAGTGCGCGCGATCATCGCCTGGAACGCGGCAGCAGCCAACTGATGTGCTGTCGGCGTTGGGCGCCGGCCGGCGGGGAGAAACTAAGTGATTTGTCCTGCGCAGACTCCATGATTCGGCCCAGCGCAGACCTCCGTGATTCGGGCCTGCGCAGACTCCAGATTCGACCCTGCGCAGCCCTCCGATGCATGACCCGATCCGTCTGAATACGGCTTCGCCGGCCGGAAGCCCTGCGTCGTTCGTCGAGGAGACCCGGGAATGCCCGCGACAGGTGGCGGAAGAGGCAGGAACAGAAGACAATACCCCGACCGCCAGAGGGCGCACGACGCTGCGACCGGTCGTCCACCGTCCGGGCCCGCGGCCAACCGAACCGGCGCCATAAGGGGCAATGAAGTGGGCTCGCCGAAACGCGTTGCGTCCGCCGACGCGTTGCCGCCCTATCTCAGCGCGCACTACTGGTGGGCCTACATCCACCCGAATGCCGTCCGGGTCTTCGAGCGTCAATGGCTGGTCAATCTGATTCTGTGGGGCAACTACGCCCGACTGCGCGATGCCATGCTGGCGGAGCTGGGAGAACCGCTGCGTGGCGCGACGCTGCAAGTCGCTTGCGTCTACGGCGACTTGACGCGCCGGCTATGCGAGCGGGTCGCCGCGGGCGACTCGATCGACGTCGTCGATGTGCTGCCCATCCAGCTCGGCAATCTTCGCAAAAAGCTGCCGCGAAGCGCACCGGTACGACTGCTGGCGATGGACTCGTCGGACCTCAGGCTGTCGACCGCCAGCTACGACCAGGCGTTCGCCTTCTTTCTTCTCCACGAGCAGCCCGCTCATTATCGCGACCGCACGCTGGCCGAGCTGTTCCGGGTCGTCAAACCGGGAGGCAAAATCGTCATCGTGGACTACGCCAGGCCGAGGTGGTGGAATCCGCTTCGCTACCTGTGGGCTCCCGTGCTGGCGGCGCTCGAACCTTTCGCCCTGGACCTGTGGCGCAGGGAGATCGCCGACTGGCTGCCGCGAGGGGCCGCATCGAGAAAGGAGCTGTTCTTCGGCGGTCTCTATCAGAAGGTCGTTATCCAGCGCTGACGCCGCCCGTTCGCCTGCCACCGATCAATCGTCCACACTGAAGCGGTTCGAGCTGCTCCGGCTGGGGCGGCGGACATCACGGGCGAGTGATTCGGTCGCAGACCTCCGATGCATGACCCCTGCCGGGGGAGCGCTTGACATGCAAGTCGCGACTTGCCTATACTAAAGGCAAGAAAACACTTGCATATAGACCATGCCGGAGCGCCGCGACACCGACCTGCTGTTCAAGGCTCTGGCCGATCCCAGCCGGCGCAAGCTGCTGGACTTGCTGCATGCGCACGACGGCCGCACCCTCAACGAGCTGTGCGAACACCTGGACATGACGCGCCAGGGGGTGACCCAGCACCTGGACCTGCTCGAGGAGGCGAACCTGGTCGCCACTGTGCGCCGCAGCCGCGAAAAGCTGCATTTTCTGAATCCGGTGCCGCTGCAGGAGATCTACGAGCGCTGGATCGCCAAGTTCGAAAAGCCGCGCCTCAAGGCGCTCTCGGATCTGAAACGACGACTGGAGAAAGCCGATGGCTAGATCGACCTTTATGTATGTGACCTACATCCGGACCACACCGGAGAAGCTGTGGTCAGCGCTGACCGACGCGGAGTTCATGAAGCAGTACTGGTTCGGCATGCATTGCGAGAGTCAGTGGACGGCGGGGTCCCCGTGGAAGCTGGTGTCCGGCGACGGTGAGGTTTTCGACGCCGGCGAGATCGTCGAAGCCGCGCCGCCACGGCGCCTGGTAATCCGCTGGCAGCATCAGAAGCGGCCCGAGCTCAAGGTCGAAGGCGCGTCGCAGTGCACGATGGAACTGGAAGCCAGTGGAACGGCGGTCAAGCTCTCGATCACCCACACCGTCGAGCGCGATCCCTCGAAGTTCATCGAGGCGGTGTCCGGCGGCTGGCCGAAGATCATCTCCAACTTGAAGTCCCTGCTCGAGACCGGCTCCGCCCTGCTGCAGGACCCATACCCGGCAGGCGGTCAGCGGTAGATGCCCGGCGCCGACCACCCTGCGTCAAGAACGGAGACCGGCATGACGACGACTCGAAGGATTCTGGGGGCCCTGGCGGCGTTGATGGTCGCCGCCGGCGCGAATGCGCAACCGGCTCCGCCGCGAACGGCGGACGTCAGCATTGTCCTCGTTCACGGCGCACTCATCGATGGCTCGAGCTGGCGCGGGGTTTATGACCTGCTGACCCGGGACGGCTACCGCGTCAGCATCGTGCAGCAGCCGCTGACCGGACTCGACGAGGACGTGGCCGCGACCCGGCGGGTGCTCGAGCAGCAGGACGGCCCGGTCATCCTCGTCGGTCACAGCTATGGCGGCTCGATCATCACCGTGGCCGGCAGCGACCCCAGGGTGAAGGCGCTGGTCTATGTCGCCGCGCTCCAACCCGACGTCGGCGAGACCAGTGGTGAGGTGGCTCCCCCCATGCCGCCGGCGAGTAAGGATTTGAAGCCGACCGCGGACGGGTTCGTCTTCCTCGATCCGGCGAAGTTCGCCGCCGACTTCGGCGCCGATCTCCCGAAGGCGCAGGCCGAATTCATGGCGCGTTCGCAAATGCCGGTCGCGGGCGCCGCTTTCAGCGTCAGGCTGACCGTCGCCGCGTGGCGCGACAAGCCGAGCTACGCCATCATCGCCACCGAGGACCGTGCGCTCGACCCCGAGATCGCGCGGCGGATGGCCACCCGCGCCGGGTCGAAGGTGACCCTGGTCAAGGCGAGTCACGCCGTGCATATCTCCCACCCGCGTGAGGTCGCCCGGGTGATCGAGGCAGCGGCGCGCGCGGTCAAATAGGAGGCCGGCCGTGCGCGCGGCGAAGGTATTTTCGTGGACACCATCTTGACGGCCTCACTCCAACTCCCGCAAGAATGGCCTTAGGCGGACGCTTACCGCGCGGCGGAGGTCGAAAGCGCAGAGTGCCCCGCAACGCTTCGACGTTTCCGCGGAAACGCGGAGCGAGCGCGGTCGCAGGTTGGACGTCCGTGCCTGGCCCCGCGCGCATGAAAAGCCGCCGGGCGGTGCTCGGCCCCTTTCAGGGTTCGCCGCAGATCACGCTGCGGAAAGACATTGGGAGCGCTGCGCCCTTAATCAGCCCATGCGGAGGAGCCCTAGTTGCTGCAGGGCCGCCACGCCGTCGTCCAGGCCGATTTCTTCGACGATCTTGCCGTTCTTCAGCCGGAGCACGGTCGTTCCGGTGAAGCGCATCTTCCGGCCCGTGGCCGCCGGCAGTGATCCCATGAGGAGATCGCTGAAAGCCGGACCGGTATGTGTGCCACCGCCTTCCCAGCGGCCGACGACATAGTCGCCCTCGGCGATGAGATCGGCAGCGCCCCAGAAGTTGAGGTCCGGGAAGGCTTCACGGAAATCAGTCATGAATGCCTTGATGTCCGCCCGGCCGCGACGCGGCTCGTGCAGCGAGTAGTGCAGAAGCATCTCAGGTGCAGCGAGCTCATCGACGATGTCGAGCTTGCAGGTCTTGCCCCAGAAATCGGTGAACCAGCGGCCTACGATGGCCTTGTTGTCGTCTTCTTTCGACATGGCAAATTCCTCACGTTGCTGTAGTGGAAAGGAGAAGGCGATCGCCTCTCTCTGCCTGAACAATATCGACGCGCGCCATTGGCGGCGCTCCGTTTCTTGCGGGGAAATGCAGAAAGACAGAGGCTCTTTCAGCGGGCGTATTGCTCTACCCAGGCGCGCACTTCAGCCAACGCGAGTGCGCGAGCTGCATCGCCTTCCGACGTCCGCAGTCTGACCAGCTATCCAGCACGCGCCGCTCGCCATCGAAGGATCTTGACGCAGTGCTCGTGGGGACGGCGCTTTCGCGTGGTGTGAAGTCTGTATCCTGGCAGCATTGTCGTCGGGGTGCGCAGCCGACCGCACCATTTGTCTCCCGGACGACGGAGGCGTAACCTCTCCGCCTTTCCGCGTATGCGAGGCGCGGCCTGGCAGCGACGTTGTTACACCGGGAATCACTCAAACTTACCCTCTGTATCATTCGCCTTCGCTTTGTGGAAAAGGTATTTGATGCCCATCGCTCAGGTCCATGGTGTCAACATTCTCTACGATATCGTCGGTGACCACGGCCCGTGGCTCGCGCTGACGACCGGCGGGCGCAACCCGTATCAGGAATTCCTTTCTCTCGCTGGCAAGATTGCTGAGAAGGGCTTTCGCGTCCTGCTCCATGATCGACGAAATACGGGTGGCTCCGACATCCTCATCGATGGCGAGGATGGCGAGGAAGTTCTCTGGACCGACGACCTTCATGCGCTCATGTCGCACCTTGGTGCACTGCCCGCGTTCGTCGGCGGCTCATCCTCAGGCGCCCGGATGTCTCTTCGGTTCTACCTCCGTTACCGGGACGCGGTTCGCGGACTTCTGCTGCTTCGCGTTACCGGGGGGGCATTTGCGGCTCAGCGGCTACCGGAAAACTATTACGGCCAGTTCATCCGAGCGGCAAAGGAGGGTGGCATGGCAGCCGTCTGCGCAACGGAGCAATACCGCGAACGGATCAAAGCCAACCCTGCAAACCGGGAGCGGCTGTTGAACATGGATCCTGAGCGGTATATTGAAGTGATGTCGCGCTGGCGCGAGCAATTTGTCGAGAGCGTTCAGCTGCCGGTCATCGGTGTGACCGAATCTGAGCTGAGTTCGATTGGCGTTCCGGTGATCATCATCCCGGGGAACGACAAGACGCATTCTTCGGCGAGCGGTCGCATCGCGAATACCCTCATCCCGGGGAGCGAGATCCACCACCTTGGCGTCGACGAGCAGGACGTTCCACTTGTCCCCTTCGCCGAGTGGGCACCTTATGAAGATGCGATCGCTGACACCTTGGCTAGCTTCATGCACCGGGCGGGTCTGCGTGACCAGCCTCACCGCTCGGCTAGCTTAGCCAGCGAACGCAGGTCCAGCGGATGATCTGGCGGCGACCACACCCGCGTGTGGCGACTTTCTCAGAACTGACGGTACGCGCAACTCTTATCCCGGAGTAGACTGGTCCGCCAGAGGGCGAAGGTTCGGATTCTTCAATCCGGGAGGGGAATGAAACGCACGCGCCGTCAATTTCTACAACTGGCAACTGCTGTTGCCGCACTGCCAGCAGCCTCCGGTATCGCTAGCGCGGAAACCTACCCGTCGCGCCCGGTAAGAATCATTGTCGGGTTTGCGGCCGGCGGCGGCACCGACATTACGGCGCGTTTGATCGGCCAGTGGCTCTCGGAACGCCTCGGTCAGCCCTTTATCGTCGAGAACCGCCCGGGTGCCAGCAGCAACATCGGAACCGAGGTGGTCGTGCGCGCGCCCCCCGACGGCTATTCGCTGCTCCTTGTCGCGCCGGTTAACGCGATTAATGCGACGCTTTACGAGAAGCTCACTTTCAACTTCGTTCGCGACATCGCACCGGTTGCAAGCATTGCACGGTATCCCTTTGTCATGGTGGTCAATCCATCCTTCCCCGCAACCACGATCCCGGAATTCATCGCTTACGCCAAGGCTCATCCAGGCAAGATCAACATGGCCTCGAGCGGTAACGGAACCCCCCTGCATGTATCGGGGGAGCTGTTCAAGATGATGACCGGCATCGAGATGGTTCACGTCCCGTATAAAGGCGCGGCGCCCGCGCTTACGGACTTGCTGGGCGGACTTGTGCAGGTAATGTTCGCCGATATGTCATCGCTCGACTACATCAGAGCCGGCAAGTTGCGTGCGTTGGGAGTGACGACCGCAACCCGATCCGACGCCCTTCCCGATGTTCCCGCCATCGGGGATTTCGTGCCGGGTTATCAGGTGAGGAGCTGGCTGGGGATCGGCGCTCCAAGGGCCACCCCCGTTCAGATCATCGACAAGCTCAATCGGGAGATCAATACGGCGGTCGCCGATCCCAAAATGCAGGGGCGCCTTGCCGAACTCGGCTATACCGGGTTTGCAAGCTCGCCGGCGGAATTCGGCAAGCTAATCGCCGAAGAGACCGAACGGTGGCGCAAAGTGGTGCGCTTCGCCGACATCAGGCCGGACTGATCGTCGCCGGCGGCATCCCGGATACGTTTTAGCTCGTCGGACAATGCGTCCCGACTGGATGTCGGCTTCGGCGGCGATCCTGCCAAGGCCGCATGGCGGCGGGCAGCCCCGGCCAGAGGTGATCGAGGCTGCGGCCGAGTTTGATGAATCGGTGCTGCTCCTCGATGAGGGGGGGAGGGTGCGAATGCGCCGGAGAGGTGTCCGGCCCGACCGACAGGAGCGCCGCGGCGATCGGCCCAGCACGATGAGAAGCAGTCCGCTTGAGTTACGACCAGCGCTGGCTGATCTCGGGCTCTCAGAGGCTTCTCGAGCCTCACGGGAGGCCTCACGGCGGCTTGGCGAGCCTCGCCGCTAGCGGCGTCCGCCGTTCGGAAAATGCTGGTCAGTTACGACCCGGCTGCGGCGCTTAAGCGCCGCGGCGATGCCCCCATTGCGCGGCGGGAAGCCCAACGGACCCCGTTTTGGCAGCATCCGGCCGAGGTCCGCATAGCGCAATCGAACTAAAACGCTGATATGCGTACGCCGGCGTACGGTACCCCAACCTGGATGTCTCTATCGTCTACGTATCTTCAACCCGATGGAGGTGTCTATCATGATGCGAAAGTGCAGCCTGTTGCTGCCCGCGGTGTTGCTCGTGCTGGCCGGGTGTGCCAGCCACTATCAGGTGCACGACCCTGCTAGCGGCAACACGTACTACACGAGAGACGTTGATCGTACCGGCGACTCCGGGTCGGTGAAGTTCAAGGACGCTGCGACCGGTGCAAACGTCATCATCTCGCAGTCCGAAGTCCGCAAGATCAGCGAAGACGAATACGAGGCTGGCGTCGGGCACGGCAAGTGATGTCGGCCCGGGTTTCCCCCGGCTTCACAGCCCCTTTGCCAGGACCGCGTAGGTTCCTTTGAATCTGATCCTTTGCGAGCATGGCCATAACGTGTAATGGTGCAGGGCCTTGTACGGAAGTCAAGACCCGCTCGCTTCCCAGAGAGGCTGCCGAGGCGCATCGGCCGAGGTGGTCGGACCGATCGCCCTGCAGTCATCGCTGGAAGGGTCAAGCGGCTGTGCGCGGTCGCCCCCCCGACAGGAATCGACTTCAGAGGGACCGCGGCTGATTTGGCGCCATTCGGGCGCAGTTTCCCCGCTAGGCTTTCCGGGAGCGGATCGGCATCAAGGCGTCTAGACCCTTGGCGGCGACTTCGACAAAGGGCAGGGCCTTGACCTTGGGTGCAAGCTCGTACGACTGACCCCCGGGGTACACGACGTTCAGCTGGTCAAGTCGAAGATCCTCAAGTGCGATGCGCATCGAGGGGGTCAATGTGGGAGCGTCGGCACGCTTGATCTCGACGCCCAGTCGCAGGCTGCCGGAGATCAGTAGAAGGTCGAGCTCGGCTCCCTGATGAGTAGCCCAGAAGTACGAGTCCGCGGGATCCAGTTTCAGGATCTCTTCGAGCACATACCCTTCCCAGGAGGCGCCGCTCTTCGGGTGAGCCAGCAAATCGGCTTCGGCGGAGACGCCCAGGAGGGCGTGAAGCAGGCCACTATCCCGGACATAGACTTTGGGGGCCTTGACCTGCCGCTTGGTCAGATTCTCGTGCCACGGCTGTAACTGTCGTACCACCAGCACGCCTGTCAGCAGATCGAGATAGCGCCGGATCGCAGGTTCGCTCACCCCCAGCGAGCGCGCGGGTTCCGCCGAATGCCAGACGCCGCCGTGTGAGTGGGCCACCATCTTCCAGAAGCGGAGCAGAGCGGGGGCCGGTATGCTGACTCCCAGCTGGGGCAGATCGCGTTCAAGAAAGGTCTGGATGAACTGCTGCCGCCATGCGGCACTGTCGGCGTTGCTCCGCGCGAGGAAGGCGCGGGGAAAGCCGCCACGCAGCCAGTGGCGCACCTGCATCCTCGTTCCAACGTCGGCGATCGAAAGTCCGCCAATTGAAATCGTCTCGAGGCGGCCAGCAAGCGATTCCGACGACTGGCGCAGGAGATCCGGCGAGGCGCTGCCCAGGATCAGGAAACGGGCCTGCAGCGGCTTCCGGTCGGCAAGCACCCGGAGCAGCGGAAAAAGGTTCGGGCGCCGTTGAATCTCGTCGATGACAACCGTGCCCCTAAGGCTCTCAAGAGCTGTCATCGGCTGCTCGAGCCTCGCGAGGCTCGCGGGACTCTCCAGATCAAAATAGTTTGCCGAACTCGCGGAGACGAATTGCCGGGCCAGAGTTGTCTTGCCGCTTTGGCGCGGCCCGAGGAGGGCAACGACCCGGCTGCGCCGAAGCGCCCGTCGAATTCCTGCAATCAGCGTACTGCGCTCTATCATTCAACTATCGTACCATGAAAAACAAACGGCAGCAGTTAGTATTTCATGGTACTGGTCCCCCCGACAGGAATCGAACCTGTATCTAGCGCTTAGGAGGCACTCGTTCTATCCATTGAACTACGGGGAGATGGGCAGAAAACCCTGAGCGTGCCGGGCGAATTCTCCGCTGAAGAAGATGTCTCTGTCCAGTCCGGTATCGAAGCTTGCTCTGCCTCGCGGAGTCCGCCATGGCCAGATGCAAGCACCGCGCGGCGGAGGAGGGCTTCGCGAGCGTCGTCCAGCGGCCAACTAGCTGGAGTACCCGCTCCGCCGTTCCCCCACGACGCCGCACCCGACGACCATCACCAGCAGCCCGGTGGTGCCGACCAATTCGTCAGCGCAGGAGCGCAGGCGCACCCCGCCGTCCTCATCGGCGACCGATCGCGTCGACCTCCTTCTTGAGCGAGAGCTGGCTGAGCGTGGGTATCGGAAGGCTGGTAAAGAGATCGATGCGGCGCTTGAGAGATGTCAACGTATCGGTGAACGCGCGGTACTTCTGCTCCGCAGTGCCCTCCACGGCGGCCGGATCCGCCACACCCCAGTGGGCGGTCATCGGCTGACCTGGCCACACCGGGCAGACTTCGCCGGCGGCGTTGTCGCAGACCGTGAAGACGAAGTCCATGAAGGGGGAGTCCTGGGTGGCGAACTCGTCCCAGGATTTGGACCGCGGCGCCGCGACGCCGATATGGCCGCTGCTGAGCACCTCCAGGGCGATCGGATTGACCCGCCCCGCAGGGTGGCTGCCGGCGCTGAAGGCGCGAAAGCGGCCGCGGCCGTAGTGATTGAGCAGCGCCTCGGCGATGATGCTGCGGGCCGAGTTGCCGGTGCACAGAAACAGCACGTTGTAGATCCGCTCGTCCATCCATTTCTCCTTTCGGCCGGTCAGACGGCTGGCCGCGGCCCGGCGAGACGGCGCCGCGCCCTGTTCGCAGTCGCCACAGGCCCGTTCATCAACCGGCGCCGCAGCAGCCCGGGACGCAGCACGCGGCGGTCTGCTCCGTCGCCGTGCGGGGGCCGGCGGCCGGCTTGCTGGCGCGAATGAATGCGCTCACGAACTTGCCGTCGATCTCGGGCGCCAGGCGCTCGACGTCGTCGCCCTGGCTGGCCAGGAACTCTCTTGCGTCCTCGACGCTGTAGACGCGGGTGACTTCGATGCCGGCATTCTCGAAGCCGGCCCTGGCGAGCTTCGCCAGGTAGTCCTGATCGGACAGAGCGCCGGCGACGCAGCCCACCCAGATGTTCACGCGGACGCGGACTTCGTTGGTTCCCTTGGCGGAGGCCGGCAGGGGTTGGGCGGGATCCACTTTCGTGTC
>Ga0209698_10009046_pt1 | contig 10230 bp, 12 predicted proteins | sample LitLauG_LLR_2012_FD_187203 | JGI IMG/M metagenome (GOLD analysis project Ga0209698, IMG submission 187203) | Freshwater sediment microbial communities from Pennsylvania, USA - Little Laurel Run_MetaG_LLR_2012 (SPAdes) (version 2) | ecosystem: Environmental > Aquatic > Freshwater > Creek >... | reverse complement strand
GGATGTTATTCACGTGCGTGTTGTTCTGGAAGTTGCGTTAATCGCCATGGCGCGGAAGGTCATTATTGAAGAACCCAACGCCGTGCCAAGCTTAACCCTCTTCGGGATCGCTGCACTGATTCTTGCCTTGGGCATCGCCTATTACTTCGAACGGCAGGGCCAAAGAGAATCAGACAACACCAAGTGAACAGTTCGGTGCGGCGTCGAGTCTGTGCGCGCTGCGTCTTGTAACTGAGGCTAGTCTAGACAATGCCCAACGAACAACTGCCAAATCTGGCTGCGCAATTCTGTTTTGCGACTATTTCGAAGGTCGCACGTTGACCGCCTTGATGTACTGGTTGCCGTAGCTTTCAAGTTCGTAGTGGCCGCTCTTCTTGTTGAACTTGAGCTTGGCGGCAGCCATGATCTGCCCCGTTCCCTCGCCCTTGTCGTTCAGCTTGACTTGCAGGTATCCGAAAGGATAATCCCTTGACCGGCCGCTGTTGTACAACTCAGTAAACGACATGACGCGGGCAGTCACGATGGTGATGATCGTCTCTGTCCCGTGCTGTCGCTTGCGGGCGGCCGCAATCTGGTTGCCGACGCTCCCCACCGGACTGATCCGCCCTTTGTCTTCTTTCTCCAGCGCGCTGCGCAAAGCGTCCTGACCTTTTTCCTTGAGCAGTGCGGCGAACTTGTCCACCTCTTCGTCGGTCGTGTAACTGGTGATTCTGAAGTCAAACGGGATGGATTTTCCGCCCACCGATCCTCCCGTGCCTATCGCTACCCCGGAATAAGCCTCGGGCTGCTTCTTCTCGTCCTGGCCGTAGGAGGCCAGCAAAACAAAAATGCAAACTAACGCCAGCAGGAATCCGAACCTTCCATTTCGGTTTTTCATTTCTCGATCTCCTAATCCTGATTTTGAATTTCACTGCGAACCAACCCACGCAGACATCACCTCATGGCCGCTGTACTGGCGTCTCTGCGGTTGTACGATTCACCGGGCGGAGACACGTAATGCACCACACTGCAAGAACGACGTGGAGAAACACAGCCGGCCGGACGCCAATACCCTTCACGCCGAGGCCGAGTTGCGCATACAGGAGGATAGCGACCACAAGGACGTTGTAGAACATCATGGACGTGACGACGCCCATCGCGGAGCGACTGCGGCCGTCCTGGCGTACCCGCCAACAGGCAATTCCTAGAGCGACCAACGCCGCCCCGGCCACTCGACCGACGGACAAACCCACCGGCGTGTCGAGTGGCGCACCCAATAAGATCGAGACTGGCAATGCCGGCGACACCAGCAGCCCCAAACCAACAGTTGCTTCCAGCACGGCCATCATCGTGAGCAGTGCTTTCATGGGTGTGTCCTTCCAGCGTTCCCTTCAGCTTCACAAGAGGCGACATGTCTGCCGATGCTCTGGCGGAGATGTCCCCCCGGCTGATGACGCCCGGATAGCCGTATTCCTGAACGCAAAACAGAAGGGGCCTTTCAGGATAACGGGATGATGCTAAGCTCGACGATCCTCGGCGAACACTGTCACAATTGCCAGTCAATTCAGGTTCTTCTTAGGGCTTCTCTTTTAGTTAGAACGGTCCGCTTCGCAGCAGAACGCCATAAAATGCAATGCCGCCAATCAATACGACAAAGATCGCCACCACAAAAGAGACCGACCAGATGTGCCGTTTCCCGGAGGCTCCGAGCTCGTTCAAGGTAAGGCGATGCTGCAAAGCCGCTGCCATCAAAGCCAAGGTGCCGAGCCCGATCAGAGTCAATGCGAGATTGCGCGGCGCCTGGGGACGTCGCACATTTCCAGCCGCGAGTTCTGCCGGCAGATATTGGAAAAACTTGTAAATGGTGAAGCCGAAGCCGATCATCGAAAGCGCGGTTCGGATCCATGCCATCAGCGTTCTCTCCGACGCAATGATCGTGCGGTGGAGGGCGAGATCGGTCCGTTCTTCGGCTAGAACCGTCCCCCTGTCTTTCACGATTGTTTCGGCAACGTTCATGGAACATTCCTCAGATGGGGGTGTTTGCCGGTCGTGTTGACACGGTTTTCTTGGTTCGACATACGCGGGTGACGAGTCCGCGAAGAATCAGATAGGGCGCAATCGCCAGGATGAAGGCGACGATCACCACTTCCCCCGGATAAACAAAGCGTAGAACGATGATCTGGTAAACGATGTCCAGTATTAGTGCGAGAACGAACACCTTGCCGACACTTTTCCACCCGTCGTGGATCATGTCGGCACGTTCTCCCGGATTCGACAACAGGCCCCAGAAATACGGCGGCTTGCCAGCCTTGGCATCTGCCACACCCGAGCGAATCGCAAAGATCCCCGCCATCACCGGCTGGAGCACTAATCGGAACTTCATTGGACCGCTGACACGGGCGAGCAATTGACTTCCGACGCGCATCCACACCTGGTCCATAACAGCGCCTCCAGGCCCTCACGAAACTCCTTGAGTATCAGGCGATTGGACTTCCAAGCTTACCAATCAAACCTTGTGCCCCCTCGAAGTCTGGAGCGGTTATAGCTGGGGCAGAAATGGACAGCAACTGGCAGAAGTTACAGGCATTTCTCGCGAAAGCCTCCGCAACCAACCTCAACAGGGACAGCCTGGTCTGATCGGCTGTCAGGTTTGACAGTTGCTGCGCCAAGGTGCCCCCTCGTATTGTTTGCAAGAAACTACGTCAGATGGGGCAAATAATTGCAGCTTTTCCTTTTGCCCCGATTCGGTTGTTCGGCAGGCTGATCTGCCTGGAAAATCGGTCGTCGAATGTACGGGAGAGCATCAAATGCCGCCTCAACCAGGCTTAACGATGACGACAACTTTGACCGCGGAGCTGCCGGACTTCTCATTGGTCTTGGGCGGGCCTTTGTTTCAGCTATACCGTCGCACGCGCCTGTCTGGAAAAGCTCTAGAGCTGTTGCGCCGACGAGTCATAGTGATCACGCTATTCGCGTGGTTGCCGCTCCTGTTGCTGTCAGTGCTCGAGGGCCACGCCCTTGGCGGAGCCATCAAGATCCCCTTCCTCCATGACATCGAGGCGAACGCTCGATTCCTGGTGGCGTTGCCGGTGCTCATCATCGCCGAACTGGTGGTTCAGCAGCGAATCAGTCCTTTGGTCCGAAAGTTCGTGGAAAGACGCATCGTGGTGACCGAAGACTTGCCCGCGTTCGATGCCGCGATCAACTCAGCCCTCCGCCTACGTAACTCGATCACTATGGAAGCGACGCTACTGGTGCTGGTTTATACGGTGGGACTCTGGACCTGGCGTAATCAGATCGCTCTGGGAGAGGCAACCTGGTATGCCCTACCTGAAGCTACGCACCTGCATCTCACTTTAGCCGGTTACTGGTATGCCTTCGTGAGCATCCCGGTTTTTCAGTTCCTTTTGCTGCGGTGGTACATGCGACTCGTGATCTGGTTCCGGCTTCTGTGGCAGATTTCAAGGCTAAATCTGCACCTCACTGCAGCCCACCCGGATGGGGCCGGCGGGATCGGGTTTCTGGGCAAGAGTTCCTACGCCTTTGGGCCGATCCTGTTCGCCGAAGGCACATTGCTGTCGGGCTTGATCGCCAGTCGGGTCCTGCATGAAGGAAAGAGCCTGCTGTCTTTCAAGATGGAAGCCGCGGGGCTGGTAATCTTCTTCGTCCTGTTCATCTTCGGTCCCTTGCTGATGTTTACTCCTATGCTTGAACGTGCCCAGCGGAGGGGCTCGGCACAATACGGGTTGCTGGCAAATCGCTACATCTTTGGCTTTGAAGAGAAATGGATAAGAGGCGGCGTGCCAGAAGCGAGCGAACTACTCGGGACTGGCGACATCCGGTCGCTGGCCGACTTGGGTCACAGCTTCGAGATGGTCCATGCCATGCGTATCGTTCCCTTCAGTGTCCATGATTTGACGCGACTCGCGGTGGTAACTGCTGCGCCTCTTTTGCCTTTAATGCTGACGATGTTTTCGCCCCAACAACTGCTGTCGGCTCTACTCAAGATCGTTTTCAAATGAACGCAATCTTCCGATGTTGCTGTCAGATTTGCCAGTTGCAGGGCAGTGGACTGACTCGTAGCTTAGCCTGGAGACCTCTCGGTGGGGACAAGGTTATCGTGGACGACGACGACTCCGCAAACTTGACAAGGATTTCTAGCCTCTCGCTGCCCGGGCCAATCTCAGAAGAGGTTCGCCCTCAACCTCCGGTCGGGATAAGTTGGAAGCAGCAGGCGCAACGACTCCATAAAGAAGCGCACGTTTTCTATTTTGTGTTTAAACATCCCCGCACGCGCTGGTACACAAGGTGTGTGGCAGTTTGCACCGCAGGCTATTTGTTGAGCCCTATTCAACTGATTCCCAGCTTCATCCCGGGGATCGGATTGCTGGATGACCTGGCGGTCTTGTTCCTGGGGGTAAAGCTGCTGCAGAAAATCACGCCTGCGGACGTGCTCAGCGAATGTCGTGAGCTTGCCGATGCAGCTGAGGTACGTAGGAAAGAAAGAATCGGATCGGCGGCCGCCGTCGCTACTTCAGTCTTAATCGCGACAGTGTGGCTCCTGGCGGCGGTCACCGCCAGCGCGCTGGTGGCGGCATATATTCGCCGCTAACGAAAGGGAAAGCCAGCCGCACTAACTGCAAACCGATTCAGCACTGCAAAATGAACCGGTTTACGGGAAAGCCCTTCAGCCCACCACTGTGAGTTTTGCCAGTTCACCAACTCGACGGGTGAGCCTAACGTTGCCTCAGATTCTCACCTCTACGGCTGAGGGAGACTAAAAGGAGATCATCGAATGCATTACACTCGCGCCGCTCTTTCCGCAGTTCTGTTCCTCGGCGGAGTCATCGGATCCGCGCAGACCACAGTGATTCGCATTGCGCCACCTCCTCCCGTGCGAGTGGGCGTGGTCGGCGTCGCGCCCGGGTCGGGATACGTCTGGGTGGGCGGATACCAGCGTTGGACTGGCACGGGATATGTCTGGGTGGCTGGACGGTGGGTGCGCCCGCCGCGTGCCGGTGTCGTGTGGGTGCAACCCCGGTACGTCCACACCGGAAGCACCTGGGTGTTTCATAAAGGATACTGGCGCTAGAACATTATTAATAAAGAGACGTCCTGGGCCGTTCGATGAAGTACGCCATCGCGGGCCGCGGTAGCAATGTTCTTAGGAAGGCTCAGACCAAAGCACGAAAGATCATTTTCAGTAGGTCCGACAGAGGCACTTGGGTCAAAATCACAGGGAGCATTGGAACTGCCGCGGCAGCGGTAACTTGAACGAGCGTAAATCTGTCGATCGGTATTAGGCTTATTCGCCTTAGCCTGTCGAGGCTTGAGGCCAGATTGCTCAACGTATTTATTTCTTGGGCGACCAACAATTCGCCCAGGTGGCCTTGCCGCTCGTGCACCCACTTCTCTTGAAATTGCTCGGCATGGAGATGTGCCAGAGAACCGTATTGGAGGTATCCCACGCGATACAGGTGCGTCATCTTGGGCGCAAAAAACGCCAGGGGGCCGACAAAAATCAGGAGAACCACAATGACCCATAACACCAGACCCATTGCCAATGACTCGTGCGAGAACGCCGAGTGCAATGCCTGGTAACGAAGGACGGAACCCACTGCCGTCGCCCCAGCGATCACCACCGGCAGGAACGCGGTGGGCGAGTATCCGAGGAACGCGAGACCGCCACTTCGATCAGGGTCGCATGGCACCAATTGCAGTTGCAGTCGGGAAACTCGCCAGAAGAACAAGACGTATAGAAACCATTTCCAAAGTGCAAGCCCAAGGAAGACGATGTAGATGGTCTGTGTCACCAGTTCGAAATACCAGCCAGCTGGTGACGGAGAGAATGGTCTTCCGACCATACGCACCGACCACGGTGCGTCAAACATCAGATCATTGCCTACAAACACAATTCCACCAACACAACCGACCGCTATCAACGCCAACTCGGGAAACCAGGCATCCTTCAACCTTTTGATGGTTGCGAGAATCGCCCGAAATCTTGGTAAATCCTCCGATCTGAGCAGGCTGGCGTCGAAAAAATGACGGACGATTAAACGAAATCGTTCTTCGATCATTTTCTGTCCGGCAATCAGCAAGGGAACCGCGATGAATACACGAGCGAAGACGCGATAATCCTTTAAGAGAGCGATCAGCGACGCGTGCGAGCCGCTTATGGCGGTGAGTGCAAGCAAAGGAACCCAGCCGACCAGGGCCATTATGAGGATTCTCCGGCCCACATTCCACTGATTCGGCCGAATCAGGTGCGCCACTTCCTGAAAGCGGTAGAACGCGCCTCCTCGAATCAAAGACACTGTCTCCAGAGTCTCTGGCTCCTCCATTTTGAGTTCGGTTCCTTTCGGGTCGTCTGATGGGTTGTGGCTAATCGGTCAGCGAGCAGACCCAACTTCGCCGGTAGGTCTCACTTAGTTTCATCGCGTTTGAGAATGTGCGTAAAGCCGGAAGCGCGGAATCTGCGCCTCCCTGTTCTGCAACGAAAAAAGGTTACTCGCCCGAGACGCCCTTGTTGACAAGAAGCCTGAGATCGACCCTGCGGTTTTCAGCTCGTCCGTACTCAGTCTCGTTCGATTCCGCCGGATTCTTCTCCCCCATTGCGCCCGGCGCAACAACGTTCTTTACCTCAAGGTGACAATCCTGGAGCAAATAGGCGACCACGGCTTGAGCCCGCTCCTTGCTGAGTTTTTGGTTGTCCTGAAGTCTGCCAGTCGAGTCGGCGTAGCCTCTGACTTCGATCACCCACCCCGTGTAGGTGCGCGCCTGTTGTGCAAAATCTGTAATCGCTTTCTGGGCCGCCTCCGAAAGGGCGGAATCACCGACTCCAAAGTTTACGGTTGCTTCACCCTTTATGTACCAGGTAGCCAAATCGGAGAACCGCTTCTGAGTTGACTCCGCAACCTCCTGAATGCCTTGTTCGTTGGCCGAGATCCTCTGCTTGGTCGCATCAATCTCCCGTTGATGAGCCGCGATGGCCGCCTCATTGGCCGCGGTACGCTGCTGAGTAGCTTCGATATTCTGAGTGTTCTTAGCCTGTTGTTGCGCGACGGGGTTCAAGCCGGCCTGGATAACTTCAGCTAGCGCCAGATCGTCGCTCTCGAAAGTGATCGCTTTTGCTACGACTCGGTTCTGGTCGTCGCCCACTCCTTCGAACGACATTCTAAGTCCCGGAATCAGGACGTCAGAAGACACCTGTGTCTTTCGCACGCCGATAACCCCTGCTGGTCGTTGCACTTTTGTGTCGTTATTCAACAGCACGGTGTAAGGTCCATCCGCGGTCTTCACCGTCAAGGTGTCTCCCAAGCGGTTGGTGATCACTCCCCTGGATTTGATCTTCTCGCCATTTGAGACGCCGAATGCCGGCCCTAATGCCAGCAGGCATAGCGCCAGGAAACCAGTCACAACTCTCACTTGTCTCTTCATTGCGTATCTCCTCTTATTAATGCTCGATGTCGGACGAGGGTTCCTCACTGCTCATGGCTTTCGCACTTCCCTGTCCAGACACGTCTGTCCTCTCCGATGGACGGTCAACAATGGGCGCCACCCGGTCCCATAGACCCAAGAGTCATACGTCCCGCTCGTAGACCGGATTTGGACGGAACAGCTACCGGCTCTCGACGAGGCTACTGCCTCCGCCGAACTCCAGGGAACTGTCAGATTTGACAGGACCGGAGCGCCACAGTGCTCGTCATCCACTCTCCGGTCTGTCACTTCTGACAGTTGTGGGCGCCACAGGTCCTTCGTACGATGCGGTGCACCTAGCGTGAAGTCTCGGAACTTCGCGAAATTGCGCCTCGGTCACGGCCGTTCGGAACTTACGAACATGGCGGTTGAAGCGCATTCGTTGTGACCATGAAAGTTGACGGAGTTCCGGATTTAAGGAGAATTCAAATGAATTGCGGCGTGGCATTGACCGAACTGAAGCAATTTATCAGCGACATTCAGATCTGCAGGCGCTTTATAGTGCTCGGCGCGGTAATGCTCGCAATCACTGTTCCGGCTATCTCCCAGAATAATGAAGTTCAGGAGAAGCTTGCAGCCGCGAAACATGCTGCCGCGGAAAACAGGGAGAGGCTTCACCAGTATCAATGGGTCGAAACAACGCAGCTCACGTTGAAGGGTGACGCGAAACCGCCGATTCAGAACGGTTGCGTATACCTTCCCGACGGTACGGTCCAAAAAACCCTGCTTAGTCCTCCTCCCGAACCACCGAGCGGCGGCAGGATGAAACAGAAGATCGTCGCCAAGAAGAAAGCGGAAATGAAAGATTACATGCAGGACGTGAAGGCCGTCCTGAGCATGTACGTGCCACCCGACCCCCAGAAAATGCAGGCCGCCTACCAGGCAGGCAAACTTTCCTTGAACCCTGTACCCGGTGGCGTGGCGAACTTGATCTTCAATGATTATGCCCAGCCAGGCGATAAGATGACGCTCACCTTCAACACTGCCGCTAAGAAAATCACCGGCTTGAACATCAATACCTACCTGGGTACGGAAAAAGATGCTGTGACGTTGCTGGTGCAGATGTCTACGCTGCCGGATGGTACCAACTATGCATGGCAAACAGTTCTCACCGCGACCGCCAAGCAGTTGGTGGTAACAACGACAAATTCCAAATACCAGAGGCTCGGCGCGAACTAAGGACCGGGGCGCGGTTACCTAGTAATCTAGGCGATCAATACGATCTCGCCGATTTTTTTTTGCTGACCTGGGACTTCTGTCGTTCTGGTACCGCTAGCAAGAATTGCCAGTTCGGCTTGCTGGATCGTGAATGCCGTAAAGCCGCAATCCAAGCAGACCAGAATCTTCGGGAATACTAGGACGCTCGGTTTGTCGAGATTGTGGAGGCCGCGGAAATGGACGTTGATCTCGGCAGCAAATTCCCTTTGATTGCTCGAAGCGCATGAGGCACAAGACATTAATGGACTCCCGGCAGCTAGAGTTTTGATCCGCGGCAATTACACGAAAGCCGAGGCGTCTGCGTCTGTGATCCTAATCACAATTAGAGATGACCTTCGCCGCGGTCGCCGGCTCACACGGTTGTTGTCGAAAGGCTGTCTGTGCGGGCTGTCATTTCTGCCAGTTACAGCGGCTCCCCTTCGCGCATAGAGTACAGGGCGCAGAATGTCGCCCATCGAAATCAGAGAGGAAATACCATGATGAAGACAAACGTTACGCAACCACAAGAGCAGATCGGCAAGACCCCCATCGCGGGCAGCACGCCTGGCGCTGGGTATAAACGCACGCTGCTCATTACTGCCGCTATGTTGACGGCTGTCGTTCCTGCGATCGCCCAGGCGGGTGGAGCAGGCGCAGCGATACAAGAGAAGCTGGCAGCGGTGAAGCAATCACTTGCGGAAAACCAGCAGAAACTGCACGGGTATCAATGGACTGAAACAACCCAACTCGCCCTCAAGGGCGACCCTAAACCTCCCAGCCAGGCAAGCTGCGTGTACGGTCCGGACGGGAAGGTACAAAAGACGCCGCTCACTGCGCCGCCTCCACCTCCGAGCGGAGGAAGAATGAAGCAGAAAGTGATCGAGAACAAGAAGGAAGAGATGAAGGACTACATGGGAGACGTGAAGGTACTGCTCGCCAAGTACGTGCCACCCGACCCGCAGAGCATGCAACAGGCATTCCAGGGGGGGAAAGTCTCGTTGGTTCCCAATCCCAGTTCCGGCGTGACGCAGATGGTGTTTAAAGACTATGCCCTGCCCGGCGACCAGATGACGCTCTCCTTCGATACGGCAGCGAAAAAGATTTCCACGGTAAAGGTAGACACATACCTGGATGATCCGAAGGACACGGTTACATTGGCGGTTCAGTTTGCCAGCCTGCCGGACAGCACGAATTACGTACAACAGACCGTCCTTGATGCCACTGCCAAGAAGCTTGTGGTGACGACGACGAATTCTGATTACAGGCCGCACTAAACGACGCCGCCGACAAGAAAGGCCTGACGGGCGCGGACCGTAAATCGTATGTGAAGGACTGTATGAAGAAAGCCAACCCGCAATGGTTTGGCACGGCACTCTGTTTCCTAAAGGCCACTGCGTGAAGGTAATGTCGAACTTGCGGATACGATATCTTTTCGGGCTCGGACTGGCGGGGGTTTTGCTGTTATGTCCGCTGCAGGTAGTCCGAGCCCAGGACCTTGCGCCCCGCGCCTATGTCATCACGCCGATTCATGCCAACGCACTTCTGCTGACCTATTCTTTCTACGACGGCAGCATC
>Ga0209698_10009044_pt1 | contig 10231 bp, 6 predicted proteins | sample LitLauG_LLR_2012_FD_187203 | JGI IMG/M metagenome (GOLD analysis project Ga0209698, IMG submission 187203) | Freshwater sediment microbial communities from Pennsylvania, USA - Little Laurel Run_MetaG_LLR_2012 (SPAdes) (version 2) | ecosystem: Environmental > Aquatic > Freshwater > Creek >... | reverse complement strand
GCGTTCACCACCACGAAGGGTGCGGCGAATCGGTCCAGGACGCGGCGGTTGGCCAGTGCCACCGCCCGCGCCCAATGCGCTTTGGGATCGGCCCTCTGTGCTGTTTCAGCGTCCGTCACCGCCCGCGGATCGCCGAGGGGGGTATGGTAAATGCCGGGTAGCTCGTTGGGTCCGTCGCGGCGGACGAAAACTCGGTTCAGCCGGTCCACCGGTTCGAACAGCCGATCGTGGCGGACGATTGTTTCCGAGGACCCGAGCATGAGATAACCGCCGGGAAGCAGGGCATAGTGAAAGACTGGAATGATCTTGTCTTGTAGATCGTTGTTCATATAGATCAACAGATTACGGCAAGAGATCAGATTGATGCGTGAAAACGGCGGATCGCGGATCAGGCTGTGGGCTGAGAAGGTGCACAGTTCGCGGACCGCCTGTCGTACCAGATAGGTGCCGGAGGTTTCCGTGAAGAACCGAAGACGCCGTTCCGGGGAAAGACCTTCCAGCAAGCTTCCGGGATAGCGCCCCGCCCGGGCGGTGTCGATCGCCACGTCGTCGATGTCACTGGCGAATATCTGCACCTTCGGCACTGTGGACAGCGTGTCCATATATTCCCGTAGCAAGATTCCCAGGGAATAGGCTTCTTCCCCGGTGGCGCAGCCTGGCACCCAGATCCGCAGGTCGCTGGTGGCGTCCTTGCCCTTGAACAGGCGCGGGATGATGTCCTTTTCCAGCACGGCGAAGGCCGACGCGTCGCGAAAAAAACTGGTCACGCTGATCAACAGGTCGCGGAACAGCGACACAACCTGTTCGCGGTCAGTCTCGAGGCGGGCGATGTAGTCGTCGTAGGTATGCAGCCGCAGCACCTGCATGCGCCGCTGTACGCGGCGCATGAACGTCTCCAGTTTGTATTGGCTGAAATCGTGTCCAAGACGCGACAGCAGAATGCGGCAGATCGCCGCGCGGATCCTGTCGACATCGTTGGTGGACGGACCCATCCCGCGCAGCGCGGCCAACCTGACCTGCCGGGCGGCCAGGATGTGACCGGGCATATCCTCCACGGGTACATGCAGATCGACGGCGCCGGTCGCGACGGCGCTGTCTGGCATGCCCGAGTATTCCGGGCCCGAGCTGTCGGTCCCCTGGGCGAGGGTGAGGCCGCCGCGTGCCTTGATGGCCTTGAGGCCGAGTGCGCCATCGTGTCCGGTGCCGGAGAGGACAATGCCGATGGCGTCCTCCGTCAGATTGGTTGCCATCGAGTCGAAAAACGCGTCGATCGGCGGGGTGTTGCGCGGCGGTTCCGGCGGCGTCGGCCGCAGGGAGAGATGGCCATCGGTCAGGCGTGCGATGGTGCCGGGCGGCACGACCAGGACACGGTTTGGCAGGACCGCATCGCCGTCTTGCGCCTCGGTCACCGTCATGGCGGTCCAGCGCGCGAGGATGTCCGGCAACATGCTTTTGCGGCCCGCGGCGAGATGCAGGACGACGACGAAGGCGAGCCCGCTGTCGGGCGGCATTTTCGCGAAAAACTGGTGAAACGCCTCGATCCCTCCGGCCGAAGCGCCGATCCCGACGACAGCGACGGGGGGCTCAGTCATCAGATCGCCGTGCGGCGGCGGCGAACGCGGCACGGTTGGTAGTGGCGCCGTAGAGGACGGGGCCGGCGAAGGGCGGAGGTGTCAGCGGTGGGGACATGGAACCAATAGATATCATTGCACGACTTTGGTTCGCAATATCGAGACGGCACGAGTGGCGATGGGTCGAACCGCGCCTGATCCCGAACACCCAAGCGTTCCGTGTTTCGGTTTTGTTCAATTTCAGCCGCAGCGATATTGGATTGTGTCTCATGAGGGTCATCGATCTTCGGACAGACGCGTTGCTCCAAAGCGGATGATGACCAGATTTAGGGGCGGCGGCAAACTATTACGAACCGGCAGTGTTCTCACGCTAGCGTGAGGTTGGTGATATAGGTTTGCTGTTTCTTGTGCGGTTGGTGTTGTCACCGACCGTTCAATTGCCACGCCTTGAAGTTCGGTCGGCCCACCTGCTGCCAGCGCCGTGCGGCGATCGATGGCGGGAAGCAGCGTCACGGCATGACCGGGGCGGTGGATTATAGGCAACGTTGGTAGCATGACAGTCACCACTGGTTATCCCGGTCATTCGGTGCGGATAGAAGCCGGGTCCTGAGTGACCGGTCCAAGCCGACGACGGCACAACCAAGGTTTTAGCCGGCCCCGCGATCTCCTCGTTGAACCAAAATCCGACTGTGGCCTGGATTAGAGGTTGAAGAATTCCGGGACTTTCCGGGTGAAGCGCCGTCCGCAAAATCACCAATGATCAAAATGTGTAATTTCATTATCTATGGAACGATCAATTTTTGTACTCAAGCGGCTTGTGCGACGATTAAATCCAATTGTGTGGCAGCGTTTTTCTCAATCACGGTGCCACAGATCGGTATTGCATCGTTGAGGTAAATTGTGTCGCCGCATTTTCTATCTGGAGGGCCAACCGCAAAAATGGCGGCGGCGGAAATATTTTGTTGCGTTCAGATATTTTCCCGATACATATGTTGACTCTCGTGCGGAAGGGACAACGATAATGAATGAAAAGTGGATGTGACGAACTGACGTGCCCAAAATCGATTGATCTGGGTTGTGACTAAGGCTTTGAATCTACGACTGTAACCTCGTTGACAGTGAGGAGGTAACTATGCTCCCTAGACTTGTGCTGCCAGCATATCAATCTTTTGTTGAAACCAAAGAAGAAACATTCATTCTTTTGACGCGAGCCATGCGGCCGAAACGGCCGGCACGGGACGTGGCCGGTCCGGCAGTGCCGCCGGGGATCGACCCCTATGTTCTGGCCCTGTTGGCCACCCAGGAATTGGCGGAAGGCCGTTCGGAACAGGCAAGACATCTGATTGAAACGGTCTATGAAATGTTCGACGCGCAACCCGAACAGACGTATCACGAATTGCAGCAGGGTGACTGAATTCTGGTGACCCAGGCCGCCGTGTTCAGTTGCCAGAGCGGCGTCCGATATCAGTGGCCAGATCCAGCGTTTCGCGACCGGCCAGTTTGCCACCCGGGGGCTGCCGTTACCGGCTGCATCGCCGGTCTCGATAGCAAACAGTCGGTTTGGGGGATCAGTGGACGCCGCCGCCACCCGGCTTTATTATCCCGCGACCGAACTTGAGGCCACGGAAACAGCGGCGTCGCGCGTGACTCCGAAACAGGACCGGGGTGAGAACGCGTCATGGAGACACCGCTTGAGCCGACACATCACCCGCCGAACACTGGTGGCCACGGCGTTGGCGGCGCCCGCCGTGTTGCGTGCCGCGGAACCAATCCGGTTGCGGGTTTCGGTGGAAACCGTGCCGACGCATGGCCGCACCATCGCGGCCGCCGATTTCTGTCGCAAGGTGGAAGACGCGTCGAAGGGCGCGATCAAAACCGAGCTGTTTCATAGCGGACAATTGTTTACCGACCAGAACATCGTGACGGCGTTGGTGCAAAACCAGGTGGAGATGTCGCTGCCCGGGACATGGGGCCTCGCCGGGTTCGTGCCGAGTGTCGATATCGCTCAGTTGCCCGCTTTGTATGCGCGTTCGGTTGACGCCGCGCACCGCGTCATCGACGGCAAGACCGGCCAGATGATCAACGGCGAGATCGCCGGCAAGTTGCGCATGCATGTGCTGGGGCGCTGGCTCGATCTGGGGTTCGAGAACTGGTACGGGACCAGTAAGCCGCTGCTCAGCCTGGACGATTTGCGGGGGATGAAGATCCGCAATTCGGGTGGTGCGGGCAAGGCGTGGCGCACCAGTTTTCTGGGGGCGATTCCGAATACGACGCCGATGCCGAGCGTGGCGCTGGCGTTGTCGCAGGGGACGTTCGATGGGCTGATTACGACCAACGAAACGGTGGCGAGCGGCAGCCTGTGGGAGGCGCATGTGCAGCACGCGCTGGAGGATCATCAGGCGTTCAACGCCTATGTCCCGCTGGTCGGCGGGGGGTTCTGGCAAGGGCTGCCGGAGGACCTGCGGGCGTTGCTGACCGATGTGTGGGATGCCAACATTGCGTCCTATCGCGCGCATATGGCGGCGGCTCAGGTGGCGGCGCGGGAGAAGCTGGTGGCGCATGGCGTGGTGTTCACGGTCCCGGACGCGGCGCAGACCGAGGCGGTGCGCAATCGGATGCTGGCGGTGCAGGACGGGTTGGTGAAGCAATGGCGGATTACGCCGGAGATCGCGGCGCAGGCTTTGGCGGATGCGAGTTGAATGGTGGTGACAGGGAGGGTGGCTGAGCGATGACTCGTTTGATCCTGACCGGTGACGTCAATCTGATGGGAGTGACTGATCCGTCCGTGCCGTTCGCGCGGGTCGCGGCGGATTTTCGGGCGGCGGACCTGGTGTTCAGTAATCTGGAATGTTGTTTGTACGCGCCGGCGGGCGGGCACAGCGTCGATCACGAAGGTTTCTTCGCCGATCCGACGATCGGTGGGGCGGTGCTGACCGGTGGCGGGATCGGCGCCGTCGGGGTGGCGAACAACGTCAACTATGGGGAGGCGGCGATCGGGGCGTCGCTGGCGGCTTTGGACCGGTGCGGCATTCCCCATACCGGTGCCGGCGCGAACCGGGCGGCGGCGCGGTTGCCGGCGATCGTGACCTGCAACGGAGTCCGGTTTGGATTCCTCCAGCGCAGTTCGGTTTATTGGCCGACCAACCATGAGGCGGCCGACAATGCCACCGGGATCGCGGTGATCCGAGCGCATACGGCTTATCAGGTGCCGATGCACAAGATCCGGCCGGACATTCCGCCGATGAACCGGCCTGGTTTGCCGCCGGTGATCGTGACCTGGGCGGACCCGGTCTATCTGCGGTGGCTGCGGGAGGATATCGCCGCGCTGCGGGAACGGGCCGATGTCGTCGTGGTGTCCTGCCACTGGGGACTGGGCAAGGAGGTCCTGGGTTACATGACCGAGATCGCGCATGCCGCGATCGACTCCGGGGCGGATGTAGTGGTTGGGCATGGGCCGCATCATTTCTTGCCCGTCGAGGTGTACCGCGGCAAGCCGATTTTCTACGGACTGGGCAGTTTCTCGTTCCACACTGGACATGGCGGGCGCACGCATGGGGATTGGATCGGCGTGATGGCTTCGATCGAACTGGACGGGGTGGCGGTGGCGCGGGCCGGTTTCCGCTTCGTGCGGCATAACGACCGGAACGAGACCGTGCTCAGCCTATTGGCTGACGAGGTTGCGGCGCTGGCCGAGATGACAGCGGCCAGCGCGGCGATCGGGACCCGGATGGTGGCTGGTTCGGAGAGTGTTTCGGTGGTGCTGGGCGGTTAGGAGTCGGCGGTATTACCGCCTGTTTTGCTGCCGCCAAACCGCGAACGCATCCAGGTTCGCTGTGTCGGTCGGCGGATACAGGCCGAAGGTTTTTTGGCCGGCCCGCACGCGTTCCATCACGAAATCCTCGTAGGCCGTCATTTCGACCGCGTCGGCGGTGATCTCCTCGACGATGCCGGCCGGGATGATGATCACGCCGTCGGCGTCACCCACCACGATGTCGCCTGGAAACACCGGCGCGTCGCCGCAGCCGATCGGCACGTTGATGTCGATCGCCTGATGTAACGTTATATTGGTCGGCGCTGACGGGCGATTGTGGTATGACGGCATCGCCAACGCCGCGATTTCCGCCGAATCCCGGAACCCGCCGTCGGTCACGATGCCGGCCACGCCGCGCACCATCAGCCGCGTCACCAAAATCCCGCCGGCCGATGCCGCTCGGGCATCCTTGCGGCTGTCCATCACCAGGACGGCACCCGGCGGACATTCCTCGATCGCCCGGCGCTGCGGATGGCTGTGGTCGCGGAACACCGTCATCGGATTGAGGTCCTCGCGCGCCGGCATATAGCGCAGCGTGAAGGCCTCGCCGACCATGCTGCCGCCGCTTGGGGCGGCCAGCGGACGCACGTCCTGGATCATCTGGTTGCGCAGGCCGCGCTTGTGCAGCGCGCTGGCGAGCGTCGCGGTGCTGACGCCCTTCAGTTTGTCGCGGGTTGCCGGACTCAACATGGATCGTTTCCTTAGTAAATAACGGGTTCGGAGACCGGGGCGCCGAAATCGGTGCGCAGGAAGTCGAAGTCGCAGCCTTTATCGGCCTGCTGGATGTGTTTGGTGAACACCCAGCCGTAGCCACGTTCGAAACGAACTTCCGGCGCGACCCAGGCGGCGCGGCGGCGGGCGAGTTCGGCGTCGGAAACCTCCATGTTGATGCTGCGGGCATCGACGTCGACGCTGACGATATCACCGGTTCGCAGCAGCGCCAGCGGGCCGCCGATATAGCTTTCCGGCGACACATGCAGCACGCAGGCGCCATAGCTGGTGCCGGACATGCGTGCGTCGGACAGCCGCAGCATATCGCGGAATCCGTCTTTCAGCAGTTTCTTCGGCATCGGCAGCATGCCCCATTCCGGCATGCCGGGGCCACCCCGGGGACCGGCGTTGCGCAGCACCAGGACACTGTCCGGCGTGAACGGATAGCTTTCGTCGTCAACCGCTTTTTTCATCGACGGATAGTCATCGAACACCACGGCGGGACCGGCATGTTTGAGAAATTTCTGTTCCATCGCGGCGGGTTTGATCACGCAGCCATCGGGGGCGAGATTGCCAGTCAGGACGGCCAGCGAACCCTCGCCGTAGATCGGGTTTTCAACCGGCCGAATAACGTCTTCGTTGAAGACCTTGGCGCCTTCGATGTTCTCGCCGATGGTTTTGCCGGTGACGGTCAGGCAGTCCAGATGCAGAAATTGGCGGATATTGTTCATCAGGCCGCAAATTCCGCCCGCGTAATAAAAATCCTCCATCAGATACTCTTTGCCGGTCGGGCGAACATTGCCGATCACCGGTACGCGGCGGCTGTAGTTTTCGAAATCCGCCAGCCCGATGTCCTGCCCGGCTCTGCGCGCCATCGCGATCAGATGGATGATGGCGTTGGTGGAACAGCCCATCGCCATGGCCACGGCGATGGCGTTTTCGAAGGCTGGGCGGGTCTGGATTTTGGATGGCGTCAGGTCTTCCCACACCATTTCCACGATGCGGCGTCCGGATTCAGAGGCTAAACGGATGTGACCGGCATCGGCGGCGGGAACGCTCGATCCGCCCGGCAGCACCATGCCGACGGCCTCGGCGATCGCGGTCATCGTGCTGGCGGTGCCCATGGTCATGCAGGTGCCGTAGGATCGGGCGATGCCTTGCTCGACACCGAGCCATTCCTTGTCGGTGATTTTGCCAGCGCGCAATTCGTCCCAGTATTTCCAGCTATCGGAACCGGAGCCGAGGAACTTGCCCTGGAAATTGCCGCGCAGCATCGGGCCGGCCGGCAAATAGATCGTCGGGATGTTCATGCTGGTCGCACCCAACAGCAGGCCGGGTGTGGTCTTGTCGCAACCGCCCATCAGCACGGCGCCATCGACGGGGTGGGAGCGCAGGAGTTCTTCGGTCTCCATCGCCAGCATGTTGCGGTACATCATGGTGGTTGGCTTAACGAAACTTTCGGACACCGACAGCGCCGGCAGTTCGACCGGGAAGCCGCCGGCCATCAGAATGCCGCGCTTCACGTCGTCGACACGTTGTTTGAAATGCGCGTGGCAGGGCTGGAGGTCCGACCAGGTGTTGAGGATGGCGATGACCGGTTTGCCGGTCCATTCCTCCGGCGCGTAGCCCATCTGCATGGCGCGGGAGCGATGGCCGAACGACCGCAGGTCGGCTGGACCGAACCAGCGTGCGCTGCGGAGGTCGGCCGCGGTCTTGCGCGGGGCCGGCGGGATGGATGTGTCGGGCATGGTCTAATCCTTCGGGCGTTTCCAGGGTGATACGCGGTTTATCGTGTCAGTTCCAGGCGGGCGATGGCATTTGGAATGTTTCGGAGGGTCGCATGCGGTGGGACTGTTGAAGTGAAAAGCTTTCAACCGCCAATAACGCAGATGAACGCCGATTGATGGGCGTGCTGGCGGTTTGATTGGCTCATCCTTTCGGCATTTCGGTTGGAAGCACGGTCTTTCGGGGGATTGGGGTGTTATCGGCGCCTTGGCGTTGCGCTCACCATGTTTTTTCGTGGCGCTGGCCGCCTATGGCGGCCTAGGCTTTCCAGGCAGGTTCGGAAACACGGGCCGTCAAACAGGGAGTATAGGTCATGCTGCAAAGACGTACGCTGCTCACCGCCGCCGCGGCAGCGGGTTTTGTCCCCGTCGCCCCGGCGATTCTGCGCGCCGCCGACAGTGACGGCGTGACGGCGACCGAGATCCGGATTGGTAACACCATGCCGTACAGCGGGCCGGCCTCGGCCTATGGCACGATCGGCAAGGCGATCGCGGCGATGTTCCGGATGGGGAATGACCAGGGTGGGTACGGTGGCCGCAAGGTCAAATTCATCTCGTACGACGATGGCTACAGCCCTCCGAAAACCGTCGAACAGACCCGCCGGCTGATCGAGGAGGACAAGGTCGCCGCGTTGTTCGCTTCGCTGGGAACACCGACGAATTCAGCGATCGTGCGCTACGTCAACCAGAAGAAGGTGCCGCATTTGTTTTTGGCCACCGGTGCGGACAAGTGGGGCGACTACAAGGAGCATCCGTGGACCATCGGCTGGGCACCAAGCTATGTCACCGAATCCCAGGTCTATGCGAAGTACATCCTGGCCAATAAGCCCGACGCGAAAATCGGCATCCTGTATCAGAACGATGATTTCGGGAAAGACTATCTGGTTGGCACCCGTGATATCCTGAAGGACCGTTACGATAAAATGGTGACCACCGCGTCCTATGAGGTCACCGACGCCACGATCGACAGCCAACTCGTCAGCCTGCAAGCGGCCGGCGTCGATGTGTTGATGACGGTCGCATCCCCCAAATTCGCCGCGCAATCGATCCGCAAGGTTGGCGGGATGAGCTGGAAGCCGATGCACATATTGACCGGCGTTTCGGTCTCGGTCGGCGCCGTCATGATCCCGGCCGGTCCCGAGAACGGCGTCGGTATCGTCAGTTCGACCTACCTGAAGGACCCGACGGACCCGCGCTGGGACAACGACGCCGGGATGAAGGAATGGCGCGTCTTCATGGCGAAATACTATCCGGAAGGCGATGTGAAGGACCTTGGCAACGTCACCGCTTTTGGCCTGACCTATACGATGATGCAGGTGCTGAAGCAGTGTGGCAACGATTTCTCCCGCGGTAACCTGATGAGGCAGGCGACGAACCTGAAGGAACGCGACAATCCGGTGACCCTGCCTGGCATCAGGATCAACACCAGCCCGACCAACTATCGCCCGATCCGCCAGCTTCAGTTGATGCGCTGGACCGGCAAGACCTGGGATTTGTTCGGCGACATCATCGCGGGCGCGAACGCCTGATTCGCCTGCTGTAAGGCGCCGGCTGATAGGACTCGACTCGGGTGTGAGCCTGGAGGTATGTTCCCTCTATGTTCACAACTCTCACGATTCCGGATCGGCCGGCTTTCGACACGTTCGCCGAACCGGTCCTGCCGCCGCCCCGCACCGTGTCACCGGCGATCGCCGCGCTGCGGGCACGGATCGCGCGGATCGAGCATGGTCATGCGCGCGGTTCCGCCGAACGCTCGATCGCCCTGGGTATCGCGGCGATCGATGCGGTGCTGCCCACCGGCGGCCTGCGCCTCGGTGCGCTGCACGAGGCGGCCTCGGGCGGGCCGGACACCGAACATGCGGCGGCCGCCACGCTGTTTATCGCCGGCATCCTGGCACGTCTGGAGGGGCCGATCCTGTGGGTACTGCGGCAGGCCGACCTGTTTGCGCCCGGTCTGGCCGCCGCCGGGCTGGACCCGAACCGGGTGGTGTTCGCCGAAGCCGGCAAAGACGTGCTGCCGGTGATGGAGGAAGGGCTGCGTCACAGCGGCCTCGCCGCGGTGGTGGCCGAACAGACCGGGCGGCTGAGCCTGGTTGCCTCTCGCCGGCTGCAACTGGCGGCGGAGCAGGCCGGCATTCTCGCGATCCTTATTCGCCGCAGTCCGAGTTTCGACGATCCGGTGTTGAACGAGCCGACCGCGGCGGTGACGCGATGGCGGATTGTCGCGCTGCCCTCGCCGCCGGCGCTGGCGCATGCGCCGGACACGCCGGGCCTTGGACGTGCCCGTTGGCGGCTGGATTTGACCCGATGCCGCGGTGGTGAACCGGGGTCCTGGATAGTGGAGGCGTGCGATG
>Ga0209698_10009043_pt1 | contig 10232 bp, 4 predicted proteins | sample LitLauG_LLR_2012_FD_187203 | JGI IMG/M metagenome (GOLD analysis project Ga0209698, IMG submission 187203) | Freshwater sediment microbial communities from Pennsylvania, USA - Little Laurel Run_MetaG_LLR_2012 (SPAdes) (version 2) | ecosystem: Environmental > Aquatic > Freshwater > Creek >... | reverse complement strand
CGCCCAATTCAGCGCAGCCGGCTCACTCCACAGATCCCATCCATAAAACGCGGGACTCCCGGCAACATGTTTCGCCACTTCCTGAAAGAAGTCGAGAACTGCTTGCCGTACACCGCGGTGGTCAAAGCAGTATCCGGGCGCCGCCTGGGAAACGATGGGCTGCCCGTCTTGTGCCGCATAACGTCCATCGGGATATTTCTGTCCGACCCATTCCGGAGCTGAATCGACATAAACCTGCACGAGCACCTTCAAGCCGGCCTCGTCTGCCAAGCGCAGCAGTAGATCGAGGTTTTCAAGGTGGTATTCGCCTTCTCTCGGCTCGCCGACATTCCATTCCACCCAAGTGCGGACCGAATTGAATCCAAGATTCTTGATCTTCAATAAATCTTCTTTCCACAATCTGGGTGAATCCGGAGTAATGGTCTCCAGCATAGGCGCGCGTGCTTTGCCCCCGCTGTACCACACTGCGACGGGAAAGAATCTGGGCTGCTGAATTTCAGGCTGGCTGCGCTCAGGATGCGAGGATGCCGGACTTTGCTGCCTGACAGAGATCCGCATTGCCGCTTTCGTCGATGCCAGTATGACTAGCGCAAACGCAAAACTGACAACCACTGAAGATCCCGCTCGAATAGTGCGATTGTGATTCATCGGGATTATTTTGGAATCCGTCATTGTACGTTGAAGAATGTCGGGGAGCTCAGGTCCAGTTGGAAGATTACAGGTAAGTAAGAAAACGCCGGAACCGGATGCGTACAAAACGATATCGAAACCGCGTCAGACCCTCATGGGATTTTGGCTGTTGGGGAGGAAACCGACTTTTTCAACACCCACGTCTGGTTTCGACATCTACTGGCCGGGCTTGTTTGTTTTCGGGCATTCAGCGACTGGGAAGCATCGCTCCCCGTCTCAGGCGAACGACGATGCTGGCAGTAGCACGAAAATTGTTTTGAAGCTGTACGACATCAGCAGAGTTCGCAAATGCGGTGCGTAGGTAATCTCCGTTGATGCGCAGCGCCAATGGTCCGGCCAAGGAGTGCTCAAGGCCTACCCCCAGGGCGTAAGAGGGCCGCGTTACCCATCCATGCAAGTAAAAGGAGGGACCGTTCAGTGGGACGGCGCTGTCCACGAGCCCCGCACCACCGAGCGCACGAATGGACAACCGGGCCTTTCCGCGCTCAAAGGGATAGAACACAGGACCGGCAAGGGCGCTCAAAATATAGCTGTCGTGTCCTGTACCGAAGGCATTGGAGCCGCGGACGTAACTGGAGTCAACGATAGCGCCCCAGTGCCGGGCAAATTGAATTTCTCCGCTAGCGTCGACGCCATTGAGATTCACTGTCCCTGTGCCGGGCACCTGCATGCCCAGATAGCAATAGCCGACGCTCACATCGAACGCCGGCCCGGACGCGGCAGTTGGTGGTTCAGAGTGCAGGCGGTTTTGCGCCAGCGCAGGCGTGATCAGCGCGATGGCGAGGAAGACTTTGCCAGCAAAGACTCTTTTCGGAATGACTCTGGATTTGGGCATTACACTCCACCATTCCCGCCGACGGGAGACGGGCTAGATTATTCACAATATGAAGTGCCAGAGACTGGGTAAACGTTTCTGGAGCCTCTGACCTTTGGTAACGATAGCTCGCAATACAGAAAGGAGTAACGAGCGGAAGGGCGACGCCATAGGCACAGAACGACTCTAGGCGATGCGCGCCAGAAAACTGACCGCACAACCGATCGCTGTAGTGCTTTCCGCGCGCTTGCTCTCCCGTTCCGCTCCATTTCCGTGGACTCCGTGGACTCAGATGAGCGAAGTCAGGTCGGCTGGTGGAGCAACTTTGTCGCGCCTCTGGATCTCCTCAAAAGCGACTCTGGCGAAATCTGGATCCCGCATGACCGATTGTTCACCATTTCGGTAGAGGAAAAGATGTCCGGATAAGTGGACAGTACACGCAAAGACGACGTAAAGTCTGCACGTGATCAGCTGCACCAGTCGGGATCTCCTCCATGTTCGCGCTCAGCAGCATGGCGGAAGGACAGCCGTTGTCGATTCGCGGGGAGCGTTCACTTATCGCGATTTGCTTGATGCGTCGTCGCGCGTGGCCACCGCTCTACTTGACGGCCGAGAGGATCTTCACGAAGACCGCGCGGCGTTTCTGGTAACGCCTGGATTTCAGTGGGTTGCGGTGCTGTGGGGAATTTGGCGCGCAGGTGGTATTGCCGTTCCGTTGCCTCTAAATTCCACGAAGCCTGAGCTGGAATACTTTATCGACGACACAGCAGCATCGACATTGTTGTTCGATGCTCCCGCAGCCGCTCTTCTGGGGCCAATTGCCGCCGCTCGTGGGATTCGCGCATTGCCGTACGAGTACCTCCTAGCCTTTCAGTCAGAAGGATTGCCGGAAGTCACCTGCGATCGGCGCGCCATGATTCTCTACACTAGTGGCACGACGAGCCGGCCGAAGGGCGTGGTTACTACTCACGCCAACATTTCGACGCAAATCATCAGCTTGGTAGAAGCTTGGGAGTGGTCGGCTGACGATGTCATTTTGCTTTGTTTGCCGTTGCACCACGTGCATGGAATCGTCAACGTTGTGTCTTGCGCGTTGTGGTCGGGAGCGACGTGCCAGATGCTGCCGCGCTTCGATGCAAATACGGTTTGGGACCATATCGCCAGAGGCAGAATAACTCTGTTCATGGCGGTGCCGACCATTTACGCAAAGCTCATCACCGCTTGGGACGCGGCTTCGCCGTCGCGCCGCGCGGAACTGACACAGGCATGCACCCGGCTGCGATTGATGGTGTCCGGTTCGGCAGCTTTGCCAGTGAGCACGCTCCAACGCTGGAAGGAAATCAGCAGCCACACTCTGCTCGAGCGCTACGGCATGACGGAGATTGGCATGGCGCTGTCGAACCCATTGCGGGGCAAGCGAGTCCCTGGGAGCGTCGGTACACCGCTACCGGGCGTCGAGGTTCAGCTTGTCGGAGACGATGGCAAACTGGTTCCTCCGGGAACACCGGGCGAAATCGAAGTCCGTGGTCCGAATGTATTCGCGGAGTACTGGGGCCAGCCCGACGCAACACGCGATGCCATCCGCGAAAACTGGTTTCGTACCGGCGACACTGCGGTGGTCGAGGGCGGTGTCTATCGCATTCTTGGTCGGACGAACGTGGACATCCTCAAGACGGGCGGGCATAAGGTGTCAGCGCTGGAAATTGAGGAGGCACTGCGTGAACATCCGGCGGTTGCAGAATGTGCCGTCGTCGGGGTGCCCGATCCAGAGTGGGGAGAGCGCGTCTCTGCCGCCGTAGTCCTGAATGACGGCGACGCCCTGGATCTGTCATCCTTACGTGCATGGGCCCGGGAATCCCTGGCTCCTCACAAGCTGCCTTCCCGCCTTCTCGTGCTGGATGCCCTTCCTCGCAATGCGGTCGGAAAGGTAATGAAGCCCGCACTGGTAGCGCTGTTTCAGACCTCGCGCAGCGATCCCGCGACCTAGATATTCTTCCTGGCTCTGAGTGTTATGCTCCTGCCCACGAAGCGGGACAGTGTCGCCCTTGGAGTTGGGAATCGCCCGATCCCCACGAAGGTCTTGCGGCAGCAGATCACTGTCTGGGGACTCTCAAAAACCCTCTCCCCGTGATCGGGGAGAGGGTCGGTTGGAGTCGGAACGTGTTTTAGTCGTCCAGGTCAGCGGTGGTGGGTGCCGGTTTGCTAAAGTCGCTCGGGGGGCGAACCTTGCTCTCGCCGGGATAGGGCCGCGTAAACCCTGTGGACAGATACCAGTTCAGATGGTTGACGGTATCCGGGTCCTCGGAGTCGGGCTTAGTCAGTTTGCCGGCGAAGATCTGCGCCTTCTTCTGGAGCCAAGCCGCCCTCAGGGCCTGGACCGCAGGGCTGTCCGTTGTGTTGGCGGCGGTCGCTGTAACGCCCTGGTCCAGCGGCACCTGGTTCGGCACGTGCGTCCACGGCTTGAAGTTGCCCGCGGGCGGCGCACCCTTGACGAAAGCCGTCTTCATCGGCGATGCCACGAGGTCGAACTGGTTCATGGGCGGCAGACCGAGGATTTGCTCGATCGTCCGAGTCATGTTGACCTGCGTGTAGTAGTGGTGGTCGGTGGGTCCGTTCTGCACCGCGTATGGGCTGACGATATAGCCTGGGCTGCGATGACCGTCAATGTGGTCGACGCCGTTCTGGGCATCGTCTTCCTCAATGAAGATCGCCGATGTCGACCACACGGGGCTGTGGCTTATGTAGTCGATAATCCGCCCAACGGCCAAGTCGTTATCGGCCTGTTCGGCGTCCGGGGTCGGCGGGCCGCCGGTGTGGTCGTCCATGATCCACAGGATGCTCAACGCGGGCACGGTACCGGCCGCGACGTCATTGTTGAAGTCCTGCACCCACAGATCGACACGCCACTGGTCGGGAATGCCCAGATCGAACTGCGGGAAGTTCTTGATGAGGTGGTTAGACACGGCCGGGACAGAGGACTCTGCCTGGACCGTGTTCTGATAATACAGAGTCTTCTCGAGACCAGCCTCAAAGTTCTTCGCGTCGTTGTAAAAGTCGCTCCAGCTCGGCTCGCTTGTCGATCCGTTCGGCTGTAGGAACGTATCGTTCTCGACGGATTCGCCGTAGATCTTCACCGGCAGACCGGCGGCCGCCGCCTCTGAGAACAGGAAACCCTTGGTCGTATAGGCGAGTGCATCGCCGGCGTTTCCGCCTGGATAGCTGCGATTCCAGTCAGGCGACTGGATGTCGTCGGCGTAGGGCGCCATGCCCTCGGTGATCCACTGGTGACCATCAGCCGACTGGCGGCTCGGGTCATAGAAATTGTCGAAGAGAGGAAAGCGCTGCACCAGCGTGTGCGCGTTCGGTGTGTCCTTGCCGCCGAACACTGCCAACGTGGCGTCGCCATCGCCGGCGGCCACGTCGCCCAGGATCTGATCATAGGTGCGGTTTTCGCGGATGATCAGGAACACGTGCTTGATCAGCGACGGATCGCCGATCTTGGCCGGGATTGCGACCGGTTTGGCACTCGGCTTGCCACCGGAAGCAGACTTGATATTTTTCTTCAGATCCCAGTGGTTGTTCTCGAAAACCTGCCCGGTCATCGTCGCCAAGGTCCCGCTATCCGGCACGGGGACAATGCTGACGGTGCCATTGTCCTGGTGGGTATTGAGGCCGCAGACGCCGTGGTCGCACTCGAACGAAAAACGCGTGCCGATGCCCTTGTCGTTGGCAACGATGAGCGTGTTATCGGCCTCGTCGAGCACGACCGAACTCGGCGCATAGGCTACCGGAATCATGCCCCGGACGGGATTGCTCGCGCCCTTGCTGAGGTCGACCACCCCGACCGCGTTGGCATTGTAAAGCGCGACATAGGCAACGTCTCTCTTGGCATCGACGGCGATCGAGTTCGGCGCGGCGCCATAGGCCGGTTGGCTTGCGCCGGGCACACCGATCGGCAGCCCAAGGGGGATCGTCCGCGTCACCTTGTTGCTGGCTGTGTCGATAATCGAGATGGAGTCGCTGTAGGTATTGGCGACCAATAGGGACCGTCCGTAGAGCGCCATCCCGGTCGGGTGCAGACCGCCGGTCGAGATGGTAGCGGTGACTGTCATCGTGGACAAATCCACCACAGAAACGGTACCGGTGACCGCAGCGCCAGTCAGATGGTCGGCGACGATTTCAGTGCCGGCGGAGTAGATCTGGAAGTCCGACTCCATAGCGGCCCGGCCACCCTCGTTGCTGACGTAGGCCGTCGTGCCGTCGCGGTTGATCACGATGCTGTGCGGAGCGTTGCCGACGCGGATCTCCTGAACCTGCTTCTTCGCGGTCAGGTCGATCTTGGTGAGCGTATCGTTCTGGTTCAGCAGTGCGTAGGCGCTCTTGCCATCCTTGGAGAGCGCGACGCCACCAGGATAAGAAGTGCTCGGGCTATAGAACGTGCCGCAGGGTCTGCCATAATCACCGATAGGGCTGTTCGGAAAGCAGGAGATGAAGGCATTGTTCGGCGGCACGCTGACCTGGGCGTTGTCTTCCAGCAAGCCCTCTGCCGTAACGTTGGCGATGGTGACATTGCTACTGTCCTGGCTGAACACCAGGTACTTGCCGTCCGCCGAATAGGCTATGCCGCTATAGCTGCCGCTCGAATCGTGTCCGAGCGCGAGGTAGTTCTGCAGGACAACGCCGGTTTCGGTGTCGAACACCTCGACAGCTTCCGACGCGCCCAGGGTGAGGACGGCGGCGGTGTGACTCTTGAGATTGGGGTTCAACGCGACCGCCTTCGCGCGGACCCGGATGCCGAGGTCGACCTGAATGCCGGCCGGGGTAAGGACTTGGCCATCGCCGACAACCCACGAGCCGTTCGGCTGCGGGCCGGTGACGTAGGTCGGGTACGGCTTGGACTGCGCAGCAGCGAGCCCGGGAAGGCTCAGCCCCGCCGCGAGCAGGCCGGCGAGCGGACGTAGACGGTTGGTCCGAGATTTTTTTCGAGAGTCATTTCGAATCCTTTTTCGGGACATTTACCGTTCTCCTTCTTGGATTTTTTTCATAACTCCACCGGGATCGGCCGTGCGACATCGGGTGCAAGTACGACCGGCGCCGCCTGCATATCGTAGTGGTAGTCGCCAACCTTACAGATGGCCTGTTACGGCTTCATGACGATGGTGTGAAACTTCCGTGACATGGGTTGAACGTTTTCTCGCGGATTGTGAAGCGCGCAGCACCACGTTAAGCAGAGTCTGCTTTGGGGATGTTGTCTTCGTGTTTTTCCGGTGAGGTGGGCTGCTTCAGCTCAATCAAGATCGGGCGATACCCGCGTCCGGTTCCGACCCGTCGTCGACGAGCGCGCGCAGGGGCCCCAGCCAGGGTTCGTAGCGTCGCCAGCGCGCAACGGAGGTGCGATAGATCGGCTGCCGGGTCTGCCACTTGCTGGGGGTCTTCACAGCCCGCGGATTACATTCGGGGCGCAGACACGCGTCGTGCCACGTCAGGCCGCAGGCCGCGATGATCCGCCGGATGACTGGTTCGGGCGCGCGGGTCAGTTCCTCGTAATCGACCTCGATGAAGCGATCCGCCGGCAGCACGCTCCGCCAGTGGTCGATGAGCCGCTGGTAGCTCCGGAAATACGCGACCAGTTCGGAACCTCCGGTCGGAAACGCCAGGCCCGGATGGAAATGAGTTTGATGGATCGACAGCGCTGTGTCGACTGCAGCACGGCGGCAATGAATGATGGTTGCGCGCGGGAAGGCCAGGTGGATCAGCCCAGCCCAGAGGAAGTTAAATGGCATCTTGTCGGTCACTCGCGCCGTCGTCGGTGCGATCGTGCGCAGCACACCGAGATAGTCCGCCGCCGCCTCGGTGATGAACGGCGTCTCGTTTCCGGTCGCCCCGGAGCGGTGCCACGCCGCCCCGCGCTCGTTCCAGAAATTCAACTCGTCACCGGCCCCGACCTCGGGATGCATGGACACGATCTGCTCGACGAGAGTTGTGCCCGACCGCGGCATTCCGAGGATCAGCACCGGCGTTGCATCGCAACTGCCGAGTTCGGGCGCCCGTGCGAGCAGTTTGCCTGTACAGCGGGCAATGAGGCGGTCGGTCTCGATGGAGAACGCGGCCGAGTCGAACGACGCAGAGCCCCGGCGCACGGTGTCTGCGGCGTCGAAATGCTGCATGGCCAAGGAGTAGTCGCCAAGATCGTCCGCCGCCTTGCCGATGGCGAGGTGAATCCGCAGGCGTTGTCCCGCATCCAACCCCGGCGTGGCGAGGGCGGCTTCCATCCGTTGAAGCAGACCGTCGTCATCTCTAGTAACGGGGCGACAGCGAACCAGATCATAGTAGCATCCCGCCAGCAGCGGCGCGATCGCGATCGCTCGTTGGAAGCACTCGCGGGCCTCGTCGAAACGGCCGAACTCGGAGAGCAGATTGCCCAGCAAATCATGCGCCATGGCGTTCCTCGGATCGCGCTCCAGCGTCTGTCGCAGCACCTGTTCGGCTTCCTGATTGCGATCCTCCGCCAGCAGCGCCCGCGCTTTGCCAAGTCGGCCGAAGCAAGTCTTACCTCCGGTCGCCGCCGCGCGGCGGAAACAGCCGATCGCCTCGTCGCGGTGGCCCAGTTCGTAGACCAGGGCGCCGGCGCGGAACCAAGCCTCGGTCAGGGATGGGAGCAGCTGAGTGGCGCGGTCGTACGCAACGATTGCCCCACCGATGTCGCCCAGCTTCTCCAAGGCGATTCCCAGGCGGAAATATGCATTGGCATAGCGCGGCTTGATGGCGACGGCCCGCTGCAGTGCCGCGATGGCATCCGGCACGCGGCCGACCTCGAGGTAGGCGAGCCCGAGATCGTGCTGGATGGTGGGATCGAACGGCTGTTGTTGCGCTGCATCGCGCAAGGGAGCGATCGCATCGGCTGGTCGCCCGGCCCTGAGCAACTTCGCAGCCAATGCAAGCTGAGGCACCACCTGGGGCGGCACGGCCGGGTTTGGATACGGGGACATGGCGCGAACCTAGCGTGGAAGCTGTAGCGTGGCCCGGCCATGATCTGCCAACCAGGACGATTCCAGTTGCATGCGCCGTTCTTCCACCAGCTTCCGCTCGCTGGTAGTACAAATAACCGATCAGCGGAAAAAGTCAAGGCGGCTCGGCCTAGAAAGTAAATCTCGCGGAGAACTGCAAGGTTCGCGGCAGGCCATTGGGGCTGATTTCCTGCAGGGTCCCAAAGTTGCCCGGGCCAGAATTGGGCACCAAGTAACAGGTCTGATTCAGCGTAACCCCGTTGCCGCAGTTCGTGCCGATGGGGTTGTATTGCAGTTGATTGATGCCATTGCCGTTCTGAACGTAGTAGTTGGGGTGATTGAACAGATTGAACGCTTGCGCCTGCAGTTGGAGCTCCTTGCCCTCACGGATCGTAAAACTGCGCGCCAGGCCAACATCGATTCTTTCGAGCGAGGGGCCGTAGAAGGAATTCAGGCCAATTCCAGGCGTAGGACCACCACCATTAATGCCGCCGGCGGTGTTGGCAGTATCCCCATTGAACGCGGTGTCATTCAGGTTTCCATTCGCCCCGTTGCAATTACTAAACGACAAGGTCGAACTCGTGCATGCCGGACTCAGTAGACCGGCGTACGGACGACCCGATGAGAATTCAACGATGCTGCTCAATCTCCAACCGGAGAGCAGAGCGCGTCCGGTGTTGGAGCTCGTGACTCGGTCTAACCTCGGCTGGTAGACACCGGCTAGCGTGAACCGGTGCCGCTGGTCGAGCAGTGACGCAGCGTGCGTGTTGCTGAAGTCGAACTGATTGTTGAAATCCATGCCATCAAGCATGATGCTTTTGGCGAACGTGTACGACGCCTGCAGGGCCAGGCCGTGCGACATACGACGCTGCAACTGCACAAAGAATGAGTTGTAATGATTCTGGCCGGGGCTGATTAGCGCGTTGATCTCATTGAAAGCGGAGCTGATGCGGCCTTCGCTGAGCAGGCCGTTGTCCATGTTCGGCAGGGTATATGTCGGGCCGCTGCACGGTGCAGTGGTTGCTGCGGGCGGACAGACGATGTAAGTCGTCGTGCCCTGCAGCGGATTCAGATTCAGGTCGTAGGCGCTGCCGGAGATCAGGTGCACTCCGTGATTCCACATGGTGCCGATGCTCACGGTCGTGTTTTCGGCGATCTCGTGTTCAATCTGCAGGCTGCTCTGCAGAATATAAGGCACGCGAAACTGTGGCGAGACGACAGAAATGTCGGGCGATGCCTGGAACAGCGGAGAGTAGGAAGCGAGGATGTTGGGGAAAGTCGGCAATTGCTGATTCGGTACACCGCCGTTGTAACTGATGCTGACCGAGGACTGCTGCGACCGAAGTCCGTTGGAGATGACAGCATTGCGATAGTTGAGGCCATTCATGTTGGTGTAAAACACGCCGAATCCTCCGCGCACCACAGTTTTTGCGGCCGGCTGCCAGGCGAACCCAAATCGTGGAGCCAAGCGCTGAAACTGATTGGGATATTGCCCCGTGAGAGGGAATGTTGGATTTTCCGCCGGCTGAGGATAAACCTGGAAGTCTTCGCGCAGTCCCATTTCCAGCGTCAATCGCGGCAGAGCCCGGAAGGTGTCCTGTATATAGAATCCGTAATACGGCACGGCGAATGCGAACCGCGGATTTCCCGAAGCCTGGCTGAAAAGGTTGTATTCTCCGAGCGCGAAGGCCTGCAGATTCGAGAATTCATAGCTGCCGAGC
>Ga0209698_10009041_pt1 | contig 10237 bp, 9 predicted proteins | sample LitLauG_LLR_2012_FD_187203 | JGI IMG/M metagenome (GOLD analysis project Ga0209698, IMG submission 187203) | Freshwater sediment microbial communities from Pennsylvania, USA - Little Laurel Run_MetaG_LLR_2012 (SPAdes) (version 2) | ecosystem: Environmental > Aquatic > Freshwater > Creek >... | reverse complement strand
CCGCAAGAGCCTGCTTGCGGGGGCGCCCCAGGGCAGTGGCCAGGTAGCTCAGGTGGTAGAGCGCAGCCCTGAAAAGGCTGGCGTCGGGGGTTCAACTCCCTCCCTGGCCACCATTCTTTTCAACCAGTTACGTCGAATCACCGAAAAACCATCAGCCCAGTGTCAGCCCATGATTCGGTGCACTGTGCTCAGTTCACGGCTTCTCTGCTCGTTCGGAGAATGGCTTCGAGCATTTCTCCTTGCGCCGCCATCCGGTCCTCGCTCACGCTGTGTGCGTACAATTGCAGCGTCGTTTTCACGTCCGAATGCCGGAGCAAAGCCTGCACCGTCTTCGGGTCGGTCTTCGAGCGCACAAGGAAGGAAGCAAGGCTATGTCTCAGGTTGTGGAACCCGAAGCGCACCTTCTCACGTTCCTTGAGTACCCCCGCCCTGACTGCTGCTGGTCGGAGATGGTCTTCGACCAGCATGTTGGCCGTCCGTGGCTGCTTGCCTTTCAGCTTGAAGGAAGCGAACACCCAGTGCCCAGTTTCAGAGTACGGGGTCGTTTTCTTCCACTCGTGCATGAACTCAGCCAGCAACGGATGAAGCGGCACCGGCGCGTGCGAAGCCTTGCTCTTTGGCTCTCCGACCCGGCCGCAGGTCCAAGTACGACGCACGCTGATGATTGACTCCGAGAAGCTGACATCCTGCCACTGCAAACCCAAGCACTCGGAAATTCTCAGGCCCGTGCTTGCGGCGAGCAGCGTCAGGGTTCTCTCGGGCTCTTTCAGTTGCATCAGCACAGCGAACGACTGCTGTGGAGTCAGAATCAGCGCTTCGTAGTCGCTCGTCGTCTTGCAGCGGACAAAGCGGAACGGGTTCGATTCCTCAGAGCGAGGAATCAGTCCATAGCGTTGCCCGTGCTTGAACACGAGACTCATCACACGCCGGGTCTTATCGAGCGTGGGATTTTCCAGCTGTTCGTCAACCTTGATAGCCTTCAACCACTGCTCGATTTCCAGCGGTTCGATGTCCAGCGCGATCCGCTTTCCCCATCGGTCAAGACAACGGCCCCTCAGAATGCGTTTGTAGCCCGCAATGGTTGTGTGAGACTTCGGAGCAATCGCTTGCGTCTGCTCGTCCAGCTCATGCCGTATGTAATGCTGAGCCAAGTCTGCGAACGTAACGCGGCCCCTGAAGTCCGATTTGTTGATTTGTGTTTGCAGATGTTGCTTTTCCACTTCAGCCCATGCCGCGGACTCGGAAGGGAAGTCGCGCACAAGACCAACTGCCAACTTGTGCTCGACTCTCCGGGAGTCGGACGGACGGGTTACGAAGTAACGCAGCACCCAAGTTGCTCCACTCTTGCGGGGTTCGACCCGCAAGCTTCCACGTTGAAACCGCGCCATTTCAGCTCGTCTCCTGTCTTGGCGCGGGAGACTGCCGAGCAGAGTGTACCGCACGGGAGCGCATCGCAGTAGCCAGTTCTGATAGCCGAAACCGCCACACCCTGCGCACGCCTTCGCCGAGAGGATAAGCGGGAAGAACTCCGAGCCGCGCCAGCTCTAACACCCGACGCGGGCGTAGTTGGAGGAACTTTCCCGCTTCTGTGGCGTCCACGAACGGCTCTGGCTCCGTGGCTGGATGGTGCTTCCCGGTATCTTCTGTGCTGTCCATCGTAGTTACCGCTTGTGTGGTCGCTGGGGTGCTGCGACGGCCTTTTGTTCACTAGCGTTCATCGTTCTTCCTGGTTGCTGTTCTCTCTCTAGTTACGGGTCTCCTGCAACCAGATAAGGCCAGACCTTAGGTCACAGCAAGCGTGGCCTTGTATATTTGGTGTCAGCGATGCCCGAGCCCTCGATTCCAACCATAGCTCCTGGGAAGCTCGCAGCTCCCGGGCCTTTAACAGATGAAGCTGTAACGGCCTTTGTTTGTTTCGTTCTCTCCGACGAAGCAAAGCGACCGTCCGTAAGAGGCCGCCGACAGAAGCTTCCGCTGCAAGGCAGACACGTGAGCTACGGGGTAAAGGCGTATCCCCGGCGCGGTTCTGATCGGACGGAACGCATCTACGTCTCGGTCAGGGCCTTGCAGGAGGCAGGTTTTGACAACTATCAAGCCTGTTGCGACGTGGCAGAAAGATTGGAATCAAAGCTAGGAACATCTCGCCGGGGGCGACCTAGAAGAACTCCCCGTTCCCGAGAATTTGCGGACAAGGCGGAAACCGTCCGTAGTATCTACAACCGCTTTAGGCTCCGACATCGGTGGAAAGAAAAGCTACCGGAGCGCGATTTGGTTTACGAGCAGTGGTGCTGGCGGTTCCGCTTCTTTCAGCAATGGGTTGTGGACAGAATGGTGTCGGCGGTAGGTGGAGGTGTGTCGGGGCGGATGCTTGCGGAGGAACTCGCACTGCGAGCCGGCCAAGGTGGTCGAATCAATTACGACGCGCTCGCAAGCTTAGGAGAGGGGGGCCTTACCGCATGTCTGAATTCTTGCCGACCGCAAGGGAAGCAATCCCAATTGGCTTCAGAACAAGTTCAGCGATTTGTAAGGGAGTTTTTCAGCTGGTAGAAACACGGTCCGAAACCCAAGAACACAGCTGGGTTGGCAACTACATTGCATTCGGCTCGCCTATTAGCGAGCGCCCGTCCGCGGTGGGCCTGGACACCAACCGAATCTCCACGGACTAAAATACGACTGCAAGAGCGTTGTGGAACTGCGGTTTGAACCAGAGACCCCCCAAGAATCCCATCCCATGATCGGAAGCGGCAGCCCAACAGGCAAGATCATGGCCAGTCCGCGGTAGGGCGGGAGGAGAGGTCAAGAGCTGGGGTACTGTACTCGTGCAGCACCTCTTTAGTACCCATTTTGTACTCACGTGTACTGACAAGCAATCGGGCGATATTCGAGTGAAAAAACTCCCAAGGATTTTTGGGCGCATTTCTGTGCCTCGAATTCAGCTAATCTCGTCAGTGGTCCACTACGTGGTCCACTCCCCCTCCACCCCCGTGCACTGGGCTCCACCTGGGCAGTCTCGAAGGGAAATTTAGCGCACTAAACCGCGATTTTGACATTGACCCCATCTGTCATTCCCCCGGTTGGAGCGCCCGTAGTAGGCTCTGGCTCCGGATATCTAGATCCCGGAGGAGCTGCCATTCGCCGTCAAGGGGCCGTCGTCTGTGCTGCGCAACAGCTCTGATTGCGGCCTCGAATTCTTGGGTAACAATCGGGATGAACAAACCCTGCCTATTTTCTGCCCTCTTGCGACCACGTAGACCATTGGGAAGTCGTTGAAACCATTTGTTTTCAGTTGTGGTCATTGCAACCGAGGGTTTCAGCTACGATTCCCCGGTGCCTAACCAACCCCACAGCCGACACTTTTTCAAGCGGTACTTTCCGTTTGGCACCGTGCGAAGACCTTCCAGCGCTCTAAACCGCTGATTCTTCGAGCAATGGGTGAATTTGCGGAATAACGCTTTAGTTTTCCCTTGCAATTGGGAGTCGACGCTGACAGATTACTGATTCCCCCTCAATTAACAACGAAACCGTGAGCGTATTGGCGAGATTCTGGGAATCTGAGCTGTACCGACACGTCCTGACTGATCTGGTGGGGCTCCGTAGCGTCACTCTCCCGCTGGAGGCAGGTTGGCGGCTCGACTAAGTGCGATGAGAAAACGGCCTCGATCCGACAACCCAGGGACTCGCCTTGTTTCCTCAAAGAGTTCACGCCCAGTTTTCTGGATCACAGGGCTGTCTGCAATCGCGGTTCTCCTTGTTATCGTCGGAACTTTGCAGTATCGGGGAAGCACTCAAGTCAAGAGGGCTGCGGAAGTCCGAATGGGGGCCGACCTCGAGTCGGTGATGATGAAGTGGCATCTGGATTTTTACGGCGAGTTCTCCGCGGTGTGTGTTGCTTTGCAGATCGGTCCTGATTCTGGCGCTCGGGACAGTTGGGAGGACTACCTGACCCGCTACGCGGAATGGATCCGGGCCGCCAACAGCCGTGATTCGGTGGAGAATATCTACACGAATCGAGACCTGGTCAAAGATATCTACATCTGGGAAACGAGTAGAAGCACAAGTCCCCGGCTGCTTCGTCTCAATCCAGATGCGGAAAAGATTGAAGGTTCTGTCGTTCCTCCGGATTTGCAGCCGCTTCTGGGCTTGCTGCGGAGGAACTCGTCGAGTCTTCACACTGCCCTTCGGGCTTGGCAGTGGGACGACACACCCCACGAAACACGCCCTGGAAGCGCAGATCGGCCCCGGTCTTCTCAAGAGCTTCGAAGTAACGCAATCACCGGTTGGCAATTCGACGAGGAGATACCAGCGATCGTTCATCCGATTTTTCATCGGACCGGGCTAGGGGCCAGCAAAGCCAAGGTATCGAGCGCAAAGGATCCGGTCGATTGGGTGCTGGTGGTGCTCAACCGCGAAACGATTCAGAAAAGGATCCTTCCCCAGCTCACGCAACGATACTTCGGCGGCGGGCAAGGACTCGACTTCAAACTGGCGGTCATCGCCGCAGGAACAACCTCGCACTTGCTCTACTCGTCCGACCCAGAGTTTGGTCCTGGGGACGTCAGCGGATCTGATTCCGTGATGAACATCTTCGGGCCACCGCCGGAGAGCACCGAAGGCCAACTTTGGCAGGCGGAAAAGAACAAAGAGTCACTGAAAGGGGAGGATTGGCACCGATTTTCGAGCCCCGTTTGGTTCCCGATTGTCCAGTACACAGCGTCAGACGGGCCGTGGATGCTGGTTCTTCAAAACCGTAAGGGTCCGCTTGATGCGGCGGTGACAAGGGTGTGGCGCACTAATTTGTTCACCGGCGGCTTTGTGCTGTTGCTGCTCATGGCGAGCATGGCCCTGATCGTAATCGCGAGCCAACGAGCCCAGGCCTTAGCGAATCTCAAGATGGACTTCGTCGCGTCGGTCTCTCATGAACTGCGCACTCCTTTGGCCGCAATTCTCTCCGCCGGGCAGAACATTACGGATGGGTTTGTGCCTGACCTCAAAGTTTACGGGTCCATCATTACGGGTCAGGCTCGACAACTGATCGACCTCGTCGATCAGATTTTGTTGTTTGCTTCGATGAAGGGCGATAAAGAAAACTACTCTTTACAGCCACTCGAGTTGACAGAAGTGCTCGACCAGGTTCGCAGAAATACGGGGGCGTTGCTCGAACAAACGGGTTTTGCGGTGGACTTCCTCATGCCAGAATCATTGCCGCGTGTCTTGGGTGACGCGCGTTTACTCGCTCGCTGTCTGCAGAACCTGATCGGCAACGCAGTGAAGTACAGCGGGACCAGTCGGCGCATCAGCATTTCAGCTCACTGGGAGGAGCTCGCGGGTGCCGAGATGGAGGTCCAGATCAGCGTCCGAGATCGCGGCATAGGTGTCAGTTCCGCGGAGCTGGAGCACATCTTCGAGCCCTTCTATCGGAGTCCCCGTGTCGTGGCAGCTCAGATTCATGGTACTGGGCTCGGGCTCGCTGTCACAAAACAACTTGCTGAAGCGATGGGAGGGAGAGTATCTGTAGTAAGCGAGGTGGGGGTTGGCAGCGTTTTCACCTTACACTTGACGCTTGCGGAAGAGTTGGATTCGGAAAGGGTCGCTGGAGTGAAAGAAAACGGCGTGACGGCCAGATGAACGAGAACATTTTGTTGGTCGAGGACGAAGATGCTCTGAGGACCACCCTGAGCGATCGGCTTCGCGGGGAGGGGTATGTCGTGGACACCGCCGCCGACGGTGAGGAAGGTCTGGATAAGGCGACGCAATCGCCTTTCGATTTGCTCATACTGGATGTGATGCTTCCATTTCGCAGCGGCTTCGACGTGTGTCGAGAGGTTCGACAAGCCGGCCTGGCGACGCCCGTGTTGTTTCTCACCGCGCGCGACGAAATCGTCGATAAAGTAGTGGGATTCAAACTGGGCGGCGACGACTACGTAACTAAGCCGTTCGAAGCCGCCGAGCTGATTGTCCGAGTGGAAGCTCTGTTGCGCCGTGCACCGGTTCATGCGGGACGAGGCGTCCACCAAATTGGCTCACTTCAGGTAGATGTGGCTCGCAAACAGGTTACCCGCGACGGCAAGCCGATTTATCTCTCGGGAAGAGAGTTTCAACTCCTACGCTACTTTATGGAACGTCCGGGAATCACCATCTCGAGGGGAGAGCTACTGCGTGCTGTCTGGGGTTATGACGCGGGCACGTTTACACGGACCGTCGACGTACACGTGTTTAGTCTCCGCAAGAAACTCGAGGACGAACCCAGTCGCCCTGAACTTATCGTTACGGTTGCAGGGGTTGGGTACAAGTTTGCGGGCACACGAGATGCGTGACTTGCATGTGGTTATCGCAGTCTAGGCTCCCGAGGGGCCCGCGACGTCCGGGAGCGTCTCCTCCCTGACGTGCAGGTGCGGGGGTGCGAGTGTTGGCAGGTTTCGGCTCGTTATCCCTCCCAATCGGGCTAGCCCGATGCTCCTGAGCAAGAGAGAAACCAACACGCTTTGGCGGCGTACTCGGGTTTTCTTGAACAAGTGCTTCAGATGAGCGTGGGCGGTCGAACGACGAATGCCAAGTTCATGAGCGCAATCGTTCAGGGTCTTGCCGTCCATCAATAAGTTGGCGAGGCGGGCTTCGGCGAGACTAAGTCCGTACAGTTGACCTAGTTCGATCTCAGTGGTCTTCACCGAAAGAGCGGAATCCAAGATCAACACCAGAGCTGCCGGTTGAGTTGAAGCGTCCGTCGGCGACGCTTTACTGACGGAGCGGACCAACACCGTCAGAGTTCGGTTGCCGGAGGCCCGTCGAACCGCGAGGGCAGCGCCGCCAGTTCCACGCCCTGAATGCGCCATCTCGATCGCTTGTGCCACGAGCTCTACGAATTTTGGGCTGCTTTCTTGAGTGGTGTCGAGCACGCCGTCCGAATTCAGTTTCAGACCGTCACGATCTTCGAGAATCGCTTCCGCGGTCCGATTCGCCAACAGCAACCTGCCGGAACTACTGCACACTACGAATCCGATGCCGAGCACGTCAAGCGCTTCCAGACCCACAGTTGAAAGCAGAGAGGCTCTCATGTTGGAGACGGTCCAGCGCATCGACAGCTTCATAAGTGCATTTTCTTCCATTCTCGCATCGTGCCGATGCACCTCTCCGGATCGCGGCAGCCGCCCGGAGCGTGCCCGCTGACAGTGGGGAGGTTTGACGGTGGGGGGAATTTACAGCTGTCGCAAAGCTCGAAGAATATTTTCAACTCTTTGAGGGGGGCTCTGCTTAGACCACTCGGGACCACGCTCTTCGAATAAGTCTACTAACTTGGACATGAAATCTGCTAGCGGTTCCAGCGATGCCTCGAGCTTCGGATCAATGCGGTCGAGTGTCACAGGCGTGACTGGGTGCTGCAAGTATTCAAATGGCCTCGCGCTCACGGTCCTCACCTCCGTGTATAGATTACTCGTGACCGATGTTAAGCGAGTTAATTCGCTGTAAATTGAGCGTTGCTGGGCAGCCGCTAGAACGCGGAGAGGCTGCAAAGCGCGTCGCATGTGGTCCTGAGCGTGATGCCTACCACAGGATCAGTCGTGTTTTGCGCTTCCGCGAGCCATCGCCAGGGCGTCGATGTTAAAAATTTAAAATACCAGTAAATTCAAGGGCTCACGTCTTGACTCCCGAGTCAGGTGACCGTACTCTCGGCGTGCTCGAGTCGTAAAGTAGTTGTAAAGCGACGGTCGAGTGACGGTTCTGTTGAAACTCCCCTAAGTTAGTTCACATAAGCGGCGATACGTGTGGAACGTGTCACTCCCTCCCCTTTTGTGACGTAATTGGGCCGAATCCCCCCTTGGCCCTATTTCTCTCAGGTTTGAACTCGTGCAGAGAACACGCACACGTGTGCCTAGAGCGAGCCAGGGCGAGTGAAACCGATTTTGCTTTCGATCAGAGGCACTTCGTTACGCCGGCAGGTCCGGAAGGAGGCCGCACAGTCATGAGAAAGTCTCTCCAGGTTTGGTTGCCCATACTTCTAATCTGTCTTGCGACAGTCGCAGCGAGTGCCCAGTCGTTCCGGGTGCAATGTCCGACCAGCACTATCACTCACCCGGTGGCGGCCAACAACAATTCGGAACCGGCATACAACGGCCCGACCGTGTTTACGACCAACGCGCAGGGATACGTGACGCCGACGGCGAACATCAACGGCGCGATCAAGTGCCAGCAGGTCTCGGGCGGTGACGGTTACTCGACGATGGCTGACGGCACGCAGACGTTCATGTTCTCGTTCGGGCCGCTTTCCGGACTTGCGGACATCGCGAAGGGGCTGCCCGGCACGCAGTTCCCGGCCGTCTTCAACACTGTGTATCCGGGCACGCTTTTGCCGGGTGATCCGGCCACGACCGATGGAGCGATAAGCGGCGCCTCGCTCGGCCTTCCTATATTCACTTATAACGGCGCCGTGGGGTTGGTCCCCGACCTTGACGCGATCGCTGGCGGCATCTGCTCCGCCCCTTGTTTGGATGGGCATGTGGATCCCCGCCAAATCATGGACGTCGGAGTCATGAATGGGAATATCCCGGCTCCACTGGTTGCCTTCGATGAGGACGACGAGATGTTTCTCACCCTCACGAACGTGGGCATGCTTATGCGGCCTGACCTGTTCGAGCAGCACACCATCCACTTCCACGGGTATCCCAACGCTTCCTCGTTCTACGACGGTGTGCCCGACGCCTCGGTAGCCATCAATATCGGCGGCAGCTTCACTTATTACTATCTTGCACCAGATGCCGGGACTTACTTTTGGCACTGCCACATCACGCCCCCCGAGCACTTACAGATGGGCATGGTCGGGCAGCTATATGTGCGTCCCCGACAGGATCGAGTCCCACTAGGCACAAGCCTCTACACAGCGCTTCAGCAACAGAATGGGGTTGCCACGGGACAGACGGTCGTGGATCTCCGCACGGCCTGCAATCCCGCGAACGATATCCTGTGCAGCGCCTACACGCCGGCCATCAACACCGGCGCCACTCAGGGCCCCGATAAACTGGGCAACCCCCAGAAGTACGTCTACAACGACGGCGACGGCTCGACCGCTTATGACGTTGAGTACGCGATCCAGATGCACGACTTCGATCCCAATTTCCACTTCGTCGGCATGACTTTCAACCCGGAAGCTTTTGTTGACATGAAGGGCAAGTATTTCTTGTTGAACGGCCGGAGCTACCCCGACACCGTTACGGCCGGTCCCCAGGCCACGGTCTCGTCCGATACCCGCATGCACTACTCGCAGCCTCTGCCGACCGTCATCAACATTCCGGCAGGTGGGAGAGCGTCGCTGCGCCTCGTGAACCTGTCCGTCGAGCAATATCACACGCTGGGTACTTTGGGGATTCCGATGAAAGAGATTGGATTCAACGCCAAGCTCCTGCGGGACCAGGCGGGGAACAACACCGAGTTTTACACCAATTCGATCACCCTGGGAGGCGGCGAGTCGCTCGATGTGATTCTCGATGCCAGCGATGCCGGGTGTGGGTTCACCGGCTGCGCGCAACAGCTGTATCCGGCGGGCAGCGTCTTCTACATCTACACCACCAATCTCGATCACCTGTCGAACGACGCAGAGAACTTCGGCGGGATGATGGCCGAGGTTCACATCTGCACACCAAAGAGCGGCAACGGAACAGCTCCGCAGACCTGCAATTTCTAGGAGAGCCGAATGAGGCCAACGAACATGAAGAACACTACTTCGAAGACACAATTGTTCCTGGTGGCAGCGTTGGCGATGTTGCTCACGGCCACAGCTTTCGCTGCGACCCCCGGCATTACCGGCCCGACCTTTAACTTGACGGCCCAACAGGCTTACCTCAATCAGCCGGATGGGCAAATGGTTTACTCGTGGGGCTACGGCTGCAACGGCGCACCTGCAGGCTTTGCCCCGGCGGCCATTACCAACGCGACGTGCCCCACCATGCAAGTCCCCGGGCCAACGTTGATCGTGACCGAAGGACAGACGGTCACAGTTAACTTGACTAATAGTTTGCCCACAGCGGTCGGTAACACGTCAATTGTGTTTCCCGGTTTCCAAGTGACCGCGACGGGCGGTGTAACCGGCTTGCTGGCGCAGGAAGCGGCTCCGGGCGGCACAGTGTCTTACAGTTTCGTCGCTTCTTCGCCGGGAACGCGCGCCTATTACAGCGGCTCGCAGAGCGACCTCCAGATCGAGATGGGTCTGTATGGCGCTGTCGTTGTGCTCCCCGCCAGTGTTCCAAGC
>Ga0209698_10009040_pt1 | contig 10238 bp, 10 predicted proteins | sample LitLauG_LLR_2012_FD_187203 | JGI IMG/M metagenome (GOLD analysis project Ga0209698, IMG submission 187203) | Freshwater sediment microbial communities from Pennsylvania, USA - Little Laurel Run_MetaG_LLR_2012 (SPAdes) (version 2) | ecosystem: Environmental > Aquatic > Freshwater > Creek >... | reverse complement strand
GGCGATGGAATAGTCGTCGGGCGTACGCGCGGTCAGCGGCGCGAGCGCCGGACGGCTCGAATCCGAGAGTCCCGCGATCATGCTCTCGAGAAAACTCGAATAGATGCCGATCCGCGCCGAAACGTGCGTCAAGCCCGGACGATTGTCGATGATCACGGGAGTGGATTGCGTGACGCCGGCGCAGGCGCCGCAGTCGCAGCCGCAATCGGTGCCGCCGTCGCTCATTGGACGCCTCGCAACGTCAAGTTGAAGACCCCGTTTTCGGGATTGTTGGGATCGCTGTCGCAGCGCGCGATCTCGTCCGGGCCGAACGTCAATTGCCAGTTCCGCAGACCGTCGTCGCCAGGCTGATAGAGGCGTTCGAACTTGGTCACCTCGACCGACTGCACGCCGGGGACGGCCTGGGCCAGCGCATAGATCGGACTGAGATAAAGGGTTTCCCCAAACGTGCGGCGGTCGGGATTGAAATACGAAAGCGTGCCGTCCGGATTGACGCCGTCGCCGAACAAGCCGAGCAGCGCCTTCTGGATGTCGGAGCGGAAATAGCCTTGCGCGACGCACACCGTCATGTCGATGCTCAACGGCACCAGCGTCGGCCCATCGACCTGCAGATCGCGACCGATGACACGAAACCGTTCGAGCCAATCATCGATCCCAGCGGCGAACATGGCGTCGACCGTCGCGCCGCCCGGCCGGTCGATGGTAACGAAAGCGGTGTGCCAACTGCCCGTCCAACGGAAGTCGGCCGCCGCTTTCTCGACGTTGGCGTTGCGCTTGGCCACTGTCACGTAATCCGCAGGCGTCACCGCGCGCTCCTGCACCAGGAAGGCGGCGGGCGCAGCCTGCCTGACGCTGTCCGATGTCTCGGGATCGACGCCGCCGCGCGCGGCCACGAGATTGCTGACGCTCTGAATCGCAGACCAGAGCGGGCCCGCCTTCGCGGCGACGACATGCGCCAGCGCGCCCGCGCCGACATTGCCAGCAACCCCGTTGCCGACCCGATAGACCGCGGTGAACTGGTCGCCCGGCTCCGGGCGGACGCCATACTCGCCGTCGCCGAAACGCAGCCGCGCGATCATGTCGCTGTCGACCTCGACGACGAAATCGGTCGCCGTCTCGTCGCTCTCCAGCAGGTCGCGCGCGCTCGACCAGGTTTCGACGCCCGACGGACCCGCGCTCGACAGCGCAACGGCGGGGATCGCGTCGGCAATGTCCCATTGCATCGCCGAGGCCGCGGCGGCCGTCGGATCGAACGGCGTGACGACGGCTTCCTGTTCGCCCTCGAAACTCAGGTCGTCGAGGATGACCTGTCCCTGCTGCGTCAGCGGCGATCGAGACAGCGAAGGATTGAAACGCGCGGGAATCGCGGTCAACGCGGTCGGAAAGCAACAGCCTGCCGCATTGTCGCCGACGCCCTGGAGCGACGAGGCCGGCATCGAACCGATCGCCTCGATCTGCTGCGTGACGCCGTGGTCGGCGAGCACGACATTGCCCCACGCGACGCTGATGGCGGGAAACGTCGTCTCGCCCACAATCGCCGAAATGCAGAGCGGGAACGTGAGCGCGTCGGCGGCCCCCCAACCGAGCGTCACGACTGCTCGGCCGGTCAGCGGATCGGTGTTCGCGACGGCGCCCGCCGGCGGGCTCTGCGCAACGACGCGCACCGCTTGGCGATGAGTCGGGTCGGCGTCGGCGGCGAGCCCGGTGGTCGGGCTAAGCACCTCCTGAAACATCAGGACCCGGCCGCGCATATCCGGCAAACTGGCGGGCTTGTTCGGATTGGCCGGATCGGGAGGGACCGCAAAATCCGCGCTGGTCGCGCCCACAGGCAATGAGCAGCGTCCGTCGCCCCAGACGTAGAAATTGAGTTGATTGAGGATCGCATAGAGCGCAAGATCCTGCATCGTCTCGAAGCCCGTCGGCGACGCCGAAAGCGCGGCATCAAGCTTTGAGGCGTCGACCATTGTATCATTCTGAACCCGCGTCAGCAGCAATGTTCCCGGGACAGGCGGAAATGCGCTCGTGTTCGGACCCGGCAGGAGCGTTCCGGCGACGCCGGGCTTGGTGATCAGCGTCACCCACACCCGCGCGTTACAGCCGTCGTGCATCGCGTAATCGACAAGTTTGGCATGGCGGCGCATCGAGACACGCCGGCGCGCCGTGCCGAGATAGGCCTCGGTCGCGATCGCGTCCTGCCAATAACTAAGGCGATCGGCGACATAGGCGAGCGTCTCAACGACTGTCACGCCGATGTCGGCCTCGCTACGCTCCGTCCAACTCGGCGCAGTCACGCTCATGCGGTCGAGCATCAATTGGACAAAGGTTGGGTAGTCCTTTGCGAGATAATTGATGGGAGGCGCGGGCGCTGCGCGGGGTGGGAACACCGGCGTGGTCCGGCAATCGAGGTCGGTAGGGCACTCCATCTTGAACCAGAACTTTATGCTTGAGAGCCTCGGGTCGAGGTTGTTCAAGGGTACCGCACCTGTCGGAACGAGCGTGAGCACATAGGGCGAGAAATCGCCATAAGCGTTGAGCTGAACGACCAAAACGTCGCCGTCGTAGCTGACCGTCTGTACGCGCAGGCCGACCACGCGAACGCCGCCGCTGACCGCGATGTTGTCGACAGTCAGGCCCGCCGGCGCCGGAGAGTTGACGAAGCCCAAGTTCAGAATGCGCTGGCGCAGGGCTTGGGTAGGCGCCTCCAGGTCCAGAATATCGAGCCAGTCAATGCCATTGAGCGCCGTGCCGCGCACGAGGCTGCGCCTGTTCTGATCGCAACAGGTGTAGACTGTCATGGCGTCACCGCCGGCGGTTCGAAGCTCGCCGTCCGCTGATCCTGCGTCAGCCGGTTGTAGTAGGTGATGTTGATGGTTAAGGTGGAGTCGACCGGCGTCACCGACAGGTTCTGGATCAGGATATTGGGCGCCAACGCCTGCTGCAGCGCGCTTTGGATCAGGAACTGAACCGTCGCCGCCACTGCGCTCGAGTTCGGACCGAACGCCATTTGCGGAACGCCGCAGCCGAAGCTCGGATTGTTGACGCGCTCGCCCGCTTGGGTCATGAGCACCAACTCAATCATGTCGCGCAAATGCGAGTCGTCGTCGGTCATCGCAGTGCGGCCCGTCGCGTCGAACCGATACGGAAAGGCGACATTGCCGGGCATGCGCGTCAGGCCCCCGTCGCGCGTGTCTGTGTCGTCGTGATGACGAGCGGCGTGGCAGTCGGGGCGCAGATCGCCTGGCTATCGAGGATCAGCAGCGGCTGCCCGTCGCTGGTGAGCCGCAGCGCGCTGGTCACGAATTGCGCGGTGATGCAGGGTCCGTTGCCCGCCGGCGGCGGCGGAAACGCGCAGCCGGCGATGACGAACGGCGCGCTGAGCGTCACGGTCGGCATTCCGCTCACGGTCACGCGCGGATTGGGCGCTGTCGGCTGCGCCATGCCGCCATGCGCGCACATCACCATCGCGCCCTGATGCAGGATAAAGCCGGGCATCATACCACCATCAGCGCGCCCTCGTTGATCGTGACCGACGGTCCGGTCATCACGATCGACGCGCCCTGTCCATTCTGGATGGTGATGCCTATTTCGTTGACTGCGATCGACGCCCCGGACATGCTCTTGATTAGGATGCCGCCGGTCGGGCCGGGCAGATCGGATATCGACAGACTGTTCTGCAGCGACGTCTGGAACGTGACCGCCGAAAGCGGCGGCGGCGACAACAGCGCCGCGGCGGGAACCTCGGCCGGGCTACCCCAGTAGCAGCCCGTCCATATCGGATAGTCAGGATCGCCCTGCTCGAATTCGATCCAAACGCCGGCCCCGATCGCGGGAACGTGAAACATCCCGGTCTGCAGCCCCGCCCAGGGAACGCAGGGCATCGCCCAGCTGGTCGGGATCGTGTTCGATACGTCGGGAACTATCGCAAGCACGCGGCCGATCATCATCGGATCCACGTTTTCAACCACGGTGCCGCGATACTTGCCGAAATAGCGGCCCGACCCGAGGCCGGTCATCGCGTTGGTGGCGAGCTGCGTGTCGGACATGGAGCCTCCCTGTTTCACGCTTCAAGCTGGGACCGTGTTGAGCGTCGAGATCAGAGCGTTGCGCGCGAGCGAGAATGATTGCTTGTATTCGCCCCGCTTGATCTTGTGGGTGACGCGTTTGACGTAGTGAAGCCCATCGAAGGCGGGTCCGGCGCCGCGCACGCCGACCAACCGGCGCGCTTGCAACACTTGGCCATAGCGGATGACGTCGAGCGTGCCGTCGCCGAACACGCAATCGGCCGATTGCGCAGCCTTCGTCAGCGCGATCACGGTCGCCTGCAACGGGTTGTATTTCGCGTTGCCCACCAACTCCTGCACCTTCGGGGGGATTGGCGGGACCGCTCCCAGCGGCGGGTTCAGCGGGGCGATGTCGGGAACAGGAATCGGGATCGAGAGCTTGGTGATCGGCTCCTGGACCCAGACGATCGGCATGACCTTGGCGTTCTTGTCGAACCGGAAGCTCAACGAGTCGACGTTGCTCTCCTGATCCATGTTGATCGTGAGCGCGGGCTGTGGCGATCCCACGCGAATTTCCGGTCCCCAATAGGCCATGCTGGCGCCGGGGGTCGATGTCGGCTCGATGCAGAAAATGTAGCCGACTTCTTTGGCGAGCTGGCGCACGTATTCGAGGTCGTTGCCCTGATGGCGCGGAATGGTTTGAGTTGGCAATGGCACGTCGATCAGGATGCTCGGAATCACCAGCGGAACCAGCCCGAGCACCGCGTATTTGGCCACGACCAGCGCGACGCGCGCCTCGCGCGGCATCGCGGGATAGGGGATGCCGGAGAAGTCGATGACGTCCATCAGCCCCGTGAGATCGACGCCCTTGACCCGAAGCGAGCCCTGACTGTCGGCCCCGCCAGGGCTGAATTCGTGATCCGTCATCACGCCATCCATGATGACGCTCACCGATCCGTTGACGGTGACGGCGATGACGACGCGCACAAACGGAATCGAGACGCCTCCCGCGAGCAGAAACAGGAGTTGCATCGGCGAATTGTTGGCGAGCGTGAAGCTGAGCTCGAAGCCGCTCGCGTCGTTGCCCGAAGCGTTGGTCACTTCGAGGCTGACGAGCGCGTCGAGCACGCTTTCCGGCACGGGCGCCGGCAGGCCGGGACCGATCATCAGGGTGACATGAACGCCCTTAAGCACTCGTGCCTCCCGCAACTCCGGCGGGGAGCGTGATGAGCAGGCTCGCGCCGGTGGTCTCCGTCAATTCATCCGGCCGCAAGGCGTCGTTGGCGTCACAGAGACGCCAATAGAGCAAGGGGTCGCCGAGATATTGCGCCGACATCCGGTCGAGGCGATCGCCGTCGCGTATCGTCACAATCTGCATCGTCGAAAAAGCGGACGGCTGCGGCACGACGCGGCGCGTCAAACACGCCGCTGTCGATCCGTCGGACAGCGTCACGGTCGTCGTAGCGACGCCGCAATATCGACTGTTAGGAGGATAGCCGGTCGCCGAAAGGCCGAGCGGGGCGAGCAGCGCGAGCAGCGAGGCGTTGGGAAGGGCGGGCGCGCTCATGACGGGCTCGATATCCCGAGCGAGGTCAGCGTCACCGACGGCACCTGCCGCGCCAGCGCCTCCTTCTGTTGCTGATAGGCGAGATAGAGCCCTGTCCCGCGATGTGCCCAGGGGAAATCATCGACCGACAGCACGCGCAATCCCAGCGACACCTTGGCGCGAATCGGATTGAGATTGGGATCGAAGAATTCCTCGACAATGCTCAATTCGTTGATCCGCACCGGAACGATCCGGTTGGGGCTCCAGATGAAGAGCGCGAGCGGCGCCTCCATGGGCGTGATTTCCAGCGTGCCTTGCGAAGCAAGCAGGTGATTGGTCAGAATCGTTTGACTGGAGGGATAGATAATCGTCTCCAGCGCAGCCAGTTGCGGCAGCAGCCCGACGCTGACGGCGATCGGATTCTGGCTCGGAAACTCAAGCTGATCGGTCGCGTCAAGCTCGGCCTCAAGCTTGAACGTCTCGACCGCGGGACCTTTCAGCCGCAGCGGCTCGGAACGGTTCTGGGAGTCGACCGCCACGCTCTGCGCGGTGAGCGATCGGGTGATCGAGTCCGGATTGTACTGCAGCGCGATGATCCGTATTATCGCGCCGCTATCCGCGTCCATCAGCACGATGCCGCCGTTGACGAGTTTCGGCGAACCGGAATAGCTCATGATGGCCTGCCCCCTTGCGCGCCGACCATGGCCTGGTGGACTGCAGCGCCGATCGCGACGCCGCTCTGGCCGGGCGCCGCCGGCAATCGCGTCTCGCCGGTCGAGATTCGTTCAATTGTCGCGCCCTGACGCCAGGAGCTGGGCAGGTCGCCAGTTTCGAGCCGGCGCGCGATTTCGGCGCGAGCGGCGTCGCCGACGGCGTCCCGGCTCGTTGCGTCGAAACCGTGCAGCGTCAATTCCTCGATGTGGACGACAATCCGTGTCATGGCGTCAGCCAATCCTCGATCTCCACCAGCGACAGCGGATGCTTGATCTTGGCGCATTCGATTTGCGCCGCCTCCCAGAGTTGCCGCATGCTCACGGCGTCGTCGGCCTCGGCGGCCAGAAAGGCGGCGGTCATGGCCATATTGCGAATGGCGCCGCCGGAGAGCTGCAATCTCGCCAGCTTGTCAAACCGCAATCCCCGCATCGGCGTGCGCGCCGGAAACGCGCGCCGCCAGATGTCTTCCCTGAGCCTGGCGTCGGGGAAAGGAAACTGCACGATCGCGCGCAAGCGGCGAAGGAAGGCCTTGTCGAGCGCGTCCTCGTTGTTGGTCGTCAGGATCGCGAGCCCGCGATAGCTCTCCATGCGTTGCAAGAGATAGCTGACCTCGAGATTGGCGAACCGGTCGTGGCTGTCCTTGACTTCGCCGCGCTTGCCGAACAACGCGTCGGCCTCGTCGAACAGCAGCACGGCGCCGCCGGGATCGGCTGCCTCGAAGACGCTGGCGAGATTCTTTTCGGTCTCGCCGATCCATTTGCTGAGCATTCGCGAAAGATCGACGCGCCAGAGCGCAAGATCGAGCGACCCCGCGATAACTTCAGCCGCCAGGGTCTTGCCGGTTCCGCTCGGTCCCGCAAACAGGGTCGCCGCGCCCAAACCGCGCCCGCCCTTGTCGGCGAACCCCCAATGCTCGTGGACTTTATCGCGATGTCGGGCTTGCGCGGTCAACGCGCGCAGCAGGGTCATCTGCGCCAACGGCAACACGAGATCGTCCCAACTCGAGGCCGGGACGACGGTTTCGGCCAAATGCGAAATCGCGGCGGAGGATTCCATCTTGCAGGCGCGCCACAGGGCTCGCCCGCGCGCGTCCGGATCTCGGTTCTCCTCGGCTTCCTCGCGCAGCCGTTGGCCGACCGAGGCGATTGCGCCGGGGCTTAGGTGGAATTGCCCCATGGCCCGCGCCAGCATGCCCTCAGGCAAGGACGCCGCTTCGACCGCCCGCGTCCAATGCCAGGCGCGATCGACGCCCGAAACCGGCGGCACAGCGATCGTGCGGGGACGGCGAAGCGACCAGCCACGCAACGGGACGCGCGTCGTCACGATCGGTCCGCGGTCGATGAGGTCGGCAAGCCCGCCGATGTCGGCGAACGGCGCGTCGGCCGCGACCATGAGGCAGGCGTTCGCCAGCACGAGATCGCGTCGAAAGCGGCGCGCCAGCGCCGACCGCGAGTCGGGCGATTGCGGCAGTTGCGAGGTCGCCACCGCGAACAGCCGTTGCCCGGCGCGGGCGCACACGCGCGCCGCTACCGTCTCCAGCTCCGCCCAGTCGTCGCCAACCAATTCGATCGGCGCCATCGCCGCGCGCGTGGCGTGGCGCGTCCACCACCGTGCGATGGGCCCGGCGACTGCTTCCAAGCGTTCATCGCCGTCAAGCTCCGCCGGCGCGACCGGGCGCAGCCCGGCCTCCAGCCACTCGCCTGCATCATCGACGCCAACGATCGTGTGCAACACCGGCTCTGCAATCTTCAGCTGACCGTTTGTGAGTCCTTCCGTCGCATCGAGTTCAACGAGAAACCAGCGCCGCAGCGGGCCATAGGAAATCAGCGCCGACCAATGCGCCGCGTCAAACAACGAGAGCGCAATTCCGAAGGTCGGATGGCGCACCGTGTCGTTGGTCCAGGCCGCGGCGTCGAGTTCTCGCGACGCGCATAAAAGCAGGATTTGCGCCTCGAAGCGCGACAGGCCAAACGCCTCGGCGATCCGAGCGAGCGTAGGAAGCGCGCAGGGATCGGGCTGCGCCGATACGTCGCCCTCAAGCCGGGCGCGCAGCACCGCCAGCGCCTGCGCCAGCAATTGCTGGTTCATGCCGAGCCAGTCGCTGGGGTGCGTCGGCGCGTTCATAACGGCGCCTTCTGCGTAGGGTCGAAACTCGGCGGGTTCGTCGACTGGTCGACCAGCACGCTGTCGACGCCATCGACTTGCAACCGTATCCAGGCGATCGGAACGCCGGGTCCGGGCGGCGTGAACGGCGTCGCGTCGAAGGTGAAGCTCAGTGTCTGCGTCGAAGTCCCCGTCCACGTCGCGGGATAGACCTCGACATCGCCGATCAGCGCCATGACCTGCTGTCCCGGATACACCGGCGGTGCGCAAGTCAACGTCAGAACCTTGCTGGCGGTCGGCCCGGACACGGCCATCGACGTGATCAACGGCGCGACTGCGAGCGGGAGCGCGTTCGTGGCCCGGGCCTGCACGCCGGTTCCGACGACGGCCTGAATCATGCAAGCGCCTGCGCGCAGCCCGGCGGGGCTGGCGGCAGGCGCGGGCAACAGCACCGTCAAGGGCGACGCGCCTGGCGCCGAGTTGATCGTCAGCGGGACTTTTTGCGGCACAATCATATTCGTCAGCGATACGCTCGCGGGTCCGCCGGTGAGATGAAAGCCGTTGATCGTCAATGTTTCGCCGAGCCGGATCACCGGGCCGTTTTTTGCGGGCGGCGCAAGGCTTGTCAGCATCGGCGTCGAGGGCGCCAGACCAGCGGTCGACTTCACGCCGCCGGGACGACCTTGCGGGTCGGGCTCACCGATCATGAGCACCGGCAACGCCGAGCTCGCCGGCTGCGGGTCCTCGATGAGCACCACCGACACGTGGTAGGCCGCAGACGGTCGGTAGGTCGTCTGAAAGGCCATCCATAATTTATACATTTCGTCCGCATCGAGCGCGTGCGGCGCGATCTTGATCTGCTCAAATTGCGTGAGCAGATCCTCGGGTCTGATGAAGGAAACCTCGGTCGGCGCCGGTTGCAGCGCGTGACGGATCGCGCGTTGCGTCAGTACGGGAACCTCGTGCAGGAACTGCATGGCGTAGCCGAGCAGAACGTCGGCATAAAGCTCCCTTTGGCTGTACGCGGTGACGACGTAATAGAGATCGAGCGCCAACGGAGGGTTGGAAATGCGCGCGCCGGAACTGTCGCGCGAGGGTAGACCGACATTTCGCCAACCCTGATTGGGCGCGACATGATACATGTAGAGATTGATTTGGTCGGCGAGGTCGGCGCTTTCCGTGTCGATGAGATCAGGCGCCTTTGCCGTCACGCTTACCGGGCCCTGGTCGCCTAGTTTCACGTGATCCACGACCCCGCGCTTCAGGAGGTGCCTAAGAGTCGCCGTCACCCCGGCTATGGCGAGATCGCTGCTCATCGCCGGCGCGGCCGCGCCAGATAATCGTCGAGCGACATTCTCGGCTTCGCCGCCGCAACCGGCGGCGGCTTCGCGGGTACCGGTGCCGCCGCGCGCACCTCCACGCGGCCAATCGTCACGTGAACGACCCGCGGCTCGGCGATGGGGTCCGGCTCCGATGTGGCGCCCGGCGAAGGCGGTCGAATCGCGGTCGCGACGATCACTCGCGACGCAATTGGCTTGGGATCTGAGCGATCGCCGTTCGTTGCCTCACTCGATCGCGTAGATTCGCCGAGCGGCTCCCTAGCCGGCGCCGTCGGTTGCGACGATGAGACGATCCGCGACTCGAACTCTCGGCGCAGCGCAGTCTCTTTCGGCAACTCGGCCTGTTCGATTGCGCCTCGGACGACAGATCGCGCCGACCGAGGTGTCTCTTGGGCCGAACCTTCGGCCTGTTTTGGCGGATAGACGCCCCCGCCAGTCGATGTCCTCAGCTGCGCGACATTCGCCGCGGGGCCTTCGATTTGGTGGGCGTCTGCGGTTGGGCGGGGATTTTCGCGCTCGCTGCTCTCGGGGCGC
>Ga0209698_10009038_pt1 | contig 10239 bp, 6 predicted proteins | sample LitLauG_LLR_2012_FD_187203 | JGI IMG/M metagenome (GOLD analysis project Ga0209698, IMG submission 187203) | Freshwater sediment microbial communities from Pennsylvania, USA - Little Laurel Run_MetaG_LLR_2012 (SPAdes) (version 2) | ecosystem: Environmental > Aquatic > Freshwater > Creek >... | reverse complement strand
GCCGACGGCCAGCAGGATATCGAGCAGGCGCTCCTCGGCGGCATCCTGGGCGGCGGCCCGCACGCCACGCAGGGCCGCCTCGCGGGTCTGCTTGACGGCAATTTCCGTGAGGTCGCGGATGATGCCGTCGACATCGCGCCCGACATAGCCCACCTCCGTGAATTTGGTCGCCTCGACCTTGATGAACGGGGCATCGGCCAGGCGCGCGAGGCGCCGGGCGATTTCGGTCTTGCCTACGCCGGTGTGACCGATCATGAGTATGTTCTTCGGGGAAATTTCATTGCGCAGCGGCTCGGCGACGCGCTGCCGGCGCCAGCGATTGCGCAGGGCCACGGCGACGGCGCGCTTGGCGCGCTCCTGGCCAACGATGTACTTGCTCAATTCGTGGACGATTTCCTTGGGTGTCATCATGGGATGGATCCTCGGCTCCGGAGTGCGTCGCAGGGCGGGCCGCGGTCGCCCCGCCATGGCCTGCGGCAGCGCCTGCCGCGCCTGCCGGCACAGTCCTACTCTAGGGTTTCGACGACGATGTTCTGGTTGGTATAGATGCAGATGTCGGCGGCAATTGCCAGCGAGCGGCGGACGATGGCGGCCGGATCGAGCTGAGTCTCGTCGAGCAGCGCACGGGCGGCGGCCTGCGCATAGGGACCACCCGAGCCGATGGCGATGAGTCCGGCCTCGGGCTCGAGCACGTCGCCCGTACCGGTAAGGATCAGCGAACTTTCGCGGTCGGCAACGGCAAGCATGGCCTCGAGGCGGCGCAGGATGCGATCGGTGCGCCAGTCCTTGGCCAGCTCGACGGCCGAGCGCAGCAGGTTCCCCTGGTGCTTCTCGAGCTTGGCTTCGAAGCGTTCGAAGAGCGTGAAGGCATCGGCCGTTGCCCCGGCAAAGCCGGCCAGGACCCGGTCATGGTGGATGCGGCGAACCTTGCGCGCGCTCTGCTTGATGACGATGTTGCCCAGCGTGACCTGGCCATCGCCGCCCATGGCCACCGCGGCGCCACGGCGCACGGAAACGATGGTGGTGCCGTGAAACTGTTCCATGGGAGCAGACGCCAGGCGGGTGTTTGCGCGTGCCACGAGGGCCCGCGGCGGCTAGGTGCGCCGGATGCGCACTTCGCAGACGGCGGCCACGCCCAGCAGTTGCCAGAGCGCGGCGATGAGGATGTTGACGTTGCGGAATTCTACGGCGACGCCGGACTGTTGCAGCCGGATCAGCTGGCCCAGCAAACTGGTGGAAGCGGTGAATGCAATGCGCCGCAATTGCCGGCATTCGACCGAAATGTGCTTGCTGTCGCGCGTGGCGGCCACCAGGCGGTTCAGGTATTGCTCGCCATCGCCAAGGATCTCGCCGCGCCAGTTGAGCGGGTCGGAGGCGCGCCCGGCCGAGGCCTCGGCGGCGCCGCCGGCGACCCGGATATTGGACATGGGCGGCTCCCAGGAGGGCGGCGAAACCTCATAGGTGATGCAGTACTGGATGCCGGTCTCCTCGAAGTCGGCCTGCCGGTCGAGCAGGCGCTGCACTTCGAGCAGCAGCATCCAGGCCGCGTCCGAGGCATCGCGGCGGCCCGCCTCGACGGACGAGCGCAGGGCAACCAGCAGTTGTTCCGCGCCGCGCACGGTGAGCTCGTGGCTGGCGCGCTTGAAGGCATTGAAGACCCGCAGCAGCAGTTCGGCGCCGACCAGGTCGATATGGCGGGCTTCGCTTAGGTCCAGCGTGAGTGCCGGATGGGTCATGGCCAGATTCTTGAATTCCTCGAGCGGCTTGACGATGCCGGCATCGATCGACGCGGGCAGTGCCACCACCGGCGTATTGGCGGCCGGCGCTGCCGCGCGCTCCGCGTCGGAGTAGTTGATCCAGGCGGGAGCCGGGGAGTTGAAGCGCAGGGCGAACTGAGCTGACAGCTGATCAAAGGCAGGCCGGTCATTGCGCTGCTGCAACAGTTCGAGCAGCATGAGCCAGCCGCGCTCGGTAACCGGACCCAGCGATTCGGCGATAAGCGCATTGCGCAGCCCGCTTTCGGCCGCGTGATCCTGCTGGTTGGCAAAGAGGATGGCGGTTTCGTCGAGTGCCGAGGACGAACCGCCATTGACTTCGATGGCATCGATGCTGCCGCCCAGGATCTCGCTGCCCGGATCGAAGGCGTCTTCTTCGGCTTGTGCGGCTTCGGCACGGCGCACGCTTGGCGGGGTGGTTGACGGAATGACCGGAACAGGCTCCTCGATTTCGGGCGGCGCATCTGCCGCCTCGACCATTTCGGCGTCACCCGGCAGTTCGGCCGCCAGTTCGGCGGCGGTCTTGCGCGGGCGAAGGAAGTCGCGGGCCATTTCGGATTCGATGGCGTCGATTTTGGCGGCGGTGGCCATGGCCAGATTGCGGGCGATTTCGCGATCGGGCAGGGCATTTTCGGTAACGGCAAAACCGCCACCGCCGCTGAGCGGCTCAGCGTTGGACGGCCGGTTCAGCGAGCGGTTTATGGTGCCTGCGATGGGACGGCCTACCGGCTTTTGTTCCAGGCGACCGGGACGCGGAGCCGTGCGCGGGCCCGGAACGCCCGCGCCCGCACGAACCGGACCACTCTTGGGATCCTTTTGGTCCTTCTTGAAGAACGAAAAAACCACGTAGTGTCCTGACGCGTGAATTACCCAGGGGTCTGCCACCGAGCAGGTGCGTACCGAAGGCCTTTTGCGGCTCGCACGCCCGCCGACGATTCGGTTCAGGCCGGCGCATATGCGCAACGCGCAACCCGGGAATTTCGCCGACAGCGCTCAGGGCGGCAAGGCCAGCGCTGGTATCTGCAATCTGAATATATCAATTATCGTGACCTTTAAGCCTTGGATCGGCCCATATGTGCCCCCCCTCTTTCGGGCTTCACCCTGCCAAAAGGCACTCATTTGCACACTTGCCCAAAGCATTTGTCCACGCTCGGCTAAAATAGCGCATTCGGACGCAGAAAGCCGGGGGCAAGGCATGAATACGACAGCCACGACGGTGGGCACCTACTTGCGGGATCTGCCACCCGATCGCCGGGTTGCCATGGCGCGGGTTTGCAGCATGATCCGCCGATCGGCACGCGGCGTGCGGGAGAGCATGCGCTACGGTCTGGCCTTCTACGAGCTCGACGGCCCGCTGTTTGCGCTCGAATCGGGCCGACGGCACATGTCGCTTTACGTGGCGGAACAGGAAGTCGTTGTAAAACATAAAGAATCCCTGCCGGGAGTGAACGTTCTGCGCAGTTTCGTCAAGTTCTCCGACCTGAACCGCCTGCCCCTGGACATCGTGGAAAAAATCGTTCGCGACTCCGTCGCGGCGCGGCGCACTCGTGCCACGCAGGGCACGCTTCCCACCCAGGCCGAACTGCTCAAGCTCTGGGCCATCAAGGAAGAAGCCGTCCAGGTTCCCGTGCCAGTGGCCAAGGGCGCAGCCCCCGCGCCGAAAGTTGCTGCCAAGGCGGCGCCAGCCAAAGTGGCCAAAGCGGTCAAGGCCGACAAGGCAAGCAAGCCGGAAAAAGGTCCCGCGGCAGCGGCAAAGCCGGCGGTCAAGCCGGCCGTGCGGGCGCTGGCGGCCAACACCGGCGCGCGCAAGGCTGTAGCGGCGGCCAAGCGCTGACCCGCCCGGCCGCCCTTTCCCCGCCCTTGCCCGGCCGGCGCGCTGCCCGGCGCCTTACGCGCCCGGCACGCTGCCATTGACCGTCGCCGTGCCGGTACTGCGCAGATCGATGAAGCCGGGCAACGGCACCAGCTTGCGGCTTTGCTTGGGCGCGGCCGAATTCCACAGACGCACATAGGCGTAGTAATACGCTCCCGGCACGGCCGCTCCGGCAGCGCCTGCGGGAACACCCGTGAGCGAGAAGAGCGCTGGGGTGGTATTGCTGAGCAAAGTGCTGCAGTCGTGGGTGTCGATGATCGACGCGAAACGGGCCAGCACGAGTTCGCACTGGTTATCCGCGCTGATCCCGCTGAAGCTGAGATCGACGTTGACAGTGCCGGACTGCACGCCGCTGGCCAGCGCAGGAACGACCGGCGCAAAGGTCTGCGCCGATCCGGAAGCGGGCGGCTGCATCACCGAGCCCGTGCTGAGCGTGTAATACGCCGCTTCATTATCCGCAATGGTGAATGCGCCGGCGCCTTCCTGCGGCGTCACGGCGCTGAACGATAGCGTGTTGCCGCCGTTGAACGGCGCAAGGTGCAGTTGCGAAGTGGCGCCCTGCAACGGTATCGCGTTGCGGAATGTCCCGGTGAAGGGGTCGGTGTTGCGCCAGCGAATTTCATAGGGAACGGCACCCATGCCCGGCAGCGTCTGCTGGAAAACCGCGTAGCCGCTCGACAGCGGGCTGAGCGCGCTGGCCAGCTGCGCGGTGTACTCGGCGTTGTTCAGCGTCAGCACGAGCGCTGTCGATTGCAGGCGGGTCGGTGCCGCGCTGCCCGTTGCGCCAGGGGCCGTTCCCGCCGTTACGGGAACACCGGTCACGAGCATGGTCTCCATGTCGCGCCCGCGGATCACGATGTCGTAGGCGGTGATGGCGTTGCCATTGGCGTCCTTGGTGGCCAGCGGATACAGCGTAAAGTCGCCGCTCACCGGATCGACCAACGTTTCGCGCGTCACGGCATGGCGGCTGCCGTCGGCCGACAGCAGCTCGGCCTTGACGATCAGGTTGAATGCGCAAGCGGGACTGGCCACGGTTTGCGCGGCGACGGTCTGGCACAGCTGCGCCGGATTGACCGTGCCGCTGATGGCACCCACCTGCGACATGTCGTAGTAGTGCAGCTGGGGGCGCATCGTGAAGTAGGTCAACCCGCCGTGATCGAACGGCACAATGATGTGCTCGAGATCGAAGTCGACGGCCAGATCCAGCGTGCTGCCGGCCGTGACATTGAAGGTGCCGGCCAGCTGTATTCCCTGGGTGGGATAGGCGATCTCCAGCGGCGCTTGCGTGATGGCCCAGCCATTGCGTCCGTCCAGGAATTCAACCTGGTCATTCCATTGCAGGGCCGCGCCCGTCGAATCCTTGGTGGCCAGCGCCGAGCCGTCGAGGGCAGTCTCGGCGCCGTCGAAGAAGAAGCGGATCTGGTGGTAGGTGCCCGCTGGCAGTGCCATGCCCGAGAAGAGCTGGTTCAGAACACCGTTGTTCAAGGTGGTGAGATCGATCGTCACCGGCGCCGGCAGGGTCGTGGTCCGCCAGGTGGCATCGGCGGCGCTCCAGGTGGTGTTGGGATCGGTGTGGAAGGCGATACCCGTGATGGTCACCCAGACGTGCTGGAATTCATCACCGGGGCCATCGGTGACCTGGACGTTGACCGTGCCCGTGGGCGCAGCCGGCATTGCAGATCCACCACCGCCGCCGCCGCCGCAGGCGGCGAGTGCGGCGATTGCCGCGACGAAGGGCCCATAAAAGGCATAGCGTTTTGCGTTCATTGCTGACTCCTGTTTGCCGTGATTCGACGATTGAATACCGCTGACTTGGCGGCTCGCAAGCTTTGCAAGCCCTCTCCCCAAGCACGCAGGCAGTTTATGAACGCAGGCGACGCGCAAGCTAGACGCGCAATTGCAAGAACCGTAACAATCTGTGGGGACGGCGCGCATGTCGCGGCGCCGCGCGACCGGCGTTATCGGCATGCGCGCAATGAACTTTAACGGCGCGTATCGCGGCGCTTGCCGCCCATGAGCGGCGGCGAGCTCCTCAGAGCGAAAAGGCAGCAGTGCAGCCGGCACGGCGCGGGAAACTCAGCCGCCGGATCCTTGACACCCGGGACCCGCAGCGCGCGCCGATACCGCAGGCCCTGGTGAATATCGACGGCAACATTCCGATACACATCGCCGCCCGGTACCGCAATGCCATGCGGGGTGGCCTGAGCGAGCGCACGCGAAATTCCGCGCGTTTACGGTTGCCTGCCGCGTGACCAGCCGCACGCCCGCGCCCGGCGGCCACAAATTGCACCAAAAGCCATCTTTGCACTTAACCGGTGCATTTCTGATACCTGGGTGCGCAAAGGCGCCCGGACTTATAAACTTTATCTATATTTATCAGCGCCTTACAAAGGTGGCATGGCGATTGCTCTGTTAAGGCCGCGTACTTTAACGCGGTATCTCAATAAAGGAATTGTATGTCCCATCGGTCCTCTACCTTGTCGGGTCGGCGCGGCGCTCGTAATCCGGCGTTGGGAAGCACCCGCGCGGCGGTGCTGTCGATGGCGGCCGCCATCGTGGCAGCGGCCGGACCGTTTCAAGCTGCGGACGCGACCGACAGTGCGCCATGCGATCCGTACAAGAATTATTCCTGCCAGGAGGAGTACCTGGGGACGGGGTTCTGGAATCGGCTGATCAACTATTACGACCTCGAATGGGGGCAGGCGGTCGCGCCCACCGACCCCAAGGCTCCGTCTGCACGGCGCGATTACTGGCCCGCCACGCCCATGGCAACGCCGCCCATGCCATTCACTGAATGGCCCTACGGCGGCACCACGCCGCTGGGCGTTACCCGGCCCAATTCGATCGACAGTCCGCTCATGGCCGCCCTTGCCGATACCAGCGTGGGCAAGTGGATGGACGACAACAATTTCCAGCTCTATGGCTGGGTGGATGTCGGCGCCAACATCAGTTCGAGCGCGACCAAACCCGGCGGAAATTCGCCGGCCGCCTACCTGTATACGCCCAACACCATACAGCTCGACCAGTTCGTGCTCTACCTCGACCGGTTTCCCGACACGGTGCAAAAGGATCACGTCGACTGGGGGATGCGCCTGTCGGCCATCTACGGCGAGAACTACCGCTACACCACGGCGTACGGCCTGGCCAGCTACCAGTTCCTGCACGACAACAAGGTCAACGGCTATGACTTTCCGATGCTCTACGCCGAAGTCTTCATACCGCAGGTGATGGAAGGCCTGATGGTCCGCGCCGGGCGCTATATATCCCTGCCGGACATCGAGGCCCAGCTCGCGCCCAACAACTACATGTATTCGCACTCGATGACGTATACGTACGACAACTATACGAATACCGGGATCCAGACGACCCTGGCCGTGGACAAGCAGTGGATGGTGCAGTTCGGGGTTGGCAACGGCACCGAGGCGTCATTCCAGCACTTGCGCGCCCGGATCCCGAATCCGGTTCCCAACGAACTCTACCCGGGCACCTCTTTCAAGCAGGACCCGGGTTCGATGCCCACCTACACGTTTTGCCTGCGCTGGGACAGCGTCAACGGCGACGACGATATCAACGCCTGCGCCAACGACATCAACACCGGCGAATGGGGCTACAACAACCTGCAGTGGTACGGCTTCACCGCGTATCACAAGTGGAACGACAAATGGCATATCTCGTATGAGCTCTACCACGAGTCGCAGCGCAATGTGCCGAATTTGAACAACGCCTACGTGCAGAACCTGAACAACCTGTACGGCACCGATGGCGGCACGCCATTTTCCTTTGGCGCCTCGGGCATCACCTCCAATGCGCCGGGAGAGGCGGTTTGCAGCAACCCCAATGTGCTCAAGTGCACGGCCGGCTCGTACGGCACGACCTTCTACCTCAATTACTCGCCTAACGCGCTCAACAACTTCTCTTTGCGCCCGGAGTTCTACTGGGACCCGCAGGGACAGCGCACGGGCACGCCAGCGCGCTACGGCAACCTGGCGGTGGGCTGGCAGCACTGGTGGTCGCCGCAGATCGAAGCGCGCCCCGAGGTGGGCTTCTACCACTCATTCAACGCGCCGGCCTTCAACGGCAACCCCAACGACACCGTCCACTTCCCGGCCAACAAGTCCAATCAGGTCATCGTATCGGGCGACATCATCTTGCATTTCTGACCTGCCGATCCGGCCGGGGCCGCAATGTCCCCCGAAAAAATTAAGGACATTGCGCCTTGACCCGGCCGGCGTCCGGTACCTGCTTGAAGGAAAGCGTGCACCGCAGCAGGTCGCACCAACATGGACCACCCAGCAGAGAAAAGCCTCCCTTTTTTAGTGCAATAAAAAGCTTGCGCATTGCCGGGAAAACAGAGGGTGAAAAAATACCCATATAAATCAGCGCCTTAATTATTGGCACATGAATTGCTTCATAAAAATCGCGTTTAGTTTCACGTTTAAGCAATAAAGGTGTGCCCTGTCACGCGATAGCGCAATGGGTAGCGGATGGGGTGAGCGGGGAGGGGTGCCGTGCATCCCCCGTGCGAACAGCGATTGTTTCGCGCTCGGCGGGCGGTACAGGCGTTATTGCTTGCGGCGTTTTTTGGCGGGTGGCGAACGGTCACCCAAAAACTAGGAAGAGGGGAACTCGTAATGACAAGTGCTGAAAAAGATCGGGGAAAGGGCCATTTCTCCCGGAAGGCGCTGGCAGCCCTGGCCATCAGTGTCGGTGCCGCCAGCTGGGCATCGCACGCTGCTGCTGCGGATGCTGCACCAGCGGCACCTGCCGCGCCCGTGTGCGACCCGTACAAGAACTATGACTGCCTGGACAAATCCCTGGGCGATGGTTTTTGGGAGCGACTCGTGAATTACTACAAGGTCGAATGGGGCCAGTCCGGTCCGCCAACCGACCCCAAGGCTCCGCCGTCGCGCCGCGACTACTGGCCGACCTCGCCCATGCCGATTCCCCCCATGCCGTTCACGGAATGGCCGTACGGCGGCGAGGATTCGATGGGCGTGACCACACCCAATTCGATCGACAGCCCGTTCATGACGGCCATTGCCAACACTTCAGTGGGCAAGTGGATGTCCGACAACCACTTCCAGGTGTACGGCTGGATCAACGGTGGCGCAAACATCAGCTCCAGCACCACCAAGCCGGGCGGCAATTCGCCGGCGGCGTATGCCTACAACCCCAACGAAATCACCCTCGACCAGGCCGTGCTCTACTGGGACCGCTTCCCGGATACGGTGCAAAAGGATCATTACGACTGGGGCATGCGGCTGTCGGCCATCTACGGGACGAACTACCGCTACACCACCTCGTTCGGCATGGACAGCTGGCAATACCTGTCGCACAACAAGCCGATGGGCTACGACTTCCCCATGCTCTGGCTGGAACTGTTCGATCCGTTCGTGGCCGAAGGCCTGCAGGTTCGCGTCGGCCGCTACATTTCGGTGCCGGACATCGAGGCGCAGTTGGGCCCGAACAACTACATGTACTCGCACTCGATGACGTACGCGTTCGACAACTACACGAACACGGGCATCATCACCAGCCTTGCCGTTACGCCGCGCTTCTTCCTGCAGTTCGGTGTCAGTGACGGTACGGAAGCGACGATTTCGCACATGAAGGCGACCATCGGCAATCCGCAGCAGTTCGTGAACCTGCCGGCCAATCCGGCAACGGGTTTCGCGGGCTACTCGGGCCTGAACCCGCTGTTTCCTGGTGCAACCATCAAGAAGGATCCGGGAGCCATGCCGTCCTTTTCGCTGTGCGCGCGCTACCAGACCCAGGACGGCTACGACGACCTGAACTTGTGCGCCGACGGCATCAACAAAGGCACCTGGGGCTACAACAACATGCAGTGGTACGGCGGCACCTACTACCACAAGTTCGATGAGCACTGGCACCTGGCCTACGAGTTGTACACCGTGTTCATCAAGGGCGTTCCCAGCCTGAACAATCCTGTGGTCCAGGCGATGAATGCGGCCTATGGCGGCCCCCTGGGCGCCGATGGCGGTACGCCTTTCGTGCCGGCCACGGGCTTCAACTACAACGCCCCGAACGAGGCATGGTGCCTGGGCAATACCACGTCGGTTGGCGGCCCGCTCACCTGTACTTCGCACAATACGGCCTCGGTTGCCTACCTGAACTATTCGCCCGATCCGCTGAACAACTTCTCGATCCGCCCCGAGTTCTTCGAGGACGGCCAGGGACAGCGCACCGGCGCGCCGACGCGTTACTTCAACTTCGGTCTGGGCTGGCAGCACTGGCTTGGGCCCCAGGTGACCCTGCGTCCGGAAATCGTCTGGTACCACGCCTTCAATGCGCCGGCCTTCAACGGCAATGCCGATGCGGCGATTGTTCCCAACAAGAAGAGCGAGGTCATCCTTTCCGGCGACGTGATCTGGCACTTCTGAGTCTCATAGCTTATTTGGTGTGACGAAACGCCACGCCCTCGAGCGTGGCGTTTTTTTCCCGCGCAAGCATGCGCGAATTGCAGGAGCGAGTCATGAAGCTGGTTACGGCGATCATCAAGCCGTTCAAGGTTGACGAGGTACGCGAGGCATTGGGAGCCATAGGCGTGCAGGGTCTGACCGTGACGGAGGT
>Ga0209698_10009037_pt1 | contig 10239 bp, 6 predicted proteins | sample LitLauG_LLR_2012_FD_187203 | JGI IMG/M metagenome (GOLD analysis project Ga0209698, IMG submission 187203) | Freshwater sediment microbial communities from Pennsylvania, USA - Little Laurel Run_MetaG_LLR_2012 (SPAdes) (version 2) | ecosystem: Environmental > Aquatic > Freshwater > Creek >... | reverse complement strand
GACCAATCCAGTGCCCGCGGCTCGCGCGCTTCCAGCGGCCGGCCTTCCATCAGCGGATAGCACCAGCGGCGTAGCGCCGGAATGTGCACGTTGATCCAGTAATCCCACCAATCGATCGCTTCCGGAGCGAAATCAAAGAGAGCGCGCTCGTCCGGTGGCAGTAAGGCGGAGAGCAGCCGCGCATTCTCACATTCGAAAACATGCTCATTGTGAAGGATAAACGGCTCGTAGAGTTCGATCAGCTTCTCGGCACGGATCAGGTCGCGCTCCGCCCGGGCAAGCGGCGGCTTCTTCATGTGCATGGAAACGGCCGCGCGATTGATCCGGGAGATGACCGCCTTCTGCATCGGAATCGAGAGCCGCTCGTAACGCTGCTTGGAAACCGGGATGGATTCAAATTTTACTTTGAGCCAGCTATCGATGCCGTTTGTCGTCCGGTAATGCTTGCGGTGCGCCAGTCCTGTGAGCTCAATGCTGCGGCCCATATTAACCGGATTGATCGCGGAAGTTGCGAGGTGATACAGCCGCGCATGGCGCCGCGCGACCACCGCGGATGCAATCAGCGTCATCCCCCGGCAAACCATGTCCACAGGTATTACATCAAGACATTTCCGCTCATTTGAGGGCAGCTGCCGAAAATTCGTGCCGAGTAAGTACGAAAGCGGCCCGGAAGTATTGATTCCCTCGTTCCACCCCGTAAAAGGAGAACGCTCCGAGCTTTCCACGATCGACGGCCGCACGATGGCGATCGGCAGATCGCGCCCGCGCCGCGCCAAGATCGATTCGCCAAGACTTTTTGTAAATGTGTAGGTATTCGGCCAGCCCAGGTGCTGCGCCCGGCGCAAACCGATGCGCGTAAGCCGGTTGCGCGCCCAGCGTGCGCGATTCCGCTTCAGCACGCCGTCGAGCTCTTTGGCCGGAGCGAAAGCTTCATTGCCGCCGCGTCCCAGCGCCTGCCGAAGCAACGCCTTATCGAGTTCCGGGCTTTCCGACCGCTCCTCGACGTGACGCACGGTTTCACGCAGCGAATCCACTTCGCGCTCGGCGTCAAATTGCGCATCGTTGGCGGGATTATAATTGTTCTGCAGCTCTTCGGTGACCCGGCCGTCGCGCATCCCAACAACGTAGCACGTGGAAAGATGCATCAGCCCGGCGTGGCTGCACTTCCGCAAAAAGTCGAGCAAGTTGATTGCGGAATCCACATTGGAAGAAAGCGCGTCTCGCAAATCAGGATTGAAATCCGTCAAGCCCGCGCTGTTGACAACCAGGTCGAGCCATTTTGCCAACCGCGCCTGCGTGGCCTCGTCCAGCCCCAAGCCCGGCAAACTCACGTCGCCTTCCACCACTTCCACTTTTTCTTTCAGAAACGCGCCGAGTTTGCGGCCGTAGCGCTCCTGAAGCGTGTCAAAGGTCGGAGATTCCTCGACGATCTTCTCAAACCGCCGCTGCGCGGACGTTGTTCGATTGCGGCGAATCAACAACGTAATCTTGCCAATGTTGGGAATATTTTCGAGTAGGTCTACGAGCCAGACCTTGCCGATAAAGCCCGTCACCCCGATCAGCATCAAGTGCCGTCGCTCCAGGCTCTCTCGGACAGAAAATCTCTCGACTCGCGGAGTTTCTCCGAATAGCGCAACGGCCTTGCCCGCCGGATTCGCCGGACGAGCCGTCGTCTCCATCGCGCTTTCCAGTTGCTCGGGCTTTTTCGTCCAGCCAAGTTGCCTCAAAAGCTTTTCGCGCGGGATCCGGCCGTCTGACCCGCCACTGGCTAGCCACGCCAAAGGCCCCCGCGGCCGCACGATTGGATCATGTAGCCGCCCGGTGGCCTTGCCGTCGCGAAATTCCAACCGGTTCGAGATAAAGGACTCAACTCCGAAATGGTGTGCCAGCGGCCGAAGTATATTCTCCAAAAGCTGCCCAACCAACACGACCCGCTCGCCGTTGCGCACCGCTTCAATCAGCTTCTCCGCAGCTTCGCGGCGAAGTTGCGGTTTCAATACGTAGCTAAAGTACTCCTCACCCAGCAGATCCAGCCGATCGCGGCTGACCCCGCGCAGCAAAGTGTGCAGAAACCGCGTAGCAAACCTGCGACTGGCCGCATAAGCGAAGGGCCTCGCCAGCGCCATGCCTGCCATGCCCGCACGCCTTGCCCACCGCTCCGCAAAGCTCTGCGAATTCCACGTAAAAAACCCGACCGGCCGCATCGCCCCAAGCTCCAGCAACGAACCTTCCACCCGCCAATGCGTAACCGCGCCAGCCCCAGCAGTCGCCAAGACACCTTTCGAATTGGATCCGGAATGCGTCATAACAGGACTATGCCGAACGGCGGACCATCCGCCGTGAAAAGTGCTCAAGAATAGGTCGATGCGTAATGATGTCTCTCACCTTTTTGGTCAAGCTGCTCTGGAACGGATTCGCCGCCCGCGCCTCAATTAGACGACCGTGTGGGACCCTGCTTTAGCCGGCCGCAGGCTGCCTCGGAAACTGTAAAAGTAGCATTCTCAGCGCCTTATCGCAAGGCAACCGGAGTGACGGCGGGCGAGAAGTCTCGGGATAGCGTCTACACCAGACATGCGCGAGTTGGCTGCAACATGTTCTTCAAGTACCTGCTAGACATTATTATAACTTGTCAGATGCCGCCGAGCTTTACCGCAGAAACAACATAGCTCTGCTTCTCGCAATCGTAGTGAAATTCGACCTCGCTCCAATCTGAAAGTCCAAGATTCAGCCTACCTTTCGCGTACGTGAGGTAGTACACAGAAACCTGGATTGTCAATCGTGAGCCTTCACTCTGCATGGGATGAATCTTGAGAATAGAAAATTCCTTCCGCAGTCTCTTGAATCTATCAATTTTCATCTGATCGTCTAGATACTCGACGCGATAATCTCCCAGTTGTGATGGCAGGCCATCCGTAATCTGAGGGTCCTTTTCCACCAGCATGTGGCGGTAGTCTGTACGAATTCCGCTACGACCATTACTGTCATCGATTTGGCCCCAGGATTTCTCCATCTCAGCTATGCTGGCGAACAAAGCTTTGGAGTAGAGATTATCTTCCTTCGCGCGTTCTCCGCGCTCTTGCGGGAAGGAAGAACTGGCGCAAAAAACAGAACGAAGCTCACAACTAGTGATCTCTTGATGGCGTACACTGGCAGACTCCTTACCTGCTCTGAGCGGCTACAATAGTGCTCATTTCAGTCATAAGGAGCAACTGCGTATTAGATCACTCGTTCACAGACCCTCTCGCTTGAACAACTTGATGAGCCAAAAGGGGAAATGAGACAAATAAGCGCGGAGTGCAGCGCTGGGGCGGCGACCCTACACGCCCCAGCCGTACCGTTCGGCGTGTTCAAAAGTGCGCTGCATCTCTTCCCGCAGAATTTCCGTGAACACCGATCCGCCCACCGCCTTCGCACCCGGCTCGGCAATATCCGGCGTTCTGTAGCCACCGGCGAGCACTCGGTGCAGCGACTGCTCCACCCAATCCGCCTCCAGCGAAAGCCCAAACGCATCCCGCAGCATCATCGTCGCGCTGAGAATCGACCCGATCGGATTCGCCGAGTCCGTCCCCGCCAGCGAAGGCGCCGAACCATGAATCGGCTCAAACAGCGGCGCCGACGACCCAAAGCTAGCCGAAGGAATCAGCCCAATCGATCCCACCAGCGCCGCGGCCGCGTCACTCAAAATATCGCCAAACATGTTACTGCTCAGCAGCACGTCAAATTGCGCCGGCCGCAGCGTCAATTGCATCGCCGCATTGTCCACATACATGTGCTCGAGCTTTACCGTGGGATAAACCGCGCTCATGGCCGTCACCGTGCGCCGCCAAAGCTGCGAACTCGTTAGCACATTCGCTTTGTCCACCGAGCAAAGCCGCCGCGAACGATTCTCTGCCCGCGCATAAGCAAACGTCGCGATACGCTCAATCTCCGGCGTCGAATACGACTCCGTATCCCAAGCCCGCTCCACGCCCTTTTCCGTAGTGTTCCCGCGCTCCCCAAAATACATCCCGCCCGCGAGTTCCCGCACAATCTCCAGATCCAGGTCCCCTAGCCGGTCCGCCTTCAACGGCGAGATTCCCCTCAACGGCTCAATCAGCTTCACCGGGCGCACATTCACGTACAACCCCAGCCCCTTGCGCAGATCCAGCAGCCCCGTCTCCGGCCGCTTCCCCACCGGCAGCGCATCCCACTTCGGTCCGCCTACCGCACCCAAAAAAACCGCGTCTGCTCTCCGGCAAGCATCCAGCGTTTCGTTAGGAAGCGGCGTGCCCGCAGCATCAATGGCCGCCCCGCCCAGCGGAAACTCCGCAAACTCAAACTGGTGATTAAATTCCTGCGCCGACTCCCGCAGGATCGCCGCCGCCGCCCGCGTCACTTCCGGACCGATGCCGTCTCCCGGCAGCAGCACTATGGTCTTCTTCATGATGGTCCCCAGACAGAAACAGAATTCTACCAAGCGAGGCGCATGGTGCAGTTACTTACAGAACAGCGCGTTTCCAGCCTTGCGATCTTTTTGGCAAGAGCCGATCAGGCCGCCGGCGTAGTTTCCGCGGCCATTGCCGCACTTTTCCGCCGAATCACCGCATGCGCGATGGCCACGATATCTCTCGGTCGAACATCTTTGGACTGATCCGCCAGCGCCGTCACCCGCTTGTAAACTTCCGCCAGTTCCTCATCGCTAGCCTCATAGCCCAAGTCCCGCAGGGACAAACGCAAAGCGTTCCGTCCCGAATGTTTCCCCAGCACCAGCGACCGCGCTGGCACTCCGACCGACTGCGGCGACATGATCTCGTACGTCAGCGGATTCTTGATGATTCCATCCTGATGAATCCCCGCTTCGTGCGCAAACGCATTCGCGCCCACGACCGCCTTATTCGGCGCCACCTGCGCTCCGGTGATCTCCGTCAGCATCCGGCTCGTCGGGAAGAGCTCCTCCAACCGGATATTCGTCGTCACCCCAAAGCTGTCCTTGCGCACCGCCAGCGCCACCACCACTTCCTCCAGCGAAGCATTCCCCGCCCGTTCCCCAATCCCATTTATCGTGCACTCGATTTGCCGCACGCCAGCGCGAATCGCTGCCATCGAGTTCGCCACCGCCATCCCCAAATCGTCGTGGCAATGTGCGCTCAGCGTAATTCCCTGCGCATCCCCCAGGGATTCCCGCACCCGAGTGAACATCGCCGCGTACTCTTCCGGCACCGAATACCCCACCGTGTCCGGCAAGTTCAGCACCGTCGCGCCCGCGTCCACCGCCACTCGGCAGACCTGGCAAAGATAATCGATATCCGTCCGCGCCGCGTCCTCTGCGGAAAACTCCACTTCCGCCACATGCTGGCGCCCATACCGAATCATCGAGCCAATCGCTTCCAGCGCCTGCTCCCGGCTCATCTTCAGCTTCACATTGAGGTGCAAATCCGACGTCGCTAGAAAAATATGCAGCCGTGGCGAAGCCGCCGGCTTCAACGCCTCAATCGCCGCGCTGACGTCTTCTTTCCGCGCCCGCGCCAGCGCCGCAATCGGCACGCCCCGCACTTCCTGCGCCACTCTCTGGACCGCTTCCAGGTCTCCATGCGACGCAATGGGAAATCCCGCTTCGATCACGTCCACGTTCAGCGCCGCAAGCTGCCGCGCCAGCCGAATCTTCTCCTCGGTGTTCATCGAGAAGCCCGGCGACTGTTCGCCGTCACGGAGCGTTGTGTCAAAAATGCGTACGAGGTCCATAGGGTCCCCCATGCTCTAGTAACTCACGCCAGCCATCCCGTAGTCCAATTTATCTTTGTTCTACATTTGATAATTCCAGCTTATACTGCCTCGAGGAGTCTCCCTTGGATCTCGGCGAACTTCAGACTTTTCTCATGGTGGCAAAAGAAGGCAGCTTTTCCCGCGCCGCCGAACGCCTTTACCGCACCCAGCCCGCCATCAGCCTGGCTATCCGCAAGCTCGAAGACTCTCTTGGCCAGCCCCTCTTCGTTCGCGGCGCCCGCCCTGTCCGCCTCACCGACGCCGGAACCCTCTTGAAAGACTACGCCGAGCGCCTCATCAATCTCCGCGACGAAGTCAAAAAAGGCCTCTCTGAACTCGAGGGCTTAAAGCGCGGCGAACTCTCCCTCGGCGTCAACGAAAGCTCCATCCACGCCCTACTCCCCGCCCTCGCCAAATTCCGCGAACTACACCCCGGGGTTCAGGTCCGTGTCCACCGCATGCTCTCGCGAGACATTCCCCATGAAGTTCTCAACTACCGCCTCGATCTCGGCGCTATCTCCTATGTTCCCCGCGACGCCCAGCTGCTCGCCACCGAAATCCGCAAAGACGAGCTGACGCTGGTCGTACACCCCAAGCATATCCTCGCAAAAAAACGCGAAGTCGATGTCTCCGAGCTGGGCCAGGAAAACTTCATCGCCCACAGCGTTGAATCGCCTTTTCGCCGCCGTGTCATCGAACTCTTCGCGCGAAATCGCACTGCCCTCAACATGCCCATCGAAATGCCCACCATCGAGAGCATCAAGCGCTTTGTGCAAATGGGCATGGGCGTAGCCATCGTGCCGCGCATGTGCGTAAATTGGGAGATCGAACACGGCTGGATGAAGGAAGTAAAAGTACGGCAATTGAACATGCCGCGCCACGTCTATCTGGTTTCTCGCCGCGGCGCTCGCTTGCCCCACGCCGCCAGCGAACTCATGCGCATCCTTCGCGAAGGGTGAATCGATCCGCTTCCGGCAGCAATAGTCTTACTTCGCCCGGTCGGATTTCCCCGCCAGGCACATAATCGTCGCCAGCATCGTCGCGCAGTGAAGTTCCGCCCCGCTCTTTAGGACGTATACGTCCGCCGCGCAAATCTTTAGCGTCCTTCCGGATCGCAGCACTCGGGCACGTGCCACAAGTTTCTCTCCATCGGCTGGCGCCAATAGGTTCAGCTTGTATTCCACAGTCAGCACCGAGGAATCCGCCGGCATTAACGTGTATGCGGCATAGCCGCAAGCGCTGTCCGCAATCGCACCCGAAACGCCCGCATGAAAATAGCAATGCTGCTGCGTCACTTCCATTCGAAACGGCACATGGATTTCAGCATGCCCCGCCCCAAGAACGGCAAGCTCCGCCCCGAGATGCTTCATCAAGCCCTGCCGTGAAAAGCTCTCACGCACACGTCTTTCGAATTTCGCGTCAACAGCGGCAAAATTTTGTTTTTCTTTCATGATGCCCGAGTATACCAGCGCCGAAGTATACCTAGGCTTGAGGGGAGTGTAGGTCTTTAAGCGGGACGCGCCGCGAGCGCATCGGCAACAGTGCCAAAGATGGGCAGCAGCTTCGTCAGCCCCGCCACCTGCATTACCGCGCTGCCCTGTTTCGTCAACCCCGTCAGCGCAAAGGTCTGCACCTGGTTCCTCCGGTGCACAAAGATCTGCACCAGCGCTCCCACCCCCGCCGAGTCCAGAAACGACACCCCGCTCATATCAAGGATGAGCTGTGCCGCGGGCTCCGGCCGCAAGGCTTGGATGAAATTGTGGACCGTCTCGAGGCTGAGTTTTCCGTCCAGCCTCATTACAGTCTGATTACCGTTGGACTCCGGCAGCTTTGCTAACTCTAGGTGAACTGGTTGCATAGGGGAGGAAGCCTACCGCAAAACCTGGCCCTCAAACATTACAGTTCTTTAACAATTCCGTCCCTGTGGCACGTTCCTCCCGACGGCCGGGGGTAACTCTTCTGGTAAACCAACTCTCTATTTACCTATCATACTAATTTTTTCTTGACCCTGATTCCGTTCAGCGTTAACTTGAAATAGTTATCGCTTCTCTCTCGAAACCCGAAACGTGCCGCACAAGTGCCGGCCAAGGAAGACTCATGGCCCCACAGATCTTGTTCAAGTCCCCTTCGCACTCAGCGTCCCTCTCAGGCCGCTCAAGCTGTTTATCCTTGATCCGCTACCTGGTCCTCATAATCGGCCTGTTCCTTTGTTCTCTTCCGGCACGCGCCCAGCTCCAACAGCCCTTCGTCTTCGCCCCCGACGCCGCTAACCCCAATAGCATTGATGTTTACACGCGAAACGATCTAACGGGCGTCCTTACACCAGTCCCTGGATCTCCTTTTCCTAGCAGGCAGACGGTCAATGTGATGAGTCTCGATTTCAAAGGCCGATTCCTTTTTACCGCCAGCTACAATCCCAGCAAAATCTCCATGTTTACTATCGATCCCAACACAGGCGCCCTCCAGGAAGTTCCCAATTCGCCGTTCGCTTCCCCTTCCACCAATGACCCGGTGTTCCTATCGACGGAAAGCAGCGGGCAGACTCTTTACGTAATCAATTTCAACAGCTCCCAGGTGGATATCAGCTCGCTGGAGTCCTTTCAAATTGACCCTGGCAACCTCGGCCTGGTTCCCTCTCCGAGCGGAGCAACTCTGCTTCCCGCACTCTTCCTTACCGGCGCGACCCACCCCAGCGGAAAAACATTCTATGCCTTCCTCACCATTCCAAACGTTCCAACGATTCCCAATGAGGCGGTTTTTCTCGTCTTTGACAGTTCCACTGGAACCTTCAATGCTCCGAGCCTTCCCACCCTGGGTCCTTATTCCAGCACAGGTATTTTCCGTTGCTGCTTTGCTCTTGATCCGCAGGGGCAACGCCTAGCACTTTCGATTAACGGATTACAAATTATTTATGCCCTTAATTCTGATGGAACTCTCTCAACCTCCTCGATCGTTAACAGTATCAGCGGAGCAACCGAATTCATGAGTTTTGACCCCCTTGGTCAATTCCTCTATATGGACACGCCCATTTCTCCGACATCGGATCTAGTGCATTTTATCTCCACAGCCACGCTCCTGGAGTCTTCTAATTCGCCTCTGCCTTCAGGCTTTCCGGTCCCTTCGACCTGGAGTGTCGACCCGACCGCCCCGCTCATCTTCGCAAGTCAGGTTTATCAGGTTGATCCGTTAACGGGGGTTCCGACCTCCATTCTCGCCCCAACGCCCATCAATTCCCCGAACGATGGGGTTCCGATCGCAGTCTTCAGCCGGCCGCCTGGTTCTCAGCCGATCTTGGGTCCGATTGCTGTGCTAAGTACGCCATCTCTTTCTTTCGGCAGCTTGTCCGTCGGCCAGACGACCGGCCCGCAAACTTTGACCCTCCTCAGTAACGGTGGTCAAGCTCTCAGTCTGAACACGATTGCAATAACGGGAGCAAATCCCGGAGACTTCGCGATAACTTCGGACGCCTGTCACGAGCCGACTTCTTTGCCTCCCGGCCAGTCGTGTTCTGTACTTCTTTCTTTCACTCCTTCGGCCGCAGGCAGCCGTACGGCGGCATTAACCATCACCGACAATGCTTCTCCACCGGTGGAATCCGCTCAACTGAACGGCATGGGTCTGAATCCCGCCCCCGCTGTATCCCTCCTGCCGGGAAGCCTTGACTTCGGCAACGTTACGCAGGGAACCAACGCTTCTCTGCCTGTTTCCGTTAAGAATTCCGGCACCGCACCGCTTCACATTTCCAGCGTCGTGATCGCCGGAGTGAATGCCAACGACTTTAGTTCTTCCAGCACCACCTGCAATGCAGCTCTTCCAGCTAACTCGGCGTGCACAATCAATGTCACCTTCACCCCGCTTGCCGCTGGATTGCGCACTGCCACTGTGACCCTCACTGACGACGCTCCCGATTCCCCGCAAGTCATAAACGTTCAAGGAAACGCGACTGCTGCTCCAGCGTCCGGCGTGCTTGTGAATCCCAGTAGCCCGGATTTTGGCGCCGCGACGCAAGGCACAAGCACGCCGCTGAACGTCACCGTAACAAATTCCGGCACTGCGGCGCTGCACATCAGCAATGCTGTTCTGGGAGGAGCCAACGCGAGCGAATTTAGCTTTTCGGACCCGACCTGCGCCGCAGCCATCCCCGCCGCCGGTACCTGTACGATCGCTTTGATGTTTACGCCCGTTTCGGTAGGCGCCCACGCGGCCACTCTAACACTCTCGGATGATGCCCCAGGCTCGCCGCACACCATCAATATCAAGGGCACTGCAAACCCTGCCGTTACAGCAGCCGCCGCTCAAGGCAGCTCAACCACTGCTTCCGTGTCCGCCGGTCAGACCGCGCAATTTCAGCTCCAACTTACGCCCGGAGCAGGCTTTTCCGGCGCTGTCTCACTTACCTGCAGCGGCGCGCCGCTCGGCGCCGTTTGCCAAGTCCCATCCTCCGTGACAATTACAAACGGTGCCCCGGCGCCGTTCACTGTGGCAGTCTCCACCGCC
>Ga0209698_10009036_pt1 | contig 10240 bp, 7 predicted proteins | sample LitLauG_LLR_2012_FD_187203 | JGI IMG/M metagenome (GOLD analysis project Ga0209698, IMG submission 187203) | Freshwater sediment microbial communities from Pennsylvania, USA - Little Laurel Run_MetaG_LLR_2012 (SPAdes) (version 2) | ecosystem: Environmental > Aquatic > Freshwater > Creek >... | reverse complement strand
TGTGGCTTATATGATTGCAAACTTAGTAATTTCCCATAAATTGCCAAACCCAAGACAATAGAAGGTGAGTTATAAACCGCACACGCCCGATTCATTGGCATTTCTTCCGAAAATTTCGGCGTTGATTTTTCAGATGGTTGGCCCAGCCACCGGGCTGGTTGGCGAAGTGGTCCGCCGGCGGCGATTGAAAAAATATTTTTCACGGCCCTGCCCCTTCGTCACGGCTGTCTAAAATTTTGCTAAAAATGGACACTGTCCAGCCCTGCACGATCAAGCAGTAATCTAAAACTCGGTGAGCAACCAATGCCTGTCAGTTACTAACCAATGCCAGTTGTTCGGTGATCAATACCTGTTGCTGACCGATTAATGACGGTTGGTCACGGACCAATGCCAGTCGTAGATCAACCAATGACTGTGGCTCGCCGGCTAATGCCAGTTGTTGACCAACCAATGCCAGTCAGTCACCGACCAATACCTGTTGCTCATCAACCAATGCCAGTCATTGAGCGACCAATGCCAGTTGCTCACCGACTAATGCCTGTCACTCATCGATCTTGGGAGAAAAATGTATAAATGTAGCCGGTTCAGGGCGGAAATGGATGATCAGAATGCATTTTCTTGACACGTTCGTTCCGCCCTCGCTGCGCTGACGGGCGGGGACGGCCCAGCGGTCCGTCCCTACCAAACATTACTCCTTGGCGCAAATTTTCAAAATAGACAGGCGTGGGCTGGGGCTATTGCGCCGGCGTTGCCTGACCAGCCAGCGACGCAGGATGTTGCGCGTCCCATTGTGCGTCCCAGTACTGGTTATAGGCGTTTAATCCCAGATTAGCCTCCAGCAGCCGGTCGCTCTGAAATTGTGCCTGCTGCCAGGCCTGCTGATATGCCGGATCCGCCGGATTCTGGCTGGCACCGTTGAGGGTTGCGGCAAATTGCTGGCGCAGGTCATTGACCACCTGCGTTTGCGCGGCCGTCAATTTCGTCGTCGCCGGGTCAACCGGTTGAAAGACGAGCGGCAGGGCGGCGGAATTGGGTGGGGTTGGCAGTGGAATGTCGGCCAGCGGCCCGGCGGCAGCCATCGGTGTGGTCGCATCCTCCGCCGGAGTTGACCCCGCCGTTCCATTCGCCAATGCCGACTCATTCAGGGCGGCAAGCCTCGCTTGTCGCTGGTTCATGGCCGACGATGCGTCGCCACCATCCGCAGGTTGGGCCGGTGCCGACGGCAAACCCAGTAAATTATTGATCTTCGCCATTTCCGCACCCGGCAATTGCTGCATCCGGTACTTTAGCGCCCGCTCGGATTCCACATTGGTGAACTGGCTTGGCCACGGGGCCGCCTCCAATTTTTCCAATTGATCCCTCATTTCCTGGCCAAAGCAGCTGAAAACGGCATGGACATCCGCGCGGACGATGGCCCGGACGGTGGATTCCGGACAGCCGATGGCCCGCAGGTTCTTGACATAAACATGGTAGTCCTTGTCATCGAGCTGGCTCCACCGAAAAGGCGGCGTCACCGCCGGGGCTGGACTGGGCGGCACCAAAGCCATTTTGACGATTTCCGGCGGCGGATTGTGAACGACCGGTGGCGTGGGCCGCACGGCTTCGCGCGCAGGCCGGGTTGCCAGAAGAAAGATCAGGCCGGCGACCAAACCGAGGTTGAGTAAAATGGAAATCTTCAAGGACGTCTTCATAGACAGCGTTGCACCTGTAGGAGCCTCATAAAATCTCCTGACATCTTATAAAACATCTGTACCCGGTTGCCAAGCACCCCAATGTTACATTACGGCATCTTTGGCAGGGACGGACCGCCTGGCCGTCCCCGCCCGGAGCGAAGCGCAGGGCGGAACAAAGGCTGGCTGGCGAGAGACGCGGGTGGGTGGTTCGGCTCCGTCGCCTGACGCCTGCGCTCGGCGACTGGGCCGGCGCAGCGCGCCAGCCCTACCCGTTTTTGGTAGGGACGGACCGCCGGGCCGTCCCCGCTGGCGCTTCCCTGATTTTGGGCCAGCGGAATCTTATAAATTCTGCCCGCCGGGCATCAGGAAAGCGCGGGCGCGCGGACAGCGCAGCGCGCCAGCCCTACCAATCAAATTGCGGCGGCTGGCCGTCGGCGAAATAAACAAACGGCCAAGCTTCCGGTCGCGCGACGAGTTGCTGCCGCACCGGGTTCTCTAAAATATAAGCAGCCTTCTGGCACCGGCTTTCATCGTGCCGCAGGCGGTGTTCAAAGAAATCCCGCTGCCAGTTGATGCCGATGCCTTTGGCCGTCCATTCCTTCCATTGGCTGACGACGTTTTTCAACGGCTTGCCCGAAGGCGGGAAGGAAATCAGCGCGTGCAAATGATCCGGCATCAACAGAAAAACATGCGGCCACCACAAGAACAATTTCTGCCGATGACGGACGGTTTCAAACAGGCGGAGGAAAGTCTCCGGCAAAGCAAGCTGGTTGCGGCGGCGTTCCCGGCAGTTGATGGTGATGAAATATATCTCCCGATGTGGATCCACCCATAAAGGCACGTCATGCGGCAGGGATTTTCTGCGGGGCGTTTCCATGACGGGAACGTATTCCGTGCCACCTTTGACTGGCAAACCTAAAATGGTGGAAAATCAAAGGTCGGGACGGACCGCTGGGCCGTCCACGCGCGTCAGCGAAACGAGGGCGGAACAAGGGCTGGCTGGCGGGAGACGCGGGTGGGTGGTTCGGTTCCGTCGCCTGACGCTGCGCTCGGCGACGGGGCCGGCGCAGCGCGCCAGCCCTACCATTTTTGGTAGGGACGGACCGCCGGGCCGTCCCCGCTGGCGCTTCCCCGTTTTCGGCCAGCGGAATCTTATAAATTCTGCCCGCCGGGGACTGGAAAGCGCGGGCAGAGGACAGCGCAGCGCCCTGTCCCTACCACACAAAAAAAACCGGCGCGGAGGTAAATCCGCGCCGGCAGTGATCAAACTAACTGGAAACGATTAGCTCAGAACGCACCAGCCGCGCACTGAACCGGGAAACCGCTGTCAGCATGGCTGCGGGTAACTTGCATCACAGAGGTCGGGAGGATGGTCCTTGAGTCACCATTGCGCACGTCATTACCAGCGGCCTGGGCTCCAAGCGTGGCCACGTTGGCCACAATACCGGATTGGAGTGCAGCACCGGCCGACAAAGCGGCAGCCGAGGGCGTGATCTGACCATACAGATTTTCAGTGCCCCAGTACGGGTAGGAACCGGAGATGACGGCGGCGTCGCTTTCGTAAACGCCGTCATAGGTCAAGTAGGTGGCGTTGTGGCCCGCGATATCATGAGCGGTGACCGCATTTTTGGCATCACCGAGGCCGAGATAACCAATGCCAATGACACCTTGGCCATTCCAGTCAACTTCCAGCGTTTTCGCCACACTGGAGCCACCGTCGAAACCGTCGTTGGCGACAGAATACAGGTTTTGACCGGCGTTGTATGCGGCGGCACCGAGACTTACCCCGGCAGCAGTCGTTCCGAACGTCAACACTCCGGGAGCAGTGGTGGGATACAGCGTGTTGCCGGTGCCGAACGCAAATTGAGTCACATTTCCGCGGATCGGAAACAAGGCACCGTTGAGCAGGAAGTTGGCGCGGGTGCCCGAACCGAAGTTACGTCCGACAATGGCCACACCGTCCGAAACGTCAGCCGCGTTGCCGGTGTAGTTGTTGGCATTGAAGGAGGCGCCTTGAATGAGGTTGTTATAAACGGCATTGACGGGCACATTGGTCAAACGGCCATTGGCGGCATCGGGAGCCGAATCATAAGCCTTGACGAAGGTGAACGGAATCACACCAACAATCCCGAACGAGTGCAGGGGATACGCCGTGGGGGAAGTGCGGGAAACCGCCTGGGAGGTGTCCGCCATGGCGAGATCCGATGCGTGCTGCGCCGTGGCTCCGGTCATCGCCCCGAGGGTGGCACCGGTCAGATAGGAAGCGGGCGCGCCCGGCAAAGGCCACGCCGTGGTTCCAGGAACGCCATTCAGATCGTTGGGCAGCGTTTGGCTCAAAGTCTGACCCGCGACGGCCGCGATGCCGGCTTCGGAACCGGTGAAGTTACAGTTGTAGATCGTGTCACCCACTCCGGCAACATTGCCTTCAACCGCGAAGGTATTGTCGGAGCCAGTTTCGGCGGCGGGATATTTGCCCGTGAAACCGGCAGTGAAGACCTGATTACCCGTGGTCAGAGCATTAAATACCTGCTGGCGGGCAGCCGTGGAGCCAGTCAGATAGATGATGGTCTGGGCCTGGGCGGCACTGGCCAGAGAGATGATGCCCAAGGTAACGAGCGCGGAGGTTAATTTATTGATTTTCATATTATTAGTTGCGTATTAGTTGTGATGTTTGTTTTGTTGTGGGACTAAAGGATCAAGCCTGTTTGCGGCTCAATTTGGTGCGGAGGGAAACGACCAGCAGGCCGAAACCGGCGAGCAAACCGTAGGTGGTGGGTTCCGGAACGGCAGTCACGTTGATGCCGGTGTAGAGGATTGAGTCCGTGTTGAGGTTGAAGTTCAACGTGCCGACTTCCGTCCAGGCAGACGCGGTGGGGTTCCGAACTGTCCCGCCTTTGATGGATTCATACAGCGCCATGGTGATGGTGCCGCCGGTGAGCGTTCCCATCGGATTGCCCGTATTGCTTGCCACGGTGCCAGCTGTTCCGCCCGAGGTCGTGCTCGGAGCAACTTCTGTACTCCAACCGTTAGGGGTGGCGGAGGCATAGACACCCGCTGTGGGATTGACGGAAAGAGAAACATTCAACTGAGAAGCCGACGGTGAGCCTGAAGGCAGATTTCCCAGATTCGGAGTTCCGCCGGCAAAGGACGTAATAAACGTATTACCAAGGCTGCCGACAAGACCTGCGGCGACGTTGGCATCCGGAGTGGAGCCAAACGCGGTGGTGAAGGAGCTGGCGCTGAAGGCGCTGCTGAGGTCAATCGTCGCCGTGGTGGTGAACTGGTTGATGGAACCGATGTCAATGACGTAGTCATTGGCAGTGCCACCGGCATCGTTGAAACCGAGCAAGGCGTCTTGCGCTTGGACGGTGGTGAGGGCGCCGAGGCCCAGGGCAGTCAGCAAGACTGCTTTGTATAATTGTGATTTCATTTTTTTGTTTTGGTTTTTTAATTATTGTTTGTTCTCACCTGACCACATGCATGGTCAAGTGAAGACAGTTTAGCTGAAGCCATAAAAAAAACATCAAGTCTGAGGACATGCAGCGCTTGATATGCGGCATTTGAAACACAATCGCAAGTATCTAAATAAAAGCGTTTTATGAAACAGAAAGTCGCGCGATGGGCATTGTTTCGCCGTTTGTTACGAGAATGTAACGTAGGCCAAACCGAAAAAAACCATCGTTCCGGCGAAACTTTGCGGAATCATCCCATCGCGGTAGGGACGGACCACAGAGACGGCCCAGCGGTCCGTCCCTACCAGAAAAAAGTCATCTGGATAATTCAAATATTTGATCCGCTGAATCCGGATTGAAGCGGTTGAACTGCGGTTGCCGGCGCTTTCGGCAAAGCGATGGCTCAATATAAATTGAATATGAAACAACTTGCCGGGGAAAATGTTCAAAGAATGGTCCATGCTTATTTGGTTGTTTGACAACCGGGCAGGCATAGATTACTTCCACCAGAGGCGGAGTTCATCATTGTCCGGTCCTTTTATTTGATGATGAATTGTCCGACTGGTCCATTGCAAAATAACTTCTGGGAACAATTGTCGCCAAATCTTAACGTGCGAATGTGCGCCGGGCGTTTCATTCTGTCCGTCAGGTTCTGGGGTGCACAAACTCGGCAGATGTTTAATATTGAAACAGCGGTAGCGCAGCGTGCCTGTCAAGTGTGGGCCTGGGCAGACCCATGCTTGCGGTTAGTTGTTAAAAAGCTGTTTTGGTGGAACCGTATCGCCACGCTGTCTCCATAAAGCCGACTGACGTCGGCTGCCCATTTATGTTATGAAACAATTTTTATTACGGCTGTGTCCGGCAGCCTGGGTTTGGCCGGTCGGCTTATTGCTGTTGGTATCGTCCGCCAGCGCGGGCAATCAGGTGGTGGCGTGGGGTGAGGGCAAAACCAGTAACCCGGCGGATAATTATAATTATGGCCAGGCGATGGTTCCCTCTACTTTGACCAATGCCGTGCTGGTGGGGGGCGGCTGGCTGCACAGTCTGGCCTTGAAAGCGGATGGCACCCTGCAAGGCTGGGGTAATGATTCGCTGGGGCAGTGGGATTTTCCCGCTGGAACCAATTCCGTTTCCATTGCCTGCGGGTATTTGTTCAGCCTGGCGCTCCAGTCCAATGGCCAGGTGTTGGCAGAGGGGGACGCCTTCGACGGCTACGCGACACCGACGCTGGTTCCTAATAATCTGAGCAATGTGGTAGCCATCGCGGGCGGATACTATCACAGTCTGGCGCTGAAAAGTGACGGCACTGTGGCGGCCTGGGGAACCAGCACCAATCCCGCCGATTTCGGGATGAATTTCAATTATGGGCAGTCGCTGGTGCCGGCGGGACTTTCCAACGTGGTGGCCATTGCGGCGGGAGGCTTTCACAGTCTGGCGCTGAAATCTGACGGCACGGTGACAGCCTGGGGTGCCGGTTCCGGTTCCCATACCAATGTGGATTTCCGACAAAACATCGTGCCTACCGGCCTGAGTAACGTGGTGGCGATCGCGGCCGGTGGCTATTTTAGTCTGGCCCTTGAAGCAAACGGAACCCTCGCAGCCTGGGGCGACAACGCTTACGGGCAGACCAATATTCCCGCCAGCTTGAGCAATGTGGTGGCGATCGCGGGCGGCGGTTATCACGCCCTGGCGCTGAAAACCGACGGCACCGTGGTGGCCTGGGGCAGCAACGTCTATGGTCAAACGAATGTTCCGCCCGGTTTGAGCAATGTGGTGCAAATGGCCGCCGGATTGAATGACAGTTTGGTTTTGGTGGGCAATGGCCCGCCGACGCAAAAGGTTCAGTTGAAGGCGAGCGGCTGGGGGACGAACGGATTCACGGTGGCATTGCCAACGCGCCACGGCCGGGTTTACCGGCTGGAATATAAGAATTCCCTGACGAGCCAGACGTGGAGCGCGTTACCTTTGCAGGCCGGTTCCGGCGGCACTCTGCCGCTGAACGATCCGTCGCCTTCCGCGATGCAACGATTTTACCGGGTGACGCAGTGGTGAAATGGGTCGCCCCGCTTTTAACAAAAAAGGGAGGGAAGTAGAAAACATCACCCGCTGGATTGATTGGGCAATCCTTCGCGCCAGCCAAAGCGCGGCTGGCCAGACCGCTACCGGGATAGAGGCACCGGCGAAGCGGGTTGACATCCCGTTGATGGCTTTCCGGAGTTCACGCCGTGGTTCGTAACCATAACGTAACCATGCTGTCATAAAACCGTTGCCTGCTATTTATAGCATCCGCCGATGCAAAGTTCAGATGCGGCTTTTCCAAGAGATTGCTCTTCACTCCGAAACGGGTTGACTGGGCTGGCTTTGCTTTTGACCGGGGCCGCGATTTTCGGTTCGGCCAACCCTGCGGCGGGCGCGGAGGCCGCGACGAACAGCGTAACGTCTGATCCGGTGTTGAGTCTGATGTTGGAAAAGGGCATGATCACCGAGGATGAAGCGGCCAAAGTGCAGGCGCAGGTGGATGCCCGGCGCACCAACCCGGTGGCGATCTTTCCGGCTTCCAAATGGAAACTTAGCGACGGCATCAAAAGCATGGAGGTTTTTGGCGACCTCCGCCTGCGTTACGAAGATAGGTCGTACACGGATCCGACGGGCGGCAGCATTGATTTGAACCGTCTTCGTTATTCCGTCCGTCTGGGTTTGCGGGGTGAGGTCTTTGATGATTTTTATTATGGTTTGAGATTTGACACCTCAGCCAATCCTCGTTCAACGTGGGTTACCATGGGCACCTCGGCGAGCGGAAATCCGTATCAGGGGCCGTTCGGCAAATCCACGGCTGGCATCGGCATCGGTCAGGTCTATTTGGGTTGGCGGCCGGCCTCATGGGTTGAATTGACTTTGGGTAAAATGCCCAACCCACTATTTACCAGTTCGATGGTTTGGTCTTCCAGCATCAATCCCGAAGGTGCCGCGGAACATTTTAAATATACCGTGGGCGAGGCGGATTTATTTGCCAACTTCGGCCAGTTTATCTATGCGGACAACAATCCCCTCTCCGCCTCGTCAGGACTGGGAGTCAATAGCGGGCTTGGACAGTCGGCGGAAAACATTTATCAGATCGCGTGGCAGGGTGGCCTGACTTATCACATCACAACCAATATTTCGGCCAAAGTTGGCGCCACGGTCTATCAGTATTACGGACTGCAACGCAGCTCGGCAACGCAGGGAATCTCGCCGTATTTTGGCGATCCCTACGTGGGCGAAGGCAGCTACACCGGGCCCGGGTCCGGAGTCTACATAGTTAATGGATACAGCGGTTATCCCAACGGCAGCGCCTTGGCCGGTTATGAAAGTTTGGGCTACCCCAACAACCAGGTAGGGCTCAACCATCTGCTGGTGGTCGAAGTGCCCTTTGAATTTAATTTCAAACTCAGAAAGCTGGATGCCCGGGTGTTTGGGGATTTCGCCTACAACTTGGAAGGCCAACAACGCGCCAAAGATGCCGCTTCCGCCTATGCGGCCTATCTGGGCTATCAGGCTCAATCGCAAAACCTCCAGCAGAGTTTTTCTGGCTTTGCTCCCCAGACCCAAGACGTCAAGGCGTATCAAATCGGCTTTGCCTTGGGCAGCAAGGACGCCTTGGGACTGGTCAACGGCACCACGGCCAAAAAACATGCGTGGGAATTCCGGACTTACTGGCAGCATGTTGAGCAATACGCCTTGGATCCGAATTTGTTGGATCTGGATTATTTTGCCGGGGCGGAAAACATGGAAGGTATTTATGTGGCCTTTGCTTACGGTTTCACGGACAATTTCATCGGTACCATCCGGTACGGCAATGCCAGCCGCATCAATAAACTGCTGGGCACTGGCGGCACCGGCACGGATATTCCAAACATCAATCCGATTGACCGCATGGAAATATTTCAGGCTGACGTCACGTTCAAGTTCTAAAGCCGGCCAAAACCGGACGGTAACCTCCGGCCATTATTTTGGAACGCTTTGAACCAGCTTGTGACGCAGTGAGGCGCTTGGCGTCGGGAAAAGTTTTGCGTCAGGCTGGCTGGGTACTGGCCGGAATGATTGGCACCGGGATGCCAGCTCAAGCACAGGAGGCCTTGTTTAATTCACTGGGGCTGGATGCCGCGCTCGCTCAACCAAACGCGGCCTCCACGCCCAGCAATCCCCAGTCATTCCTCGCGCCGCCGCAAAGTCATTGGGGGCCGGTGGCTTTTACGTTGGCGGCTTATGCTTCGGTGCAGGCCAATGACAACATCAACACGGCCCAGATTAATCCCGAATCGGACACGATCCTCAACGCCGGCCTGGATTTCAGCCTGGTCTGGCCGGCGACACCGCAATCGGAGTTGAGTCTAAATTCTTCGTTGGGCTACTCGAAATATCTGAAGTATTCGGATAATGACCGGGTGGATATCGCGCCCGGTTCGGCGCTGAGCTGGCGAATTTCCTTTCCGGATGGCAGCCTGACCTTCTTTGACCAGTTCAGCGACACGCAATCGGTGATCAGCCAGGCCTCGGTCAGCGGGGTGAGCAGTTTGCCTCGTATTGACAACACGACTGGCGCGCGGGCCGAATGGGATCCGGGTCGCTGGCTCTGGGCGCTGAGTTACAGTCATGACCTGGTCTTTTCGGATGCCGCCGCCGACCAATATCTGAATCGTTCCTCGGAGGATTTTCTCTTGCGCGGCGGGCGGCGGCTGGCCGAGGACACTCAACTGGGATTGGAAGCCAGCGTGAGCTTCACAAAGTATGACCAGTCCATCCAAAGCGACAACACGAGTTACAGCCTGGGTCCCTATTTGGAATGGCAGGTGACGCATTTCATCAATGCCAGCTTCCGGGGTGGCTACACCATTTATGCGTTTGACGCCAATGGTGCCGGACAGCCGGCGCAAAACCAGGGTTCCTATTATGTCAGCATGGAATTGAAACACCAACTTACGGATAATATTTCGCAAAGTTTTTCCGTGGTGCGGGACATCAGCCTGGGACTCAGCCAGGGCAACAATTATACGGAGCAACTGACGGCGAGTTATTCGGTGAACTGGGCGGCCACGGCGCATCTGGGCTTGAACCTGAGCCTGTCTTATGAAGACG
>Ga0209698_10009035_pt1 | contig 10240 bp, 15 predicted proteins | sample LitLauG_LLR_2012_FD_187203 | JGI IMG/M metagenome (GOLD analysis project Ga0209698, IMG submission 187203) | Freshwater sediment microbial communities from Pennsylvania, USA - Little Laurel Run_MetaG_LLR_2012 (SPAdes) (version 2) | ecosystem: Environmental > Aquatic > Freshwater > Creek >... | reverse complement strand
GGGAGTTTAAGCCCATGCAGGTGAATGGGAAGCCAGTAGAATTCGTTGGCGTGATCCAGTTTCACGTGCATGCAAACTAGCATTGCGAAGCAACAAAGCGGTTGCTCATTGACCCCGGCGCGCCTCCTTGTGCCGACCCGAGGCCTGAAACCCAGCTGGTGACATTCGTTACCTTGCGCGGATACCTAGTGCCTAGTTCAATTGTGAGAAGTGTCTGCCGCCTTTCGTCTTGGTTGGCGTTTCTGTCTTGCCTGGCCCAGCGACACGGCGGACGATTGTTGCCGAAAAGAATACCGGCGCGACGAACATTAGCACGGAGTGTGGATCATGAGTAGATTGAACTGCTGGGAAGTCAAAAAATGCGGTCGTGGACCAGGCGGGGCCAAGGTCGAACACCTAGGACGTTGTCCTGCGTCGACGGAGAAGCGGCTCCACGGCAGCAATGGTGGAACCATGGGTGGGCGCGCATGTTGGATGATCGCTGGCACTTTATGCGGCGGTGAAGTGCAGGGTACATTTGCCATGAAAATGGCGAATTGCAATCATTGCGAGTTCTATAATTGCGTGCGCCAGGAAGAAGGCCGCGATTTCGCCGATCTCGGGGGCCTCGTACTTAAGCTAAGGAACCAGTTAAGCTGAGGCTCGTTTTCGGAGCGATGAGAGGTGCCTTGTGACAACATTGCGGTGGTTTCTACATGCTTCTGACCTTCTGGACGTGACGCCGATAAAGGCGCGGGACTTGATCGTCAAGTGCTTCTACGAGGCGCAAAAAGAGACGATTGTTGCTGCAGGTGAGAAAATCAGGCAGGCACAGAACGACGCTGAACTACAAAACACTGTCATTGGGGCCGTGCGCTTGGCTTTTCGCGAGGCTGCCGGAGATTTCGATCATCCGACCAAAGGTGGATTGATCGCAGCCGTGGAGATCCTGGCCCACAAATCCCAACAGTGGGGAACACCTCCCGACATCGTGCAGCACCACAAAACTCAGATATCGAGAGTTCTGCAAGCTTTGGACTGATTCAACTTGTCACGCTGAGATAGCTCCCGAATCGTCGGAACCCGGAAACTGCGAACCTTTGGCTTGTAGTTGACGTTAAATCCCCATTACGCTCAAAACCCCTACCCTCTTCTCGGCGCTCGCGTATCATCGTCGTCTGGTGCTTGGAGACCGACCTTTTTCACCTCCAAACTTCCGACCCGTTACAGGTGGGTGATCGGCTCTGGATCCAAGAACTCAACATTCAGAAGGAGGCACAGCGGGAAAGAAAAAAGGTGGAAGCCCTGTTCGCGGAACTCAAGAATCAGATCGGATTGCGTCGCTTGCGCCTGCGCCGCCTGAAGTTCGTGCGGGAGCAGTTCTTCCTGGCAGCCGTAACCCAGAACATCAAGCGGCTAGTGCGGTTCCTCAGCCAACCGACAACACCTACTATGGAGGTTGCCACTTAGCTGAGGTGACAGGAAAAACTCAATGGCAGCGATAATCGCAGCCAACAGTACATTCCGACCAAGGACTTTTTCAACACCCACGCCTGATTACAACAGTGACCCGCTAGATAATCAGGGACGAGCCAACACTTTTTTACTGCAGCTTCGCGTACTCCGCCTTAGCTTGCTTCAGGATGGGGATGTCGGGATCGGCGTCTTTCCAGAGGGTGAGGAAATCTTTGTAGGCGGAGAGCGCCCGGACCCGGGCGGCGTCGGCATCCGCCCCTTGCGAAGTCTTCACACGCAAGGCGTTGGCCCGAGCTATTCCCAGATGCGCTAATGCTCCCGTCCAGCAGTTCCAGACGATTCCGGCGTGGTCGAGAATCTTCTGAAATTCGGCGGCAGCAGCAGTGCTCTGTCCAGTGGCCAGCGATGCCTCTCCGCGCACATACACCGGATAGAGGCAGGAAAGATTGTTGACAAACAGCATTTGCGCTAGCTCGATCGAGGAATCCGTGGGCGTATTCGCTTGCACAGCATTCAGGACGGAAGGCCGGCTTTTTCTATCCAGCGCCAATTGCACCCGAATCGCCGGCAGCCAGAGCGACTGCACCTGCGTGTCCAGGGGAAAACGTTTCCCCAAGTCCCGAGCTAAGGACTCAGCTCGCGCTGTATCGCCCGCCATGGCAAATGCGAGCGCGGCTTCGACCTCGACGCCCTGACTGCCGGGAGCCAGCTTTAGAGCCTCTGCCGCTGCCAGCCGCGCTTGTGCAAGATTGCCGTAAGCCGCTTGTGTCAGAGCGGCATTCGCCTGCCATATTGCCCCATTTTCCTTGCTGTCAGCCCGGATGGCGGAGTCCACCGCCCGCTGGGTCAGTTCTCGCGCCTTGCCTAGATGGCCAATGTAAGCCTCGGTGTCAGACGCGAGCGCAAGTCCCACATTCTCATGCTGGGGCTTGCTCGCAAACCACTGTTCCTCTTCCGCCATCGCCGCCGAGTCCGCTCCAAGAAACGCAAGAGCGTAGAGAACAGTGTGGTACAAGTAATGGTGCACTTTTTGTTCTGGTGCCTGGTCGAGGATTTGTCGCCCTTCGTCGAAGCGCTGCAAGGCCAGGGCATAGTTGGCGAGGTTCTCGTACGAACTAACCTCATCCGGTCCCGTACGCATGGATTGGCGTTCGAACTCCGCAGCTTTCTCATACCGGCCCTTGGCGGCATACAAAAAAGCCAAACTGTCATATGCTTTGTCTTCCCGTGAATAGCTCTCAGCCTCCTGCTCATACGTCTGGGCCGCTTTGTCCAATTCGCCGGTTACATTCCCATAGTAGTCGGCTGTGATCGCCAGCTTTTCCCGCTCGCTGGCGTGCTCCCGCAATTGGAATGCCTTGGTGTAGTACTCGCTGGCCCGGCCCGATTGTTCGATACTCGAGTAGTCGTCGCCCAGTGCGTGATAACCCATGGCAAAGTTCGGATCAAGCTCGATGGCCCGTTGATCGTAAGGTATGGCTGCGGCGTGGCCTTTCTCGCCAGAAGCTTTTCTGGCAAGGCTGTACGCTTTGAGAGCTTCAAGCGAAGAGGTCGTGGCCTGTGCGAGTGGAACATCAAACTTTTGCACCGTCGCCAGCGATTCACCCAGTTCGCCGCGCAGCTTTGACGCCGCCTCGCCCAGCGCGCCCAGGACCTTCTCCTTGTATGCCGTTGTCACCTGCTCCTGCGCCAACGCGTCTCCGTTTTGGCAATTCACCGCCTTCAACCCCAGCACATACTCGCTGCCTAAGCTGCCAATTGATCCCGCAATGTAGGCTTTGCTGTCGGCCCGCAGACAAAGCTCGCGGACCACGTCGAGCCCGAGTTTGGTGTTGGCCGGACGGGTCATCTGCTGCAAAGTCTCGGCGACGGCGCTGTCGGGGAGCACATTTAGGAAAGGTGATTGCCGCAGCGAGACGTTGAGCGCCGTCTTCAGTGTGTCATCGAAAATCGCGTCTCCGGTGCTGTTGGCAAAATCGGCGAGAACAATGGTGTCCTTTCCGGTCAGGCGCTTGCTTTGGTGCCACCGATAGTAAAACTTGCCCACCACGAGCAAGGCGACGAGCACGACGGGAACAGCAACTTTCCACAGCTTTCGCCGCCCAGCCGCGGGCGTTTCTGCCACCCCCACTGTGCCCGAGCTTGCCGCAAAACTGCGTCCGCTCTCGAAGTCCCGCTTCAGCCGCTGCAAATCCGTTCGCATGTCGGCTGCGTGCTGGTAGCGAAGATTGCGGTCTTTCTCTAGAGCCTTGTTGATGACGTCTTCCAGCTTGGGTGGAATGTCACGATTAAAACGAATAGCCGGGGGTTGAAGAGAGTCGAGTATTGCTTTAAAGATGACTCCTGAACTTTCGCCATGAAATGGTAATTCCCCCGTTGCCATCTCGTACAGCACTGCCCCAAACGAGAACAGATCGCTCCGCGAATCCAGTTCTTTCGCACGCACCTGCTCCGGCGACATATAAGCCACCGTTCCCAGCATGGTGCCCGGACTGGTCAGGTGCTCCTCGACCACTGAATCCGTCTGTGTCTCAAGAGACGCAAGTCTGCTCGAAGAACTGCGTGCAAGACTGACCTTCGCCAGCCCAAAGTCCAGAATCTTGGCGTGTCCTCGCTTGGTGACAAAGATGTTGGCAGGCTTGATGTCGCGGTGGATGATGCATTCTGCGTGGGCTGCGTCGAGCGCGTCTGCAATCTCGATGGCGAGCGAGAGAATCGACTCGGTATCCATCGGGCGACCAGCAATGCGGTGCTTCAGAGTCATCCCGTCCAGAAATTCCATCGCGATGAACGCATCGCCGTGCTGGTCGTCAATCTCGTAGATCGTGCAGATATTCGGATGATTCAGCGCAGACGCAGCTTTGGCTTCACGCTGAAAGCGGCTGAGGGCTTGCGGGTCTTTGGCTATTTCATCCGGCAGGAACTTGAGTGCAACAAACCGACCGAGCTTGAGGTCCTCGGCCTTGTACACGACGCCCATCCCGCCGCCGCCCAACTTTTCCACGATGCGGTAGTGCGAAATGGTTTGGCCGATCACTGGCGCGAATCTTACGTCTGTGAAACGGGCAAGTCAATCAAAGCGTTGGAGTTGGCGGGTCTTCCAAGAGGGCTATTGGCGAAAAATCTCGATTACACTTATCTGGCCTTGCGCGGGGCACTTGAGTGTAATCGCCTATTTAGTCAATTGTTGTCAACAGGCCATCTTCCTAGGGGATAATTAGGAATGGAGTTGCAGGCATGGGAACGTTTAGGCGTTGACGCTGATTGCCGGGGTTACGCAACGCCGCTGAAAGTCTCGTCAACCTTCATTCGCCACTCTTCAAGTAGCCACTCAGGAATGTAGCGCCGATTCCTATTGAGTTTGCACCAGCCCTTTAGCGGAGCCGAGGCTACGTACTCTGCCCTAGCGAGTCCTAGCCGCTTAACCTGCATCTCGAACTCCGTCGGAAGAGCGGGAATGGGCCGGGGCGGCGTACCCCAGTTCGGATTTCCGCGCCCACGTTTCTTACTCGGCAGAGCGATGAGCCTGCCCATGGCTTCAGATCATACTCTCCCACTCAGGATCGAGGTGGCGAAACTCCCCGCCCTCTGTGGGCACAGGTTGGCCCGATAATCTTCCAAGGCAAGCTCAGCTTGCGGACCGGAGTTCTCACGCTTGCAAAGTCACCCGCACGAGCCTAGGCTTGTTTTGAATCAAGTACACATCCCCGCTGTGCCCAGCCGGACTGTCGGTCTCTTGTGCAACTGATAACGATGCACTGGAGGCGGCCATGGCACCCCTACTGAGAGCAACTCCCAATTGTTGGATTTGCGGCAGGCCCGTGCAGCTTGAAAGTTACAAGATCGAGGAACACGGACAGCCCGTGCATGAGGACTGCTACATCGCAAAGCGGGCACCAGACAAGGGGAAAGGTTCTCTTCCTGAACCCAGCGATTCTACTGATTGACAACAGGTTGCCGGGTCTCTACTTCAGTCGTGTCAGCGTTGGCCAATGGGGGGCTGCGTTTCGTTCTTTCGTTCCGGGGAATCCCACGAGCGGTGGAGGGAGAAAAGAGGGGCTAGCCATGTCAACCATTGAGGAAGTGAGGGCCGCCGAAAAGAGGGTGCAGAAGATTTTGGACGCCCTGAAGAAGGCTGATGCGCAAGACCCGAATCACCTCAGCGACGAACTAAAGAAAGCGACTGACGAGTACGCAAGAGCAGTTCGTGAATTGAACTCAGAGTAGCCCACTCTCCAACCGTTGTCGTCCGCAAATCGGAGAACTATGCGGTCGTTGGCGTTATATCCCCCATTTCACTCATCGACCGAGCGTCAACGAAGGAACCAGCCAACTGCGACCGCAACAATCACAAGCTTTGTCAACCAGCCGGTTGCGTATGACACCACAAAAACCCGATGCAGCTTCATAAATGCGGCGTTAGTAAGGATCAGGGGCAACGGGCCGATCACCCACACCACAACCGCCAATTTGAGCGCGCTCGATACAGAATGAAGACCCAGCCGGGCGGCGACAAAGGCAAACACTCCGCATGTCACAAATGGCAACGGACTGGTCAGAGCAATCGCTCTACTCTCTGCACCCTGACGCCAGATTTCTGGGTAGGTGTAGCGTCGATGAATCCAATCGCCTGCGAAGAACCAGTCAGTGAGCGACGAGACGACACCAGCGCCAATAATGATCGCAACTAGTCGCGCCCAGTTCATATCTGCCTCCACAATACGCAGGCATTGTACTCGTGCGAGGACCTGCGCGCATTGCTGGCGCTGACAGAGTAAAAGGCTGCATTACTACCAACTGTTGCAAAATCTCGATTACGCTCAAAACGTCTCAATGAGCGAAATGGCCTGTTAACGTCAGGCATCGGTGCTAAAGTACATGACTGTCGAACTGGAGCTGCCTTATGGAGAAATTGATTCTGGCCTTGTTCATCGCTACAGCGGTCGCTAGTCAGGCAAGTGATGCGGCGCAAGGTTTGTTCTTAAAATCACGATGTGAAGGAAAGCTGTCATCGCTCGTGCTCTCGTCCCTAAAAGACGCTGTCACGGCCTCGCAGAAGTTCCGATTGCTTTCTAGATTGGACGACGATGGACGGTTTGACACCGTGCAAACCATCTACATGATGTGTACGGAGAACAATGACGTTACAGCAGTCGCAACCAGCTACGGCATCGCCAAATGTCGCACCAAGACACAGTGTGCTTCGGTACAGGATGGAGCTTCCCTCAATGTGGCGTTGTGCAACGCGGATCGCTCTGCGGATTGTGGGCGAGCGCTGTGGAAAGCCTTCGAGTTCTACCTCAACATTCCCAATCGGCCCCCTTTGATGCTCCCCTGACGTAAGCGCTGCCGGAGAAACGCTAGTCTCATTTGGCGAAAAATCGTGATTGCACTCATTGGGGTAAAATCAGCAGAAGCAGTTTGCGTAAGGTCGCTGGACAGCGCTCCCACTAAGCCTCCCCATGGATTGGGCACATCATCAGCAGCAAGTGCGCTTCGATATTCGCGCAGAACGCGCCGAATATGAGTATCTATTCAGGCATCAGGCGAGAGTGCTTCAGGACCGACTTGCGCGGCGCGGCGGTGGCGACCGGACAAAGGAAATTCCTATCGCCGAGTGGGAGAGAGTCTACCGACAAGAAGCACAGGCGCGGAGACTGCTCCATCAGGCGAGAGTTCTGGGCTGGGGAAAAGAGAAAAGGCATTACTACGCTCACAAGCAATCATGAGGTCACTGTCACTTGTCTTAACATCGCCATAGCACTCACTGACTCTGTTTGATCGACAGTCCCGAATGATGTAGAATCCTTTTCTGCCCGCGAAAGTCCCTCCCGCGTTTCTCCCCCAAATCAAGCCGACACAGGTGCTGAAATGAATCAGATGACCCGACAACAAATTCTAGACGCTATATTGCCGCTTAACGACCCGAAGAACGCACCGCGGCGGCTCCAATGGTTGATCGACTTGGGCTATCAGATGACCATTTCTGCGCGTGCGGGCTATCCAGCGGTGGGAAACAAGATAGAACACGTCGTTGCGTTCAACGAGTTGCAACACCAACTCTACCAACAGATACGGCATTGCCAGACGAAAGATGAGTGGTACACGGTTGAAGAGTTCTTGGAGGGCCTTCGAAAGTACGCCGTGGCAGCAGGTGTCGAGGGCGATTTCGGGTGGGCCGTGCACGCCTCGATCCGATCATTAAACCGTGAATAGAATGCCTCATGCAAGCGGTTGGCGAAATATCCCCATAGCACCCATTGACTTTGTCATTGTCCCGCCCGAGCGACTACGATTGGTGAATGATTACTCGCCACACAATGTGCGTCTCCATAAAGGCACTCGCTGTCGGCGCTTTCTTCGGTTTAGTAATTGCGGGTAGCCATTCTCAGGTCGTCTCGCTTTTGTCAGACGTCAAGGTGACGGTCGTTGATACGATGGGCGCTGCAATTCCTGACTGCGAAGTAGCCTTCAAGAGCGACTCAGCCAGAATAGTGGCGCATACGGGTGAAGATCGAAACCTGGTCACGGTGAGATTGCCGACCGGGCGGTATGTGGTAACCACTACTCCCAAAAATCTCGCATTCTTCAAGAACGAGATTTCGGACTTTCAAGTTGTTGCTCCCGTCGCGAATGAGATCACCGTAGTTTTGAAGCCCGATTTTTCTCATCTAGACTGCGGCCCTGGGGGTTGCAATGGCCCAGGTGCCCTGGTGATCCCCGCGTCTGAACCTAGCCGCCTCACGCAGCGTCAGCCAGCGACAGAAAAAAGGCGCTCCTGGCAATGTCTCTACTTCTGGAAATGTGTTACACCGTAATTATTCTCAAATGGCGTAACATCCCCATTTCACTCATATTCCCTTGGGCGGGGAACTTGAGTGCTATCGCTGGTTTCAACAGTTAGCCGATTCGACCCGCTACAATTCATGAAACAAATCGGAAACCGATTCGTGGAGGTCGAACAGCAGGTTTATGCCAGTCAGTTTTGAGTCTCTGTCGTCGCTGGACGAAGGAATTGATCTCTTGACATCGAAAATCGCCCGACTGTCGCGGCGACAAAACGCAGCACTTTTTGCGTGCAGTGCAGAGGCTCTACTCCCGCTCTACCTCCGGTTCTCTGACAAGAATGGTTGGGGAGACAGGGCGACGTTGAGGGTTGCGTTGGATGCAGCTCTGGGCTTTGCGACTGGTAAGGGAGACTTGAGGGAGACTGCTGCGAGCCTGATCGAATCAATTGCCAGGGCTACGCCTCACCAAGACGACTTCGCAGGTCCAGATACCGCATTCGCGGTTGACGTTACCATCTGCGTTGACGCTGCAGTCCGCGCCGGAGATCTGGCACAACAGGTAAACCCTGCGTGGGTTGAATATGCCTTGACGCCGGCAATTAGCGCTGTATGCGAGCGGGAGACCGGCTACGTTGATTTAGGATCGTCGGAGATGGCCGACAGATGGCGGTCAAGCGCGCTGAAGAATCCCAAGATAAGGGAAGCGTTCAAGGCCGTATCAGCGATGGCCGATTCGGTTGCCGCACACGGGGACACGATCAACACAAAACTTTTGGATCGATTGCGAGGTTTTGCAGAGATGCTGCTACCCAGTTGATGGGCCTTTCGACGTGGCCTTGGGCAACGCGGTAAACTTGCGGGCCAGAGAACCCTCATGCTCGCCATCCCAATCTTCCTGTGCCTACTCGTGGGGCCTCACGCAAAGTGGGTGAAACGATTCCTACCGAGTACGGCAAATCGAATAGTGTTCGTGGTCATCGTGGCTGCTTTGATTGTGGTATGGATCGTTCAAGGTACAGGCAGTGTCACCCACGGTGACCGGGGCGGATACATTACGTTGACGTTTGCAGTTCTTTGTGGTGCCGCACTCTACCGCTTCATTTATGACTGGTGGCTGCGGACCCCGCCAGAAACACCCTAGCTGTTGAAATATCGCCATTTCACTTACTGACCCGGTTGTGAGTGTGGTGGTCTGGTTAGCTTCTGAGAAAGACACCAGCCGCCACTTCTCCACCTTGTCTCGTCAACTGGGAGTCGCATACTGCCGACTAGTCTTTCCGGCGCTACGGTGTCCTGTACAATTTGGCCTCCGATGAGTTTGTCCACAAAATGGTGGCTGGGCGTGGCTGGTGTACTGCTGCTGGCAGTGGTGGCGCAGGCCGAACCGGTCGCCCAGCTGAAAGCCACCGGCTACGTCAACGACTTTGCCCACGTTCTCGATCAGAACTCGATCGCGCAGATGGACGAGATCTGCCGGCAGATTGACGAGAAGGCGCACGCCCAGATTGCGGTAGTGACCATCCACTCCCTCGATGGCTCCGATATCGAAAGCTACGCAGTCGATCTTTTCCATCAGTGGGGCGTCGGAAGCAAGGCCACCAACCGCGGCGTGCTGATTCTGTACGTCATTGACGACCACCGTGCCCGGATTGAAGTTGGATATGGGCTGGAACCCATTCTGCCCGATGGCAGGGTGGGTAGTTTTCAGCGCGAAGCCCTCCCGCTCATGCGGAGCGGGAACTATAGTCAGGCCCTGCCGCTGGTCACCTCGCGCGTGGCGCAGGTGATCGCGCAGGATGCCGGCGTTCAACTCACCACGCCGCAACTCCCACCGGCTCGGGCGGAGCCCAGGGAGCAGCCGGGCGGAGGCATATCAATCGGTGGAATTATCCTGCTGATTATTGTTGTTCTCATCGTTCTTCTTACCCCGCTCCGCAGCGTACTCTTCTGGATTATTTTTTCTGGAATGTTTGGCGGCGGAGGCAGAGGCGGTGGAG
>Ga0209698_10009034_pt1 | contig 10242 bp, 8 predicted proteins | sample LitLauG_LLR_2012_FD_187203 | JGI IMG/M metagenome (GOLD analysis project Ga0209698, IMG submission 187203) | Freshwater sediment microbial communities from Pennsylvania, USA - Little Laurel Run_MetaG_LLR_2012 (SPAdes) (version 2) | ecosystem: Environmental > Aquatic > Freshwater > Creek >... | reverse complement strand
GCGCGTTTCCTGGGCATTACGAGGCATCGCGGCGAATTCCGTCAGGAACGCGTCATGGCGAGCGCGAATCTCCGCCTCGGCGGCGGGCGTGCGTTCGTGGCCGTTATTGACGAAGTGATCGTACTCGCGAAGATCCAAGGGGTAGTGTCCGAGGATATCGTCCAGCACCAGCAGCCCTTCCTGCGACAGCAGGAAGCGCAGGGAGTCGGGCGAATGCGCATTGATATGGCCGTAGCTCGGGCCAACCAGGTGAAAGGCCTCATTGCGGAGCGCGGTGAAGTCGAGCGGAATTTCAATGACCTGGTGACGCGAAACCCGCCGGATCTCGCGCAGCAGCACGCGCTCGAACTCGACGTGTTCAAGAACGTGCGAAAGAATGACAAGATCGAAGTAGCCGTCCTCGAATGGCAACTGATAGCCGTTGAAGGTCTGGCAGGAGACCAGGCCGGGTATGGACTGTGCCAGGATCACCGCAACACCGGAAGCGGAAATCTCCACCGCGTGCATCTGGCTGCAGAAGCCGGTCTCTCCGAGGCAGCGCAAGATGGCACCGTCTCCGGCACCGACCTCCAGCAGGCGCTGGGGCTGTACTTGATTGCGCTCGCAAAGCGTGCGGATGTGACTGGCCTTGCCCTTGGCTCCCAGCATCCTCCACAACGTGGGCGCCTGGTATTCGGTCTCCTCGACATGAATCCGGACATCGATGGTAGTTGTCATGTAGCACCGGTCAAGTACTGGATTGCCATCAGAGTCGCACAGCCCGGCACCGGCATTTGCGCACGTTCTGTTGCGAAGTGGGCGCCCGCGCTGAGGCTGGCCGCAGCCTCTGGCATGTGCGGCCCACTAAGCGCCACCCTCAAAATGGTCGCCCAGGCACGCATCCAGGAAGCCGGCAAGGTGCGTGCGCAGGCCATCCATGCTGAAAGCCTGACGATATCGCAGAAAGCAGGCCTCGGCCACCGGGCTCTGCGCCAGGGCATTTAGCGCCTCCAGCATTTTGCGCGAGTCGTCTTCCGGAACCGCAAGGCCAATGCCGTATTCACGAACGCGCGTTCCCATGAGATAGCGATCGCTCACCAGGAGCGGCTTGCGGAAATGCGCAGCCTTGCCGGGCATATTGCTGCTCTTGCTGAAGTCGCGATAGACCGCGAAGATGACGTCCGACTGGGCGATGATTTCGTTGAATTCGCGCTCATCGGGGAGGTACTCCGCCTTGAGATAGAAATTTTCGGGCGGCGCGGACAACGCGGCCTCGTAGGCAACCCGTTCCTCGACATTGAAGGTTTCCCGGTGTACCTCGCCAATCTGGACAAAGTACCAGACCGCCGGGTCGGCCATGGCGATGAGTTCGTACCAGCGGGCCACATTCTTCTGCCAGCCGATCGACCCCCCCATGAAAACGATCTTGCGGCCGGCGGCGCGGCGGCGGATTTCCATGGCAATCGGGCCGGGCTGACCGGGAAGCTCGGTCTCGGTCACATCCGGAAGGTAGCCAAAGCATTTTTCCGGAAGCAGACGTCGGTAGTCGGTGCAAACCGATTCTTCCAGAAAGCACATTCCGCGCAGGGATTCGAGCGCGTAATAGCCCTCGGACGGCGCTTGGAGCGGAACAAAGCGGATGCCGGCCCACGGAATGCTGACTTGCTCGGCAAATCGCCGCCAGGAACCGGCATCGCTTTTGTACATGTCCATGTACATGTTCAAGATCAACGCTGGCCGGGCATGGGCGTACCGCAGCCCCGCAGCGACCCTGCGCCCGAAGTCCGCCGGGTTCAGATAATTCGCTTCCGGATCCTCCTGGCCCAGCGGCGGGGCTGGACCGTCTTTAAGCCGCCGCACGCGAGCGAGAAGATAGTGCGATAAGCGGAACGCGGGTGGAACCAGGATCTGGAACATGCGCGTCCTGAGTTGCACCCAGAAACCCATGTCGTCGGTGAGCTCGCTGCCCTTGCGCTTGTAAAAATAGACGTCGCCGAACACGTCCCAGACCCGCCACCAGCGCCACAGCCGTGCGCGGATGCGCTCGAGGATTTCTCCATGTATTGCATTCCAGTCGAGGATCTGCAGCCTTGGCGAGGGTCCGATGCCCTTTTGCTCCAGGCGTAGCGTCAGGGCCGGCACATCCGGGGTAAGGACCTGCACACGCCAGCCATGCTCGAGCAAGGCGGCCACGAACATCGCATTCCAGGAATCGAGGTGACCGTGGTTCGATATCGGGTTGTAGACGAGAATCCAGGGGTGCCTAGTCATCGACCAACTACTTTCCAATGCCACATTTCGAGGAGCACGATCTTGTAGGCAAAAAACAATCCCGACCATCCCCGACGCGGCAACTGATTGCGAATGAAATCGACCCGGTCGCGCGAAATGATGCCCGCCCGCACCAGATAGCCGTCCACGAGGATGTCCCCGTAGCGGTTGATGACGCCGGTAAGCCACTCGTTGATCGGCGGGTGGAATCCTTCCTTCTTGCGCGCCAGCACGTCGTCGGGCAATACGCCGCGCAGCGCCGAGCGCAGCCACGCCTTCTGCCCCAAGAGGTGGTCCGGGCGCTGTGCGCGCAATGCCATCACGGTTTCAATCAGGTCGACATCGAGAAAGGGCAGGCGCGTCTCCACGCCCACCGCCATGCTCACGCGATCTCCCAGGGTAAGGCAATTGGAAACCAGCCACGTATCGAACAACAGGCGGATGATGGCGGCCGGTATCTGCGCATAATCCCGCAGGCCGATGTCGGTGGGGCGGAAAGCGTTCCCGGGCGCAAGCGCGCGCATGGCGGGGCCGTAGACGCCTTCCTTCTCGCGGAATGCGTCGCGGAATTCCACCGAACCCACGTAAAAACGCAACTGCCTCACAGGAGATTCGGTGCTGCCCATCTCCAGGATCAATTCGGCCCAGCGCTGCACTTTCCCCGGAATCCGCGGGTGGCGGGCGATTCGATCGAGCAGCGATTGAGCACTGCTGGACCTGAGCCATCCGGCAAATTCCCTGAGCAATGGCTGCCGGTGGAGCAACTGATTGGTCGCCGCGGTCTGGGTGACCCACGGGTAGCCCCAGAAGACCTCGTCGCCGCCGATCCCCGACAACAAGACCTTGACGCCGGCATCGGCCGCAGCCTTGGGTACCGAGTAATGACCAAAGGCCGCCGGATCAGCGATGGGCTCATCCATGATGGCGACCAGTTGCGGGAAGAAGTCGACAAATCCCTGCACGGGTAATTCGACCTCGTGGACCACCATCCCCAGGGCATCGGCAAGTCCGCGCGCTTTCTGGCGCTCGTCGTAGTGGGGGCGGCCCGGATAGCCGACGCAGAACGCGTGCATCGGTTCCGGGTATTGTTGCTGGGCCAGCACGGCGATGGCGCCCGAATCGATGCCACCAGACAGCGCCACGCCAACCGGGACATCGGAACGCAGCGTCATTCCAACGGCATCGCGCAGGGACTGGCGTATTACCGAGAAGACTTCATCGTCGCTGCGCGGCGCCGGACCGCGTCTGGCGATGGTCTCGACATTCCAATATCGGACCGGCTCCGCGCCCCGGCTGTCGCAAGCGACAAGCATCGTATGGGCGGCGGGGAGTTTGCGCACCCCCTTCAGCAAGGTCAACGGCTCGGGGACATACTGGTAATGGAGGAACATGTCGACGATAGACACGTCGAGTTCGGGCCGCGTCTCGAGCAATCCCAGCAGCGCCTTCAACTCGGAAGCAAACACCAGGCAATCGCCGTCCCAGGCGTAAAACAGCGGCTTCTCTCCGCAGCGGTCGCGCGCCAGGAACGCCACCTTTTGATGCCGGTCCCAAAGTGCAAACGCGAACATTCCGCGAAAGCGGGTGACGCAGGCGCTCCCCCAGACGCTGTATGCCACGAGTAGAACTTCGGTGTCGGACTGACTGGTGAAGCGTGCTCCCAGCGCCTCCAGTTCGGCGCGAAGTTCCAGGTAATTGTAGATCTCGCCGTTGTAGGTGACGATGTAGCGGCCATCGGCGCTGGCCATGGGCTGGCAGCCGGCATCGGTCAGGTCGATGATCGACAGGCGGACGTGACCGAACTGCACGTGATCATCGGTGTACACGCCGGAGCCGTCGGGCCCGCGGTGCGCGAGTTGCGCAATGGCGTCACCACCGAGGTCATCACGTCTTGCCGGCTCGCGAAAGATGCGCCCTATGATGCCGCACATGCTTCAAGCTTCCTGCGCAGGACCACGGAGTTGAACAGCTTGGCAATGGGCTCGAATCCGATGCCAACCAGAAACGCGACGGCCGGTTGGGCTGGCAGCGAGGAAAAAGGCGTGTCGAGCGCCTCCAAGACCACCCATTCCGGGCAGTATTTCTGCCAGTTGTTGGACTGCAGCACGGCGAGGTCCTCGCCCTCCACGTCAACGCTCAGCAGGTCGATGCGCCTGCCCTCGGGCAGGTACCTATCGAGCACCTGCTCCAGGGATTGGGCTTGCAATCGGACCGTACCAGTCCGTTCGGAACCGCCAGCCACGTAGCTGCCCGCCAGCTGAGTATCGAAGGTATTCAGGGCCGGTTCCTTGAAGATGCTCAATTCCAGGATCTGCGTGCGGTTGGATATGGCCAGTTCCAGGTTCACGTCACCTGGTCGCAGAGCGGCGAACGATGCCATGCTGCCCGGCGTGGCATCGATGTTGATGCCCCGCCATCCCTTGCGGTAGAGCGCGTAGGTATTGGAGAAGCGTTGCGCGTGGTGCGCGCCCACGTCCACGAAAAAACCACCGGCTCTGCCGGCGAGATATCGCTCGAGGAGGATGTCTTCGCCTTCCTGGCTGTAGTGCAGCACGCCGCCGGAGATCGTCTCGAACGCCTCGATTGCACCAGCGGATATTTGTCTCGTGGCCAGGCGGTCACAGGCTTCGCGGAACAGCCGCTCGGCCTCCTCGGGCGTCAACCCAGCCTCGGCAAGCATGCGATCCAGCACATCGAGGAATTCGGTCCGGTCGGCTGCCAGGCACGCCTGCAGCAAGGCCTGAGTGAAGTCGCGCCGATCCAACGGGTTCGGCACGGCAAGAAAGCGCCGCACGAACTCGAGGGTCTTGCGCCGCACCAGGCTGCGAAGCGCCGGCCGAAGGCCCCCTACCATTTGTCGCCCTTGGTAACCTCGATACCGCCAATGGGCCTGGGCTGGCCCAACCTCCCGCCGAGATCGGAAGTGCATGGCAGAAGAATCGACGTCGTCCAGCAGTAGTTGTTGATGGGGCCGAAGCCGTTGAAATCGACCTGGAAAAAGCCACGCGCACGGATCAGCGCCGCAACATCGGTGTACCAATCGGAATTGTCGAGAATGATGATTCCCCCGGCACGCAGCCGGGGCAGCGCCGCCATGGCGCATTCATTGCGCCAGACGCCGTCGATGATGACGATGTCGAACTGCCCGTCGACGCGATCGATGGCGGATGCATATTCCGCCGCACTCTGCGCCAGGTAGAGACCCTGGAGCTTCGCCGACCTGGCGTTCATGCGCTCGTGCCAGGAGGCATCGTGCTCGACCGACCAAACCAGCGCACCCTTGCTCGACCAGTACATCGAGGAGTTGCCGCAACCGTATTCGAATATCCGCAGGTCTTTCGCGTCCAACTGATTGAAGTACTCGACTGCCGGATAGGTGTACCAGGGTATGGGCGACCCATCGGCGGCCACCGGCAATTTGGATTGGACGGTGGATTCGTAACCATGCTTGGCGAGCAGGATATCCACGACCGCATGGCGGGGCTGTTCCGCCGGCCGCGGCAAGGCCTCGGCCACGGCCTCCCTGATGTATGACTTGATGCGCGAGCCGATATCAAACATTTATTCGCCACCCACTCTTTCCGGGGCACCTTCTGCCAGCCACGTCGCCCCCCGATAGCTCGCATCGAGCTGGACAGATGCCCGATGGTCGGCGTAGAAGAACCGATCGTGCGGCTGCGTGATCACGATATTGGCGTGGTTCTGTTCGTAGAATATGTGCACACCGATGTCCTTGTCGATGATGGCTGCGCTAAAGGAGTAGACGCCAACACGCAAGTTGGGATTGCGAACGTCGATGTCGATGGTGTGCTCGCCTTCGCCCAGCTCAATGAATTTTTTGTGCACCTCGTAATTGTCGATGATGCCGATCGCCTTGTTGATCTCGCTGTCGACAAGGACCCTCAGGAGTCCTTTCGCGATCCTCTGGCGCATTGTCAGATGGTAGCGGAGCGTAAAGTCGACGCCGAAGCCGACTTCGCTGATCGGGTCTCCCGCACCGCTCAAGACTTCGACGCGGGTGAAAAAGGCCGTGCCGGCGCCGCCACGTATGCCGCCGTACTCACTGGGAATCTCGGCGTCCTTCGCCTGCGGCTGGTTGCGTTGACGATCGAGAAAATTATTGTATTCGTAGGCCTTGCATGCTTCCTCCACGCCCGTGATGCCACGCGAAATGCCGCGGTGGATGACCAGGCCCTTGTTGCATACCGCCCATATCGATCCCGGCGAGTGCGAGACCAACAGGATCGTCGTGCCCTGGCTTTTGAGGGCCTGGATCCGTTCGAAGCACTTCTTCTGAAAACTCATGTCTCCCACCGCCAGCACCTCGTCTACCAGCAGAATCTGGGGCGATCCGATGACTGCGATCGCAAAGCCAAGTCGCACGCTCATGCCGCTGGAATAGTTCCTCACGGGCATGTCGAGAAAATCTCCCAGTTCGGCAAACGCCACGATTTCGTCGAACCGCCTGGAAATTTCTGCGGGCGACATTCCGAGAAGCGTGCCGCTGATATAAATGTTCTCGCGCCCGCTCAGCAAAGGCGAGAAGCCTGCGCCGGCCGCGATAAGCGCTCCCATTCGTCCGCGCAGCGTCACGGTGCCCACATCCGGCCTGTAGGTGCCGTTGAGTATGCGCAGAAGCGTGGTCTTGCCGGAACCATTGACGCCCATAATTCCCAAGGCATCGCCGGCCTCCAGCGCAAGACTGATATCGCGGACCGCCCAGAACTCGCCGGCACGCAGCGTGTGGTCGCTCTCCTTGCCGATCATTCGGCGACAGCTGTCGACCAATCCGTACTTGAGGGCGCTTTTGAGGGACAGGCCGAACTTCTTGCTGACGCCTTCGACCACGACACTGTAATTGGGCATCAAAGGCGCTCGGCGACGAGGTCTTCCAGCAGGTAGAAAATCCGCAGGCCCACGGCGACCAGTACCATCGTGGCCAGGGAAATGGCAAGGAACAGGAAAACACCATCTGAACGGCCCAGGCAAACCAGCGAACGCGGAACGTCGACGAGATAAGTCACCGGGTTCCATTCGATGACCTTGCGGACGATCGGATTGTGGATCGTGTCGTGAACGTAGATCACGGGCGTCACGTACATCAGGAGCGAGAGCGCCTGTGTCGCAAGCGGCACGATGTCCCGCGCGATCGGGCCCAGTACCGACAGCACAAGGCCAAACGCCGTGCCCAACAGGACCATCGGCAGCACGAGCAGCGGATACGCGAGGAAGTACCACGACGGCATGTAACCGGTGACGGCAAAGAGCACCGCCATCGTTGCCATGCTGATGCCAATCCCGTAGGTGAGCGCGGCCAGGGAACTGACTGCCAGTGCAAGCTTCGGAATGCGGGTTCGCATGATCAGGTCGGCCTGCGCCTGCAGGCCCCCACTGACCGCGCCCATGGCGCCGGGCAAGGTACCCCAGATCGCGCTGCCGACCAGCACATAGAGAACATACGGAATATCCCCTTCTCCAGGCCGAAGCACGCCTATGAAAAAGAGAAACAGGAAGCTTGCGATTCCCAACAGCGGGCCCAGCAGGGCCCAAAAATATCCCAGCAGCTTCTGGCGGAACTGGGCGATGAAATCGCGCCAGAACAAGCGGGCAATGACATGCCGGGACGCAGTCAGATCGGCACCCGCCTGGCGCAGTCCCCAAAGTATGCCTCCCCGCCGTTCGCTTGCCTGGTAAACCGTGACCGGGGTTCCGTCGTTGTCAAGATAGCGCATGAAACCCGTCTGTTGTTAGGTGGGAAGGCCGCCGCGGCTGCTTTGCCATTATATTGGCAACGATCAAGGCAATACTCCGGGCAAGCGACGTCCGCGACAAGGTGAACCGCGACTCGCACCGGTTACCAGCACCAGAGGCGGCCCGCAACAGGCTTATCGATATGACCAACAGCGCGACGAAGCCCGCGGAAATGGCAAGGGACGTGGTGCGCGTCAGGTCATCCCGTCGGGCGCCGATCAGAAACAGAATTGAAAACAAACCGATAGCTCCAACAGCGAGCAGATCGATCATTTTCTCGACTAGCAGAGCGGAAAGCGCGAGGTGGACGGAACCGCTGTTCCATCGCGCCGAATAGACTGCCCTGACGATATCACCACCTCGCGCTGGTAGAACCTGATTCCCCGCAAGCCCGAGCGCGGTCGCGATCAACGCCGCGCGGATTGCGCAAGTCTTTCGCAACAGGAGATACCACCGAAACGCAAAGAGCAGTTCCAGGGCCGCCATGACGAAGAAAATTTCCGGCAGGAATTCCCAACGAACGCGCGCCGCCAGGCCATGGAACTGGCCCAGATCCACCGTCATCAACAACAAGATCGCGGCAATCAGGCTTAACGCGAGGGGGATGCCGGCACGCAGGGCCCTGTGAACGATCATCGCGACGACATTGCGGTTGCGTAAATATAATTAACTGGCGCGGCGCGCATATCGTCTGGTCGAATGGATCGATCGAATATAGTAGAGGGCGAAGTCGAAAATGCAAGTCACGCCGCCCTTGACTACTTCCCGATCCTCGTTAGTGACCATCGCAGTCCCGTCCCTCAATCAGGGGCGCTTTCTGGCCGAAGCATTGGAATCGGCCGTAACCCAGGATCTGCCGGTGGAGATCTATGTAGCCGATGGCGGGTCGACAGACGCTTCCGTGCGCATTCTGGAAAATTTCGCCCCGCAACTGACCGGGTGGCGCAGCCATCCGGACGGCGGGCAGGCGGCCGCCATCAACGAATGCGTGGCACGCGGAACGGCGCCGTACGTCTGCTGGCTCAACAGCGACGACCTGCTGCTGCCCGGCGGCCTGCGCCGCCTGGTCGAGGCCCTGGAGGCGGCCCCGACTGCCCCGGCAGCCTATGGCCGGGCGCACAACCGCGACGAAGGTTCGGGGAGGCAGTCCGCCGTGTGGGTGGAGCCTTTTTCAGAGCGCCGGCTTGCCCTGCGCTGCATCGTCTCGCAGCCGGCGACCCTGATACGCCGCTCGGCCTGGGAATCGCTGGGTGGCCTGAACGATGATCTCACTATGGCGATGGACTACGACCTGTGGTGGCGGCTATACCGCAGTTTTGGACCCTTGCGTTTCGTCGATGCGTTCGTGGCCGTCAACCGCGAGCACGACGCCACCAAGACTCGCCGGTACCGCCGGCGCCACTACCAGGAGGCCATGGCAGTCGTGCGCCGGCACCACGGGCGGGTGCCGCTCAAGTGGTGGCTGGCGCAGCCCTATGCGGTCTGGTATCGGTCACTTTTCGGATAGACGCCACAGGGCCGGCCGCGGCGCCGTCAAACGACGATGGTCCGGAAATACGCAATCGTCTCGCGCAGCCCATCGTCGAGCCCAACCCGCGGCGCCCAACCGCCGAGCTTTTCCGAGGCCAGGGTGATATCCGGACGGCGCTGGCGCGGATCATCGGCCGGCAAGGGCTCGAACACGAGCTTGCTCCTGGACCCCGTTAGCGACAGGATTTTCTCGGCCAGCTCGATCATGGAAAACTCCCCCGGGTTGCCGATATTCACCGGCCCGGTGAATTCATCCCCGGTGGCCATCATGCGGATCATGGCCTCGATAAGGTCGTCCACGTAGCAGAAGCTGCGCGTCTGCTGGCCGCTGCCGTAGATGGTGATGTCGTTGCCGCGCAGGGCCTGGACGATGAAGTTCGAGACCACCCGGCCGTCGTTCGGATGCATGCGCGGGCCGTAGGTATTGAAGATGCGCACGACCTTGATGCGCAGCTGGTGCTGGCGCCAGTAGTCGAAGAACAGCGTCTCGGCGCAGCGCTTGCCCTCGTCGTAGCAGCTGCGGATGCCGATGGGGTTGACCCGACCCCAGTAGCTCTCTACCTGCGGATGCACCTCGGGGTCGCCATACACCTCGGATGTGGACGCCTGCAGGATCTTCGCCTTCACCCGCTTGGCCAGGCCCAGCACGTTGATGGCACCGTGCACGCTGGTCTTGGTGGTCTGCACCGGGTCGAACTGGTAATGCACGGG
>Ga0209698_10009033_pt1 | contig 10242 bp, 9 predicted proteins | sample LitLauG_LLR_2012_FD_187203 | JGI IMG/M metagenome (GOLD analysis project Ga0209698, IMG submission 187203) | Freshwater sediment microbial communities from Pennsylvania, USA - Little Laurel Run_MetaG_LLR_2012 (SPAdes) (version 2) | ecosystem: Environmental > Aquatic > Freshwater > Creek >... | reverse complement strand
GATTTACCGGGCCTGCACCATCGGCCGCAATGAGAAATACCACCACGACTAGTTCATTTTGAATTATCTAATTAAAGTATATCTTTAAGTCCTTTATTTCTACATGTTTGACATCACCCTTTCCATCATTTTTATTACCAGTCTCATCTCCATTTCCGGTTTCAGACAGGTTAAGATAATCGACGAATTGATTTTCTGGCCACCCGCGATACAGAAAAAACACCAATACTACCGATTCATCACCTGCGGCCTGATCCACGCCGATTACATGCACCTTATTTTTAACATGGTTACCCTGTATTTTTTCGGAACCATCATGGAAGCCCATTATCAGGGCGAATTAGGCTTGCAAAAATGGTATTATCTGGCCCTGTATGTCGGTGCACTGATTGTTTCCAACATCCCAACCTATATCAAACATCGAAACGATGTCGATTACCGCAGCTTGGGTGCCTCCGGTGCCGTATCGGCAGTGTTGTTTGCATTTATTCTCCTCAGCCCCTGGCAGCGAATTTATGTGATCGTATTCCCGGTTCCTGCCATCGTTTACGGAGCCATATTCCTGATTTATTCCGCCTATATGTCCAGGAAGGGAGGCGATCATGTAAACCATGATGCACACTTCTACGGGGCTTTATTTGGCATCCTGTTCACCATAGCCGTCAGGCCTGATGTGGTCGATGTGTTTTTGAATGAACTCAAACACCCCCGGTTTTAAAAAACTGCTCGCCTAAAATACCAAATATTCAATAGGCAGTTGACTATGCCTATCCCAGGTTCCCATAAAAAGCGACTTGTCCTGTTCGTACCCTATTCGTCAGGTTTTTCGACATTTTCTGACAAAGAGATTTTTTAGCCAAACACTTCACTGGAGTTTATTTGCTGTTTTTCCGCGATTTTTTTTTACGATTCTCCCTCATTTGTTCTTAACACCTCGCCTAGAAAGGCATTTGTTTATCTGGCCGAATACAAAAGTGCCGCGAGAGACCTCTGTCGAATTTCCCCAGAATTTTTAGCGGGTTAGGGTCCTGATCAATTTGCCGTCCTTGACTTCCCATAAGGTCTCATGTATGAGTTGGAGCTACTCAAAAAGGTAAGTTCCTGATTCTAAGTAAATTTAATTACCACAATTAAGTCACACTTAAAAACCAGGAACTATGCCTAAAATTAAACAACTCGACTTTTCGGGACAAACTATTTTCTGCGGTAATGACGTACATAAAAAGAGTTGGCGGGTCAACGTGCGAAGCGATGAATTTGAGCTGGAGGATTACAGTCAGGATCCGAGTGAGGAGTTGTTATTGAGACACTTGGAAAAAAGATATCCTGGGGCTAGTTTTCAGGTAGCTTATGAAGCTGGATTTTGCGGATTTGGCATACATCGTTCTTTGAAATCATCTGGGGTCGGCTGCATGGTGGTTAATCCAGCGGATGTTCCCCGTTCGGATAAGGACAGAAAGCGCAAAAACGACCGTATTGATGCCCGTCGAATATGCCGCCATCTTTCTAATAATACCCTGCGGCCGATTTTTGTGCCTTCCATTAAAATGGAACATGCCCGGACACTGGTTCGCCAGCGGATCCATCTGGTGAAGGATCAGACCCGGTGTAAAAGCAGGATATGGGGACTGCTGATGTTCAGCGGATTAAAGTTGAAGATGGATAAGCCGAATGATTACTGGAGCCTGAGGTTCGTAGAATCCCTTCGGAAGCTGCCTTGCCCAACGCCATCCTTGCGTCAGGCCCTGGATAAGGCTTTAGAGGAGTATTTGTTTATCAGAAAGCTGGTAGGCGGTATGACCAAGCAATTGCGGGTGATGGCAGCTCAAAAAACTTTTGCCATGATGCAAAACCTGATCCAGAGTATACCCGGAATCGGGCTGTTAAACTCCATGGTCATCATCACGGAGCTGCAGGACATGAAACGATTTAAAACCCTGGACAAATTATGCTCGTATGCGGGTATTGTTCCGGACACAGCCAGTTCCGCAGACAGAACAACAGTAAAGGGCATTACTCATCGGTGTAACCATTACCTGAGGCCGGCCATTGTGGAAAGCAGTTGGGTGATCATCCGAAAAGATCCGGCCATGCTGCATTTGTACAAGAAATATTGCCGGAAGATGGTGCCTAATAAAGCGATCATTAAAATATCCCGACACCTGTTGAGCCGGATACGATATGTGTGGACCAACCAGGTGGAATATGAAGTTGGCCTGGTTGGCTGAAGCCTTGAGCGTTTTCAAGGCATCGTACTTCGGGAATAAAAGATAAAGACTACCCATGGCCGGCAGCCTTTATCAAATAAAAAAATATTCCGTCAGTATCAGGGTATCCCTTACCGGGTTGCTCGCCAGCATTGCCCGGTTCCGTTTAACCTGATCATCAAAATTAAAAAATATCAGCAAATACACTGTTCTAAGTTCTTTTCAGGCATCCACCGTTGAAGAAAACCATGCAGCACCTACAGGGGAAAGACTGCTTCCTAAGAATACAGATGCCTTATTATACCGCGTTGAAAAAGACCTCGCAGCTCTTCGGGCTCATAGAAGCCAGAAAACAAGAAAGACTGCTGATTGAAGTGTACTTGGATAGATGTATGCTGATGAAAATAGAATAGTTATGAAAACATACTAATGGTAAACCCTTAGTCGGGAAAATATTTTGTCAACGGGTGCAGCGAAAACTCATCATTGAAGGTTTCCACTTATATGATATATTTTGGGCTTTGATTATCTTTATTTGATTTTGAAAACGTACATATGGCAAGATTGTTTTTCCTTCTTTGTATGGTGCTCATCGTTGCATCGGTCAATGCTCAAAATTTATTCGTTTTTAAATCGACCGTCAAAGGAACAATTACTCCCATGTCCCCCGAATGGTTGAATACCAATTCAATGATTCTTAGAAGTAATGTGGTTCAAAAGGATTCTGTATACTACTACGATACGAAGGAAAATAACCCGGATAGCGCTTTGATAATGACCCAATACTTTGATTCATTGGGTAATCTGTTGGAAAGAGACGAGTTCTCTGTGAAGAAGAAAGGCGAAGTCTGGAAGGTTTCCAATTTCAGCTACCTCGGCGACCAACTTTTTAAAAAGGAAATCATTTCCATGACAGAGAACAAAGAAGTTCATGAAGCCAGATTAAAAAAGGACGTTTTCACTTACGAATACGACAGCGCCGGAGATGTTGTTAAAGTGAAAGCATATTCGTTTCCAAATAGTTCCATATATACGTACTCTTTAACTATCCAGGAAAATGAGTATGATTCGTCGGGACATTTGATTAAAGAGTTTCTTACACGAGGACGAGGAAACCGATTTCTTTACCGTACCTATATTTATGACCACGGGATTCTCACTGAATTGAATACCTATGATTCCACCGGATATTTATCCTATAGCAACACCCGTAAATTTGACAATAAAAAGAACATCCTCAGCATCTATCTGGGTGATAATGCACCCGATAATTTGAGATTGGAATTGTACTACGATGACAAAAAAAGATTAGCTCAGCAGAAAATATATTGGGAAGGTGGCGTTGATTATGAGAGCCAGTACTATTGGTACAATGCGGGGGGTTTGGTTGACAGGCAGGTGGTCAAATATGATATTAACGGAAAAAAATACTATTATCGGCATTTTTATTCAAGGTAATATTTATCCTCTGTTCGTATGCATCAGGTAGTCGGGGTTAATTATCCGTTGTTTATTGTGGGAACTCCTCTATAATTAAACCCTATACCCTCCCTAAAGATCCGATATCAAGAATTTCGGCCGGCGGCGCATGAAGAGAATTAATCGGGTCTATCGAGATCGCCTCATCTCTTTAATGTCGACCTCTTCGTAAATCATAATATACTTTTTGGTATAGAAACGGTTTTAGGTGGTTTTTTAATCGGCCCCAGGTTAACCAGACTCCTTTACATCTTTGCTGGGAACTTAATGCCGTTATGAATTTTACTCAAAAATTTGTGACAGACTTATGGTTTCCACGCCAATTTAAATGCTAATACCACATATGGGCAATCTCTGAGTTATGTAATGGGCTGGATCCTCCATGTCCCGGTAACAAAAATGGAGTCATTTGGAATCGTATCGGATCAGGAGAATTTCCCGGGAAGATTCACCCACCCGAAAGCGGTTGTCGATGCGGTGACCAACCACCCAGACGATTTGTTTATCGGAAACCAATACCCAGGCCTTTTCTTTTGCGGGTTTAGAAAGTTTCTGGTCGATAAAAAAACGTGCCAGTTTTTTCTTTTTAGTCATACCAAGCGGGTAGAAATAATCGCCTGCTTTCCATTGACGCAGAACTAAGGGGAACTGTAATTTATCGGCGTCCAGACAGGCTACGGCCGGCTCTTTTATGACGGATGTCGTGTCCGTTCGGACAGCCCGTTTTAAGGTCAGTTTGCCTTGCGGATAAACTACGGAATTTTGATGGGGTTCGATCACCATCAAGGAAATCTGCGATGCTTCCAACGGCGTTATGATCAGCCATCGACGGTTCTTGATGATCCGGTGTGTAGGGCTGCTCAGATACTTGCCATTCGAACTATCCATCAGTCGAATGATTTCATCTGCCTGGGCCGCTGTGAAATGATAATCCCTGATGATTTCAAAAATGATGGTGCGAACCGGAACTGATTTCTTCAGTAACAGGATGGGAATCTGTATTTCAGAACCATTGGGTTTGAGGAGTCTTTTTTTGTGCAGGGCCACGGCCTGCCTATATAGAATTGCGGCTTCGGAAAAACGGGTCAGGTTATTTTCCAGGTTTTGCAGGACATCGGGAAAAACGGTGGCTAAGGAAGGAATCAGCTGATTTCGAAAAAAATTCCGCGTATAATCATTGGAAGCATTGGAAGCATCTTCAACCCAGGTCAATTTTTCTGAAACGGCGAATTCTTTTAACCGATCCTTCGGGAAAGACAGCAAAGGCCGTATGACATGATCTTTTTTTTCCGGCATGCCGATCAGCCCGGCTATTCCTGTACCTCGGAAAAAATGCATTACCATCGTTTCGATCTGATCATCGAGGTGGTGGGCAGTGAGCAAGTATCGGTAGGGTAACGGATCCTTGCCCAGCAGGGTCTTAAACCAGTCGTAGCGCAGTTTTCTAGCTGCCTCCTGAATGGACATTTTTTCCGCTGTCGCCCAGCGAATCGTATCCACTTTCTTCACAAAAAAAGATCTTCCATACTTGCTGGCCAGCGCCCGGACAAAATTTTCATCCCGTTCACTCTCTTCACCCCTTAGCTGAAAATTGACATGGGCAATGCCAAAATCCAGATCCGACATCGCTGACAGAGCCGTCAGCACCGAGGAGTCCAAGCCTCCGCTAACAGCCAGCAGGAGACGATCTTCTTTTGATATGCCGAATTTTTTGAGCGATTCCTGAAAGGCAGTAAGGAGTGTTTCCATAACTAGTCAATGAGGTCTTCGTAAGCCGACTGTAATTCCTGATATGTATGCAGGTCACCAGCTTTTTTTGAAGCGTCCAACCCTTTTTCTAACCAAATTCTCGCCGTTTCTGGTTCACCCATCCGTTCCAGTAGTCGTCCCAGGTGATAGTAGGTTCCAATATAAGCCGGATCCCGGGTCAAAATGTCCACAAACAGGTCTCTGGCCAGGATATCCTGGCCTATTTTGACATACTCCAGTCCGAGGGCATGCTTCAAAAAGGAATCATCCGGTGAACCAGCCAGAAAGGATTTGAGCTTTTCTATTTTCTCCATCGCATGGATTTTTTTTCCTTTTTTTTATCATAAACTTGTTGTGCCAAGCCATACCTTTGTATAGTTGCATAAACAACTTTAATATTTACCGATTATCATGAAAATTTTAGTATGCATCAGTAAAACGCCGGATACCACGGCAAAAATAGCTTTCACAGATAACAACCGGAAATTTGTCACGGAGGGAGTTCAATGGATATTGAATCCATATGATGAATGGTATGCCCTGGTCCGTGCTATTGAAATCAAGGAAAAGGATCCTTCCGTTGTACTTCACCTGGTGATGGTAGGTCCAGCAGATTGTGATGCCGTCATCCGTAAAGCACTCGCGCTGGGGGGTGATGAAGCCATCCGGATCAATGCAGAACCTGCAGACAGTTTCTTTGTGGCTTCACAGATTGCCCATTACGCTCAGGGCGGAGGGTATGACCTGATACTGACGGGCAAGGAAACCATCGATTTCAACGGAGCTTCGGTAGGTGGGATGGTTGCCGCTTTACTGGATTTGCCTTATGTCTCTCTGGCGGCAAAACTTGATCTGTCTGGTCAAACGGCTATGCTGGTCAGGGAAATTGAAGGCGGAGAAGAAACGGTAGAAGGCAAACTTCCGCTCGTGATTGGCTGTCAGAAGGGGATGGCTGAACAACGTATACCCAATATGAAAGGGATTATGGGTGCAAGGAGTAAACCGCTGAAAGTGTTGGAGCCGGTTGCGACCGATCAATACACGGAATTGGTGTCATTTGAATTGCCTCCGGTAAAAAAAGGCGTCAAAATGATTGCCGCCGACGATGCGGAAACTTTAATCACCCTTTTACACGATGAAGCGAAAGTAATATGAAAAATGGAACACGAAGACGTTGAAAATTCGTTTCAATGCCGGGTTTCCTGAATACCGATTGCTGATCACGAACGACCAATATTTCAATTGTAGATACTATGGCAGTTCTCATATTTATCGACCATGCCGAAGGCCACATTAAAAAAACTTCCCTGGAAGCTCTAAGTTATGGTGCGGCACTTGCCAAACAGACGGGGGTTTCTGCGGAAGGCATTCTGCTGGGAACAGTCCGGGATGATTTGGCTTCACTGGGCAAACAGGGCATTCAAAAAATTCACCATGTGGCACAGGACGCCCTCAACCAGCTCGATACGGAACAATATATCCGGATCATTGCTTTACTGGCTGAAAAAAATGCTGCATCGGTTCTGGTTCTTTCGCACACCAATACGGGCAGGGCCATTGCGCCAGGATTATCCGTCCGCTTAAAAGCCGGACTGGTTACGGGAGCTACGGGTCTTCCGGATACATCCGATGGATTCCGGGTGAAAAAAAATGTCTTTTCAGGGAAAGCTTTTTGTACGGTCTCCATAAAAACAGCTGTGAAAATCATCTCCTTGAATCCCAATGTTTTTCCCATTTCTCAAATGGAAGGCACCGCAACCCTTGTAAACGAAGACATACAGGTGCAGGCGGCGCGAATTGTCGTTAAATCAGTATCCAAAGCCTCCGGGGATATCCCCCTTACGGAAGCCGAGATTGTCGTGAGCGGTGGACGGGGGATGAAAGGACCGGAAAACTGGGGGCCGATTGAAGAACTGGCCAAATTACTCCACGCAGCAACTGCCTGCAGCCGGCCGGTCGCGGATTCGGGCTGGCGACCACACCATGAGCATGTTGGGCAGACAGGCATCGCCATTGCCCCTAACCTCTATATGGCTATCGGGATTTCCGGTGCCATCCAGCACCTTGCAGGTGTGAATCGCAGCAAAGTCATCGTGGTGATTAACAAGGATCCCGAAGCGCCTTTTTTCAAATCGGCAGATTATGGGATCGTCGGAGATGCTTTTGAGATTTTACCCAGGCTAATCCAGGCAGTGAAAAAACTCAAAGGGTTAGCCTGACCGGTTTATCCATTTTTAAAGGGATTAGTTTTTTATATTTGTCCTTTTAACGAGACCTTTAAGTCCGCCCGCAGGGCAGATCTGTTTTATGAAGAAGATCGAACTGGAAATCGTGGCCTTATCGCACAGCATTACCCAAACGCATTCCTATGCGGTAGTCCTGGGGGAGATTAACGGTCTCCGGCGCCTGCCTATCGTCATCGGAGGCTTTGAAGCACAGGCTATTGCCGTGGCATTGGAAAAAATGCATCCCAGCCGCCCCCTCACCCACGACCTCATGAAGAATTTCATGACGGCTTTTTCCATAGACTTGCAGGAGATCGTTATTTCGGATCTTCAGGAAGGGATCTTTTATTCAAAACTGATTTGCATCAGTGAGCACGATACGGTTGAAATTGATTCCCGCACCTCTGACGCCCTGGCCCTGGCCGTTCGATTTGGATGTCCCATCTATACCTACGAAAACATCATTGAAAGTGCAGGAATTTTGATGGAAGACAATGCCGGGAAGAAAAAACAGCCTAAAGAAACCGTTACAACCGAAGGCGGCGCTAAGGAAGATCTGGGCGGACTGTCCTTGGACGACCTGAACAGTTTGCTTTCAGAGGTTCTCGAACAAGAGGATTATATCCGGGCTATTAAAATCCGTGACGAAATCAACAGCCGCAAAAAGGGTCGAACCGGATGATTGCCTTCCCCGCTGCCAAAATAAATCTTGGACTTTCTGTCGTCTCCAAAAGAGCCGATGGTTTCCATAACCTGGAGACCGTTTTTTACCCAATTCCGCTTTACGATATCCTGGAAATCACAGCTTCCTCCACATTGCGCTTTCTGTCTACCGGACTGACTATTCCCGGCTTGCCGGAAGACAATCTGGTGCTTCGTTCCTATCGCATGCTTAAAGAACGTTACCCACGAATTGGCCCACTGGAAATCCTCCTCCATAAAAAGATTCCAATGGGCGCCGGACTGGGTGGCGGATCCTCGGATGCGGCAAGTTTCCTGCAGCTCGTTGACCGTCTTTTTAAACTCAATATTTCGGAAAGAGACCTGGAAGCATATGCCCTGACCATGGGCAGCGACTGCCCGTTTTTCCTGAAATCCCTACCCTGCCTGGCCAGTGGCCGCGGAGAAGTTCTAGAAACCATTCATTTAGATCTTTCGGCCTACTCCATACTCCTGATTCATCCTGGAATTCATGTCGAAACAGCGAAGGCTTTTCTTAGGATCCGACCTGAAACACCACTTCGCCCATTAAAGGAATTGATTCAGCGACCTGTTGCTGAATGGAGAAATACCGTTTATAACGCATTCGAAATACCGGTTTTCGAAGACTTTCCGGACCTGAGGCTGATTAAGGAAAAAATGTATGAATCCGGTGCCATCTACGCTTCCCTGACCGGTAGCGGATCCACCATTTACGGTATCTTCCAGAAAGATGAGTATCCGAATATTAAACTTGAAAAGGCGACCCAGACCTATATTCGAGGTAAATAAATACCCAAATCTGGTAACGGAACGCCTGCCCGTGTTTTGGGCTCCTGGCCTTGCCGCCAAAATAAATTCCCTTTTTTTCATCTTCAGACCGATCAATTTTTCTTTTTCTTATCTTGCGATCTCAATCTCTTCTTATTTCACAGTTGTCCACCATATCCATTCTTTCCGGCAATCTCGATTTACTGAATCATCGAGGACGTTAAGCTCATTTATTGCCCGGATTCCCATTTTTTACTATTAATTTTTACTTTTTATGCAAATGACGACTACCGATTCCCATACCGCTTTATCCTATTTTGATCTCGAAGAGCGGTACAGCGCCCATAATTACCATCCGCTGCCCGTAGTGATCTCCCGTGGACAGGGCGTGCACGTTTGGGACGTGGATGGGAAAAAATACTATGATTTCCTCAGTGGATATTCCGCGCTAAACCAGGGACATTGCCACCCGAAAATCATTTCCACCCTAATTAATCAGGCACAAAAACTTACCCTGACTTCCCGGGCCTTTCACAGCGATCAGCTGGCAGAATACGCACAGTTCATCACAGCCTATTTTGGATATGACAAAGTATTGCCGATGAATACCGGTGTGGAAGCAGTGGAAACGGCCATCAAGCTGGCCCGTCGCTGGGGGTATGACATAAAAGGCATCCCGGACAACAAAGCAAGAATCATCGTATTTGAAGACAATTTTCATGGTCGTACCAGTACTGTCATTTCTTTCAGCAGTGATCCGAGCTCTTATACCGGATTCGGTCCCTATATGCCGGGGTTCGACCTGGTTCCCTATAATGACCTTGAAGCCCTGACCAAGGCCCTTCAACAAAAGGATGTGGCCGCGATCCTTATGGAACCCATACAGGGAGAAGCTGGCGTGGTCGTACCGGATGAAGGTTACCTGAGTAAAGCCTATGCGATGTGTAAAGCGGCTAATGTGCTTTTTATCGGTGATGAAATCCAGACCGGATTGGGAAGAACGGGAAAAATGTTAGCCTGTGATCATGAAGAAGTGCGGCCGGATATCCTGATACTCGGGAAAGCCCTCAGCGGTGGCGTATTGCCGGTATCGGCAGTTCTCGCTGATGACG
>Ga0209698_10009032_pt1 | contig 10242 bp, 6 predicted proteins | sample LitLauG_LLR_2012_FD_187203 | JGI IMG/M metagenome (GOLD analysis project Ga0209698, IMG submission 187203) | Freshwater sediment microbial communities from Pennsylvania, USA - Little Laurel Run_MetaG_LLR_2012 (SPAdes) (version 2) | ecosystem: Environmental > Aquatic > Freshwater > Creek >... | reverse complement strand
ATGCCGGACAGCGCTGAGCAGCGGTTAGTGGAACTTGGTATCCACCTCCCTGCGCCGCCCGAGCCATTCGGCATCTATGCGGAGGCGGTGCAGTCGGGCAATCTGCTCTTCCTGACCGGGATGCTGCCTACGGAGAACCAGTCTGCAACATTTGTCGGTCGAGTGGGTGCCGAACTCGACGTGGAGGCCGGGCGGAAGGCGGCTTACCTGGCTGCGCGCAACGCCCTCGCGGTCGCGCGGCCCGTCCGGCTGCTGATCGATGAACGTGGGGGCCAGGGACTCCGAAGTGCCGGCCACGTCGAGCCGCAATCGATGCGGATCGAAGACGACGGCGTCGGCGGGCGCACTGATCGACAGATTCAGATCGAGGGTTTCCCTGGGCGCCCCGCCCGGAGGAACGTCCACGAAACTGATCTCCCATTGCGCGCCGGCGACCTTGCGCCAGACGGCACTGTGGGTTCTGAGGTAGCGACAATGGCCGCCGCGCACATGGCCGTCGGCGCTATCCGGTTCATAGAAGGTGCGCTTGACGGGATGTAGCACGCAGCCGCTCAGCAGCAACAAGGACAGGGCGCTCACGCTCAGAGCCTTGATTCGCTTCAACATGGACACGATCCTCATTATCGATCGATCCAGATTATCGGTCGATCCAGCGGGGTGGCAGGTTACCACTCAAGCACCGTTGCCGGCGGGGGCAAATCCTGAGGGCCCGTCGTACGCCCGCACCGGTGAGGCAGCGATAGGCCCTGTGGCGTGCAGAACGGCCGCCGGAGGCCCGGCTTGCGAGGCGCGGCGCTTGCATCGGCGCGGCGCGCCAAGGCAGACTGCAGGCGCGACTATACAACGCACCGTTCGGGGAGAAGTGAGCATGGCGCGCGCCCAGATCAACGGCATCGGCATCGACTACGAACTGATTGGCGACGGCCCGCTCTCCATCATTACACCAGGCGGCCGCTTCTCAAAATACACGCCCGGCATCCGCGAACTCGGCCTGGCGCTCGTGGCGGGCGGGCGCAGCGTCCTGCTCTGGGACCGACCCAACTGCGGTGCCTCCGACCTGTGCTTCCAGGGCGATTCGGAGTCGACCCTCAATGCCGACGCGCTGGCAGGACTCATTCGTCACGTCGGCCGCGGTCCCGCGCTCGTCATCGGCGGGTCGGCAGGATCGCGCGTCTCTCTCATCGCTGCGAGCCGCCATCCGGATGTGGTGTCGCGCCTGTTCCTGCTGTGGATCAGCGGCGGCCCGATCTCACTGGCCTCGCTCGGCGCTCACTATACGGCTGGCTCGGCAGTGGCGGCCGTGACCGGCGGCATGGCGGCTGTCGCGGCACTGGCGGAATGGCAGGAACAGCTCACGCGTAACCCCGGCAACCGCGACCGGCTGCTCGCTCTTGATCCGGAGACGTTCATCGATACCATGCAGTGCTGGTGCGCTTCGTTCTTCCCCACACCCGGTTCCCCGGTACCATGCATGACGCCAGTGGACTTTGCGGCATTGCGCATGCCGGTCATGATCCTCCGCAGCGGGAAATCCGATCTCTACCACACGCGCGCGACCAGTGATGAAGTGCACCGGTTGATCCCGGGCTCCGAGCTCGCTGAGCCGCCCTGGGATGATACTGAATGGAATGACCGCATGAGCGCTGCCGCCCACGGCGAGAGCCTGTTCGCCCACTGGCCGTCACTCGCGCCGCAGATCCTTGCGTTCACGCGGCGCTGAGCGGAGCCCTGCGCAAGCAGGCTCAATCCGGTGTCGCAAACGTCATCCAGCGGAGTGCTTATAATGTGTGTGCGGATTCGATGAGACATAATCAGAGGTACTGATGGCATCTTCGAACACTTCACGATCAACGCGGGCGTTGTGTCCGTGATCTACGGGAGCGAACTGCCCAAGGTGGGTGCACTCTCGATCGTGAAGGGCTTCCCGCTCAGCGAGGAACCGGGCCTGGGAGCGCTGACGATGGCCGGCTTCCTGCGCGAAGTGACCTCCCGTTATGCCGAGCGCGAGGCCCTGCTGCTGCGCGCGGCCGACGGCACGATGCGCTGGTCGTACCGCGAGCTCTGGGATCGCTCCATCGAGGTGGCGCGTTCGCTCCTGGCCTGCGGCCTGGGCAAGGACAGCCGCGTGGGCGTATTGATGACCAACCGCCCGGAGTGGCTCTCGGGCGTGTTCGGGACCTGGCTGGCCGGTGGGGTGGCCGTCACCTTGAGCACATTTTCCACCCCGCCCGAACTCGAGTACCTGCTGCAGATCTCCAACATCTCGCTTCTGCTGCTTGAACGCAGCGTCGTCAAGAAGGACTTCGTCCAGATCCTGTGCGAGTTGGAACCGGCGATCCGCACCGCGCCGCCCGGTCAGCTCCAATCGGCGAAATTTCCGTTCCTGCGCCGCCTGGCCGTCGTGGGCGCGGCGCCGGCAGAAGGCGCCATCGAAGGTTGGAATCAGTTCTTGGCGCAGGGCGCGACGATTCCCCTGGCGCTGGTCGAAGCGGCTGCCGCCACCGTCAAACCGTCGGACACCGGTTCGCTGTTCCTGTCCTCGGGCTCCACCAACAAGCCCAAGGGGATTCTCAACTCGCATCGTGCCATGGCGATTCAGAGCTGGCGTTCGCGCCGCCTGTTCGACTTGGGCGATGACGTGCGCTGCTGGAGCGCGAACGGTTTCATGTGGTCCGGCAATTTTGTCATGGCGCTGGGTGGCACACTGGCCGCCGGCGGTTCGCTCGTGCTGCAGCGGTTCTTCGATCCCGCCGAGGCGCTCGAACTGATGCAGGCCGAACGGGTCACCTATCCGATCGCCTGGCCCCACCAATGGGCGCAGTTGGAAGCGGCCCCCAACTGGAGCCGCGTCGATCTCAGCAGCGTGCGCTATGTTGATCCAAGCAGCACCGCAGCGCGTCATCCTACCGTCACGACGCAGTGGAGCGAACCCAAGTGGGCGTACGGCAGTACCGAAACGTTTACGATCAACACCGGTTTTCCGAGCGGTACGCCCGCGGAGGTCGCGCTGAACAGCCACGGCATCCCGTTCCCGGGCAATGTGCTGAAGATCGTCGACCCGGACAGCGGTGAGATCATGCCGATTGGGCAACGCGGCGAGATCGCGGTCAAGGGCGCCACCCTGATGCTCGGCTACGTCGGGGTGCCGCTCGATGAGACGCTGGATGACGAAGGCTTCTTCCGCACCGGCGACGGGGGCTATGTCGACACAAAGGGCCGCCTGTTCTGGGAGGGGCGTCTGACGGAAGTAATCAAAACCGGTGGAGCCAACGTCTCGCCATCGGAAGTCGACGCCGTGCTGGCGGCTTATCCGGGTGTCAAAGTCGGCAAGACGGTGGGCATGCCTCACAAGACGCTGGGGGAGATGGTCGTGAGCTGCATCGTTCCACACGAGGGCGCCACGTTGGACGCGGAGGCGATACGGGCGTTCCTGAAGAGCAGTCTGGCCAGCTACAAGGTGCCACGCCGCGTTCTTTTCCTGCAGGAAGAGGAACTCCCGCTCACCGGCAGCGCCAAGATCAGATCGGGCGCATTGCGCGAGTTGATCAGCAAGCGCCTGGATGTCGACGCCACCTAGTCATTATTGCGCCGCATCCGCGGCTCATCCGCCCGCCATGAACGCCAGCGGCCCGGCTCACCGCCATATCATCATGTCAGCGACTCACCCTGATTCGTCGGCAAGGTCCGACCGCGCGTATGGCGCCGACCTGGGGATGCGGGTAGACTCAAACGGTCTTCAATAAAATATCGCTTCGCCGCAGGGGATAAATGTGGCAGACACTTTCCGGCCGATGCGTGTCCCCGCATGAGTTTGCGCACTGGAGCGACTGCGCCGTTGCCCGACATCACCTCTCCGCCAGGACCGCGCGCCGGTTGGTATCACGGCTGGAATATCGTTGCGGTGGGCGTACTTTCGCAGGTCGCGGCCAATGGGCTGACGTATAACTCCTTCACCCTGTTCCTTCGCGACTGGTCCGTAGAGCTGCACACACCGATCAGCCGCCTGCAGCTCGCGGTCGCCGCCATGACTTTCCTGTGCGCCGCCGTCTCTCCGCTGGTCGGTATCTGGGCCGACCGGTTCCCGGCCCGCAGGCTGTTTGCATGCGGGCTCCTCGGCATGGCAGCCTTCTACGTGGCCATGAGCGCCGTCACGTCGGCGTGGCAGATCCTGGCGCTCTACGGCCTGTTGGTACCGCTGGCGCTCACCCTGTCGACCGCGGTCGTCGTGAATCCACTGGTCTCGCGCTGGTTCGTGCGCCGCCGGGGGCTGGCCCTGGGGCTGAGCGCCTTCGGCATCGGCATGGCCGGCGTACTGCTGCCGCCGCTGATCGCCGCGCTGCTCCCGGCAGTGGGCTGGCGGATGATCTGGCGGGGCGGCGGGCTCCTGACGGGCCTGATCCTCATGCCGCTGGTGGTGTGGGTCATCCGCAACCGGCCGACCGAGCACGAGGGGCTGTACTACCTGAGCGCTGACGGTAACGCATCGCCGAACCGGCACGGTCATGCTGGCGGCATGGGCCAGCTCGGGTGGCGCGAGGTGGCCTCGCGCCGGAATTTCTGGTTGCTGGTGGCCATTTATCTGCCCTTCATGGCCCTCTATGGGGGCTGCGCACAGAATCTTGCACCTTACGTGGCCAGCCACGGTCTGCGCCCACAATCCGCTGGCGTGCTGCTTTCCGCACTGAGTTTTTCCCACGTGGTGTCGACCCTGGTACTCGGGTTGATCTCCGATCGCTTCGGAAACCGATTGGCCTTCGCAGGCCTGGCGCTTGTCATGCTGCTCGGTGCTGCGTTCTTTGCCTTGGGCACCGGGCTGCCCGCCATTGCGCTCGGCTGCGTGCTCATCGGCGCGGGTGGCGGCGTCTTCACCCTGCTGGCTGCAGCGATTGCCGTGGAATTCGGTGCAGCGGGAGTGGGACGCGCCTTTGGGCTGGCCATGTTCTTCATCCCCCTCATGTCCCTTGCACCTTTCGTCATGGCCAAGACGCAGGAGGCCACGGGCAGTTATCGGCCCGCGATATTCGGCATGGCCATCCTGGTGGCGATCGCAGGCGCCCTGGGATTGATGCTGCGCGAGCAGCGCGGAAGTCAGCCGCCGGCGGGGTGGGAGCCGGTCGCCCCTGCGCCCAAGATCGCCTAGCGCGACTCAGACACGGCGCAGCGGCCGGGAACGCCCGTGGTCCGGATGAATCCCGGGCCGTGGGCCAGCAACCCCCTCACGATCACGTCCGCGGCGCGGATCAGCGCACCGTGCCGAGCACCAGTTCCGTCGCCGTCTCCAGCCGCATGGCGTAAGCGTCCAGGACCTCGCCGGTGAGCTTCGCGTAACGATCCGCATCCGCCCAGCGTTCCTCCTCGATGGCTTCCCTGACGCCCGGCAGCGTTTTGGCACCGTAACCGGTGTAGCGTCCCGGCGCATCGATGAGGTTCTTGTACCAACTGCGACCCGGCAGCCCAACCTCGGGCGCCAGCAGCTGATCAACGGTCCGCAATGCCTCGAACAGCTGCGCCCGCACCTGCGCCGACAGCGATTCGCCGTGCTCGCTCAGGGCTGCATCGAACGCCCGGGCCGCACGCATGAGATGACTCGCGCCATTGTCCAGCGGTGCAAACTCCAGATAGGGCACCGGCTGCAGCGGCGAAGGGGATCCATGGGTCTTGGTCGGATCGTCCGCAAGACGATAGGCATCCAGGGCCAACGCCTGCGCCTGCACGTCAGCCGCTTCCCGCCTGTGATCAGCGAGGGTCTTGACCTCGGCGACGTAGGAGGCGACCTCTTCGGCGAAGTCGGCAAATCGCTGCGGGGGCAGTTCCGCATCGGCGATCCGCGCCACGGCGTGCCCGACGGTCTTGGCGAGCAGTGCGTCATAGGCAAACCCCGGATCGACATGGCGGCTGTGATGCTCCCAGGTGTCGTAGGAAGAGTGGTACACCCCCTCCCACGCCCCTTCGCCTGCGTATTCGAAATCCAGCGCGGCAATGCCCAGATGCTGTATGAACGGTGAATAATCCGATCCCGAACCCATCGCGGCAATCGGCAGGCTGTGCGCTCTGGTCGCGGCCACCTTGCCCCAGTCCTTGTCCGAATCGCTCGCGCCGGGCTCCTGGCCGGCCAGCAGCAAGGCGGCGCGGCGCCGCGCGGACACCGGTACGCCCGTTTCCGGATCGGTGACGCTCGCGGCCACCTCGTCCGCCAGGTGCTGAAAGGCCTGCGAGCCACTGACCCTCAGCAAGCCGCGCGCATTGGAATCCGTGTTGATGTAGATCACCGCCTTGTGCCGCAACTCATCGGCATGCGCCTCGACCCATTCCGTGGATCCCAGCAGCATCGGCTCCTCGCCATCCCAGCTCAGGTACACCAGGGTCCGCTTTGGCCGCCAGCCCGCTGCCGCCAGGGCGCCGAACGCCTTGGCTTCGCTCAGCAATGCCACCTGGCCACTCAATGGGTCCGAAGCCCCGAATACCCAGCCGTCATGATGGTTGCCACGCATGACCCATTGCTCCGGATAGGTGGAGCCCTTCATCATCGCCACGACATCGTAAATCGGCTTCAGACTCCATTCCGACCGGACGATCAGTCGCGCCCGAACCGATTCGTCGCCGGTGTGATAGGTGATCGGCAGGGAACCGCGCCAGGCCGTCGGTACCACTCGCCCGCCCAGGCTCTCGAGAAAGTGGCGGGCATCCGCATACGAAATCGGTAGCGTTGGAATGCGCTGGATCGTGGGCGCGTCCGCCACGGCCAGGCGATGCGCCGATTCGGTGGCGGCAACGCCGGGCGTCAAAGGATCGCCCGGATACAGCGTCATGTCAGCGACCGAGCCGCGCTGGATGCCGGTCGCCGGCCGCTCCGCGCCCTTCGGATAGACCTCACCCTTCGCGTAGCCGTCATCGTTCGGATCCGAATAAATGAGGCACCCCACCGCACCGTGCTCCAGCGCCAACCGCGGCTTCAAGCCTCGCCATCCTCCACCATAGCGAGCGATGACGATCCTGCCCCGGACCGAGACCCCCAGGCGCTGCAGCGTCCGGTAGTCCTCCTGCATGCCGTAGTTGACATAGACCAGCGGCGCACTGACATCGCCATCCCCCTGGTAGGCCACATAGGCCGGCAGGGCATCGCGGATACGATAGGAAGTGGCATCGCCGGGAATCGGCATCTCTGTCAGCGTGGCCTTGAATGGATGTGCGCCGAGCAGCGTCAGGGATTCGCGAATGGGCGTCGGATACAGAACCTGGAACGTCTCAATGTGTGCGTCCCAGCCCCAGGCTTTGAATTGCGCCAGGATCCATTCGGCGTTGGCCCGATCGTGCTTCGACCCCACATGATTCGGCTCCGCCGCCAGCTGCCTCATCCATGCGCTAAGCTCGGTCGGCTGGATCAGTGCATCGAAGCGACCGTCCAGTTCCGTTCCCGGAGGCGTGTCCGCACCCGCCGCCGCGGTCGTGACCAGCACCACCAGCCCTATCCATAGTCGGGTGTTCATGGAACCTTCTTCCCCTTGAGTGAAACGCCGCCGTCTGCAGGCTGGCGGGACGCTTCGCGATATCGAGGGCCTGCCTGAGAGGTTCCCAGGGCAAACATCAGCGCCGAGCCGCCCTGCCCCGCGCTCACCACAGTTGGACGCGCTGCGCCGGCGGTTGGTACATCCTGTCGCCCACATGGATACCGAAGGCTTCATAAAATGTTGCCTGGTCCTGGGCAGGCAGCGCGCCGCGAAACTGCGCCGGCGAATGGGGGTCCGACTTGATGCGCAGGATGGCTTCGCTGTCGCGGCACTTTTCGCGCCAGGCCTGAGCCCAGCCCAGGTAAAAGCGCTGGGGCCCGCTCAGACCGTCGATTACGGGGGCTTCGGCACCGGCCTGAGAGATCTGGTAGGCCCGGTAGGCGATCGCCAGGCCCGAGTTGTCGGCGATATTCTCCCCCAGCGTCAGCTCACCATTGATGGGGTAGCCGGGTACCGGCGCGTGCGCTGCGTACTGTTCCACGAGTGCGTGCGTGCGCGCCTTGAAGCGGGCGAGATCCTCAGCGGTGAACCAGCCAGGCGGATCGAGCAACACGCCATCGCCATCGTATTGGCTGCCCTGATCATCAAATCCGTGACTGATCTCGTGGCCGATCACGGCGCCGATGCCTCCGTAATTTACGGCATCGTCGGCCTGCACGTTGAAGAACGGCGGCTGCAGAATGGCCGCCGGGAACACGATTTCATTCTTTTGCGGGTTGTAGTAGGCGTTGACCGTCTGCGGCGTCATGTCCCACTCGGAGCGATCGATGGGGTGGCCGAGCTTGTTGAGATCGCGGTGGTACGCGAATTCCCGGGCGCGCATCACGTTGCCCACCAGGTCGCTCCTGCGGATCACCAGCTCGGAGTAGTCGCGCCAATGATCCGGATAACCGATCTTCACGGTGATCTTCGCCAGCTTCGCCTGCGCACGCTGGCGGGTTTCCGGACTCATCCACGCCAACGTATCGATGTCCGTCCGATAGGCCGCCAGCAGGTTGCTCACCAGCTGGTCCATGCGCGCCTTGGACTCGGGCGGAAAGTAGCGGGCCACGTACACCCGGCCGAGGCTCTCGCCGATTGATTCGTCGACCAGCCCGATGGCGCGTTTCCAGCGCGGCTTGTTCTCCTGTATGCCGCGCAGCGCGGTACCCTGAAAGACAAAGTCCTCCTCGACAAAACGGCGGCTCAGGTAGGGCGCATAGTCACTGAGCAGACGCCAGCGAAAGTATGACCGCCACACCGATACAGGAACGTGCCGGAGCAGTTCGCTGAAACCGCTGAGGTAACTGGGCTGGCTGACCACCAGGTAATCGACGCGACCGCTGACGCCGGCCGCCTGCAGGTAGGCCGGCCAGTCGAAGCCCGGCGCAAGCGATGCCAGCTGATCCAGCGGCACCTTGTTGTAGGTCTTGACGGGGTTGCGGTTGTCGACCCGCGTCCATTGCAGGGCCGCCAGCGCCGTTTCCAGCGCGAGTATTTCGTGGGCGTGGGCGGCGGCGGCCGCATCACCGCCCAGCCGAAGCAGGGCCTCGATGTGCTGACCATAGTGCCGACGCACCTGCTGGAGGCGCTCGGTATCCTGAAGGTAGTAATCCCGATCCGGCATACCCAGACCGCTCTGGCGGAGGTCAAACACGTAGCGGTTGGGATCACGGGCATCCTGATGGACACGCGGCGTGCAGGGTGCGTTCACGCCGATCTGGCTGAGGTGCGCGATGAGGGCCGGGATCTCGCCCCGATCGCGGAGCGCCGCAATGCGCGCCAGCTCGCCTCGCAGCGGCCGCAATCCCAGGCGCTCCAGCCGGGGCTCGTCCATCATGCTCGCATACAGCTCTGTCAATTTCCGCTGATCCTTCACCGACGGATCCGCGGCGCCCAGCAGCGCATCCATCACAGCGTGCAATTGATCTTCGGTATCGTCAATCAGCTTATCGAAGGAACCATAGCGGCCCTTGTCCGCCGGAATCGCAACGGTATCCAGCCATCCACCGTTTACGTGCCGGCAGAAATCGTCCTGCACCCGGACCGAGTTATCAAAGTACCCGGCATCGATTCCAGACCGCCGCGCAGGACCGGGCGCGTTCAGCGGCGCAGCGGTAGTCGTGAGGTCGGCGCCCATGGCCGCCACGCAGGCCGCGGTTGCGCCGATCACATTCAGGAGTCGCCACGGCATGTTCATCGGTAGGCTCCCATGACCGGCCAGGACGACCGGCATCGCCGCCGATCCTATCGCGATCATATCAGCGCCGCGGAGCATCCGGCTCACTGCGGTCCGGACCATGCCCGGGCGGCACGGGGGAGTCGATTCAGTACAGAATCAGTGCCGGCAGCGGCGACCGACGGGCGGCGCATCTCACGGCGAAAGACCGCTATCAAATCATTCCGTGGGCCACGGGAAAGGTCGGCCGGTATGCCCTTACGCATCTTGACCTGGGCGTGGTCCGACCGCGTGGCCTGGTGCGACCGTGATCGACTCCACCGCAGCGCCCGGTGGGTCGGGTACGCTGACCGCCCGGGTTCAATCCTCCAGCGTAAAGCCGGCCTTGATGGTCACCTGCCAGTACGCCACCTTGCCTTTCTCCACCAGACCGCGGGTCTCCACGACCTCAAACCAGTGAATGTTCCGCACACTCTTGGCGGCCTTGGCCAGCGCCTTGCCGATGGCATCGTCAGAGCTGATCTTCGACGTTCCCGTCAGTTCCACCTTCTTGTAGATGTGCTCTTTCACCATCAA
>Ga0209698_10009031_pt1 | contig 10244 bp, 8 predicted proteins | sample LitLauG_LLR_2012_FD_187203 | JGI IMG/M metagenome (GOLD analysis project Ga0209698, IMG submission 187203) | Freshwater sediment microbial communities from Pennsylvania, USA - Little Laurel Run_MetaG_LLR_2012 (SPAdes) (version 2) | ecosystem: Environmental > Aquatic > Freshwater > Creek >... | reverse complement strand
GTTTATCATGAGTGGCATCGATGCCGCTCGCCTCCCGCAGTAGTGCCGCCCTGACATCGCCGTGGCAGCCTTTTCGCGAGCCCCTTCGCATTACGCTGTTGCGCACCGGCATGATTGCGCTTGTCATTGGCCTCGTGCTGGCGCGGTTCCGCCTTGGGATGGCACGCTGGCCCATCGCAACCCTGCTGGCGCTGTGGCCTTCGTTCGGCGGCCACTGGGTGGAGGTCTGGTTCCTCAACTGGCTCCGGCCTCGTCTTTCCGTCGCCCGAAGCGTCCAGATTGCGGCTCGCCTCGCCGTGTGGTTCGTCGGTGGCGCCGGTCTCACCATTGGCATGGATCTTACCGGGATGGCGTTAACCGGCCTCCCGACCACACGCTGGCCCGCGTGGTGGCTCGGTGGGCCGGCTTTCACCGGCATCGAACTGGCGGCACATCTTGTGCTCCAATTGCGCGGCCAGCCTAGCTTTTATAACGGGCGCGGGTAGAAATCCGCCGCCCTACTTCTTATCCGGCAGCGCAAATACGTACAGCGCATTCCCATATGGCGGATGCTTCACATCCGACAGAATCGTCGCTGGCACCTGCCTCGGACTCCCGCCGCCCAGCCCCGTTGTCACCGCAATATACTGCTTCCCGTCGATCGAGAACGACACCGGGAACCCCTGCACCGACGTAATCAGCCGCGTCTTCCACAGCGTCGTCCCCGTCTTCACATCCACCGCGCGGAATGTCCGGTCGAGGTCGCCAACAAACGCCACATTGCCCGCCGTCGACAGCACCGCCGTCAGAAACGGCGACCGCTGCTGGTAAGACCACAGCTCCTTCATTGTGTTCACGTCATACGCCGCCAGCTTGCCCACGTTGCCGTTCGTCCCCGGCATCTCGAAGAACCGCCGGTTCGCCGACGTCCCGCCCGATCCTTCCTTGTAATCCACCTTCCGCCCGTACATCTCCATGCAGCTCTGGCTCAGCGGAATAATCAGCGAGTTAGTCCCCGGATGATAACTCATCGCCTGCCAGTTATGCCCGCCCTCCGTGCTCGGACACGCCTGTACCCACGTCTCCGGCTGTTGCTCCAGAATTTCATTCCGGTAATGCACCAGCCCGGACACCGGATCGATCTTATCGAACGTATTCTGGAAGATCGTTTCCTTAAATCCGAGGAACTTGCCCGACTTACGGTCCAGCTTCCACAGAATCCCCGCCTTGCCGATCGTGAACACCAGCTTCTGTCCGGCCGAGTCCACTAACACCCGCTCGAACACTTCATCCTGATCCAGCGACTCGCCTGGGATGTGCTGGAAGAACCACTCCAGCTTCCCCGTATCCGCTTTCAGCGCCAGGGTTGACGTCGTATACAGCGCCGTATCGTTATTAGTCGCCCCGCGGATGGCCCGCATCCACGGCTTAGGCTGCGCCACGCCCCAGTAAGTCAGGTCCAGATCCGGATCGTAACTCCCCGTGATCCACGTATCGCCGCCTGCCCGCAGTAAGTCGCTCAGCTTACCCCACGATTCGCCGCCCGGGTCAGTCGTCCGCGCCACTGTATTGAACTTCCACGCGAGTTTCCCCGTCGCCGCATCGTAGGCGCTGATGAAGCACGCCCCGTCTTCTTTATAACGATCGCATCCGCCCAGCCCCTCAATGACTTTGCCCTTCACGATGATCGGCCCGCTCGAATTGGCGTAGCCTTTGCTGTTGTCCGCGATCACCGTCTCCCAGACGTTCTTACCCGTGCGCGCATCGAGCGCTACCAGCCGCGCGTCCGTCGTCGCCACATAGATCTTGTCCTGATAGATCCCGAGGCTCCGCATCCCGCCCAGTCCGCTCGAAAGCTCCGGCCCGATCCGGTTCTCCCAGATGATCTCGCCCGACTTCCCGTCCAGCGCCTGAATGACATTGCCAGGGTTAGTCAGATAGATGATGCCGTTATGTACCAGCGGCGTCGGCTCATTCGCCCCGCCTTCCGTCATTGCCCAGCTCCAAACTAACTGCAGGTCCTTCACATTCCCCGCGTTGATCTGGTTCAGCGGGCTGTAACTCCCAGCCTGGTAATTCCGCCGGATCATCAGCCAGTCGCCCGGCGGCGGATTCTTCAGCATCTCGTCCGTCACCGGCTGAAAGTTCTTCACCGTGCCTGCAATCGTAATCCCCTTCGGACCCGACGCTGCCACCGGCGCGCCGCCCGCCACCACCGCGCCCGTGCGTCCCGTCGCTACCGAACGGATCACCGTCGTCGCCGCTGCTGTCAGCGTCTGCGTGCCCGGCACCGCGCCGTTTGCCTGCAGAATGTACGCCGCGATATTGGCGTAGTTCGCCGCCCCCAAACTCCCCGCCTTGCCTGGCGGCATTGTCGTCTGGATATAAGTGACTAACTCATTCACAGTCCGCGTACTCCAACCGTTGAAGAAGTTCGACCCCGCCAGTTGCGGCGCCTCATTGCCTCCGAGGTCCGTCGCGTGGCATCCCGAGCAGTTCGTCGCGTAAGCTGTCTTGCCCGATGCTGCCTGATCCGCCGTGAACGGCCCAGCCGGCTGTTGCCCCGGCAGCATCGCCTCGGTAAGCCTCCACACCGCCAGCACCGCAAACACGGTCCAGATCTGTTTCCTCACTCCGAGCATGTTACTTCGCCTCCCTCGTAAACCAACCCCAGAGATTTCCATCCGGAGCTTTCTCACTATGAATCTGGATATAAAGCTTGCCCTTTTGCAGCGCGTCCGCCTGTTCCTGCGTCAAATCGAATGACCCGCCGATCTGCCCCGCCATCGCCTTCGTCACTGTCAGATCCAGCACGGCCGGCCCGCGCACGCCCATCATGGACCCGCGCCGTATCTGCGCGATCGTCGCATTCGTTGCCAGTCCGTCGAACGACCCCGTCACCGTCAGCTTGCGTCCTTCAAGCGTCGCCGTTGCCGATCCCACGCCCGTAATATTCACCTTCATCGCCGCGTCCATCGCCACCGGCGACAGACGCACAGTATATTTCTCCGCCTTTTGCCCGGCAGCCGGCATTGCCACACCGAACAGCCCCGCCATGCCGCATAAAAGAACTCTCACCGCCCACGTCGACCCGCGCCGTTTCGCTGTCATTTTGCTTGCTCGATTCCCTCTGCGGGTTGAGGTTATCACAGTCGCAAATGAGTCCGGCGGATCCGGTTTTTCGACTGCTATATAATACTTGTCACTCACGAGACAAACATTATGATCAGGCACCGCATCCTCGCCGCGACCCTCTCCCTCGGACTTCTGACCTGGGTCGCAACCTCACTCGCCAAAGACGCCGCCCCGGACGCTAAGTCCGCCGTAGCCAGTGCCACCCAGGCCCTCGGCGCTGGCTCTCTCAAAACAATTGAATTCACCGGCTCGGGTTTCGACTACACCCTCGGCCAGAACCCCGAACCCACCGCTCCCTGGCCCAAGTTCAACGACAAAACTTACACCCGGGTCATCGATCTCGAAACCGGCGCCACGCGCATGTCGCGCATCCGCACGCAGTTCGAAAACCCGCCCCACGGCGGTGGCCAGCAGCCCATCATCGGCGAGCAGCAGCAGAATCAGGTCGCCCCCGCCGGCTCCCCCGCGGCGGCTGCGATCAAAGATGAGCTCATGCTGACGGTCCCCTACAGCTTCCTTCGTGCGGCCGCCTCCGCCGCCGACGTCACAGTGAAGCAGCAGAAGGTCGGAGGCAAGCCCTTCACCGTCATCTCGTTCGCCGCCGGTAACAAGGCCGCCGTCCACGGCTATCTTGACGCGCAGAACATGCTCGAAAGGGTCGAGACGAAAATCGACAACAACGTCCTCGGCGACATCGAATTCGACGTTGCTTTCTCCGACTACAAAGACTTCGGCGGCGTCAAATTCCCCACCCATATCGTCCAGAGCCAGGGTGGCTTCCCCGTGCTCGACCTGACAGTGACCGAAGTCAAACCCAACGCTCCGGCCACGATCACCGCGCCGCCGGGACGCGGCGGTGGTGCAGGCCGTGGCGCAGAAGCGGGCGTACCGTCTGAAAAACTCGGCGACGGCATCTATCTCATCCTCGGTGGCTATGCCTCCATCGCTGTCGATTTGGGCAACCACATCACTCTCATCGAATGCCCGCAGAGTGACGACCGCGTCGCAGCCATCCTGGCCAAAGCGAAAGAACTTATCCCCGGCAAGCCCGTGACCGAATTCGTCAACACCCACGCGCACTTCGATCATGCCGGCGGCGTCCGCGCCTGCGTCGCCGAAGGCGCCACCATGATCACGCACGAAGTAAACAAGCCGTATTACGAGCGCATCTTCAAAAATCCGCATACCCTTGCGCCGGACCGCCTTTCGCAGAATCCGAAGAAACTCACGATCAAAACGGTGAAGGACCACATGACTCTCTCGGGCGGTACCAACACCGTGGAGCTCTATCATCAAACCAACTTCAACCATCACCCTGGCATGCTGCTCGTCTGGTTCCCTAAAGAAAAGGTGCTCGTCGAAGCCGATGGCTACAACCCCGCCGGTCAGGCCCCCACGCAGACCCCGGCCACCATCAGCCCCTACAATCAGAATCTGGCTGAGAACATCGCGCGCCTGAATCTCGACCCGCAGCGCATCATCCCCATCCACCTCCCGGGCGACAACCGGAAGATCGCGATGGCTGAACTCAACCTCGTCATTGGCAAGAAAAACTAAGGGCCGGCAAGTGCAGTGACGCACTCCCGCGTGAGTCACTGCACTTGTCTCCCGCTCAACAACTTAGCTGTTTCCTCACGCTCCAGCCCCGTTTCGGGTGCTGCACCGAGCCGCCCCGCCGCATCCGTGATAAAGTTTCTCCACTGGAGGCTGTTGTGAAAGCCCTTATTCCGACTCTTCTTTTTCTCGCGCCCGTCGCCTTCGCCCAGACGCCCTGCGATCAACTCGCATCTCAGAAACTCCCCGGCGTCTCGATCACCTTCGCGCGCGCCGTCGAAGCCGGCCCCTTCCAGCAGCCCGACGCCGCTCCTGGCCGCGGCCCGGCCGCTCCCGTCAACCTCCCCGCGCACTGCCGCGTTGCCCTGGTCCTCGCGCCCTCCTCCGACTCCCACATCGAGATGGAACTCTGGCTCCCCGCCAACTGGAACGGCAAATTCCAGGCTGTCGGTAACGGTGGGTTCGCCGGCAGCATCACTTACGCCGGCGGAGGTGGTGCAGTCGCTTCCAGCATGGCGACCGCGCTCCAGCAGGGCTACGCCACCGCGTCCACCGACACCGGTCACAAGAACACCCCAGGCGCCTCCCCGGCCGCCTTCGCCTACCAGCATCCCGAAAAGTTCACCGACTTCGCTTTCCGCGCCGTCCACGAAATGACTGTCACCTCCAAGGCGCTCATCAAAACGTTCTACGGCAAGGCCCCCACTCTCTCTTACTGGAACTCCTGCTCCAACGGCGGCCGCCAGGGCCTCATGGAAGCCCAGCGTTTCCCCGCCGATTACGACGGCATCATCGCCGGCTCCCCCGTCCTCAACTGGACCTTCCGTGCCACCCAGGCCGTCTGGGTCGCCCGCGCCGAGCACGAATCCGACACCTCGTTCATCCCGCCCGCCAAGTACCCCGCCATTCACAAAGCCGCGGTCGAAAAATGCGATGGTCTTGATGGCATCAAAGACGGTATCATCGATAACCCAACCAAGTGTAAGTTCGATCCCGTCGACTTACTCTGCAAAGGCGACGACAGCGCCGCCTGCCTCACCGCCCCGCAGGTAGAAACCGCGCGCAAGATGTATAACGCCGCGTCCAATCCCAAAACCGGCAAGGAATTCTACGTCGGCCTCGAACCCGGCAGCGAACTCGGCTGGGGCACTTACGGCGGCCCCGCCCCCTTCATCCTCGCCTCCGATTACTTCAAAAACGTGGTCTTCAGCGACCCCGCGTGGGACTACAAAAAGTTCGACTTCAACGACGACCTCGACCTCGCCCAGCGCTTCGGCCAGAAGACCGTCGACGCCATCGATCCCAACCTCAAAGACTTCTTCGCCCGCGGCGGCAAACTCCTCCAGTACCACGGCTGGAGCGACCCCCAGATTCTCCCGCTCAACAGCGTCCGCTACTACACCAGCGTCCTCGACGCTCTCGGCGGCACCAGCAAGGTCTCCGATAACTACCGGCTCTTCATGGTTCCCGGCATGGCCCACTGCGGTGGCGGCGAAGGCCCCAATCGCTTCGATGGCTTCGGTGCCCTCACCGAGTGGGTCGAAAACAAAAAGGCTCCCGACGCCATGGTCGCCACCCGCCTGACCGATGGCAAGGCCGACCGCACACGCCCCATCTGCCCGTACCCCCAGAACGCCGTCTACAAAGGCTCCGGCAGCACCGACGACGCTGCCAACTTCGCCTGTAAGTTGCCGTAAGTCACCGAGAAACCCTATGTCAATCCGTCTCACTAAGCGCTTGTCCTTCCGGGCCGCATCGTTTTCGGGCCGCGCACTCACCTTCTGTCTGCCTGTCCTCTTATTCGCCGCCGCCGCTTCCGCGCAGCGCACCGACGCTTTGTTCGATCAGAACTGCGCCTCCTGCCATGAGGTCGGCCCCGCGGCGACAGCGGCCAAAGCGCCTGACCGCCGGACGTTCAGCAAGCTGACAACAGAACAGATCTTCGCCTCGATGAAGACCGGCTCCATGCGGGACCGCGCGCAGAGTCTGACCGACATCCAGAAGCAACGGCTCGCGGAATTCCTCGGCGGCCTGCGCAAGATGGGCGCGGGGGAAGCCGGCGATGCGTCCCGCATGACCAACCGCTGCGCCGATAATCCGCCCCTTGGCGACATCAGCGCCGGCCCTTCCTGGAACGGGTGGAGCACCGAGGGAAACAATGCCCGTTTCCAGTCTTCCGCCAATGCCGGCATCGCCGCCGCCGATGTGCCGCGCCTCAAGCTCAAATGGGCGTTCGGCCTGCCAGGCGCCACCACCGTTTACGGACAGCCTTCGCTTGTCGCCGGACGCGTCTTCGTCTCGGCTGACTCCGGCTATGTCTACTCGCTGAATGCGGGGAGCGGCTGTGTCTACTGGTCGTATCTCGCCGAGGCCGCCGTCCGCACTGCCGTCAATGTCGCTCCGGTTAAGGGCGGCGAAACTGCTGCTTTCTTCGGCGACCTCAAGGGCAACGTCTACGCCGTCAACGCCCGCACCGGCGCGAAGATGTGGATGGTGCAGGTGGAAGATCATCCGCTGGTGCGCCTCACCGCCGCGCCCAAGGTCTATGAGAACCGCCTGTACGTTCCGGTGGCCTCCGCCGATGAAGGCTCGGCCGCCCAGCCCCACTACCCCTGCTGTACGTTCCGCGGCAGCGTAGTGGCGCTCGATACGGCGACCGGCAAACAGATCTGGAAGACGTACACGATTCCCGAAAAGCCGAAGGTGGTGGGGAAAAATTCCATCGGCACGGAACAGTGGGGACCTTCCGGCTCGGGCGTGTGGAACCCGCCGACCATCGACCCGAAACGCAAGGCTCTCTACATCGGCACGGGCGACGCCTACACGTCGCCTGCGGCAAAAACGTCGGATGGCCTGATGGCGCTCGACTTGGCCACCGGTAAGATCCTGTGGTCCGTGCAGGATCTCGGCGGCGACGCCTGGCTCGTCGGATGTCCCGAAGATCCGGCCAAGCGTCCGGAAAACTGCCCGAAGGACATGGGGCCCGATCACGACTTCGGCGCGCCTCCCATCCTCAAAGAACTGCCGGGCGGCAAGCGCGTTCTGATCGCCGGACAGAAGAGCGGCATGGTCTGGGCGCACGACCCCGATAACAAGGGCGCAGTCGTCTGGAAGTCGCCCACCATCAGCGGGGTGGCGCCCGCCAGCGGCCAGATCGTCTGGGGCGGCACAGCCGATAATGACAACGCCTACTTCGGACTCCATACCGGCGGCATCGTGGCCCTGCAACTCACCAACGGCGAGCGGCGCTGGTTCACGAAGATCGACCCGGCCCCGGCCGTGGCGAAACTGCCCGGCCAGGAAGGCTCTGTTTCGACCATCCCCGGCGCAGTCTTCGCCGGCGGCTGGGACGGCGTCATCCGCGCGCTCTCGACCGATGGCGGGCGCGTGCTCTGGGAATTCAACATGGTGCAGGACTACAAGACCGTGAACGGCGTCCCGGCGAAGGGCGGTTCCATGGTCGCCGCCGGGCCGACTGTGGCTGGCGGGATGGTCTTCGCGGGCTCCGGCTATCCAGGCCTCGGCGCAGGCGCCGGCATGCCCGGCAACGTCCTGCTCGCCTTCGGGGTAGAGTAAGTCGGTGCTCGCAAAGAAACCATCGCTGCTCGCGCTGTTTCTCGGGTTCATTCCCTTCGTCGCGATGTGTTTCTCGGTCTCGCTCTGGGACCGGCTGGATCCCTGGATCCTCGGCCTGCCCTTCAACCTCGCCTGGCTGCTCTGCTGGATCGTCCTGACCACGCTGTGCATGTGGGCCGCGTGCCGCCTGGAAGCCGCGCGGGCGAAGAAGGACGGCGGCATCGAGAGACACCCCGAGTGAGTCCCCGCGCCGTCGCGCTCACCACGATCTGCGGGATCGTCGCCCTGGGTGTCACCATCGGCTTTCTCGCCGGCGTCCGGCGCAAGATGAACCTGGAACAGTGGACCTGCGGCGGGCGCGGCTTCGGCGGGCTCCTCATGTACCTGCTGATGGCCGGCGAGGTCTATACGACCTTCTCGTTTCTCGGCGCCAGCGGCTGGGCTTACTCGCGCGGCGGCCCGACGTTCTACATCCTGGCCTACATTACGCTGGCTTACGTCGTCTCGCTCTTCATCCTGCCGCCCATCTGGGAAGCCGGACGAAAATACAGGCTGCAGACTCAGCCCGATTTTTTCGCCACCCGCTACGGCAACCGCTATCTCGCCGCGTTCGTATGCGTGGTGGGGATCGTCTTCCTGATCCCCTATCTGCAACTCCAGGTCACCGGCCTCGGGATCATCGTCAACATCGCCAGTTTCGATGCCATCGGCCGCACGCCCGCGATGGTGATCTCGGTCGCGCTCCTCGCCGCGTTCGTGATGACCGGCGGCGTCCGCGCCGTGGCCTGGGTCAGCGTCCTCAAGGATCTCCTGATGCTGGTGGCCGCGCTCTCGGTCGGGATCGGCATCCCGTATATCCACTTCGGAGGCATTGGCCCTATGTTCGCCGCACTGGCGAAGGCGAAGCCCGCGCATCTCACGATGCCGGGCGCTACTCAGAACCTGGGGCACGCCTGGTACATCACAACGGTGTTTCTGTCGTCGCTGGGCCTGTATATGTGGCCGCAGAATTTCGGCGCATCGTACGCGGCAAAAAGCGGCGACACGCTCCGGCGCAACGCCGTCATCATGCCGCTCTACGGAATGGCACTAGTCTTCATCATGTTCGTCGGCTTCACGGCCGTGCTGGTTGTGCCCGGCCTCGCCGATGGCGACCTCTCGCTGCTCACCCTCGTGCGCCAGAGCTTCCCGGCCTGGTGGCTCGGCGTGATCGGCGGGGCGGGAGCGCTCACAGCGATGGTGCCCGCTTCGATCTTAATTCTGACGGCGTCCACGCTCTTCGCCAAGAACCTCTGCCGCCCGCTCCTGGCACCGGATATGACGGAATATCAACTGACGCGCGTTGCCCGCATGATGGTCGTGGCGGTCAGCCTCATCAGCCTCTGGTTCGCGACGCACAGTTCGGCCACCCTGGTGTCTCTTCTCCTGCTCGGCTATGCGGGCGTGACGCAATTCTTCCCGGGCGTGGTGCTGGGCCTTTACTGGCAGGGCGTCACGATGCACGGGGTGTTCGCCGGCATGGTCACAGGAGTCGCCACAGTCGGGTTCCTGGTCCTGACCAACAACGACCCTTTCCACGGCTGGAGTGCCGGGTTCGTGGCGCTGTGCCTCAACTTCCTCATCACCGTCACCCTGAGTCTCATGTCCACCGCCGAGCCTTACAGTCCCGCATAGTAGTCGTACCCCACGGCGGCCCAGTAGTCGGCGGGCCGCTCGTTCGTGTACTCGATCCGCCCGATGCGCTTGATGTTCTTGATCCCGTACTTCACCGGCACCACCAACCGAAGCGGAGCGCCGTGCGGCAGTGTCAGCGGCTCACCGTTCATCTCATACGCAAGCAGCGTCTGCGGATGCAGGGCGCTCGGCATATCGATCCCCACGTAGTAGTCTTCATCGGGCGTCCTCATGCCCACGAACGCCGCCTTCTCCGACCCCGCCGCATACTTCGCGGTGAAGTCTCCGAGGCGCGCGCCCGCGAAACTGGTCACCGTGCTCCAGCC
>Ga0209698_10009030_pt1 | contig 10245 bp, 7 predicted proteins | sample LitLauG_LLR_2012_FD_187203 | JGI IMG/M metagenome (GOLD analysis project Ga0209698, IMG submission 187203) | Freshwater sediment microbial communities from Pennsylvania, USA - Little Laurel Run_MetaG_LLR_2012 (SPAdes) (version 2) | ecosystem: Environmental > Aquatic > Freshwater > Creek >... | reverse complement strand
CTATAGGACTCTCGGAGGTCAAGCACTACCTTGGCGCGCGCCGCCCTGCCACATCACTTGGGTTTCGGATGAACATCGATAAGACTCGGTGAGGCAACGGACGCTTGCTGGTTGAGCCTTACAACGTCGGGCCAGCCTCCTTGGTCTGGTCGCAGACTCCATTCGTGGGCTGTGCACCGAGAAACTGCACCCAGGGCTGGCCCCCGGGCGCTTGCGACAACGCCGGAGTGCTGTCAAAGAACTCGCTCATGTCACGAGTCGGATCCTGCCAATAGGCGTCGCGGGCGGTCAGCGCGTGGACTTTGAACGTATTCTCGATGAACGCCAGTATAGCGGTGAAATCCCGCGGCGTGTGCGACACAAAGTGCGGCTTCGCAAACGGTGAGATCACGATCAGCGGGACACGGATGCCCGTAAGATTAAACTGTCCCCCGAGTTTTCCCAAAGTGCAATAGCCGGCCGAGCCGTTATTCGGGTCGGGGCACTGTCCCGGCAGAATGGAGTCGGGTGGCGGCACCATGAACGGCGGCACGTGATCGTACAAGCCGCCCCCTTCGTCGTAAGTGAGGATGAAGACCGAATCCTGCCAGGCATCGCTTTGCATGAGCGCAGCGATGATGGACTGGACATACGCGGCTCCACTCTGAATGTTGTTGTCAGGATGCTCATCCAGGCCGCTGATCCCGGACGCGCTGTCAATGAACACAACCTGCGGCAGGGCTTTGTCCGGATCGCAGGAAGCCCCGCTGCACGAGCCCTGCAGGCGCGACATGAGGTCGCTCACTGGGAACACTCTAGGCTCAATCGCAGGATCGAAGAAATCCCCAAAGTTAGAAAGGAAAACGCCGTCTTTGTAGTAGTAGAGCCAGCTCACGTTCGCTGTATTCATCGCACGGAAGATAGTCGGGGCGGCGTAGGCGGGGTGGCTGGATGAGTCCGGATACTCGTGGCCAAAGGAGCTCGCCGACATCAGGTACATGCGATTGGGGACCGTATTGGCTAGCAACGGCGAATGCCAGGTATCGCTGGTAGCGAAGAACGTGGCCAAGTCGTAGTAGTAAGGTAGATCTTGTTGGTTGTAATAGCCCAGAGCGCGAGTTCCATTGGGATCGTAGGTCTGGGGTGCGCCTGACCCGGTTGTGTCGAGAAAGCTGAGCATGGAGAAAGAACTATCGGTGAAATTCGTAGTTGTGCTCCAGGCCGGGTCCCCGCCGGTCAGTGAGACATCATGGTGACTTTCATCCCATGCGGGTGACAGATTCTCAGTGCAGACGGTGGCCTCATGAAACGGTTTGACGTTGGCGCCGGTATTACTGTTCACGAGCGTTAGGTTTGGGTCGAATCCGTTGACCGTCTGGCTGTCGGAGATGCCGAGTTGCGTGAGCCGGTTCGTTCGATACGCTCCCAGTTGACCAAAGTAGACGTCAAACGAGCGGTTTTCCTGAAGCATGAAAAAGATGTGCTTGATGACTCCTGAATTCGCAGTGCTGACCGTCGCTGTGGCGGCTTGGGTTATGACGCTGCCATCTGTCGCGGTGGCTGTGGCTGTGTAGGTAGTCGTAGCAGCGGGATTCACGTTGGCAACGCCCTGCGGAAGCACGCACGAAGCGCACACGCCGTTGTCGATGGAGAGCGTGGTCGCGGTGCCGCCAGTCACCTGCCAGGCCAGTGCCACCGATTGCGAGGGTCCACTGGTGTTCGGGGTAGCAATTAAGCTCAGTGTGAACGGCACTCCCACGATGAGGCCCTTGGTGGCATTGCCGCCGGGCCCCGAAGCAGTAATGTTGAAAGTTGTTGTCAAAGCCACTGGAACAATGGAAGATCCGGACGTGGGGAGCGGACCGGTATCATCGATTTGCGGGACGGGCGGAGTGATCGTCACCGATATGGCGTTGGTCGTGACCCAGGTGATCGTGGTGGTTTGGCCCCCACCGACCGCTGCGGGGGCTGCCGTAAATTGAGTAATCTGCGGCTGAACTGGCTGAACTACCTGCACGATGGCAGTCTGCGGCGGACTGCTGCCACCCGTTCCCGTAGCGAGCGCCGTGTAAGTCGTTGTTTGTGTGGGCGAGTCATTCGCGCTGCCGGAGGCCTGCGAACTCGTGGTCACCGTTCGCGAGACAGAACCAACTGCAGCCGTGATCGTGACCGAGATCGAGTTCGTGGCCTGCCAAGCCAATGCAACGCTCTGTCCGGCAGTAATGGTGTTCGTATTCGCGGAAAACACGATGCTCGGCGTCCCTGAAGTATTTGGCGAGGAAACACCCTTACATCCGGCAAGAGCCAAGAGAAAGAGAACCACGATTCCAAAGCCAACCCCGCGATGGATCGTTTGCGAGTCCTCCAGCGAGCACGGCGGAACAACCCGTCGTCTCATGACGCCGCCTCGCGAGTGCTCGAACCGTCCTGCAATTGCCCGATCGCAGGCAACAACTGGCTGGCTAAACGATCTTTGGCGATAAAAATATCTACCGACCTCAAGGCCTGTTCAGAAACATCCACGGCTCCGGAGAGCATGATGATTGGAACTTGCGGTCTCAGACGTCTGATCGCGAGTGCAACCTCTTCCCCATTCATCTCGGGCATGACATAGTCAACAATTACGACGTCGACCGGATGGATCGATGCCAGTTCCAATCCTTTATTGCCGCCTGGCGCGGTCAGAACGGTGAATCCAGAGTCTTCCAGGAAGGCTTTTTCGCATTCCAACACATCCTGATTATCGTCGATGCAAAGGACTAGTCTGCTTTGGAGCTTCAAATCGACCGGCAAATGCATGGCCCGACTCCCATGACTCAGTCTCAATATTCTGACGCGTAGAGACTGGTCAAAATTGCTCACACTCGCATTCGTCAGCGAACCATCTTGGGCGCGACCGGCAGCATTCTTATGCAACACCGAGATAGATGCGGCCTCCATGGAAACGAGGAGCAACCATTTTCCAATTCTGTGTCATCTAGCCAATTCTCAGAATGGAATTCAACCGATCGAAGACGCACTGTTATTTCCCCTTGGCAATGACGCTGATGCTCATTGGGTGTCACAGCCTGACAACGGCCACACCACCGTCTCAGGTGAGTGTGAGTCTGGACCAAAGCTCGGTCAGCGTTCCCGCAGGGACGACAAAACAATTCACCGCGACTGTCCAGGGGAACAGAGATACGACCGTCATATGGTCCGTGGATGCCATCAGCGGCGGAAGTTCCGCCGGAGGCACGATCAGCGCTATAGGCCTGTATTCCGCTCCCACTCAGGCCGGAAGCCATTCGGTCGCGGCGACGAGCGTGGCGGATGCAACAAAGAGCGCAACTGCCGCAGTAACAGTATTGAGCGCAGTCTCAATGTCAGCTGCGGTCCTGACTTATCACAATGATGACGCCCGTGACGGTGTCACCACGGCTGAGACGACACTCACCCCTTCGAACGTTAACTCGTCTCAGTTTGGAAAGCTCCACGCCTACCCCGTAGATGGCCAACTTTATGCTCAGCCGCTATATCTTCCTCAGCTCAAGATTGGTGGCGTGCAGCACAACGTAGTGTTCGTGGCCACCGAAAACGATAGTGTTTATGCTTTCGACGCGGATGGCTCCCAAACCACGCCGCTATGGGAAAAGAATTTGGGATCCCCGGTACCCACGAGCGATCTGGAGGGCGTTTCTCCCCTGCTCGGGATTACCAGTACGCCGGTCATCGATATCGCAACGAGCACGATGTATGTCGTATCTGAGACGACGGATGCACCCTTTAAGTTACATGCGCTGGATGTGACTTCGGGCGCCGAGAAATTCGGCGGCCCGATTGTAATCATCGGCACCGTGGCCGGAACAGGATGGGACAACGTCGGGGGCAGTATCACTCTGGAATCATCGTGCTATCAACGCATGGGGCTCGCCCTGAGTCCCATCAGTCACTTGATCTACATCGCATTCGGCCACTGCAATCACGGCTGGGTATTAGCCTATGACCCGACAACATTGCAGCAGGCAGCGATTTTCAACGACACACCCGACGGCGCTGGTGGTGGCCTGTGGGCTGGAGGTGGTGCACCGGCAATCGACGACAAGACCGGAGATATCTACCTGATGACGGGTGTCGATGCCAATGATCCCGCCAGCGGGTTCAACGATGCCTTTGTGCGGTTGTCGCCGTACGATTTAGCCGTAGCAGACTATTTTCAGCCGGATAACGAGGCCTTTCTTCGAATCAACGACGCTGACTTGGGCAGCGGTGCGGCTATTCTCATGCCGGATAACCCTTCGGGCACTCCTCATGAAACCATTGGAGGAGGGAAAGATGGCCGGATCTTCGTTATCAATCGGGATGAAATGGGTAGCTTTTCTCCAACGGCCGACAACGTCACCCAGACCGTACAAACGGGTGTGCAGCAAATCGACAACATCTTCTCCACTCCCGTTTATTGGAACGGCTTTCTGTACTATCACTGTGAAGGCGACGTGCTGCGAGCCTTTACCTGGACCAATGGTTTGCTGTCAACGCAGCCCGTGTCCGTAGGCACGCCGATCTACTCCGTGCATGGGGCAACTGCTTCCTTGTCCGCGAATGGCACCGCGAACGGAGTTGTTTGGGAAATCGAAAATACGAATTACGGCAGCAAGGGTCCGTCTGTTCTGCACGCCTACGACGCCACAAATGTCGCCAAGGAACTCTACAACAGTTCGCAGGCAGGCTCTCGCGATACCGCCGGCATGGCCCTCAAATTTACGGTACCGACCATCGCCGGCGGTGAAGTGTTCGTCGGAACATCCAACGAACTGGACATTTACGGCCTGCTGCCCCACTGAAGAACAAGAAATCCTTGCCCGCGCGGCGTGAATAGAAGCGGTCCTTCGAATTGCCGCAGGGTGATTGCCACGCCTCAACTCTCCGTTTTTAACTCAGCGATAGGTGAAAGCCATTTTATCCAGATACACGGAATACGCTGATTGCTTGTAGTCCCCGTCCATCTGGTAGTTGACGGTTATCCCGAACCAACCAGGCGTCGAACGAGGGTTGTACGCCTGGTTGAGGGTATTGGTCACGCCGTTCAGTGTGATCGATTGGTACAGCAGCTGGTTGCTGGAGGTTCGCTGCACCTGGATGATCAGGTGGTTCCAGGAATTGCCGACAGGATTACAAGGGATTCCCGTGGGGACCCAGTGCTGGTTGATGTTGTCCCAGATGTCCCATTGGTGGCCGCCCGCGATGCGGCACTCGTGGCCCCAGATGAAGCCCAGATTATCGAAGAACTGGTTGATATCGAACTCGACGGCCTGCGACAGGGCCATGTTGCTGACGTAGAAATATACGTCGTAGGTAAAGCTGTGCAACGCAGGCACCAGCGTGTGGTTCGTGTCGAGGAGTCCTTGTGACGATAGGTCGCCGATCAGGTGATTATTGAAAAGAGCATCGGAGTAAACGGCCGTTCCCCCCAGACTGAATTGAGTCGCTGATCCACTCAGCGATGGGGATTTGATTCCCTGGGCCATGGAAAAGGTGACCCCGTCACAGGGCGAGGGCGAACAGTCAACGAAGTTCGGCGGCCCTTGACCATATTTACCCCATCCCCCGCTCTGCTGGAGGTTTGAAAAGGCGCTTCCGCCGACGGTGATGGAAATAGGGGTGGTGGCCGCGCCCCCACAGTTGTCCCATTCCTGCACGACAGTGTTGTAGGTTCCCGCACTCAAGCTCAGGTTTGTGTTCAGGCTGGAACCGTTCACGACGTAGGCCAAAACGCCCGGGGCGGTGTAAATCCCCATCGACGCGACACCTTTCGAGCAAGACGTCGTAGCAGTAGCCGAAAACGTCGCGGGCGAGCTTACGGTGCTGTTATTGGCGGGGGCGGTCACGAACACCCCGGCATTACCACTGATCGTGATCGTAATGGGCGTGGTGGACGCTCCGCCACAATAATCCCACTGTTGGACGACAGTGTGATAAGTACCCGGGCTGAGAGTCAAATTCGTGCTGAGGCTGGTTCCATTCACGACATAGGCCAAAACGCCCGGAGCCGTGTAAATCCCCATCGATGCAACACCTTGAGAGCAGGATGTAGTGCCGGCGGAAGCAGCGTAATGCACCGGCGACTGTAATGTCTCACCATTGCCGGGAGCAGTGACGTTAACGCCGGCAAAAACTGCCGGGGAAAACGTCACCAAAATAGATGCCAACAGCAGAACAGTTTTCTGCATCTGATGCGTCTCCTAGGAATGTTTTGCTTGCGAACTTTATAAACACGAATCAACACACGAGACTTTTATTCGTGAGCGGGTTGGATCATGCGAAGAACGTAACCAGTTCTTGAAGGTGGTAACGGTCGACCGCCCGCCGTTCGATTTCTGCTTTCAGCGGAATGCCCCTACCAGGGCATCGGTGGGAACTGAAATGGGCTGAAAGATTGAGTGCAGGGTAGCAGACGCCCCCAGTCATGCAAAGGGCAAAAATGGGCCAAAAATACTCGAAAGGACCGGGACCAAAGGGAGATTAGCGCTTCGGGTAGAGGCTCCGGGGGATCAATCCCGTCGGACACCCTCATTATGGGTCAGATTGCCAGACTTTCCCCTGCCGGTTGGGTACCGCAGGCGCACCGATGGCGGTTGGGATCAGCAGCAGCCCAACCCGCGCCCTCCAAGACTTGGCAGCATGAGGACTACTTTATCTCCATCATTTCATTGGTTTCCTTGCGGAGCCGAAACCGCATCTAAAGAACGCCCGGAGGAGCGACCATGTGCTCTGTCGTTTCTGTATCCTTGCGTAGAAGCGTCCCACTGATCTGTGGAATCGTAGTTCTATCTGTCGCCGCCGCCTCTCAAACTTCCCGGGAGCCACCTTCGACTTTTCCTGCTGCAGCCGGCCGCGCCGAGGCGAAAACGCCCGGGGCGCCCGACCCCTTCAACGGCCCGGGGACGACTCCGGGGCAGGAACCGTACGGCCAGGAGCCAAGCGGCAACGACCAAGGTATGTTTGTCTTCAAGAAGCAGGTGCAGGAGGTCATTCTGCACGCCACCGTGGTGGACGAGCGGCGTCACCTAGTCCCAGGTCTGGACAGGAGCGCATTCAGCGTTCTCGAGAATGGCGTGCCCCAAAGCGTCACGTCGTTCCGTCGCGAAGACGTGCCCGTGGCGATGGGCATCGTGGTCGACAATTCAGGCTCCATGCGCGACAAAAGAGATAAGGTGAACCAGGCGGTGATGAGCCTTATCCGAGCCAGTAATCCGCAGGACGAGATCTTCGTCGTCAATTTCAGCCAGAACTACTACCTGGATCAGGACTTCACTTCCGACCCTGACTTGCTTCAAGCGTCCCTGCAACAAGTATCCATGAAGGGAAGTACGGCCCTGTACGATGCCATCGTTGCGTCTGCGGTCCACCTGAAGAATAACCGACACCTGGACAAGAAGGTCCTTCTCGTCATCACCGACGGTCAGGACAACATGAGCCAGGAAACACTCCAGGAGGCGGCACGCCGCTTGCAACACGTCGATGATCCGACGGTGTACACCATCGGTTTGACTGGGACACTATCAGGACAGGGGCGCAAGGCGCTGCAGGAATTGTCAGACCTGACCGGAGGAGTGGCTTACTTCCCGGACACTCTGGATCAAATCAACACCATCACGCGTGAAATAGCACACGACGTTCGCAGTCAGTACATCGTGGTTTACAAGCCCAAGAAGCAGGGAGCACGACCCGCATATCAGTCCATCCGAGTGGAAGCACGCGCATCAGGATACGGGCACCTGACAGTGCGGACCAGAAATGGCTACTCTCAGGGCGAGAAGTAAGACAGCAGGAATCACCAGATCCCTTTGTCACTTCCCGTGAGCTTCAGTTCGACTGCGGCCGCCGTGGCCAGCCCGGGCAGCAGACTCAGTCGCAAGGTATTGCGAATCTCCCCGTTCAGCAGGAGCCGTCTCAGCTCAGAAGCGTACAGACCCGCCCCCTGCGGTAAGAGCGGAATTCGGATGAAGTTCCGCCGAAAATACACTTCCTCTGCACCAAATAGCGCATCGGAACTGACCAGCGTCGGCAGGGGAAGAGCCTTGCCACGGAAAGACTTGACGTAGTCGGAAATGATCACCAGATAGGTTGCCAGGCCATCCCAAAGGCCGGCAGAGAGCCCCGAAGTCCTCAGCAAAGAGTATTCGATCTGCCCGGTCTCCACTAGTTGTGCGTTGTCGATGATGTCACACAAACGAATGTAGAAATGGCGATACATCCGTTGCAGGGTACTGATCACCAGACGCTCCTCCGGAGCAGGAACTCGAAAATCGTAGGTAGCGATTCGCACGGATCTGGCACGGGCGACCAGGGACCTCGCGGTGGCGATCTGTTCTCCCGTCTGTCCAAGACGTCCTACGTGCACCTCGACCAGTTCTGGCAAGCCCGGAATCATGAAGTTCCACTTGTTCGCCAGCCGGTCTCCCCAACTCCGGTCCGCCAACTTTGCATTGAAGTGCCTCTGCATGATCGCGACAACGTCGACGCCCTCGGCGTCCGTGTAAAGATCCAGGTCACTGCCGAGATCGGGCCAGTGATCGAGAGACTTGATCACGATCACGTTGCCCGACGCCTCCATGGCCCGGCAGATCGGCTCCAGGAAGGACAGGGCGTGTTGAATGCGGTCCCGCTCTTTGTCTACGGCCTTCCCGATCCACTCTGCCCCCTCCGGTCTCCCTCCCAATGACATCTTCCGCTGCAGTCTCGGAAATGCGCGCATGACCACGTGGTGCGACATGGCCAGAGCGTCCAACTCCGCCAGTTCTTCCTCACACAGGCCCGTGACTGCGCGAGACAGTTGGCCTGCGCGGTCGTCGTGCACTTCCGATGGAGAAGATACGGAGGGAAGAGAGTTCTCATCTTGCGCAAGGAGAATCTCAGAAAGAAGTGTGAAACATTTCGTCGAATTCTTCACACCATTCATCTCGGCTCGGGTGCTCCTTGCTGTGATGTGGCCCGCGCGCGGGCTTCGTGGTCCTCAGCGCAGTTGACCAGCGTCCTATTTTCGATGGCTGTTCCCTCTTCGTAATCATTCCACGTCTCTATTAGGAGAAATGGCAGCGGATTGGAATCGTCATAGTACCGGCGATAGAGACTGAGCGTCTCATCGAGCGTCTTTCCGCACCGGCTTTGCATGTGACGATTCAGGCCCCACTTGGCGCTGGAGTCGTCAAAGCCCGGCCAGGCGCCGCCGATCGCGAGTTTGTTGGGGTACTTGCCCTTCATCGTCTTGTAGAAGTTATCGAGATACTGCTGTCCCCAGTTGCTGCCGTCGCGGGACCATCCTTCCCGACCTGGCTGCACCCATGCGTAGGCTCCGGCAAAATCATCGATGTACTCCGGCGGAGGTTCGTCTTTGTACATCAAAACCGGAGCAACCTCCCAACTGCTGACGTGTTCACAGACGCGATTCCAGTTCACGTGGCCACGTTTCGGAAAAACAAAGATCATAGGCCGTCCGTGGTAGGTGAAGTACGACTCTCGGTGTTTAGCGGAGGGCCCGATGTACGCCCGGTAGGCCTTGTCGAAGGCTGCAATGGCATCTTGAGTCGCCTGCGCTGCCTCATCCTCCGCTTCGTTGTAGAGAAGCGCCACATGGAAGTGGTTTTCACTCGCTGTCTGCTGCAGAAGCGCAAAATTATGATCCGAATAGAGAGCGCTCTCACCGTACCAGTCCACGACAAATGCCGCGATCCCCATGTGACGAGCCTCTTGAATCTGCTGGCGGAGAACCGCAGGATCTTGGCTCGAATAACCGACATCGATGTGACTCCGGTCCCCGAACCACGGCATGTAAACGGCGAGCATTTGGGGCGGTGATGAGGGCGCCTGGGCGTTTTGCCGAAGAGTCCGGCGTGCCCCTGTCGTGGCACAGCCGCTCGCAAGTACAAAACACCCGATCGTGAGCGCTAAGTAGCGACGCACTAGAACTGTGGAACGGCCTGCAGTTGTCGGATGATCCAACGGTCGGCTCCTGGGGTCATGAGCACGATGTAGTGTCTGATCGTGTGCTCCTCATGAACCACCTTTCCGCCGTCCATGACTTGCAATTGGAATTCGGCTGTATCGTGTAGTTCCATGACATCGCCTTCCGGAGCGTAAAACACCGCCACCAATTTGTGGGTCTGCGCTCCATAATGCGAACTCAAGCCCGTGCGGCGCTGGCTGGCGACTGTACCAATGAGCCGCTCCCTGGCCGTGCCCACGAATGGACCTTGCAGGGGATCGACAGTATTGAACTCGAGAGCC
>Ga0209698_10009028_pt1 | contig 10246 bp, 5 predicted proteins | sample LitLauG_LLR_2012_FD_187203 | JGI IMG/M metagenome (GOLD analysis project Ga0209698, IMG submission 187203) | Freshwater sediment microbial communities from Pennsylvania, USA - Little Laurel Run_MetaG_LLR_2012 (SPAdes) (version 2) | ecosystem: Environmental > Aquatic > Freshwater > Creek >... | reverse complement strand
CCACCTGGCGTTGTGCTGTGATCCGCCCGCCGGCGCCAGATTGCAGACGCGCTGGCTGACGCTCGACGGCGGCTTCTGCTTCCGGGCTCCCGACGCGCCGCACGCACTCATGCGCGAGCTGCTCGCACTGTACCGGCGCGGCTTGAGCGAGCCCGTCCACTTTTTCCCGAAGACCGCCTGGAAATTCATCGAGGGCGGCGCAGTCCGTAACAAGGCCGAACAGGCATGGAAGGTCAGCCCGCAGAGGCCCTTTGGCGAGAGCGCGGATCCGGCCTACCGCCTCGCGCTGCGGGGTCGGACCGAGGTGCTCGATGCCGAGTTCGAGCGCCTGGCTGCCCAGGTCTTCCAACCGATGCTGGAACACCGGCAATGAATGCCCAAGCCGGCACGCCGGGCGCCGCTGCGCTGGAGCTGCTTTCCTGGCCGCTGCACGGCATCAACCTGATCGAGGCCAGCGCCGGCACCGGCAAGACCTGGACCATCTGCGGCCTGTACCTGCGCCTGCTGCTCGAACAGCAATGCACCGTGCAGCAGATCCTCATCGTCACCTTCACCAAGGCGGCCACCGCCGAGCTGCGCGATCGCATCCGCGCGCGCATCGTCGATACCCTGCAGTGCCTGCGCAGCGGCACCGCCACTGCGCCCGACCCCTTCGCGGCAGCGCTGCTGCAGCACCTGCGCGACGTCGTGGGCCTGACCGACCAGGCGATCGCAGACCGCCTGCACGCCGCGCTGCAAAACTTCGACGAAGCGGCCATCTTCACCATCCACGGCTTCTGCCACCGCGTGCTGGCCGACGCCCCCTTCACCGCGGGCCTGCCGATGAGCGTGGAAGCCATCGCCGATGATGCGCCCTTGCGCATGCAGGTCGTGCACGACTACTGGCGCCGGCACCTGGCGGCCCAGGGCCTGGCACCGGAACTGGCCGCCTATCTGCTGGCTGGCCCTCGCAATCGCCCCGAGGATTGGGGCGATCTGCTCAAGCGCCGCTGCGCCAAGCCGCTCTCGCGCATAATCTGGCCCGCTGCGCTCGACGCGCCCCTGCCCCTCGAGGGCGCAAGCCTGCGCCGGGCCCACGCCGCGGCCCAGGCGCTTTGGCACGCGGATCGCGCAGCCATTTTGGGCTGTGTGGAAGAGGCCCTGCCGCGCCTGTCGCGCACCTCGTACAAACCCGCTACGGTGGCCACGGCGGCCGCAAACTGGGACCGCGTGCTCGCCGAGGACGACGCCTTTTCGAACCTTGCCGACTTGGACAAGCTCGCGCTGTTGACCACGGCCAAGCTCAAGCCCAACGCCAAGTTGGCGCCGCCCCGGCATCACGCGTTTTTCGACCGGGCCGCCGAATTGCTGGAATTACGCACCAGCGCGCGGCAGGCGCTAGAACTGCAGCGCCTGGGCCTGGTGCGCCGCCTGCTCGAGGAGGGCCCCGGTGCGCTGCGCCAGGCCAAGCAGCGGCTGCGCGTCTATGCCTACGACGACATGCTGCAAAGCGTGCACGAACGCCTTACCGGCGGCGCTGCGCCCTGGCTGGCCGCCGCCCTGCGCGAGCGCTTTCCCGCGGCCCTCATCGACGAATTCCAGGATACCGATCCGCTGCAGTTTGCGATCTTCCGCCAGATCTACGCCGGCCAGGCGGCACCCCTCTTCCTCGTAGGCGACCCCAAGCAGGCCATCTATAGCTTTCGCGGTGCGGACCTGCACACCTACCTGCGCGCCCGCCGGGAGGCCCAGCGCGAATATTCCCTGGGCGCCAACCAGCGCAGCACGCGCGAACTGGTCGCGGGCGTCAACGCACTGTTCGGCGCCAACCCCCAGGCCTTCCTGCTGCCCGGCCTGGCCTATCACGGCGTGGGTTTCGGCCAGAAGCCGCGCGCCGTCCTGCTCGACCACAGCCTGCCGCGGGCCGCGCTGCAGTTATGGGAACTGCCGCTCGCCGCCGACCAGGCGCCGCACCCGAAGCCCTGGGCGCAGTCGGCAGCCGCGCGCGCCTGCGCCGGCGAGATCGCGCGCCTGCTCGGTGCCGCGCAAAAGGGCGACATCACCCTGGACGGGCGGCCCTTGAGCGCCGGCGACATCGCGGTGCTGGTGCGCAGCCACAAGCTGGCCAGCGTGATGCGCAGCGCACTGGCCGAACTGGGCGTAGGCAGCGTGACGCAATCGCAAGAAAGCATCCATGACAGCCAGGATTCGGTCGAGCTCGAACGCGTGCTGCTGGCCATATTCGAGCCGGCGCGCGAGAGCGTGCTGCGCGCGGCATTGGCCACCGAATTCATGGGGCTGGATGCGGCCGCCATCGAGGCGGTCTCGGCCGACGAAGGGCGCATGCTCGAATACCTGTCGCGGTTCGGCAACTACCGCCAGACCTGGCTGCAACGCGGCATCGGCATCATGCTGCGCCAGTGGATGATCGATGAAAACGTCAGCGAGCGTCTGCTGCAGCGCCAGGACGGCCAGCGCCGCCTGACCAACCTGCTGCACCTGGCCGAATGCCTGCAGCAGGCGGCGCAGGAGCACTCCGCCCCCGAGGCACAGCTACGCTGGCTGCAACAGCAGCGCGGTGCGGCGCACAGCGACGACGCCCTGCAACTGCGCCTGGAATCGGACCGCAACCTGGTGCAGATCCTCACCATCCATAAAGCCAAGGGACTCGAATTCCCTATCGTCTTTTGTCCGCTCCTGTGGGACGGCCACCCCGGAGGATCGCCCGGGTCGCCGGAGGGCAAGGAATACCACGACGAGCAGGGCCAACCCGTCATCGACTTCGGGCCGGACGATCCGGCAAGCAAGGAACAAATCAAGCTCGAGCGCGCTGCCGAAGCGTTGCGGCAGATCTATGTCACCCTGACGCGTGCCGTGCACCGCTGTTATATCGTCGTGGGCAACTACCGCAGCAATGGGAAATCAACGGCAGAAAGCGACAAGAGCCTGCTCAACTGGCTGGTAGGAGGCCCGGCAATGTCCCCGGCACAGTGGCTCGATGGGGGCATAGCGCCGGAGGCTGTCACCGCGGCCTGGCGCGCCTTTGCGGCCCGCAACGCGCCCCAGGTTGCGCTCGATCCGCTGCCTTTGGCAAAGATGCCGCCGCTGCCGGCCCTGCAGCCCGCCGCCGACACGCTGCAGGCGCTGACCGCACCGCAGCGCATTGCTGCGGGCTGGCGCCTGGGCAGCTACAGCAGCCTGACGCTGGGCGTGCGCCAGGAAGGCTCGGCGGCCGACCACGACCTGCGCTTGACCGGCACGACCGAGCTCGCGGCAACCGGCTCCGGGCAAGTCGCACCCGACGACATCCTGAACTTTGCCCGCGGCGCCGCGGCGGGCACTTGCCTGCACAAGGTCTTCGAACGCGCGGACTTCACCGACCCTTCGAGCTGGGGCGCCGCGATCGATGTCGCCCTGCGCAGCCATCCCCAAGGGCCGCAAGGCGCGGAATCGGCCGCCCTGCAGTCGCGCATGCTGCGCGGCATGCTTGGCAATGTCTTGCACACGCCCCTGCAGCCGGGCATCGCGCTCAAGGATATTGCCGGATCCCGGCGCCTGGTCGAGCTCGAGTTCAGCCTGGTGGCGCCGCAGCTCGAAGCGGCAAGCCTGATCACCATGATGCAAAGCCATGCTTACCCCGCGCCGTCCCTGAGCGTCGCGCGCCTGCAGGGCTACCTGCGCGGCTTCATCGATCTGGTCTTCGAGCGCGATGGGCGCTATTACCTCCTCGACTGGAAATCCAATCATCTGGGCAGCACGCCGGCCGACTACGGGCCCGCATCCCTGGATGCCGCAATGCGCACCCATGCCTACCATCTGCAATACCTGCTCTACGCGCTGGTCCTGCACCGCTACCTGCAGCGCCGCTTGTCGGGCTACGACTTCGAGCAGCACTTCGGCGGGGTTTTCTACCTGTTCGTGCGCGGCGTACGCCCCCACTGGAAAAATGCCGACGGCAGCAGTTGCGGGGTCTTCCACGATAGGCCGCAACGCCGGGCGCTCGAGGCCCTCGCACGCGAACTCGATCACGCCCAGGCGCAGGCCTGAAGCCCATGGCGGATCCAGCATTCGAGAGCCCCGACAAATTCCTGGCAAGCGGATTTGCCAGCCAGCTTGCCGGCTGGGCGCAAGGCGACGCCAGCACCTTGCGCGTGCTCAAGCTCGTTGCCCGGGAGCTCAGCCTGGCAACCAGCGCGGGCCACGTTTGCGTGGGCCTGGACGAGTTGCTGGCAATTCCCGGCATGCCGGCCGACGCCGAGTCCCTGCGCCGGCTGCTGCTGGGCACCGGCGTCGTCGGTACACCCCAGGCTCCCGGCGCCATGCCGCTCATTTTGGACGCGGACGGGCGCCTGTACCTGCACCGCTATTTCGACTATGAGCGGCGCCTGGCCCGGCGCCTGCTGCGCGCCGCGCGCCCGCTGGGCAGGCCCATCGACCCGGAGCTGCCGCAGCGCCTGGATGCGCTCTTTTCCGCCAACGCGCCGGCGCTGGACGGCAAGACCGACTGGCAAAAGCTCGCCGCGGCCCTGGCCCTGCGCAACGGGCTGACGGTCGTCAGCGGCGGCCCGGGCACCGGCAAGACCACTACGGTGGTCAACCTGCTCGCCTGCCTGATCGCGCAAGAGCCCGATTGCCGCATTGCGCTGGCCGCGCCCACCGGCAAGGCTGCCGCCCGCATGACCGAAGCCATCGGCCTGCGCGCCGACCACCTGCCCCCGGCCACCCGGGAGCGCCTGCCCGCCGAGGCGTACACCATCCACCGCCTGCTTGGTGCCACCCCTGGCGGCTTCCGGCACGACGCCGCCCATCCCCTGGCCATCGACGTGCTGGTCGTCGACGAAGCCTCGATGCTCGACCTGGCCCTGGCCGCCCGGCTGCTCGACGCCGTGCCCGACTCGGCGCGCATCATCCTGCTGGGCGACAAGGATCAACTGGCGTCGGTCGAATCGGGCGCCGTGTTCGCGGAAATCAGCGTCGATCCCTCCTTGAGCAAGGCCTGCCGCGACGACCTCGCCCAGTCCTGCGCCCTGCCCCCCGAGCAAATCGCTCCGCCCGCGCCACTGCGCGAAAGCGCACTGCGCGATAGCGTGGTCTGGTTCACGCAGAACTTCCGCTTTGCCGCCGATTCGGGCATAGGCCGCCTCGCCGCCGACATCAATCACCAACGCTGCAGCGACGCCATCGATTGGCTGCGCAGCGGCGCGGACGACTCGACCCGCTGGCTCCAATCCCATGGCGAGGAGCCTGACCCCCAGACCCTGCAGGCCCTGAGCCGGGGCTTCGCGCCTTACCTGCAGGCCATCGAGCAGGCACCCGCCGATATCGCCGCCATCACGGCGGCCTTTGGGGCCTTCCGGGTGCTGTGCGCACACGTCGAGGGTCGCCGCGGCGTTGCAGCCGTCAACGAGTACCTGAGCAAGCTGAGCCGGCAAACCCTGGCCCGGGTGCAACAGCACTGCCGGATCCCCGCCAACTCGCCCTGGTTCGTCGGACGCCCGGTGATCGTGTTGCGCAACGACCACGTGCTCAAGCTCTTCAATGGCGACGTCGGCATCGCCTTGCCCGATAGCGCGGGTCAGCTGCTGGTGCATTTTCCCGATGCGGCGGCCGGGTTTCGGTCGGTTGCGCCGATCCGCCTGCCGGAACACCAGACGGCCTTTGCGATGAGCGTGCACAAATCGCAGGGGTCCGAGTTCGATGAGGTTCTGGTGCTGCTGCCGGCGCAGCACAGCCGCGTGCTCAATCGCGAGCTGCTTTACACGGCAGTCACGCGGGCGCGCCGGCGCGTCACGATCAGCGCATCACAGGCCGTGCTTGTGGCGAGCATGGAGTCGTCGACGCAGCGGCGCTCCGGGCTGCTCGCGCGGCTGGCCGACAGCGATGCTTGACCCTGGCGCAGGTGGATGGGGGAACCTCAGTGCGCAACGATCGCCCGGACGGCGCACGCGCCCCGCCAGCGGATTGGCGCCGCGAATGCACATCGGCGTGGCGCGCATTGCCGCCGGAGGACCGGCGATCCCGGTGGCAATGCGCCGCGCAACTCCGGGGCAGCGCAGCCTTATAGCGCGCTCTCCAGATCCTCGCCGCCCCGGATGGCGTTGATATCGAACGCCGGGCTGCGGGCCCAAGCCTGTGCCGAACGCAGGCCCCAAAAAAAGAACCCCAGGCCAACCACGGCCACGAGTGCGAAGTCCCAACCGATCGGCAGATAGCCCTTGCCGCCAAAGCGGGTGCTTCCGGCCCAGGAAATGGCCGCAAGAACCGGAAAGAAGCAGAAGAACCAGACGCTGGCGCGCCACTGCTGCGCAAAGCCGCGCCATTTCGTGCGCGCCTGCGAATAGGCGTAGACCGGCAGGGCGATGAGCATCAGGCCCACGACCTCGCCAGTCAGGGGCCAGCGTGCCCAATAGAGCAATTCGGTGGCAAGCACGAAGGCGATCGCACTGATGGGCAGCATGCCGGGAAGCCGGAAAGGCCGCGGCAGCTTCGGGGCGATGAGGCGGAACGAGGCGGCGCTCACGGGCCCCGTCAGATAGGAAACGATGGTCGCGACGGAGATGACCGCAGCCAAGGTACCCCAACCGCGAAAAAAGAGCAGAAACAGGAAGGACACCAGCAGGTTGAACCACATGGCGCGGCGGGGAACCCCGCAACCCGGATCGATATGGCCCAATGCCGCTGGCAGCGTTCCATTGCGCTCCATGCCGTAGATCATTCGTGCCGTGGTGGCGGTATACGTGATGCCCGTCCCGCTCGGACTGACGAAAGCATCGAAATAGAGCAGCATGGCAAGCCAGTTCAGGTCGACCAGCAAGGCCAGTTGCGCGAACGGCGAACTGAAGTCGATCCCGCGCCACCCCGCACGTGCCAGCAGATCGGGGGGTACCGCGCCAAGGTAGGCGACCTGCAGCAATACGTAGACGATGGTCGCAATGCCGATCGATCCGAGCAGCGCGATCGGTATGTCGCGCGCAGGATGGCGCGCTTCGCCGGCCAGATTCAGGGGGCTCTGGAAACCGTTGAAGCTGAAAACGATCCCTGCCGTTGCAACGGCGGTCAGCACCCCTGCGGTTGCGCTGGCCGCATCGGTCGACGTGGCCACGTCGAAATTGCCAGAATGGAAGCCGCTTGCGATCAGCGCAATCGCGGTCAAGGCAGGCACGACCGCCTTGAACACGGTGATGGTCGTGTTCGACCGGTTGAAGAGCCTGACGCCCCAATAATTGAGGCCGAAGTAGACCATCATGAGGACGGCGGCGATGGCGAGCCCGGCACTGGAAAGTTCCCCTTTTCCCTCCGCAGCGTGCTTGAACAGCGCGTGTGACCACTCGTATGGCCACGAGGACATGTACTGGACCGAGGCTTCGGCCTCGATGGGAATCACCGAAACGATGGAGATCCAGTTTGCCCAGCCCGCCAGGAACCCGGTCAAGGGTCCGTGGGAAAAGTGCGCAAAACGCACCATGCCGCCCGGCTCCGGCAGCATTGAGCCAAGCTCGGCGTAGGTCAGCGCGATCAGCGCCACGATGCCGGCGCACACCAGCCAGGCCCAGACGGCGTCGGGCCCGGCCAGGGCCGCCGTGCGCCACGCGCCAAACAACCACCCCGAACCGATGATCGAACCCAGCCCTGTGCCCAGCAGACCCCACGCCCCGATTTCGCGGCGCAGGGAACCAGCGGAATTCGTCATCATGCGCATTTTCCAGTCATTGATAGACAACGTGGCGCTCGAGCGGTTTGCCGTGGAAGCGGTTCATCGCATAGGGCAAACCGTGGACTCATGAGCACCGGATTGTAGTGGAGCAATGCGCGGGCTTCCCCCGCTTTCACGGACACTTCCCGGAAGCGGACCTATCACGAGGTGTGGACTGGGTCGACAAGTTACCTCGTCACGGGTCGACTCTTCCACCGATTCCAAGCCGCGACCCCCCAGGTATGGCGCCTTGAATCCTGGCGCAATCATGCGGCCGCTATGGCACTACAGGCCCTTGCAGGCGCAGCGATAGGCGGTGTCTTCGAGCTTGCGCGTTCACCTGGCCTGGGAATGGACCTGATCGCACTTGCCGCCGGAGTATGGGGCGCACTCGCCGCCTGCCTGCTGGTGCAGGCGGTTTATGTCCGGTGGCACTGGGGCTTCGTGCTCGGGCTGCTTTTGGATTGGTTGCTTTTCGTTCTTGGCGTGCTGGGCAGTTGTGCTTGGCTTGGGGCGCAGGGCTAAAGTGCCCTGCCCCCGCTGCCATTTCTTGGCCTCGTGGTAAAGACGGTTCGCGCGGGATTTGGCACGCAATCACGCCCATGGCCGGCTCGCGAATACAAAAAGGTAATAGCATCCCACCTGAGCGCCAGCAAACCATTTCGACTATCGCATCCCAGGCAACAGGAAGGCCACTGAACATCAATGCCGCGAGACAGCACGGGCTCGAGCGCCCGCAGGCATAAGGAGCACCTCGGCGCAATCGCCGCAACGCTGCCGAACAGCTGCGGCGTGTACCTCTTCCTGGGGGAAAACCCCGCGCTTCCGCTCTATGTCGGCAAGAGCGTAAAGGTCCGGGCCCGGGTGCGGGCGCACCTTCGTGCGGCGCGCGAGGCCCGCCTGATCCGCCAGACCCGGCAGATCGAGTTCCGGCCCACCGCCGGGGAAATCGGTGCCCTGCTGCTGGAAGCCAGTCTCATCAAGCAGCTGCGGCCGCTTTTCAACAAGCAACTGCGGCGCAACGGGGATTTGTGTTCCTTGCAATTTGCGGGCGACAGGATCTGCGCGGTCCACGCCCGCGAGGTGGATTTTTCGCGCACACCGGGTCTCTTCGGCTTGTATTCCAGTCGAACGGCAGCCCTCAATGCCCTGCAGGCGCTGGCCGACGAACACCACTTGTGCCTGGGGCGCCTGGGCCTGGAGAAGCTCCCGACGGGCCGGCGCTGCTTTCGTGCCAGCCTGGGTTATTGCGCTGGCGTGTGCGACGGGCGCGAGAGCATCGCGCAGCACGACGCGCGGCTCCTGCAGGCCTTGCAGCAAATCCGGATTGCCTGCTGGCCCTATGCAGGAGCCGTCGCCATCCTCGAGCAGGCGGGCGCGGTGCAAGACTGGCACGTCGTGCACAACTGGTGCTATCTCGGTACCGTGCCGCGGATTGAAATGGCGGCCAGCCTGGCCCGCCTCTCCCCCGGCTTTGATGCCGACGGTTACCGGATCCTGTCGCGGTCGATCCTGGGCGGCACGGTCGAGGTGCAGCCACTGCCCTGAGCTGCGGCGGCCGACGATGCGCCCGACAATACGGCAGCGTCCATCAAGTCGATGCGACCCGCCTGCAGGCCCGTGCTGCCGGAACCCAAACCGGCTCACTCCTCGCCGACTACTCCCGGGAAGAGCACGTCCGTGTAGCCGAATTTGGAAAAATCCTTTACCCGCATCGGATACAAGATGCCATCGAGGTGATCGCATTCGTGCTGCACCACCCGGGCATGGAAGCCGTCCACATCGCGGCTAAAAGCCTTGCCCTGCGCATCGAATCCCGAGTAGCGCAGGCGCGCCACGCGCGGCACCATGCCGCGCAGGCCGGGCACCGACAGGCACCCCTCCCAGCCGTCTTCGAGTTCCTGGGTGAGCGGTTCGAGGGTCGGGTTGATGAGCACGGTGGGCGGGATCGCGGGCGCATCGGGGTAGCGCTCGTTGTGTTCGAAGCCGAAGATCACGACGCGCAGCGCCACGCCGATCTGCGGTGCCGCCAGCCCGGCGCCATCGGCCGCGTGCATGGTGTCGAACATGTCGGCCAGCAGTTCGTCCAGGGCCGGCGTGTTGAACTGCGTCACCGGCTCGCTGATGCGCAGCAGGCGCGGGTCGCCCATGCGCAGTATCGGGCGGATCACGCCGGCCCCCCGGCCACAGCCTGTTCGAGCACCCGCACCGCGCGCACCATCACCTGGCCCAGCACCGCGTCGAGCTGCGCGAGCTCGACATAGTGGCGGCTGTCGCCGCGGCCGGCGGCGTGGTTCACGACCACGCTGAGCGAGGCATATTCGAGCCCGGCCTCGCGCGCCAGCGCGGCCTCGGGCATGCCGGTCATGCCGACCACGTCGGCGCCGTCGCGCTCCAGGCGGTTGATCTCCGCGGCGGTCTCCAGCCGCGGGCCCTGCGTGCAGGCATAAACGCCGCCGTCCGTCACGGTTTCGCCCGCCCGTTGCGCCGCTTCGAGCAGGCGCTGGCGCAGGCGCGGCGCATAGGGCTCGGTGAAGTCGATGTGCGTCACGGCGCCGGAGCCGCGCTCGAAGA